>PPYF01386413.1_pt1 | contig 32394 bp, 25 predicted proteins | sample 1559871 | NCBI WGS metagenome assembly PPYF01 (sample SAMN08240021, study PRJNA423297) | Human gut metagenome, whole genome shotgun sequencing project.
TCCTCCCCTGTTACAAGTTGCAAGGCATTTCCTTGCTTCTTATATTTGAATTCCTGCCGGTCATGTGGAGAATAAATATATAGGTGGGTTGTATCTGTAGCCGCTATCAAATTATCGGCGGAGAAATAGACATACGGGCGTTGTTCTGTTAACAAATTTATGCCGAAGTCGTTTTGGGTATAACTCATGTTCAGCAGTCCGAGTAAAGTCGGTGCCACATCAGTCTGGCCGCCCGGCTCTTGTCTGATTTCGGGCTTGATGCCTTTTCCGTAAATCATTAGTGGGACATGGTTGTAGGATTGTGGTATTTCACAGTCCGGACTTCCTACCAATTTCCCATGGTCACCCAGCAAAACAAAGATTGTATTTTCAAACCAAGGTTGTTTGCGTGCTTCTTGCATGAATTGCCGGATGGCCCAGTCCGCGTATTCCACAATCTGATCTTCAAGCTTTGTGCTGTGTGGTTTGAAATAGTCAGGTATCACATACGAGGGATGGTTGCTGATAGAAAGCAATACGGTAAAGAAAGGTTGTCTTTCTTCTGCTCTTTTGTTCAGAATGGGCAAGGCATATTGATATAGGAAATCGTCTTGTACACCAAAGCTGTTAACGACTTTGAGAGATTCCAGATAAAGGCTGTCTAGGAAAGGAGTCAGTTTTTTGGTAGATCCGAAATGCTCCATCAAGTTGGCCGACATCGATTCCATGAAAATAAGAACAACATTCTTTTGTGTAGGGACGGCTGCGCATTTCACTTCACGTGCAATGGGGGAGATGCCTTCTATTCCTTTTCTTTGCAATATACTTTGCATATTGGTTATTGCCTCCTGTTCCGGCATCAGGTGAAGATAGCGGTTTTCCTTACGGTTATCATCCAGTGTGCTGGTAAGTAGATTAAAGACAGGATTAACCCCTAGCTGATTCAGGAATGGATCGGTACAATAGTATGCTTGACTTACCCTGATGGGGTTATATCCCATGCGTCCCCGTATTCCGAATAGACAAAGTCCTATACAAACAGCACCGGCGGCGAATATACATAGGCGGTTTATCGGGCTGATGGAAGTAGATTTCGAATTGATGAGATGATAGAAATAAGAAGATAACCGTAGTACACTTCCTGACAGCAGAAGAATAGATATCAGTCCTAGAAAAATAGGGAAATAGAACGATGTCTCACCCAATACCATTCCGGCAGTAGTGGCTCCATATCCGAACCAATTGTAAATGGAAGAATTGATTGTCTTAAAAAAATAGGAGAAATAAGGGATGTTGGCTGCCGAAATAATGAACGACAGTGAATAAAATAGAATGAAAAAGATAGAGATAAATCTGAATACCCACTTGGAGTGATAGTTGCAGAGAGCAGTTATCCATAAAATGACTAATGGTAACAGCAATATGTAGCAAGCTATAACATTGTCAAACCATAGCCCTTTTATAAATGCAGTGGCTTGCATGAGAAAGTTGTTTTGTATATCGGGAGGAAACTGATAATCTATTGAGGTGAACAGGACAAGCCGGAACAGGAAGAAAAAAAAAAGGACAGAATAGCCGTGCTATCCGGTTGAGGCGCTCCAGACGTCCGTCTTTCCGCGTTCCGTTTAATTTCTGCCGGAGGAGTTCCCATAATTGCAGTTTTACCCGGTCTGTTGTGCTTAGTTTGGCAATGCGGTTGTAAAGCATTCCCCTTCGTATGCACCGTTTGTATCTGCTCAGGTGGGTAAGGTGTTGTTCCATAATGCGTACTATCTCAATATCTTCGCTCTTACCCCCTCCGTTGTTTTCAGCTTTGACGGTAACTTTCTGGTTATGTTGTCTGAAGTAGTTCAGTACTTCATATCTTTCTATAATGTCTCCTTGCATTGCCATATAAAACCAGAACAGCCAGTCGCCGCTGTAGCGCATTTGCAGGCATTGTTCCATATTTTGGGCATTTACCATGCTTTTTCTGAAAATGGCCGAGCTTGCATTGGCTATATAGCTGCGCCAGTAAAGGTTATGTTCGGCATAAGTCTTCCCATTGAATACGGCGTATGGAGGTATGGCAGATTTCCATTTGTTCATGTCGTAACTCAGCACATTACCGTCTTTATCAATATACTTGGAACCGGCAAAGCATACGGCGGCTTGTTGGTATTTCTCCATTAAAGGAACTACTTTCTCTAAAAAAGTAAGCTCACACAAGTCATCGGCTTCGGCTATCCATATATATTTTCCTTTGGCTAATTGCATGCCTTTAAACCATTGTTTAAATGGATTTCCGGTGTTGTGTTCGTTTAATAGAATATGGCTCACTTTGGCATGGTCTTGATAGTCCGATAATACCTCTTCGCTACCGTCTGTTGAGGCATCATCAAGTAAAATCAGTTCGATATTCTGATAGGTCTGTTGCAGAATACTCTGAATTCGTAGATTGAGGTATCGTTTATAATTATAATTAGGTACCACTACACTGACCAAGGGAAGTGCATTCATGCTTTATTGTTAAGTTAGTTCTTGTTTTATTTCTACAAATGTAATGTTATACAGGTAAATAAACAAGTTGCTTCTTTGTTTTTTTTTCAAAAAACAGGAATTTTGTTGAACTTTTAAAAAGAAACGATAATTAACATTTTAGTATGCAGTCTTTCTTGTATCTTTGCATTACACACTACATAGCATTTGCTGTATTAAACTAAAAATTAAATTAGACATTAGACTATTGTTTAAATTCAATTAGTATGAGAAAGAAAATTCTTTTTATTATTCCGTACATTCCTTATCCGCTGGATTCGGGCGGTAATCAAGCTTTCTTTAATATGGTGGAATATCTGCGTCATAAGATGGCCGTATCTGTATTGCTTTATCCTGAAACAGGGAGACGTATGCAAGATGTAGAGTCATTGAAGAAAATTTGGGATAATGTGGATTTCTTTATTTATACTCCTAAAACTAAAACTGTCAGATTACCCAAAATTAAACATCCTTTTTATTATAAATGGCTGCAAAAGATACATGCGTCTGTAACCCGTAAAATGAACCGGCAACAGATATGGACGGATGAAACGGGCGAAGTTGTGGATTTAGTACGGGGAAAGAGTACTTTGTTCAGCTCTTGTTTCCAGCCGCTAGACCAGGGGTATGTGGAGTATGTTTCTCAGGTGGCTCATTCAGGTTTTGATATTATTCAAGTAGAGTTTTATGAACTGTTGTCATTGGGATTCTTGTTGCCTGAAAATGTACAGACTATTTTTGTGCATCATGAACTCCGCTACATCCGTAATGAAAAGGAGATTACTTTGTTCAGGGAACAGACTGCCGGTGACAGGATGTTGTTTCATATAGCAAAGGATTTTGAGCGCAGTGCATTATTGAAATATAAAGATGTTATTGTTCTGACTGAAGTAGACCGTAAAATTATGGAGGACTTCATAGGACGGAAAGACCATATCTACACTTCTCCGGCTGTGGTGCAAGTGGGTGACAGGCTGGAACAGCCTTTTGTTCCGGTCCAAAGCGGACGCCTGACTTTTGTGGGAAGTGAGGATCATTTTCCCAATCTGGATGCCGTGGCATGGTTCTGTCACGAAGTGATTCCGCATCTGCGTAAACGTCATTTTTCGTTTACATTGCAAGTAATTGGTAAATGGCGTGGAGAGTGTATCAATCGTTTGCAGTCCGAATACCCGGAATTGAAGCTGGCAGGCTATGTGGAAGATCTGGGCTCTTTTTTAAAAGGCAGTGTTGCTGTTGTTCCAATACGTATCGGTAGTGGTATGCGTATGAAAATATTAGATGCTGTATTGTCAAAAGTACCTTTTGTAACGACGGCAAAGGGTGTGGAAGGCATTGATTTTAAGGATGGTGAAGATTGCTTGATTGTTGATGACCCTGCCGGATTTGCAGAAGCTGTCATAGCCTTGTCAAGTAATCCGCAGTTGCAGAGACAGTTGGTTACCCATGCGGAAGACAGTTTGCGGCAAGTATATAACCCCGGACAGATGCAGGAAAGAAGGCTTGCCGTGTATGAACAAATATTAGGGGATAAAGTGGGGTAATCTTGGGTGATTATTTCTTTTTTGTTACCTTTGCGGCATTATATATAATTGATAATTATGCTGAAACAGTTCTTTAGTTTGTTGAAGCGGTATATTCTTCCATACCGCAAATATTTGACATGGGCATTGATACTGAACTTTCTGTCGCAATGGCTTAATGTGTTTTCGTTCATGGCGATTGTGCCAATTTTGAACATTCTGTTCAAAATTGATACCAAGTCTTATGAGTACATTCCTATGGATATTCATAATTTGGATAAGGATGTACTCATAAATAATGCCTATTACTTTGTGAGCAATTTTGTGGCTACAAATGGTGCGTTCTATACACTTGCCATGATGGGAGGAATACTTATCTTTATGACTATGTTGAAAACTGCCGGTTATTTTGCTTCTGCGGCTGTCATGGTACCTTTGCGTACAGGTATTGTCCGGGATATCCGTATTCAGGTTTATAATAAAGTGTTAAGTCTTCCTTTGAGTTTTTTCTCAGAAGAACGTAAAGGAGATATCATAGCCCGTATGAGTGCGGATGTTACGGTGGTGGAGAACTCGTTGACCAGTTCCATCGATATGCTTATCCGTAATCCTATCGCTCTTTTGGTTTGTTTTGTCACTCTGTTTTCGGTAAGTTGGCAAATGACGCTTTTTGTTATCTTTATTTTACCTCTGACAGGTTGGATAATGGGGGTTGTCAGCCGGAAGCTGAAAAGACAGTCCTCTACAGCACAGGCGCAATGGGGAGATATTATGTCCCAATTGGATGAAACATTAGGAGGTTTAAGGGTTATCAAAGCGTTTATAGCCGAAAGCAAAATGTCTGCCCGGTTCTCTAAAACAAACAATGACTTCCGCGATGCAATGAACGAGATGATTATCCGGCAAAGTTCAGCCCACCCCATGAGTGAGTTTTTAGGCACTTGTGTGATTGTGACCGTGCTGTTGTTTGGCGGTGCTTTAATCTTAAATACAAACTATGCTCCGATGGATGCGGCTACTTTCATATTTTATCTGATTATCCTTTATAGTATCATCAATCCTTTGAAAGAATTTTCAAGAGCATTTTATAATATTCCGCAGGGATTGGCCAGTATGGAGCGAATTGATATGATATTGAAAGCGGAAAATCATATCGTAGAGCCGGAGCAGCCTTTGCCATTGGACGCTTTCACAGATAAGTTAGAGTTTAAAAATGTAAGTTTCAGCTATGTAGAAGGGCGTCCGGTCTTGAACCATATCAATCTGACTGTTCCTAAAGGAAAAACGATTGCACTGGTGGGCCAGTCCGGTTCCGGAAAGTCTACTTTAGTGGACTTGGTACCGCGTTATCACGATGTATCGGAGGGTGCATTGCTGATTGACGGCAAAAATGTGAAAGATGTATCCATCCACAGTTTACGTTCTCTGATTGGTAATGTAAATCAGGAAGCTATTCTGTTTAATGACACCTTCTATAACAATATTACTTTTGGTGTAGAGAATGCCACTATGGAGCAAGTAATAGAAGCTGCCAAGATAGCGAATGCACATGATTTCATTATGGAAACGGAAAAAGGATATGACACGATGATTGGTGATCGTGGAGGGCGTTTGTCCGGTGGTCAGCGTCAGCGTGTCAGTATAGCCCGTGCAATTTTGAAAAATCCTCCTATCCTTATATTAGATGAGGCTACTTCGGCTCTTGACACAGAGTCCGAGCGTTTGGTTCAGGAAGCGTTGGAGCGTTTGATGAAATCGCGTACTACTATCGCTATCGCACATAGATTGAGTACCATTAAGAATGCCGATGAAATTTGTGTACTTTATGAAGGCGATATCGTAGAAAGAGGAACTCACGATGAACTGATAGCCTTGAATGGATATTACAAGAAGTTGAACGATATGCAGTCTTTGTAAAGTGGAGCAAATAAAGAAATTGGCAATTGTTATTCCTGCCTACAAGGGGCGTTTCCTTAAGGAAACGCTCGACTCAATTGCAGTTCAGGCCCATAAAGATGAGTTCGTGTTATATATAGGTGATGATGCAAGTCCTGAAAGATTGGATAAGATTGTGGAATCTTATCAGAATAAGGTAAATCTGGTGTATCATCGCTTTAGCGAAAATATGGGGGGCAAAGATTTGGTGGCCCATTGGGAGAGGTGTATCCAGCTGTCTGCAGAGCCGTTTATCTGGCTTTTCTCGGATGATGATTTGATGCCGGCTGATGGTGTGGAACGTGTCATGGAGGTTTTGTCGCGCCCACACCATCAGCGAGGATATTTCTTTCGTTTTCCATTAGCTGTCATTGATGGTGAAAACAAGCGGATACGTGCCAATCGTCCTTTGGAAGAAGGAAGTGTGTCTTGTTACCGGCTGCTGCTAGATAAGTTACAGGGAAAGATAGATTCGGCTGCCGTAGAGTACGTGTTCAGTCGGGAGATATGGCAGTCGGCGGGTGGTTTTGTTCATTTTCCTATGGCTTGGTGTTCGGATGATGCTACGTGGGCTGCTTTTGCCCGTCATGCGGGGGGTGTTATTTCTTTGCCGGGGCAGCCTGTATGTTGGAGGAATGTTGAAGGTGCAAACATCAGTAACTCTGCCGGTCATGACAAAGATAAATTGCACGCTACTATTCTTTTCTTGAGATGGATGAGGAATATGTTTTCCGATTATGTGGATGATCCGGAGCTGATTAGTGCATTGCAATGCTATATCCATACCATCCTTCGTATTTCATTGCATAAACATTATAATATATGTGGTTTGTGGGGGGTATCTATGGCTTTGGGAAGATTTAATAAAAGGGCGGCCTTTACTACGTTTTTCAGGAATTTTAGGTTGTTCTCTTAATTTCATTTATGCAGCCGCTTGCGATTTCTCAAGAGTGCCTGTATTTTCATAAAAAGTTTGGGTGCATATATGCCCTCACTTCATATTTCTGTCCTGTATGTATAGTCAGATGTATATCTTCCTGTCATATATTGTTTCACTTTTTTAAAGAAGGACATTGGGGAGTTTTTTCATCCGTAAGGAATTGTGTGGTTTTAAAATCAGATTCATCCTTAAAATATCTTATCCGCATCCCTAAACATTTCTTGCTGTATGGTTAAGGGTTTTCTTCCTGTTTGTTCTATCTCCGCAAGCCTTTGGAGTTAACTCCATAGTCTTGGGAGATAACTCCAAAGCTTATGGAGATAACTCCAAAGGCTATGGAGATAGAATAGATGCATATAAAAAGGTTTAATCTGGAGATAGAAAAAGCTTATGCAATAGGGCTGACTGCTATACACATCCATTCATTCCCTTATTTATTGGAAGAATTTATAGATAGCCTGTATTATTGATTGTCTTATTTTGAAGGAAAGATAATGAATTCTTTTAAACGTTTTGATCTTTTTCACCGTTGCCATGCCTTCGTTATCCGTCATTCTGTGAAAGTACACACTCTTTATTGCACTTTTGCAAGGAAAAAGTCTGAAAATGCCATACTTTATATCAAGTCGGAGCAGCTTACAGGAAAGAATATATAACTGACAGTAAGTAGGTTATGAGAAATTCTGTTTTAAAATGTAGTGAGGGCATGAGGGTATAATATTTTGGATAGCGCTGATTATCTTGTAATTGCATATAAGAGAGCATGGAATTATTAGAATTTTGATTTGGTATGATAAAAATAAAAGTATTATTCATTGATCACTTCCATCCATTTCTTTATGATAATTTCGATGGAAAATTGCTTGCTACTTTCAATAGCGTTGGCAGACATTGATTTACGTAGCTTTTCATCTGTCATCAATAGCTTCATCTGTTTAATATATAGTGATATATCATCATTGGGGATAGCAAACCCATTGACTTTATCTGTTATTATGTCTGTCAATGAAGCAAAACTATGAAAAGCTAAAGGAACGCAACCATATTGTTGTGCCTCGGTTAATGTCAGCCCCCATCCTTCAAAAGATGAGGTCATCATAAAAATAGAAGCTTCATTATAATAAGGTTCCGGATTTTTTGTCCCTTCAAAAAAGACACGTTGTAAGCCATAATGTATGACTAGACTTTTGTACCAGCTTTCCATTTTCCCATGTCCTACTATTTTTAGCTTCCATTCGGATAGAGTATGGTCTGTTTCAATTTCCTTCCAAATCTTTAAAGCCAGAGAAATTCTTTTAGGTTCTTCTTCCAGTCTGGATACAATAAGTACTTCTTTCTTTTTGTGATTATAGTTGGCTAAATCATAGAAAGAGTGAAATGAAAGAGCATTATGGATTATTCTTATTTTACTATCATCTTTTAAATGAGAGTATTCTAGAAACGGCTTTTTGAAATGAGAAGATAATAAGATAACCTTATCGGCAAAATGATATGACTCTCTATATAAAATAGGTAGTTTTATTATTTTTCTTATCTTTTGATATGGAAAGGATAAAAATTTGCTGATGTTTTTCCTAATGTTCTTTCCTTCTTTTAGTTCTTTTTTAGGATTATCTAAGGTGATGAAATTAATTTCCGTGGCAGGACTTACGTGGAGTGCAAACATTAGCTTGCATTTTTTGTTTTGAGACTGGTTTAAAGCAAGTCTTAAACTCTTAGTTAACTTATGCTCTCCTTGATTAATAATGACGTCAATTTTATTTTGTTCTATAAATTGGATTAAATTATTGAGATTGTGATAAGAATTGATTTTAATTGTATTAACGAATTGCTGTTTAATAAAGGATTTGTCAATGTTGTATTTATAGGCAGAGTAACAGTTCACATTATAAAAAGTAGTTAATGCATTTGCAATATTAGCAGTAACTCTTTCAACACCTCCGTATTGTGGCGCAACTTCATTGGTAGTATAAAATAGTATATTCATTTGGGAACTTGTTTTAAATATAATTTTTGAATCTTGTAGACAACTCCCATCTGGTTTGAATTGAATTTCCGTGCAAATATTTTATTAGAGTTAATAAGCGTCTGATAATCATGGTCTTGCCATATATAGGGGCTGCCATGCTCCCAGTCAATTTCCCGCATACTACCGGTATTGGCATTGTTCGTACAATGCATTCTTTCTCGAAAAGGAGAGTTCCATAAAATAGTTTGAATGAATATTTCATCTGCGCAAAGTGTATATTTCATACGATTTAATACAATCTCTTTGTATTGTAATAGATACTTGACTGCGTTTTCGGTAATACTTATCCAATTTCCTCCTTTTTTGAATTCAAAAGTTTGTTTTCTGCGATAATGGCTTATTTTCTGTACTGCTAATATGAGGTTTCGGATTAATGCTGTAATTCCATGTAACAGATGTTCCTTATCTTTTAACCTTTTTGTAAAAAAATAGTATCGGAATACTTTGCGCTCCAAATCACGCTGATGAGCGGCATCCTGCCAAAAGCCTACAAATTCTTTACCGGCATTCTGCTGGAAAAAAGCATGAATGTAATCTTGGCTTTTTATGGGCAAATCCGTTCCGGATAATAAATGATAATAAGCATAGGGACCGTGTGATAAGGCCGTTTCAAAGAGAAGATATTCTACTTGTACTTGGCTGATATCACCCCAATATACTTTGATGGGATTTTCTATTAAATAAAAGCCGGCTTTCTGCATTTTGACTTTTTTTATTTGCTGAAACAGTTCTGTAGCCCGTTTGTCAATATGCAAATAAATGTCATTACGTTCATCGTCCAACATGGAAAGTAGTACCTCCAGTACCGGATATTCATTGTGGGCGATAATCAGAAATGCATGTTTCATTATATATCAGGTTTTAATCTTTTAAAGAAATTAGGAATCGTTACATCCGGAATAATGAATCCGTCTTTGCGAAGTGCTTCAAAATAAGCACTGCCGATAACACGTTCATATTCAGCCTCTAGTTTTCCTTCTTTATGTAACTGATAGAAGTAGCGCCAGTGGCGACCTCCGTGTCTGCCCTTGTGTTGCTCCAGTTGCTTGCCGCCATTTATCATCTTTTCCATAAACTGCTGCTTGCCGCGTATATTGTAATGATATACATGGATATGGCTGTCGGCAGAGTTTTGTGGGAACATGGTTACTTTATGGTTTCCCATTGAAATTTGCAGGTAACCGGCAGTCCGGTGAATGACTTTTTTGTTCTGACGCTCAAACAGCGAATAGAGTGACAAGTCATATTTTTCAGGTTCGGTTACCGCTTTTACAGTCTTATCCCATTGCCAAAAGGGCTTTTCTTCTTCAGGATAGACACTTCTCATTTCACAATTCAGCACATTGGCATTGGTGGCATATAATTCATCTTTCAAATTGCCGGTAGGGGCATACCATAATTCGTCGGCATCGGCATTGATAATCCAGTCGGCCTTATAAATGGTTTTGGCTTTCCAAATCATACGGTCTACCCAGTCCTTTTGTTCATAGTTGGTAGCCTTTTCTTCTATCACTTCTTTAATCCACCCTTTTTGTTTGTATTTACGGATAATGTCCGGAGTTGAGTCTGTGGAGTTATTATCAGTAATGATAAACCCGTCCACTCCCATCGCTTTATGGAACTGTAAATTCTCTTCCAGCATCCCTTCTTCGTTTTTTACCAGCAATGTCATGAATAATTTGACTTCTTTCGTTTGTTTAAAAGCCAAAGGAAATTCGGATATAACGTGCCCTATTTTGGATAGTAATAAATTGCTCATAAATAACCAATGATTATTGATTTCTACCTGTCATATTAGAGATAATTAATACTATTGTCAAAAGAATTTGTTTTATTCTGAACTCATTATAATAGATAACGTAATCCTTAGTTTTCTCATAATATTCTGATATCTAATTATATAACAAATTTACTCTTTTTCTGTAAATATAGTATATAAATGCTAGTTTATTATGAAACATTAACTTGTAAGAGTGTTGCCGTTTTTTAGCTCATAATTCCAAGTTTTTCATGTATTCCGTCGCAATAGGCTTTCCATAATCGGGGTATATCTTTCCATTGATAGGCTTTTGCAAACGGACTGGTGAACAACGCGATGAAAATATATCCCATTACTCCGTTGAAGCCGCGAAGATATTTCACTGCTATGTTGCGTCCGTAGTGATGGTTTAAATAAGTTGAATTACGGATCTGATAAAAGCGTTTCCACTTTTTCTTCTTGCTTCGCTCATTCCATGTGTCGTTGGAGAAGAATTTCTCTTTATCCATCAGGGCATCAGGTATATAGAGTATTTTGTACCCTGCCCGTATGGTGCGGAGACAGTAATCTGTATCATCACAGAAAATGAAAAGGTCTTTATTGGGAAGACCTATCTTCTCAACGACTTCGCGGCGGATGAACGGACCTTCGAAAGCTGTTCCCATAATTTCTGTCGGTGAGGTGATGTGCCGTCCTGCCAGTTTCTTGCTGTACATGGATACAAAAGGATTGCTCAGGTTGTATGCCTGGAAGTCATGGGTGAATATTTCTCCTTCGAGCAACCTGCGAGGGGCCAGTATGCCGATATCTTTCTTGCCGGTATACGGCAAGAGTTGTTCCAGACAGTCGGCCCGCGGAAATACATCGTCATCCATGCACCAAATCCAGTCGGCACCCGCCTGATAAGCGTATTGTATGCCTGTATAGAATCCTCCCGCACCGCCCACATTGGTCTGATTGATTACTGTCAGCCCTTCCTGTGCGGCAAGCCATTCCGTTGTACCGTCCGTGCTTCCGTTATTTACTATTACAATGGAAGATATCGGCTTGTTTTGTTGCAGACAACGAATATTTCTTTTCAGAAGTTCCATTCGGTTGTAGGTTACAACTACGGCTATAATGTTCATGATGCATTTAGTTTTTAGTAAAGGTTATCTATTTTTCCCGGCTGTACGCTTCTATAGGCTCTCATGAGCTCAAAGCATTTTTCCACATCAAAGTTCCGTGCCTTGGCGTATTCTTCTGCCATCCATCGGTGCATTTGTGGAGTTGCCGGCAGGCGTTCAAAGTTTTTGCAGCCGGTCTTCATATCTATGGGGCCGATGTACATCCGGTTCAAATCGACAATTTCTATTGTTATGCCATTGGGAGTTTTCTGAAACAGGATGTTGGCACGTCCGTAGTCTTTGTGGGCGTATCCGTGTTCGTGAAGACGGGCGGTCACTTTGCCTATGGCGCGGAATACTTCCTCGGCGTAGTCGAATTGCTGTGTGAACAGGTTGTCGTAAATGTAGGGGCAGGTGGAGAGGAGGCTGATATAATAACTTTTATCGAACAGCAGCCCTGAACGTATATTCATATATCCCACCGGTTGCGGAGTGCCTACACCTATTTTCAGCAGCATTTCTGCATGGTCGTAAGAGCGTTTTGCCTTGGATGGACGAAATATGCCATATACAAACCGGTTGATAAGGTGGGGGCTGTGAAAGGATTTGATAACATATTCTTTGCCATTGTATTCCATTTTCCGCAATTCATTGCGCCCTTGGTGAATAACAGTACCTTCATTCCTTTGGAAACGTTCGGGAATGGATACTATAAATTCTTCCAGATTTTTGAAATCAGGGTGAATCACTAAGGTGCGGGGATGAAACAAACGCTCTGTCTTGCTCATATCATTATAATAGTGTTAAATTTTGTCTAGTCCTTTGGTATATTTCAACCAGTAATATTTTAAAGGATTCTTGTATTTCAGTTGTTTCCACGGACGGCTGCTATGGGGCCTGTGCCATACGGGCAACGTGGTGAACAGGTAGTTTTGGAAACCTCGTTTCAGTGACTCGTGCGAGATGGTCACATCATACCAGTTCTTGCTTGGGTCTAATGTCTGAAAGTCAAATGCTTTCAGCAGTCCGGGGGTGAGTAGTGAACAGCAGAAGCTGCAATGCTTTTTTTCCGGGTACACTTGATTCTCGTGTCCTTTGGCGTGTAGGTAGGGGTAATTGATTACGCCTTTTTCATCGGTTGTCACAGCGGCTGCAATTCCGCATTGTTTCTGTTGCAATGCTCCATTGTATAGTGATTGCAATGTGTTTTTTTTGACAATAACATCCGATTCCACAATCAGTAATCCTGCATCTGCTTCGATGGCTTCTTTTTGTGCTGTTTGTAACACCAGTAGATAGTTGGGAGAGGGGTGGTCGGTCAGGTCTGATAAGTTGACCAGACGAAAATTCCATTGACGGGCGGCCTCTTCCAGCCGATGGGTATTTTCTTCCGTGCTGAAATCGTTATAGACAGTATAAGTGAAAGGAACCAAAATATCCGATTCCATGATTGCTTTTACGGTTTCAAGCGTGGAGTCAATCGAATCTTTTACGGGTGTTATGATATGAAGGCACTTCATTGGTTTGTTATCTATGTTGTTTGTCAATTTAGGAATATCATGCAAATTTAGCGGAAAACCTTGGGGAGTCCAAGGATTTCCTTTTATTTAAATGTCTTTTTGCATAAGGCGAGGGCGGCGGCTACGGTATCGTCCATGTCGGCGTATGCGTATTGTGCCAGACGGCCTCCGAATAAAACGTCTTTCCGCTCAGAGGCCAGTTTTTTATATTGGCTCATCATTTCGGTGTTCCGCTTGTCGTTTATCGGATAGTAAGGTTCTTTGCCCGGCGCGAAATCATCGGGATATTCATACGTGATTACAGTGGTGGGCTGTGTGCCGAATTCAAAGTGTTTGTGCTCAATGATTCGGGTATAGGGTACCTCACGTTCTGTATAATTGACTACTGCGTTGCCTTGGAAATCCTCTGTTTCCAGCTGTTTATGTTCAAAGCGCAGGCTTCTGTATTCCAGATGTCCGCATTGGTAATCGAAGAACTGGTCTATGCATCCGGTGAACAGGATATTGTTTGCCAATGCGTCCAGTTCATTGCGGTTGTTGAAATAATTGGTGTTGAGACGAACCTCGGTTCCTTCCAGTAACGCATCGATAAGGGCGTTGTATCCGCCTTTGGGGATTCCTTGGTAGCTGTCATTGAAATAGTTGTTGTCATAAATGAAACGGAAAGGAATACGTTTGATGATGAATGCCGGTAATTCTTTGGCGGAACGTCCCCATTGTTTCTCTGTATAACCTTTGATAAGGCGATGGTAAATGTCTTTTCCACATAGCTTTAATGCTTGCTCCTCCAGGTTGGCGGGGGTGGCGATATGGTCAAATTCTTTACGTTGCTCTTCTATCTTGGCCTTGGCTTCCGCTTGTCAATTACCAGGCAATGTTTACCTACTCGTTTTGCCTCGTGGGCAAAAACGGCGCCGAACAAACCGGCACCTACTATCAAATAATCATATTTTTCCATAATCACTTAGTTTCTTCCTGTTGTCTGCGCAGCCACTCTTCTTTGGTTCTTTTCCAGCGGTTATGGCTCCAGAGCCAATATTGGGGATGCGCTTTTATTGTTTGTTCCAATTCTCGGGTAAACAAATCGGTCAATTCAAAATCGGGTACTTGCCGGGGGGTGTCGCACAATGGTTTGAGCCGGCAGTGGTAGTATCCTCTTTTGACCCGTGTTACGTCAGCATAATAAATCAAGGCGTCCACTTGTTTGCCTATTTTCTCCGTACCGATGAAAACCGGTGTTTCTTGGTTTAGAAATTCAGTCCAGTGATGTATGCTGTTCCACTTGGGTGCTTGGTCCGAAATAAATCCGATAATTGCCTTTTGCTTTGTCCGTTTCAATTCAATGATGCGGCGCAAAGTCGTTTTCATGGGGATGCATTCGCCTCCGAACTGGTTGCGTAATCTTAGAAATAGTTTGTCGAAAGCCTGATTGTACAGTGGATGATAGATTTGTCCGCAGGATATGTCTTTGGAAATCCAATAAGGCAAGGATGCAATCCATTCCCAGTTGCAATAATGCCCTAAATAGATAAAACAGAAGTCTTTGTTCTTTTTGTTCATGCTTTCCACTATCTCGTCCAGTCCTTCAAAAGTCATTCTTCTCATCAGTTGTTTTTTTGAAATGGAGAATAACTTGAGCGTTTCTACTATATAGTCGCAAAAGAAAGAGTAAAATTGTTTCTCGATTTGGACAATCTCTTTTAAATCTTTCTCGGGGAATGAGTTTGATAAATTATTGCGTATGATTTTACGTCTGTAGCGGATGCAATAATAGAGCGGATAAAAAAGAAGATCGGATATGAAATATAAGAATCGCAAGGGTAGAAGCGAAAGCAAATACCACAAGAAGAAAACGGAATAATATATGAGATTTATTTGTTTCATTTAACTGATGACTTTGTTTATGTGTTCTATTACCATTTCGGGAGTTATGCCTTGCAGACAGGCATAATCTTTTCTATAACAGTGCTTTTCTCCGGATAAGGAACAAGGACGGCAGGGCAGGTCTATCTGTATTGTGTTTGCCGCAGACTGATTCCATCCTGCAAAGCCTGCACAGGGATGCGTTGCCCCCCAAATGGACACAACCGGGATGTTCACTAATGATGCAAGGTGCATATTGGCGGCATCCATTACCAGCATGACGTCCATATTGCTCATGAGGGCCAATTCCATATTTATGGTTAGTTTGCCGGCTGTTGAGATGACATTGGGGAAATGTTGGGCCCATTCTTCCAATACTTTGATTTCTTTTTTCCCGCCTCCGAATAAGAAGATTTTTGTATGGTCGCGTGCAGATAGATGTTTGAGGATCTGCTCTTGCTTTGACAACGGATAGATTTTGCCTACATGTGTTGCAAAGGGAGCGATTCCAATCCATGTTTCTTGGTTCTTTTCACCGGTTAACGGAGCCAGGCTGGAAATATTGCCTTTATTCTTTCCGAAAAGGGAGAGGAAACTTAACCGGATGGGGTAACCTATCTGACTGAGCGTATGGGCACAGCGCTGAAAAAAGGAGTCTTGCTCTGTATATATTTTATGTTTCCGCCGTATCAGTTTTTGCAGTTCCCGCCTGTTCTGCTTGATGTGGGCTGCTTTTATGCCTGCCAGACGAAAACGCCAGCAAAGAAAACGGCTGCGGAATGTGGGCTGGAAAGCGGCTACGGCATCAAATTTTTCTTCTTTTAAATCATTGTACAGCCATCCCAGACCCATTAATCCGGCATGTTCTCCTCTGAAATCTGCCCCACGGAAAATAACATTGTCCGGCACATTCTCGAATAAGGGGGAGAATGTGTCTATGCTCAGCACCATGATTTGATGCTGGGCATATTGCGTAGCCAATGAGTGAATGACCGGGATTGCCATTGCCACATTATTGATGGATGAAAAGCAGATTACAAGAATCTTGGACATAACAGCTGTTTTATTGAATGTACAAATCTATGCAAAGTTTTCTAATCAGCCAATTATTATTCGGTAAAAGTGTCTACCTTTGTTCCCAAGCAAGTTTTTGAAAGATGAAAATAATTGTAGATAATAAAATACCTTATATACATGAAGCTGTCGAACAGATAGCCGATGAAGTGGTGTATTTGCCCGGCAGTGGTTTTACCGCCGGGGATGTACGGGATGCTGACGCATTGGTGATCCGTACCCGTACCCGTTGTAACCGTGAACTGCTGGAAGGAAGCAAGGTGAAATTCATTGCTACTGCGACCATCGGTTTTGATCATATTGATGTGGACTATTGTGATGAGGCGGGAATTGTATGGAAAAATTGTCCCGGTTGTAATGCCGGCAGTGTGGAGCAGTACCTGCATTCGGTATTATTATTGTTGAAACGCCGGAAGGGGGTGAGATTGGAAGAAAGCTGTCTGGGGATTGTTGGGGTAGGACATGTGGGAAGCCGTATCCAACGTATGGCGGAGGCATTGGGGATGCGGGTCTTGCTGAATGATCCTCCACGTGCGGACCGGGGGGAAACGGAATTTGTGGATTTGTCTGTACTGGCAAGGGAATGTGATATAATAACCTTTCATACTCCGCTGAACAGGAATGGGAAATATAAAACGTTCCATCTGGCGGATGCGGATTTCTTTGCCGGTTTGCAACGGAAACCTTTTATTGTGAATACTTCTCGTGGAGAAGTAATAGAGACATTGGCTTTGCTTGATGCGCTGAAGACAGGCCGGATACGTGATGCGGTTATTGATACGTGGGAAAATGAACCGGATATTCACCCGGATTTGTTGCAGAAAGTTTTTTTGGGAACCCCTCATATAGCAGGGTATTCAGCTGACGGAAAGTCGAATGCTACACGGATGGCATTGGAGGAGCTTTGTAACTTCTTCCATATACAGGCTGATTTTAAAATAGTACCGCCCGCTTTGCCGTATATGGATTATTCTTCTGATCCGGAAGAGGCTTTTCTACAGGTGTATGATCCGACTCGTGACAGTGATGCATTGAAACGGCATCCCGAAGAATTTGAACATTTGCGGGGGAATTATCCATTGAGGCGTGAAATTTCTTTTTTACCGTAGGGGGACATTTCAATGTACCCCTACGGTGGCCAGAACTTTTAGTCTGCTTTTGCTGTTTGCATCTCTTCTGCTACAATCTGTTCGCAATCTTCAATGCTGTATCCCGATGCGGGTTCGCTCCAATACCATAAGGCGGGAGCTTGTTGTAATGTATCCATAATCAATTATTTTTTAGATGGGTTATTCAATGTTATAGTTGTTTCCGAATGTTGGTTGCCGCCCAGAATACCTGTTCCTCCCTCCACATTGCTGTAAACCCGTAGAGGTTCGGCTAGTCCAATGTTACCCAAGCCTCCTTCTAACGTGCTTCCGGCAATTTTTTGTAAGGACAACAGGTATAAAAAGTAGGATTCGGAAAGGGAATAGATGGAAATGATTCTTTGTTCTGTTTCGTCTAACTCTGCCGTTGTCTCTTTTATTTGTAAAGTATAGGTTTGTCCGTTAATGCTTTGGTCGGTAAAGAGGGCTCCTCCTCTTTTTTCCAATCCGTTGAATGCCATACTTTCGTCCAATATGGCATCCTGTTCCTTGAATACAGGATCTATATAATCTATTTCTGTTTCGTAGTAACCGTAATAGCCCGTTTTTATTTGTGTGATTTTGGCCAGATAATAATTGTTCTTTTCCGGAAATTCATCAAACGTGACTTCATAGTATATTTCAAAATAGTCGGAAATTGTTCCTTGATAAACTCCGTTACCTTTTTTAATTGTATGACTGGCGTTTTTTATAGCTACTTTCTTTGGTATGATATCTTCTGCCGTTACCGTACCATATTCGGGGGTGGATGCAACAATTTTTATCCGGTCTCCTTCTGCCGGGATTGTATTTGAAAGGAATAAGGTATCCGGCTGGTCTGGGTTCCGGGGATTATTCAGTGTTTTCCATTGCATGGTTTCTATGTATTGATTGTTGATATAGAGCTCCACATGGGCGTGAGGGAGATTGACATAAGGCTTCTTGTCTGGATAGAACCAGGTCCGGGTGATGGAGGCCATTACCACTGTGTCGGGGGATACTACACTGTTTATTACCATTTTGGGCGTAGTGCGATATTCGTTCAAATCTATTTTTCGATAACAGGAGGTAAGGAACACTCCTAGAAGTAATGTATATAGCAGATGTTTCATAATCATTTAAAATTTATAAGTGTAAGAAACTGATGGTATAATGGGAACTATGCCCAAGTCGAGTCTGTGATAGGCGGGAAGTTGGAAATTATTACGTTCCGTATAATAGTCTAATCCGCCTGAATCTATATAAGGAGGAACCAGGCTGCCTCCCGGAAACGGATGTTGGGGAGAAACGGCCTGGTAGTTTTCGAAAGAAACCGTGAGCCGGTTACCGGTTGCGTAGGTCCAGCTTCCGGTCAACTCCAGTTTGGGCTTGATTTTCCAATTGGCTATTATATTGAATTTATGCCGGTTATCGAATTTGGCAGGAAAACGCTTGCCTTTATTTATCTCAGTGAACTGTCTGTCATTCCAGCTTAGAGTATAGCCTGCCCATCCGGTTATTTTCCCTTTTTCTTTGCGGGCAATAAGTTCTACGCCGTAAGAACGTCCTTTTCCTTGAGTCAGTTTGTCTTCCCAGCTGGTGGAAGGAGGGAGAAACTGGTAGTTGTCTTTATAGTCCATCAGATGTTTCATCCATTTATAATATCCTTCTATGGAGAAAGAGTAGATTTTGTTGCCGGTGGTGTAATAAGCTCCTACAGCCAGTTGGTCGCTCTGCATCGGTTTCAGCTTGCGGCTGACCGGTATCCATGTGTCTGTGGGCAGGTTGATGTAGCTTTCATTGACTTGATGTACATATTGGCTCATCCGGGTATAAGAGGCTTTGAGGCTGAGTTGCGGATTGATCAGGAAACGACTGGAAAAACGGGGTTCCAGGGAAGTGTACGTTTTCCCGTCAATGGTGTATAGTCCGAGGTGAACCCCAGCGTTCAAACGTATTCTTTTGTTCATTTTCCAGTCTTCTTCCATATATATGCCTAATTCATGTGCAGGTAGGGCAGTGTCGTTGTTTTGTCTGGTCTGGGTGGTCATGCCATTGGAAAAATGCGATTTTTCGTCTACGGGATGAAAACGGTGGTAAATATAATGAGTGCCGAAATGCAACTGGTGGGAAGCATTGGGGCGGAAATCGAAATTGGCTCGTATGCTGAGGTCGTCAATGCGGTTCCGGGTTGAACTTTCCTGTGATACGTAGTTGGCTTCTGTTCCTTGGTAGTAGTCTCCTTTCAAGGTGGAAGAATAGTGGGTAAAGGCGGCATTCACATTACCGAAGAGTTGGTTGTTGAATACGTATGACCAGCCGGTAAATGCCATGATGTTTCCCCATCGCAGTCTGCCGGTGTTTCTGCTTTCATATCCATTGTCACCTTCTCTTTTTTCTCCTCCCTTCAAAAAATCGTTTCCCCAGTAAAGACCGGCATATCCGCGGCTGCGGTCATTGAACTGGTGGTTGAGTTTAAAGTTCATGTCGGTAAAAGCGTATCGTGCCACTATTTGGGTTTCTCCTTTATTTCTGGTAGCGTTCCAGATGGCGATGGTTGGGGCCGAAAGCGCGTCAATCCATGAACGGCGTAATGCAAAGTTGAATGAGGTCCGGTCTTTGACCAACGGACCTTCCAGATTCAGGCTGCCTGAGGTCAGTCCCAGCATGGCGCTTCCGTGATATTCTTTCATGTTGCCATCCTTTGTATGGATATCGACTACGCTGGACAGTCTTCCTCCGTAACGGGCGGGGAAGGCGGACTTAAAGAATTCTACATCCTTTACGGCTTCGGCGTTGAAGGAGGAAAACAGACCGCCCACATGGTTGATCTGGTATAACGGATTCCCTTCTATCATATAAAGATTGTCGTCTCCATTACCGCCCCGCACATACATTCCTGCCAATCCGGCTGTGCCTGCCGATACACCCGGCAAGGTCTGTAGAGTTTTTATAATATCAGCTTCTCCGAATAATACCGGGGTTTGTTGGATCAGGTCTTTGTTGAGACGGGTATGTCCCATATCGGATGTTTGGACTAATGGAGAAGAGGTATATTCTCCGGTCACTACCACTTCGGCTAATTGCTGGTGGCTGTTCAGCAGAACCGGAAGCAGCGTGTCTTGTTCCAATTGTGTGAATGAACGGTGGAAACTGTCATAACCTACATAGGAGATGTTCAGGTATACATCGTTTCCGGCTTCCAGAGTCAGACTGAAAAAGCCGTCGGCGTTGCTGGTTGTTCCTTGATGGCTTTTGGCATCATAGATGGAGGCGCCTATAAGGGACTCTGAGGAGGATTTGTCTCGTATGAAGCCGCTGATTACAATGTTTTTCTGTTTTTTCTTGAGGATGATGTATTTGCCTGATTGTATATATTCTACGGGCAGTTTTTGAAACAGAATGCGCAAACAGTGGGATAACGGCTGGGCGGTTATTGTTATATCTATCGGTAACAGATGTTTTGTTAAGGAGGACTCATACGAAAAGGTTACACCTGTCTGCCGGGTGATTTCTGCCAAAACTTTACGGATGGGGGTTTGTTTCATATCTAATGTTACGAGGGGCTCATCATGTTCTGTTCCTTTTGCCTCAATACAAATGTGCATGAGGCAAAGGAGCAGAAGAAAAGAAAATTTAGAATGGAATTGCATCATTGGGTTATGTCTAGTTTCGTATCTAGTGTTTGGTTTATGATTTCAATTATGTCTTCTATCGGAGTATTGTCAAAGGTCGTGGTCAGATAGTACTCTTTTTGTGGAATTCCGCCGATATGGACCTTATAGACTTCTTCTAATTCTTTTACTACCTTTTTCAAGGGGGCTTCATTATAAACAAACACGTGGGTCTTCCATGCAAAAGTGTTGGGGTCACTTTGTTTGTTTATTTGCATTTGTCCTTTTTGGTTAATGAAGGCATACATGCCTTTTGTCAGAATAGCCTCTTTTTGTTCTTTGTTATAAAAACGGACTTTTCCAGACTCTACGGTTGCCGAAGTCTGATTTGCATTTGCCGTTACTTGGAATTGTGTACCCAGTACTTGTATGTTTGCCAGTTCGGTCTGTACCCTGAAAGGACATTGTTCTTGATGTGTGACTGAAAAATATGCTTTTCCATTTAAAGTGACGTTCCTGTTTTTTTTACCGTATGCCAAGCGGTCATACTGTAAGGCCGAATTCTCTGCCAGCGTAATATGGCTGTTGTCCGGAAGCGTGACTTCTTTGACAGCGTGTGCGGATGAGGCAATGACAATCCAGTCTTGCCTGTCGTATATCCACCACCAACTGAATCCGGCTATCAGGAAAGTGACAGCAGCGATAGTTATCAGTCTATATAATAAGATAGAGTTATTTCTTTGTTTGCCGATACCTAGTTTTTGCCAGGCTTGTGTTGTGTCCAGCCTGTTTTCCCGATAGAACCGGGCTACAAAACGAATATCTTTCTCTTCTTTCTCCATGCGATCTTCTTTCTTTTTATTGTTAAGACAGGGAAAAGACAAAATCCCCCTATTCGCTTGCCGATTTTTTTATCCGAAGAAAAAAGTATATATTTTAATGGCTGTTTCTCGTAATGTTTTCAGTGCCTTACTGATTTGATGTTCGACAGTTTTTATAGAAATACCCAGTTCGGTGGCAATTTCCTGATAAGTAAGGCCGTCACGTTTGGAAAGCAGAAAGATCTTTTTCCGTTCGGTAGGAAGGTGGTCGATGGCTGTCCATAAACGCGCGTCACGTTCTGACCGGATGATGCGTTCTTCTTCTGTTAAATCTTCCAAGTCTGTCAGTTCGGTTGTTTCACAGTGTGTTTGTCGGTTGGTTATCAGTGTGAGTGAGCGGTTACGTACAGTTTGGTACATATAAGCTTTCAGGTTTTGAATAGATGTGCCTCCGACAAGCTTCTCCCATACATCAGAGAAGGCTTGTTGGACGATGTCTTCTGCGTCATCCAGATTTTCAGTATAGCGCAGGGCATACATATTCAGCGGACGGTAAAGACAGCGAAATTGGTATTCAAATTCCTTGGGTGATAATTGCATCCTGTGTTTTATTCTTTTTTGGAAAGCAAACTTACGGCTTTTCTTTTATTTGCCAAGCAACAAGAGATGAAAAAGTCTTTAATTTCATTTAGTAATGATAACAATTCGGGTGCGGGAGGTTATTGTATCGGCTTTTCGGAGGTAGTCATAAAATAGGGCAAACCTCACGGTCTACCCTATCCGAAACTTTAATATGGAATACCTATTGAAACAAAAATCACAGTCTTTACCTTAAAATATTGCCTTTAAAAGTTTCCTTTATCAGCATTATCCCACCAAAGATGTGTACCGCCTTTGTCGCCGGAAATACCGAATTTGCTGGAATTTTCTTCGTCCAGAAGCTTGATTCCGCCTTCTACTCCCTTAGCGTTGGCATCATAAGCCTGGCTGCTATAAATTACGCGGCGCACACCTTCTTCTGTGTTTACGGCTCCATTACTTTCATTGACGAATGCAGGGAAGAAGCGTGGATAGCCGGTGCGGCGTTGTTCTGCCCAGCCTTCGGTGGATAGAGGGAATAGGGCGAGCCATTTTTGGGTGATGATTCTTTCCAGCTTTTCTTCGTTGCTTGCGCTCTCATCCCATTTTACACTTAATTTATTTACAGCCGGAGTGCTTAATTCGGCTTTGATGGGATCTGTATAGTCTATTTGGGTGCTTGTTCCGTTGATGTAGGCATCTACTGCTCCTTCCGGATATTCTTTGATTCCGGCATAAGCCCCCCGATAAGCTAATTCATTAGTCATGGAAACACGGATTCCATTTTCATATAGGTTCTTTACACTTTCACTGCCAATATCCCATCTTAATTTTGCTTCAGCCAGTAGGAAATAGGCTTCCGCTGCTTTCATGATGGGCAGTGGCATGGAATAAGAGGAACCGTTGTTTCCTTGAATCCAACCGGAGAAGTTACCCCAACTGTTTGGTTTGGCAGGCAGGCCACTGGCAAAACGGATACCCAGGTATTGACTATTGGCAGCTACTGTGGTAGTACCGGCTTCGTTTTTGATATCTCCGGTATTCAGGGTCATATATAACGGTTGGCGCGGATCTTTGGTTCCACTCATAATAGTTACCAGATTGGCATTGAACCCACAATCACCCCAATTGAACATCAGCCACATTTCATTCTCAAGACTTTTATCGATCAGAATATCCTTGTTGACTGTTGCCAAAGTGTTTTGGGCAGCCTCGGTAGCGATTGCCTTAAGGTTCATTCCGGCGTTGCCGGCTTCGGTTTCCCGTTTGGACAGGCGTAACGCCATGCGTAGTTTCATCGTATTGGCTATTTTTACCCATAGGTCTTTGTCGCCGTTGCACCAACAGTCAAAGGATTTCAATTTGGCTATTTCATCTGCTCCCATGGCACTGATGTCAGTAATGGCTGTACTCAGATCTTCAAGCATGGCTTTATACAGGTCTTTCTGGCTGTCGAACTCGAAATACACTTCGTTTTCTCCCGATAGGATGGAGCTGTAAGGTATCGGTCCGTAGGCATCTGTGGTCATCAATGTTCCGTAAGCCTGTACGATACGCATCACGCCTGACAGGCCTCTTTCACCACTGGCGTCACATTGTGCGATGATGCGGCGGGTGTTATTGAAAATATGGAGATAATAGTTTTCGTACATACCACCGCTATGTCCCCGGTTCTCTCCCATATCACCGTTGGTGAAGTTACCGTTGGGAGTCATAAAATAACCTCCATAAAGGTCAATAGTCAGGTTGGTCCAAAACTGGAACATATTTTGCTGAGGAGGATAACAGTAGGTCATCGGTTCGGTACATTGTGCGGCAAAAGGAAGGTCTGCCGGATCTACCTGTATGTTACTGGTATTCAATTTCTCGAAGTCGTCTGTACAGGAAGAAAAGATGTTTCCTGTAGTCATGGGGATTGCCATTAAGAAGGCGTATGTTAATATCTTATTCCGTTTCATAGTTTCAAGCATTAGAAGTTAAGTTTTAAATTAAGACCAAAGCTGCGTGAGGTAGGCAGTGCAAACATATCTACACCTTGTATTCCATTACCTGTACCTGCCGATACATCCGGATCCATCGGGGCGTCTTTATGGAAGAAAAACAGGTTGCGGCCGATGATGGCTGCTGTCAGGTTCTTGCCTGCACCCAGCAAGTTACGGAAGGTATAACCGAAAGTCACTTCACGAAGACGTATATTGGTAGCATCATAAACATAGTTCTCCACAGCGTATGGACTGTTGAAGTTGTTGTTACCGGTGGTACGATAGTACTTGTCGGCATCAAATTTTACTCCGTCCACTGTAATACCGCCGGCATCACGGGCTTCACCTGAACGTTTCGATACGCCCCATCCGTCCAAGGCGGCTTCGGTCATACTAATCACTTTTCCACCGAATTTAGCATCAATCAGGAACGATAGTGAGAAGTCTTTGTAGCGGAATGTGTTTGTCCATCCCATATTTACTTTGGCATTCATATTGCCTGCGTATTCCAGTTCGTCCATAGAATCACCACTTACGATAGGCTCTCCTTTTTCGTTTTGCAAGGGTTTGCCGTTCTCATCACGCATCAGATGACGTACATACAGATCTCCGTAGTGGCCGCCTTCTTTCAATATAACTTTTGCACCTCCGAAATCGGTCAATGTCAGTCCGTTGGGAAGGTCATCTACCAATTCTTTGATTTTATTATCATTATAAGAGAAGTTCAGGTTGGTACTCCAGCTGAAGTTGTCAGTGAACTGCTCGTACCATCCGATATTGAATTCAAAGCCTTTGTTTTCTACATTACCGGCGTTTACATAACGGTTTCTCAAGCCTGATTCGTAAGGAGCCGCAACGGAGAAGAACTGATTTTTAGTGTTGGTTTTATAATAAGTCAGGTTGATATTCAGTCGGTTCTGTAAGAATGTACCGTCAAAACCAATTTCTAAAGAATGGGTTTTTTCCGGCTTCAATGTTCTGAATGGAGCTTTGTCGGGGGGAGTGATGGCACCTTGAGAACCTAGAGAATAGAGTAGATTACTCATGAATACAGGTACGTCATTACCTACGATAGAATAGCTTGCACGGAATTTGAACAAATCAATGTTCTTACCCATATCTACAAATTTGTTCAGCAGGACACTACCGCCAAAAGAGGGATAAAAGAATGAACAGCTTTCTGTGAAAGCCAATGCCGAAGACCAGTCATTACGTGCTGATATATCAAGGAATATGCCTTCACGGTAACCGAGTTGTGCGGTGGCGAATACTGAGTTCAGCCGTTTTTGGGTCATCCAGTTGTCATCTTTGCCCACGGTGGACATATTGCCATAATAGTTGTTCGGAGTAAAGATGTTCGGATAAAAAATGTTTCCGGAACCGGGCTGTGAGAACTGGGAACCCTCGCCCCATAGGTCTACATGAGAGGTTTTGGTTTTTGTAAAACTGGAACCTGCGGTAGCGGATAGAGAAAAATCATTGAATGTATGGTTGTAGCTTACTAAAACATCGCCATAAAGTTGGTCGCTGAAATAGCGGTTGTCTTTCATGCGTCCCATCGGATAAAGGTTTCCTACGCTGGATGCGTAAGCATTGTGTACCCAGTGTTCTTCTCCTCTTTCGTAACGCATACGTCCTTGGATATTCAGATCCGGAGTAATGTTCCATTTGATGCTTCCGCCGAATTCATAGCGGTTACGGTCGGTGATAGGGGTCTGTCTGTTCAACATCCAATATGGATTACCGAATTGCTGTTGTTGTGTATTTGTCCAGTTTTGGACATAGCAGCCTCTTGCGGGATCATATACCTCGAAGTTCTCTTTATAGCCATTCCAGTCTTCTCCTCTAGGGAAGAGATAAACACCGGTCAGCGGATTCCATAAGTAACCGGCAGCTGCCTGATTGGTGATGTGCTGGTTGGTAAACTTGGCCGTGAAATCAATATGAATGTCTTTCAGAATATTGAAACCTACTTTTGAATTCAAATTGTGGCTTCGGTAGTCATTCTGGGGAGTGATGCCTTGTGAATAGACATTGGCATAGGAAAAATAAGATTGGATATTTTCATTGCCTCCGCTTAAGGAGATGGAGTTATTCGTTGTAAATCCGGTACGGAAGAATTTTTTTGCATAGTTTGGAGCTTTGCTGCTTAGTTTCTCACCCCAGCTGAAAGTACCGTTGTCGCTCATTCCATAAGTAGTCTGGAATTCGGGTAGCACCATTGGGCTCTCCATCGTGGTGTTGCTGGATACATTAACGGAAACTTTACCCGACTGTGCTGATTTGGTGGTAATCATAATGGCGCCATTGGCTGCTACCGCACCATAAAGCGCTGCTGCCGATGCACCTTTCAGCAAAGTGATTTGGGCGATGTCGTCCGGATTGATTGTAGACATGGCGTCACCACCGTCTCGCTGGCCTCCGTAGTTGCTGTCTACTTGTGAGTTGGTGATATTCATCATGACAGGAACTCCGTCTACTACTACTAACGGTTGGTTGTTACCGCTGATGGACTTATTGCCACGGAACAGAATCTTGGAAGAACCGCCGGCTCCGGTTGAGTTCGGTGTGATCATCATACCGGCACTTTTACCTTGCAGGGAGTTAATCATATTGACGCTCTTGATGTCATTAACGTCTTTACCTCCTACTGTTTGCGCAGAATAGGTCAGTGTTTCGGATTGGCGTTTAATACCCATTGCCGTTACTACGACTTCACCCAGTGTTTCTGTATCCGATGCCATTTTTACGTTGATTACTGTACGTCCGTTTACAGGTTCCTCTATGGTTTTCATACTTAAATAGGAGAATACCAGAATGTCTTTGTCACCGGCTTGCAGGGTATACTTTCCGTCGAGGTCGGTCACTGTTCCGATAGTTGTACCTTTAATTAATACGTTTGCGCCGATCAGAGGTTCGTTAGCGTCTTTATCTATTACAGTACCGCTGACTGTATGCGTTTGTGCATACAATGCTGTTACAAACACTCCCAATAGGAATGTCAGGAAAAAAGTAAAAATTCGTCTCATAAGGTTAGATTTTGAGGTTCGTTCTTTATTAGATTTTTGTTTTCAGATTAAATAATAGGTTTGTTGATAATTGGGCATGTTTACCCAATAGGTTTGATTTGATAGTTTTTCGCATAGGCATTCAGTTTAAGGTTAACTTATCAAGGTTTATTTATTAAGGTTTCTGTTAATCTCTCTTTAAGTCGGTCAACATTATTAATACAAATATCATAACCGGGTTACTAAACAAAAACTTATATTTTTTGTATTTTATCTCATTCTTGTTTTCTTATTTTGAAATAAATACTTATGTTTGTGTAACCTTAAATTAAAAATGACCTATGAACCTTAATGATAACCGCTTAATTATTAAAACCTTGAAGTCGGGAGATCAAAAAGTATTTTCCCTGGTTTATGCTTCTTATTACAAGCCGCTATGTTTGTTTTGTTCCTCGTATGTTTCTCTTGAAGAGGCTGAAGAGATAGTGCAGGATTTGATGATGTATGTGTGGGAAAAACGTGAGTTGCTGGTAGAGGACTTGTCGCTGAAATCTTTCTTATTTACCAGTGTCAGGAACAGGGCTTTGAATTCAATCACCCGTTCCCATATTACCCGTCAGGTATATGAAGAATATCAGAGCCAACAGTTGAAATCTCTGCCGGCATTGGATTCTTGTTATGGCTTTCCTTTTCATGGGAAGCTATGACAGCTTGGTGCACGCGGGAACCGTACATACCTTTACCACCGAACTTGGGAAGGAGGGCCGGATGAATATTTACTATTTTATTCGGATAATCATGCAAAATGGCATCAGGTACTTTCAAGAGGAAGCCTGCCAGTACAATAAAGTCAATATGATATTGGTGCAGTATTTCCAGTGCTTTCCCGTCGGCAAAGTCTTGGGCTGTGAGGATAAGTGACGGAACACTCAGTCTTTCAGCTCGCTTGAGTACACCGGCCTGTGCTTTGTTGACGATAACCAATGCTACTTCAGCTGTTCTTTTCTCTAAAAAATACCGAATAATTCTTTCAGCATTCGTGCCTTCTCCTGAAGCTAAAATTGCGATTTTCTTCATGATGTTCTCTATTTTGGTGCACATAAAACAAAAAAATGTGCAAAATTCTGCATTTATTTGCCTGAATATTTGCTCAGCCCAAGAAATATTTATTCCTTTGCAACCGCAAAGAAAATAAAATAATTCAATTTATTAACTAAAAAATTAAAGTTATGTCTGAAATTGCATCAAGAGTAAAAGCTATTATCGTTGATAAATTAGGTGTAGAAGAATCAGAAGTTACAACAGAAGCAAGCTTCACTAACGATCTGGGCGCAGATTCACTGGATACTGTAGAGCTGATTATGGAATTCGAAAAAGAATTCGGTATTTCTATTCCTGATGATCAGGCTGAGAAAATTGGTACAGTAGGTGACGCCGTTTCTTATATCGAAGCTAACGCTAAGTAATTATCCTTATTTTATAATATGGAATTAAAAAGAGTAGTAGTAACAGGTCTTGGTGCTCTTACTCCTGTAGGTAACAATGTTGCAGAAACATGGGAAAACCTGGTGAAGGGGGTAAGCGGGGCAGGACCTATTACTCATTTCGATGCGTCTAAATTCAAGACTCATTTTGCATGCGAAGTGAAGAATTTCAATGGAACTGATTACATTGACCGTAAAGAACTTCGCAAAATGGATCTGTATACACAGTATGCCATTGCAGCTGCTAAAGAAGCGGTGGAGGATTCTGGAATGGACCTCGAAAAAGAAGATTTGAATAGAATAGGTGTAATTTACGGTGTAGGTATCGGAGGTATTCATACTTTTGAAGAGGAAGTAGCTAATTATACACTGAATAAAGATACTGTCGGACCGAAATTCAACCCATTCTTCATCCCCAAAATGATAGCTGATATTGCATCGGGACAGATCTCTATCATGTATGGTTTCCACGGTCCTAACTTCACAACAACTTCTGCTTGTGCATCTTCATCAAATGCTATTGCCGATGCATTTAACTATATCCGTTTGGGTAAAGCAAATGTAATTGTGGCAGGTGGTGCGGAAGCTGCTATTTTTGAAGCCGGTTTGGGCGGTTTTAACGCTATGCATGCTTTGTCTACCCGTAATGATGATCCGGAACGTGCATCCCGCCCGTTTAGTGCAAGCCGTGATGGCTTTGTGATGGGTGAAGGCGCAGGCTGTCTGATTTTGGAAGAATTGGAACATGCAAAAGCACGTGGTGCCAAGATTTATGCGGAACTTGCCGGTGTAGGCGCTTCTGCCGACGCTTATCACTTGACAGCTTCTCATCCGGAAGGATTGATGAAAACATTGATTATAACTTGAACTTCACGTTCAACGAAGCTCAGAAACGTACAGTAAACGCTGCATTGAGCAATACCTTCGGTTTTGGTGGACATAATGCATGTGTAATCGTAAAAAAATATGCTGAATAATCGTGTTTAGCAATATAAAGGATAGGATAAGACTTCTTTTTCGTAAGGATAGGGAGTCTTATCTTCGTTTTTATAAGATGCTTGGATTCTATCCCAAAGACATTAGCATCTACGAACAGGCTTTGCTTCACAAATCTTTATCAGTGAAGTCTGAAAAGGGGCGTTTGCTTAATAATGAGCGTTTGGAATTCTTGGGGGATGCTATTCTGGATGCTGTGGTGGCAGATATTGTTTACAAAAGGTTTGAAGGAAAGCGTGAGGGTTTTCTCACGAATACCCGCTCTAAAATAGTGCAGCGTGAAACATTGAATCGTTTGGCTATAGAGATTGGTTTGGATAAGCTGATCAAGTATACGGCCCGCCAGTCTTCTCATAACAGCTATATGTGCGGCAATGCATTCGAAGCATTGGTAGGTGCTATTTATCTAGACAGGGGATATCGTGCCTGTAAATATTTCATGGAGCATCGTATTATTGGGCCTTATATAAATTTGGAGAAGATTTCCCGTAAGGAGGTAAACTTTAAATCCAAGTTGATAGAATGGAGCCAGAAAAATCGTTTTGAGGTTACCTTTGAGCTGATAACCCAATCACACGATCAGGGATATAATCCGACTTTCGAGAGTGAAGTTCTGGTGGAAGGTATTTCGGGAGGAAAAGGAACCGGTTATTCTAAAAAAGAGTCTCAGCAAATGGCTGCGCGTGTGGCTTTGGGAAAAATAAAGAATGATTCCGGCTTTATTGAATGTATTTTTGCGGCTAAGACTGCCCGTGAGTTGCCTCAGGAGGAGGTAACGGTTTCTGATAGTAAGCCTTCAGACAGTGGGGCCGTTACTCCGGATCTTTCTTTGGAGGAGATTAAGAAAACGGATGTGGTCGAGCAGATAATCAGTGAAGCGGAAGAAAAGGCTTTTAAGGAAAACGCTTAGCGGATTTTATCGATATTGTTTATAATTTATTAATTGGCTATTCCGGTGGTTTTGGGTATGTCCGGCAGGAATACATAATACATTGGAATATGCCCGATTACATCAAGAAAATGTAGTCGGGCATATTTCATATACTGACGGGAATTAGATTTCATCAGGCCATGGGCAGGGTTTTCCTGTGGCTTTGAATGTGGGACGTTGTCCTCCTGTTGCTCGCAAATAGTTCCCTAATTCCTTGGAGAGCCGTTTTACGATGCCGGGATGTTGCTTTGCTACATCATTTTTTTCACTGATATCATTTGGTATGTTGAAAAGTTCTTTTTTACCGGTTTCATAATAATAGACCAGTTTCCATTCGTCTTTGCGGATAGAGCAGTCCAGATTGATGCCTGGTCCGTCATTACCCCAGATATTAGGGAAATTCCATACCAGTGCGCGTCCTTTGGACGGGTCTCCTGTACCTTTCAGCAGGGGCATAAAGCTGATACCGTCTATAGGGTTGACTGTCTCATAGTTTGTGATACCCGCCATTTCAAGTATGGTAGGATAAAAATCTTCAATTATAAGATATTTGTCACAACGAGTATCCGGGGTGACTACTCCGGGCCAGCTTACAATCATTGGTTCGCGTATTCCTCCTTCATATAAGGAGCCTTTGCCACTATTGAGAGGAGCGTTTTGAGTGTGAATTTGTCCGTCGCGCCATCCGGGTTCGGCAGCTAGCCCTCCGTTGTCACTCATAAAAATAATAACGGTATTGTCTGCTTCATCATTTTTTTCCAACCAGTTCATCAAATCCCCCAGACTTTTATCCATTCCTTCAATTAAGGATGCATATGCGGCTTCTTTGTCACTAAGTCCTTTTTTAATATACTTGGGGAAGAAGCGCATATCTTTGTCAACAGGAACGTGGATGGCATAATGTGCCATATATAGATAAAAAGGTTGATTGTACTTTTTTGCTTTGTCCAATGCTTTGATGGCTTCTTGTGTCAGGGCTTCTGTTGCAAATATACCTGTTCCCCAATAATCTTCCAAGCCGGGGATGGCCATTAGTGAATAGGGCTTTCCATCGCGGGTGTGCCCGTAGTTCTGTTCGCTCAGATAAGTAGCCAGACCACCGGCGGCATGTCCGGCTATATTTACTTCAAACCCCCAATGGGTAGGGTTCTCTCCCGGTGTGTCAATAGAACCGAAATGAGCTTTTCCGCAGTGGATGGTATGATAACCGTTCTGTCTGAGTAACTCAACGAAAGAAGTGCCGACAAAGGTATTGGGCGTTCCTGTTACTTGGCTGACTCCGTTGTAGTTCCAGTCTGGCAATTCTATTGTATTGCTTGGTCTGTCGGTAGCTTTGTTTTTTTCAAGTGTCCAGTTTGTTACACGATGTCGGGTGTTGTTAGCACCCGTTATCAGACTGCAACGGGTAGCGGAACTGATATTGCAGGCGTATGCTTGTGTGAACATCATCCCTTTCTTGGCCAGACGTTCCATATTGGGAGTTTCGTAGGCTTCATTATAATGTGTTTTCTGTGTCCAGAAAGGTAAGGATGTATCTTGCCAACCCATGTCGTCCACCATAAATAAGATGATATTGGGACGTTGTTGGGTTGTTTCTGAAGACATTTTTTCTTTTGCTTGCGTCGAGA
>PPYF01102717.1_pt1 | contig 32366 bp, 21 predicted proteins | sample 1559871 | NCBI WGS metagenome assembly PPYF01 (sample SAMN08240021, study PRJNA423297) | Human gut metagenome, whole genome shotgun sequencing project.
ACAAAAATCGCTGTATCCCAGTAAACACAAGGGATACAGCGATTTTTTCTTTTCTTAACTGTCAAAGATGGGATTATAAATATGAAAATCTATTGTTTTCAACACTTTCTCGGGTTAATGACGTTTTTCTCGTTTTTTTACAATTTTTTGTCGAGCAACCGGATTATTTGTCGTCAAATCACCTATGCATTTTTCAAAAATCAAAATATGTATATTGCAAAATATCGAATTAAACAAACCAAGATTTACACTCCGTATCAACCATGTTAAAATGTAACAATCACAATACTTGACAGATGTAGGAGTATACATACACATGCACTTTAAAAAGCTTTATTTAAAATTTTTTTCCAGACAAAAAGTCGGGCGTCAATTGATCACTTTATTTTTCTTTATCATTTTGCTTCCCGTCTTAATTGTCAGTTTTTCCATCTACTTTTTTTCGAACAGGCAGATGACAGACAATTATACACGGCTCACGGAGTCCAAGGCATTTCAGATTCGTTCTGTTTTAATGGCGACAATGCTCTCTCTGAACGAAACTTATGAGACCATTGACAGAGATGCATTTCTAAAAGACCTCTTATCAAAGTCATATACAGACTCCGATGACGCAAAAAGTGCACTTGCGCAATATCAAAACTTTGATGAAATTCTCGTAAACCATGCTTCTCTTACCAATTTGAGATTATATGTAAAACCAGAAAACATTCCGTTGGACAACAGTTACAGCCATTTTTATCCAATCACCGATGATGTGAAGGAAAAAGCCTGGTATCAAAAAGCAAGTTCGCAGCGCGGAAATTTCTGGATGAGCAACTTATATGTCGCTGAAAATAGTGCGGAAACCTGGACACTCAACTACTATTGTAGGATTCCACTTCCACAAATTGACTCAGAGGCATTTTTGGTAATGACAGTATCCAATGATCATCTTCGGAATCTGATTCCTTCCGGTGATTATGATCTTTATATTACAGTCAATAACGATCCTGTATTTTTAAGCAGTAACCGCAAACAGGAGGGGACGCTGTTTCCTCTCAAAGTAAAATCCTCTTCCAGCTTTTACAGCAAGGCCGGAAAAATACAAACAAAAAAAGTGAAGACGATTGGCGCGATACAGACGTTTCAACCTTATTCTACAAATGATCAGATTAAGATTTTTGTATCCGATCCAAATGCGTTGCCATACATTAAGCAGATTGAAGCTACTTTTATCTGTGTGGAGGTCTCAGTGATTGTTATTTCAGCGCTGTTGATTTACCTATATGCCTCTTATTTCAGCACAAGGATACAGACGCTGCGACTTGCCATGTACAAGGTGTCACACAATGATTATGAGATTGTAAATAATATACAGGGAGACGACGAATTGACCGCAACCTTTCAGGATTTAAAATCCATGGTCTCCAAATTAAAAGAGACAGAAGCGCAGATTTATGAAGCAAAAATTAAAGAACAGGCGCTTTCCAACCAGCAGCAGCAGATGGAGCTAAAGCTGCTTGCCAACCAGATCAATCCGCATTTCCTATATAATACACTGGAAATGATTCGGATGAAGGCATTCGCCAATGGAGACAGAGATGTGGCTCAGGCAATCAAGCTGCTCGGAAAATCTATGCGCTATGTGCTGAATAATACAAAATCAACCGCCACCACGTTAGACAAAGAAATTGATTATATCTCTTCTTATCTGGCGATTCAAAAGCTTCGTTTTGAGGAAAAATTAAATTACACAATTAAGATTGACGACAAACTGGACTTAAAAACATACCGGATTCTTCCGCTTTTAATCCAGCCCCTTGTGGAAAATGCCATTTCTCACGGACTACAGGACATTGAAAAAAGCGGACATATCATCTTTAAACTGTATAAATCTTCTGACGGTCTTTTAATCGCAGAGGTATTTGACAATGGTATCGGAATGACGGCAGAACAGTTAGAACATGTCATCAGTCATCTGGATGTGCCACAGAATGAGTCCGAACACAGTGTCGGTCTTTATAACATTAACAACCGTGTGCATCTGTTTTACGGGCAGGACTATGGTCTTACGATCAAAAGCCGTCCAAATGTAGGCACGTTGATTACTTTGACAGTTCCATTATTAAATTTAACGGAGGAAGAACTATGAACGTACTAATTGCAGACGACGAAAGAGTTGTTCTGGAAGGTTTAAAATATATCATCGATTGGCGTCGTCTTGGATTTACCATCTGCGATACCGCTTCTAACGGAGCCGACGCACTTGAAAAAATTTTAAGTCTGAAACCGGACCTGTGTCTTCTCGATATCCGTATGCCGAAAATGAACGGTATCGAAGTCGTGCAGGCAGCTGTCGAGCAGGGCTATACCGGAAAATTTATTATTCTAAGCGGTGTGACAGACTTCAAACTGGCACAGACCGCCATGCGCTACGGGGTGGATTTCTATCTCACCAAACCAATTGACGAAGATGAGTTGGAACAAGCGGTGAGCTCTGTCCATGAGCTGATTCTTTCTGAGGAAAAAAATCAGACTTTTTACAAGCAATACCGTGACAAGGCCAAACAAAGTATTCTAAAAGATATTCTTCAGAATGCATGTGACTATTACAAACTTGATTTAGAGGATTTACATCTGAATGCAAATATTTATCAGGTGATTTCTTACGAAAATTATAATCAGGAGTTTTTCTATCAGACATGGAATTTTGCAGATTTGATGCGGGTGACAAATCAGGATAACAATACATTCGACTTGATTGAACTGGAGCAGCGCAAGATTATCCTGCTCAAGGGAGATTTTGCGATCTCCAAATTCGAGAATCTGTTGAGACATTATAATGTGGCTCCTCAGAAGGGATCGCCGTTTGACTCTGTGTTTCTTGCCTACGGTCAGAAGGTATCACGTGTTCAGGATATTTATCTGTCCTATCAGGATATCTGCCGATTGTCCGGAAGACGTTTTTTCTGCGAGGAGAACCAGCACATTCTCGGGTATGAGGCTCTCATTCAGAACATGGAAAATCCGACAGTCATAATCAAAAATATGACGTCCGATTACGCCGAGCGTTTTCTAAACTACATTCAGTCGCATAATCACACTCTGATCACAGAGACTCTTCGCGAGCTGAGCGATTATCTGACACGCGCCGATGCGGATATCCCAAGCATCAAACATTTTTTGATCGATCTCTATATCGTGGTCAAACAAAAGATCATGCAGCTTTACCCCGATGTAGACATTCCATTTTTGGCAAACGCATCTGCCATTGATCTTTTGGAACGGAAATACTATCTCTATGAGATTATCACATTTTTGGCAGAACAGTTTGACATGTGGATGCACTCTGTCGGATATTCCTCCGGTGAGAATGTGATGGATGAAGTGCTTTACTATATCCACCACAACTACCGTGAAAATTTAAAATTAGAAACAATCGCCCCATTATTTGGTTACAACAGCTCCTATCTCGGAAAAGTGTTCAGCAAACGTGTTGGCATCAACTTTACTTCCTATGTTGACCAAGTTCGCATTAACGAGGCGAAAAAACTGTTAGAACAAGACCAATTTAAGGTCTATGAGATTGCCAAACAGGTTGGCTACAGCAATGTTGACTATTTTCACAAAAAATTCAAAAAATATGTAGGAACTAGCCCGGCTGAGTACCGGAAAAATCTTTTCTCATAAATTCTATCATTGAGCGGCTCCATGTGTATGCAGATTTGCTGAATGCCAACGCACAGCCGTGGTTGCCGCTCGGATACACATGCAGTTCATATGGCACACCGGCTGCCTCCAAAGCTTCTCCCATTCTCATCGCATTCGACGGCGGAACGCAGTCATCATCTCCACAAGTCCACACAAATGTCGGAGGATACGCCTCAGTTACCATATTTTCCACAGACAACTGCTCTCTTAGCTTGCGTTTTCCACCTGTCAGATTCTCTGCACTTCCTTCATGCGGCTCCTGCACAAAACTGATTACCGGATAACCAACACACACTTTGTCTGGTCTTGCCTCCCCTTCATACAGTGCTGCCTCAGAGGCACAGAGATGTCCCCCCGCCGAAAATCCAATTGTCACAACCTGCTCTGGATTCACTCCATATTCTTCTGCATGACTGCGCACATAACGGATTGCCTCTGCAAGATCCTCCTGTGGAGCCGGATAAACAGCAGGCGCCACACGATATTTTAAAATGAACGCGCGATACCCTTGCGCTTCCATATAATGCATCATCGGTGTACCTTCCCCGCTAAAGCATACCGCCTCATATCCACCGCCCGGACAGATAATGGCTGCCGGTCTTTGTTCTGAGTCTCTTTTCTCATTTGGCGCAACTAAAAATACGCCTCCTTTCCCATCTTTTGTATTTTTTTCAAGCGTCCAGTCTTCACTCGGATTCCAAAGGGAAATACATCTTCTTGACTTATTCTCACAGATGTCCGCAATCAGATTCACTGCATCGATCAGCTGATCGACAACCACCGGAAACGGATCTCCCCAAGGTGTCTTGCCGAACTGTTCTGCGAGCGCCAGCGGTTCGTTTTCATATTCTTTCGGGAACATATCAAGCAGATATTCCGAATAAAAAACCTCCAGATACTTTCTCATATTCGGATAAGAAAGTATTTGATTCATTGAATTATATTTTGTATATCTCATTACAGTCTCCTCCAAACAAATGTCCTGCATATTTCAGCCATTGTGATGCAATCAATCCATGACCGTTTTCTGTCGGGTGCACACCGTCCCAAATCCAGTATTTCGTATCCTGCTTTTCGCACGCCTTGTCAAAGCACTCCTGCAACGGCACAAACACTGCCTGAAATTCGTCTGCAATATTTTTTGCCTCCTTACGGTATCCGTCAATGCAGGATGACCACAATTCATAGTCACTGTCATAAGCAGGTCCGTTCTGCCCCAAAAACGGCTCGCAGATAATAATTTCCACCTTTGGCAATGCCTGTTTTAATTCGTTGAGCATCATCCGGTAAATTGTCCCATATGTACTCACACCGGTCGCATGTCGCGCATGCTCTGCCTGTGGTCCATCATTGACCCCGACGAGAATACTGACAATATCCGGTTTGAGCGCCACAATATCCTCATACATTCTTCCATAGATATCAAGAATACGATTTCCTGAGATACCTCTATTTAAAAAATGTAAATTCTTTTCCGGATATTTACTCCCTAAAAGCGCATTGATCACATAGGCATAGCTGTGTCCGATCTGGTGGTTTAGATCTCCTCTGTCTTTCTCATCTTTATAACGGTTTCCATCCGTGATGCTGTCCCCAATAAAAAGTACTGTCTTCATCTTAACACCTCCAAACTAGTTTACCCGGATACGAATAACGACTGGATATTCTGTATCCACACCTTCTGTGTGAATGTGAAGCCCTTCCGTATCCTTTTCATAAGTCACTTCTGCGTCAAATCCCAAAACGCTTACTTCCTGAATCAGACCGTGGAAATTCGGTACATTTTGATCTTCGGATTCTGCGAGAGACCGGATCGTCACATCCCCGTCTTTAGGATACCGCATCACAAACGCATAGATGCTGTCTCCATTTGCCGTGAACCGAATGTCCTCTTTTGTATATGGAAGCTCTTCGTTATCTGTAAATTGTCCTTCTGACACACGCACACTTCCCTCCGCCGCTTTTCGCCACGGTTTGCTTCCAAAAACAGCTGACTCATTCTTCTCCATCCACATACCGATTTCTCTTAAAATTCTCTGGTCTTCTTTTGGAATCTCTCCGTCACCTTTTGGTCCCACATTCAAGAGCATATTTCCATTTTTGCTGATAATCTCTATAAAATTACAGATAATCTGTCTGCTCGTCTTATACTCCAGCGTGTCCGTATAGCACCATGAATTTTTTGCAATCGCCGTGTCTGTCTGCCATACAAATGGTTTGGGATCTGCAAGCGCGCCACGCTCCACCTCCACAATTCCGCTTCCGAACATCATCGCATCATGTTTGTAACAGATCGCAACCTTCTTTCCCCACTGCGCCCCGCGGTTATAATAATATGCCGCCAGTTTTTTCAGCACCTCTTTAAATGCCTCATGCTGAAGCCACCAGTCAAAATAAAGCAGTGATGGCTGATAGCGGTCTATGATCTCACAGGTTCTCAAGAGCCAATCCGTCAAAAATTCCTCCGACGGATACGGATCGCTTTGCAGCGCCTGCGGATCCGGCTCCGGCATCGCCGGCCAGTAAAAATCGCCCCGTTTCATCGGTTCTTTGATATCACTGTCAAACTCTTTTCCATGTCCCATAAAGAACCAGTGCTCTGCTCGATGAGAGGATGTGCAGAACATCAGATTTTCCTCTTCGATCGCTTCCCTTAGTTCACCTAAAAGGTCGCGCTTTGGCCCCATATCAAAGGCATTGTATTTAGAAATCTCACTTTTGTACATCTGGAATCCATCATGGTGTTCTGCCACCGGAAAAACATATTTTGCTCCTGCCTCTTTGAATAGTTTCGCCCATTGTTTTGGATCGAACTTTTCCGCCTGAAACATCTGTATGAAATCTTTGTAGCCAAATTTTGTGTGCTCTCCAAATGTCTTTCTGTGATATTCCCACTCTTCCTTGTCCTGAATATACATATTTCTCGAATACCACTCATTGTTGTGAGCGGCAATGCTATATAAGCCCCAGTGGATAAAGATTCCAAATTTTGCCTTGGAAAACCAATCCGGCACAGTAAATTGAAACAGCGAATTCCAATCCGCATCATAAGGTCCCTCCGCGATCACTCTGTCAATCTCTTTCAAATACTGCTGTTCTCTTTCAAATGTCATTTTCCTTCTTCCTCCTGCTAGCCTTGAAGTTTGATGATCTGCACACCTTTTGCCGGAACCGAAACCACATCGCCTGCTGCATATTCCTGTTTCTCCAGCAAGCCGCAGCCTGCTTCTTTGATCACCGTCTCCTGTTCCCGATCGGCATGGTTTAATAAGAATAAAAATCTTCCGTTTTCATTTCTGCGCATTGTCACTTCCAGATTTTCCTGCGGTGCGAGCAACGATTCCACTCCACATTCCTCACAGATATCTGCCATGAGTGTCTGATAAAATTCTTCACTGGAACGAGTCGCAACATAATATGCCCGTCCATCTCCGAATTGATTCTTTGTAATTGCCGGCATCTGCGCATAGAAATCTTCCTCGTATACGCTGAGTGCTTCTGCTCCCTCCAGATGACTCAAATCACACAAAAGTTTCGCCGGATAGGCTTTGCCACGATACGTAAAGTGATTCTCAGCTCCCGACGGAAGTGCATCGGACTCTTCCACCCAGATTCCCATAATATCACGCAGTTTTCCAGGATATCCACCTGTCACAATCAGGTCGTGCTCATCTGCGATTCCACTGAAAAATGTCGTCACAAAAGTACCTCCATTTTTTACAAAAGTACGGATCTTCTCGTCGTATCCGGTCTTTGTCATATATAAAATCGGAGCGATCAATAGCTGGTACTTCCCAAGATCGTCCTCCGGTCCTACAATGTCCACCGGAATATTCAATTTGTAAAGCGCCTGATAATAATTGTAAATCTCATCTTTATATTTCAGATCACAGTTTGGACCTGCCGAACACTCAATTGCCCACCAGTTATCCCAGTCAAAATAAATCGCAGCCTTCGCATCTGTCACAGCGCCGAGTGTCTGTTCCCCCAGTTCTTTTAACTCTGCTCCAAGGGCTTTCACTTCCCGAAATACACGTGTCTCGTTTGTTCCCACATGGTCGATAACTGCTCCATGCAGTTTTTCACAAGCTCCCACAGTACGTCTCATCTGGAAAAACATCACCGAATCTGAACCATGTGCAACTGCCTGATAGCTCCAAAGCCGCATCACTCCCGGTCGTTTCAGGGCGTTGTACGGGAGCCAGTTCGTCACACTCGGTGTCTGCTCCATCAATAAAAATGGTTCCCCGCCATTGATTCCACGCATCAAGTCATGGCTCATGGCAATCTGCGCCGGACTGTCTTCGTTGGACGGATAGTTATCCCATGAGACAACATCCATATACTTTGCCCACATCTTATAATCGAGCGGTTTATAAAATCCCATCAGATTCGTTGTGATCGGAATATCCGGTGTAATCGCTTTGAGGGCATCATACTCTCTCTTATAACACTCCAAAATACTTTCGGAATTAAATCTTTTATAATCCACAGTAATTCCCTGAAACTGGCTTCTATCCTGCTCAAAATGCTCACTCAAAAGATTTGGCAGTACAATCTCATCCCAGTCATAGAAAGTATGTCCCCAGAATGCTGTATTCCATGCGCGGTTTACGTTTTCAATCGTCTGATATTTCTTTTTCAGCCAGACACGAAATGCTTTCTCACAGTTTTCACAATAACATTCCCCTCCAAATTCATTGGAAATGTGCCATGCTACAATATTGTTGTAATCCCTGTACCTCTCTGCAATTTTTTGTGCCAGCCTGACCGAATACTTCTCATAGGTCGGACTGTTCGGGCAGGAATTATGTCTTCCTCCGAATTTTCGTTTTAACCCATTAAATTCTGTTCGCAGGATATCCGGATATTTCTTTGCCATCCATGCCGGATGCGCTCCGGTGGATGTCGCAAGGCATACCTGAAGTCCATTGTCCCTTACCATTTCCATAATCTTATCAAGCTTACTGAAATCATACGTTTCCTCCGATGGCTGAAGCGCTGCCCAGCTAAATACATTCAATGTCACAATATCAATATTGGCTTCTTTCAAAAGACGCATGTCCTCAGCCCAAATTTCTTCCGGCCACTGCTCCGGGTTATAATCCCCGCCATATACAATTTTGTTTACCTTATTGCTAAATCTCATATCTATAATCCTCCACTACATATCAATTACCAGCGCTTAACTGTAAATTTTTGCGCAAAATGTTATACCACTGACAGCGGATATCCTGCGCCACGCTTTGTGGTACAGGATATCTGTTGACAGTGGTATTATAATTTGTCTTAAGTTTACTCCGCAACCTCTTTTGCTGTGGAATATTTTTCTGCAGATTCTTTTCTTGCTGCATCTTGGTCTTTTGCATTCTTCATATCTACTTTTAAGACGTCCTCATATCCAAGACCTTTTACTGTTTTCTGCATTTCTGACAGGTACTTGTCAAACTCTTCCTGATCTTTTGCAAAAATCATCTTCCATGAGCTGTCTACAACAGCTGCTTTACACTGTCCACGTACTGTTGTGATATTAGAATCTTCTTCTGGTGTTGTATAGTCAGAACCTGGGGCAACCATAAGCAAGTTGTTATTCTGCAAATACTCCATTGTTGTGTTTGCGCCCATATGTTCTCTCCAGTCTTCCTCTAATGGAGATGTTGTGCTTTCAATAGTTGAATCCCACAATGTCCAGTCATAAGCTTCCCCTGTATTCGGATCAATATCCACACGGCTTACCGCTTCAAAGTTTAATGCTGAAATACCATCTTTCCAGTTTCCGCCGCCCCATTCTTCAGGAACTTCCACTTCGTTTGTTGGAAGTGCTTTTTCACCAAATTCTGTTTTTACAGGTTTTCCATCTACCATTTCCCATGTAAGACCTTCCGGACCTGCGCAGTTATTTGCCTGCTGGTTGATCTCTACACCTTCTGGTGAATATAACCAGTCAATGAAATCAGCAAGTCTCTGTGGATCTTCCGCCTGACTTCCGATAGCGATTACTTTCTGTGTATTTCCTATCGGGCAGCATCCATAAGAGAAAATCTCCATATCATCAACCGGAGCAAACATAAATCCTTTTCCTTCTGCTTTATGTTCTGCTGTGTTATATAAGCTCTGTCCAACCCAAGGCCATGGGCAATATAATGTCTTTCCGTTTGTATATTTCGTTGACCATGTATCGTAATTCTGTGTTGTAGAATCCGGATCAACCAATCCTCTCTGATTTGCTTCAAAGAAAAGTTTTAATACATCGTTATAAATAGAATCTGAATCAACTATATCCTGATAATCTGAACCATCTGCTTTTGCAAGCACAAATCCAATCTCATCATAACCATACATACAAGCCGGCTGTTTTGCATTGTTCATCATAGTTGCATCCCAGTCTTTGAAGAATGAAAATGCATAGATGTCATCCGTTCCTTCTTCCTGTCTTGCCAGCTCCTGCATATCTTCCATGACATCTAAAAATGCATCCATGTCTGCCATTTTCGGATATCCTAATTTTGCATAGTAGTCCCAACGGATATATGGTCCGAATGTAGGTTCCAATGCTTCGCTAGGAGTTGTTGCAGCATTGGAAGATACTGAGTTCGGGAACGCCCACATTCCATCTTCTGATACCAGCTCATTTGTAGCATCAATCGCATCTCCGTAGTTTTCGACAATATCTTTTCCATCCATCAGATCTGTGCAGTCCAACAACAATCCGGAAGAAACAATATCATTTAATTTACCATTGCTTGTGCCTACTAAGATAAGATCTCCAAGATCGCCTGCTGCGGAACGTGTCTGATATAATGTGTCGCCGCCACCTGCAACGTTTGGCGCAATGATGTTTAACTCCATATTGAATTTGTCTTTTACGATTTTTGCGAACCATCCACTTTGTAATCCCTGATAGTTTGCAAATTCATCATATACATCTACTGTGATGAAATCTTCGTATTTTCCGTCCTTTGAACCACTGCTTGCTGATTTCTTGTCATCTTTTCCACAGCCTGCCAGCATAGATGCCACCATTGCCGTACACAATAACGCACTAATTACTCTTTTCTTCATAATATTCTCCTCTTTCTATTTTATTTTGCCCTACAGATAACTTTAACCTTTTACCGAACCAATCATAATTCCTTTGACAAAGAATCTCTGGAACATTGGATAAATGCACAGAATTGGAAGTACTACGATGACAGATACTGTCATACGAATAGATGTTCCTGTCTGCTGTGTCGCAAGCGCCGCAGAACTGACTGCCGCTGTTCCTGAGTTCTTCACCATCGCCGCAAGAGAACTTGCCTGATTGATATAAGTATACAGTAAATACTGTAGAGAATACAATTTTTGTTCTGTAATATAAATCAATGTATCCTGATAGCTGTTCCACTGGTTGACCGCAGAGAAAATAGACACTGTTGCCAAAATCGGTGTACAGGTAGGAAGTACAATTTTATAAAATACTTTGAAAATTCCCGCTCCGTCAATTTCTGCTGCCTCCTGCAGTGCTTTTGGAAGCGATTCCACATAAGTCTTCACCAAAATGATATTGAATGGCTGTACGATTGTCGGAATCACATACACCCAGAATGTGTTTGTCAAATGCAGATTTTTCATTGTAATAAACATTGGAATCAATCCTGCATTAAAATACATTGTAATGATAACAAACCGATACCAGAACTTTCTTTTCCACATTCTTTCCTGCGTAAACATAAATCCTAAAAAGGCAGATGTCAATACCGTAAGTACCGTTCCGATCACAGTCTTTCCGACTGATACAAGTGCTGCGGAGCCAAGTCCGTTCAATTCAAGCAGTGCTTTATAGTTTCCCAAATGGAATCCTTTCGGAAGAAAATTAATACTTCCCGCTGCACTTAAATCGTTGGCACTGATCGTGTTAATTATCATGTAATAGAAAGGATAGATACAGATCAGTGTAAAGATTCCAAACAAAAGATAATTAAACACATTGAACGTTTTGTCCGTCGCAGTCAGTTTTTTCTTTTTTGCTTTTATATGACTCATCTCTTTCTCCTTTCCTATACAATCGATTCCCCACGCGTTTTCTTAGATACCACATTTACAAGTGTAAGCAATGCCACGCTGACAATACTCTTTAACATACTGATTGCGGTCGCCAGTGAGTAGCTGCTTCCTGTCATACCAATGTTGTAAACGTAAAGGTCTAATACCTGAATATGTGTTTTATTAAATGAGTTCTGGAATACAAAGTACTGATCCAGACCATTGTTCAGGAAGTTGGAAATCGCCAGCATCAACATAATAAAGAATGTCGGCATCAACGCCGGAAGTGTGATATGTCTCATCAGTTGAAAACGGTTTGCTCCGTCAATACTTGCCGCCTCATACTGTTCCTGATCAATACCTGCAATCGACGCCAAATACATGATCGCTCCCCATCCAAGTCCTTTCCATGTGTTCCACAAAAGCATCCACAAATATGTATGTGAATCACTGTCCAGGAATTTGATTGGCTCTGTGATAATTCCTAAGTTTTCCAATAAGCCGTTTATCATACCCGTAGAAGAAAATAAACTAAATGCTACGGAATATACAAGTACCCAGCTTATAAAGTTTGGCAGTGTTGTAAATGTCTGTACAAATGTCTTGAACCATTTACATTTAATCTCATTTAAGAAAATTGCAAATCCAACCGGAAGAATGGATGTTGCGATTCCGAGAAGACTCATTGCAAATGTGTTCTTCATTACTTGAATTAATTGTGATACCTGCGTTTTGTTTGTGAAAAGCATCTTGAACCACTGCAATCCTACAAATTCACAATCCGCTAAACTTCTTGGTGGTCTATAATCATAAAAGGAATAAATCCATCCATGCAGCGGGAAATACGAAAACAGGAATACCAAGATCAAAAATGGTAAGATCCATAAAAAATATTTAATTCCTCTCGTATCTTTCTTTTTCCCGAGCGGTTGACTTTTCACAGCAGTTTTACTCTTTTTCATTTCCCTACCTCCTCTTTCACTGCTCTGTTGATGTATTTATCCTATCATTTACACCTGTCACATGAATACCTGAAAAATTCACACTTGTTTCATGATTAAATTAGATTTTTTTTAGATTTTGCCCCAAAATGTCTATTTTGTTCTGTATTTCGGTGCTTATTTTTCAGGTAGTCTTTTTGTTTTCTTCTATATATATTAACAATCAGATAACAAAAAATTTGGAGGGAACATTATGAAATCAAAAGCAATGAATCCGGTATTGGATTTTATTAACACACTTTGTAATTTTGTTGCATTAAATCTTGTATTTCTTATTACCTGCCTGCCGGTCATCACAATCGGAACGGCGCTTTCTTCTTTATATTACGTTACATTAAAAGAGGCTCGCGGGGAATACGGTTATCTTGTGCGCACTTATTTAAGGGAATTTAAAAACAATTTCAAAAAGGGAACAATCGCGTTTGCCATTCTGTTCCTGATTGGAGCAATCTTACTATTTAATATTGCATTCTGGTTCGGGACCGGAACGATGCCGGCAACAATACTCACAGGTGTCCTGATTGCCGCTATGATCGGATGGTTTCTGATTTTTACATACACGTTTCCACTGATTGGGCGATTTGAAAATTCTACAAAACAGACATTGAAAAACGCATTCGGTCTGGCAATGAGCAACATGAAAGCGACATTTGCACTCATCACCATCGATGCTTTTGTGTTCTTCCTCTGCCTGTTTCTGTCACCAATGAAACTGATTATGGTTCTGTTCGGGTTTGCATTTACTGCATACTGTCAGTCTTTCGTCTTCAAGAAAGTCTTTGAACCATATGAGGCAGAACAGATTGCACCGGAAAACACTGAGATATAAGAATAAATTTGGAGGATTTACATTATGAAATTTGGTTTTTTTAACGACAGTGACAGAGAATATGTCATCACATCTCCTGCCACACCACAACCGTGGATCAACTATCTTGGAAATGAAGAGTTCTTCTCTTTGATTTCCAATACCTGTGGAGGATACAGCTTTTACAAAGACGCAAAATTATTGCGCCTGACCCGTTACCGTTACAACAATGTTCCGGCAGACACAAACGGACGCTACTACTTTATCAAGCACAATGATACAGTATGGACACCTGCATGGCAGCCGGTAAAGACAGAACTTGACTCTTACGAATGTCGTCATGGTCTTGGCTACAGTCGTTTTACTTCTTCAAAAAATAAAATTGAGGCAAAACTGACTGCATTTGTGCCGCTCCATGAGACTTGTGAGGTAAACCAGCTTATCCTTACAAACAACAACGAGACTTGCGAGCAATTGGACTTGACTTCTTATGTAGAATTCTGCTTTTGGAATGCAGTGGACGACGCTACAAATTTTCAGCGTAACCTAAGCCTTGGAGAAGTGGAAGTATGCGGTTCTGAGATTTACCATAAGACTGAGTACAGAGAACGCCGTAATCATTTTGCCTATTACACAGTAAATGCCGAAATCGATGGTTTCGATACAAGCCGAGATGCGTTTTTGGGAGTGTATGGAAGCATCGAACGACCACAAGCAGTTCTTGCCGGAACTTCTTCTGACTCTATTGCAAGCGGCGGCGCTGTCATCGGTTCCCACCACTTGAAAGTGACATTAAAACCAGGCGAATCGAAAAGCTTTGTCTTCGTGCTTGGATACAGCGAGAATCCTTATGAGGATAAATGGGAAGCTCCAAACATTATTAAAAAAGACGCCGCACGTGCTGCAATGAAACGGTTTTCTACAGATGAACAGGTAGAAAAAGCGTTGAATGATTTAAAAGAATACTGGAATACATTACTGGCAACTTTCTCTGTGGACAGCGCCGACGAGAAATTAAATCGCATGGTCAATATCTGGAACCAATACCAGTGCATGGTCACATTCAATATGTCTCGTTCTGCTTCTTATTTCGAATCAGGAACCGGTCGTGGTATGGGATTCCGCGATTCCTGTCAGGATCTGCTTGGATTCGTGCACTTGATCCCAGATCGCGCGCGCCAGAGAATTCTCGACATCGCAGCGACACAGTTTGAAGATGGAAGCGCATACCACCAGTATCAGCCACTTACTAAAAAAGGAAATTCTGACATCGGAAGCGGATTTAATGATGATCCACTGTGGCTGATTGCAGGTACTGCTACCTATATCAAAGAGACCGGGGATCTGTCTATCTTAGATGAAATGGTAGACTTCAACAATGATCCTGCACTTGCGAAACCATTATCAGAACATCTGAAACGTTCCTTTGACTACACACTGACACATTTGGGACCAAACGGGCTGCCTCTCATCGGACGTGCGGACTGGAATGATTGTCTGAATCTGAATTGTTTCTCCAAAGAACCGGGAGAATCCTTCCAGACATTCGGACCTTCAGAAGGACCGGTTGCAGAATCTGTGTTTATTGCAGGAATGTTCGTAAAATACGGAAAAGAATATGCTAAGATCAATCGTCTTCTGGGAAATACTTCAGAAGCAGACCGTGCACTGAAAGCAGTCGACGAAATGTATCAAACTGTTTTAACTGCCGGATGGGACGGAGAATGGTTCCTCCGTGCTTACGATGCCACCGGAGAAAAAATCGGTTCAAAAGAATGCGAAGAGGGAAAAATCTATATCGAGCCACAGGGATTCTGTGTACTTGCCGATATCGGTGTAAAGGAAGGACATGCAAAAAAAGCCTTGGATTCTGTGAAAAAACATCTAGATACAAAATACGGCATTGTTCTGCAGCAGCCTGCTTATTCTAAGTATTACTTAAATCTTGGTGAGATTTCTTCTTATCCACCGGGATACAAAGAAAATGCCGGTATCTTCTGCCACAACAACCCTTGGGTATCAATCGCAGAGACACGTATCGGACGCGGTGATCGTGCATTTGAAATCTACCGCCGCACATGCCCGGCATACATTGAAGAAATCAGCGAGATCCACCGCACAGAACCTTATGTGTACTCTCAAATGATTGCCGGAAAAGATGCGCCAAAGCATGGCGAAGCAAAAAACAGCTGGCTTACAGGAACTGCTGCGTGGACATTTGTAAATGTGTCCCAATACATCCTTGGAATCCGCCCATCTTTTGACGGTCTGGAAATAGATCCTTGTCTTCCATCAAATATGGATGGATTTACGGCAACTCGTAAGTACCGCAATGCAGTGTATTACATCACAGTAAAGAACCCGAATCATGTAGAAAAAGGAGTTCAGAAACTGACTGTAAACGGAGAAGTTGTAGACGGCACATGTGTAAAGACTGCTGATAATGTCAAAGAATACCATGTAGAAGTTGTGATGGGATAAGAAATCCCCATCACTTCTCCATAGAATCATATTTCTCACGGTATTTTTTCGGTGTCATTCCATATTCTTCTTTAAACAGTTTATGGAAATGGCTTGAATTTTCATACCCGACTTCTACAACAATCTGCTCTATCGGCGTGTCTGTCTCCGTCAGGAGATAGGCCGCCTGAAGTATCCGTCTTCTCTGCAGATATTTTGTAAAGGTATAAGGGGAATACTGGGTCATGAGACGACTCACATAATAGCATGGCAGATTATGATGTTCGCAAAACTTGTTAAGCGATGCCGTCTGGTAGCCCTCCTCTATGTATCTTAATGCTTCCAGCACAATCTGACTTTCATAGGAAGATGGGGAGCCGACTGTGATCGTATACGTTCTATTCGATAATTCCATCAGCAGAACTCCCATCGTTGCCTGCAAAATTCTCTTGCTGTTTCGCGTCTGATTCAAAAGACTTCGTGTCATATTCTCCAACAGATTCTGGGCATCCGGCAAATCCTGCAAATGAAAATGCAAAAATTCCTTATCCTCCACATCATTTTCCACCGCTTTTTTTATAAAACGCCGAAGCGCCGTATCTTCGTTCAGCATGCTGAGCGGATACTGTAAAAACTGCGGAAGAACAAATATCTTAATTCCAATATCGTTATATCCCGAGGCGCTTGCTGAATGCGGTGTTCCCTGTTTGATAAACAAAACATCATCTGCTTCCAGCCTGACTTCCGTCTTATCGATAATATGTGTCGCCGAACCACTGAACATATATATAATTTCCATGTATTTATGCGTATGCTCTGGGATATCTACAAATCTCGGCTGTTTCATAATATCAATCATAGCCCCTTCGCGAATCATCTTGTCCGTATCTATGACAGAACTTCCTTTTTTTATCACATAAGGCGCCAGCACATTTTTCTCATTTTTAATAAATTCTTCTTCCTTACTGTCTATCTTTTTCAAATATTCCAATAATTTCCGTTTCACAAATTTTCTCCTAGACTTGTTTTTGCAAATTATAGCACAGTTTTTTCTCTTTCTCTATAATTACTTCCTTTTTGTACAAAAAAATAACCATCTTTACCATTTATTTCCTTTTTTGCAAAAATCAACGTTTTTTTTGCAATTACCGTTGTAGCGGATTTCCAAAAAACATATTATACTACCATTGTATAAGCGATTTATCACAATCGTTTTCCAAAACTTTATACGCACTTAAAACAAGAAAACCGGACATCTTACCCCTTCTCAACGTGTCCGGTTTTTTGTTATCTATTTTTAAATAAATCCCCCTAAGAATCCATATATTCCATTGGATTCACCGGTTCCCCATCTTTTAGCAGCTGAAAATACAAATTACAACCTTCCACACTGTAATATTTTGTAGGCTCACTTAAGTATCCTACCAGTTCTCCTTGCTCCACATAATTTCCTTCCTGTACCGGAACCTCTTTCAATTGTCCGTAAACTGCTTCATAACCATTTCCAAGGTCCATCGTCACCGTGTTACCCGTCTGTGCATTGACTTCCACTGATTTCACAATTCCTCTTGCAGATGCCGTTACCTCTGTTCCAACTTCTCCCCCGATAATCAATGCCGGATTGTATTTGTATTGATCCAGCGTAGAAAAATAAATCGTCTGATCCATGCTGTAATTCATCAACACATTGCCGTCCACAGGCCATGCAAGCAGATCATTTTCTGAAAATGCCAGCGCATCTGGCTGTGTTGCCGTTGGTGAGGTCTGATTCTGTCTCTGCTCTGTCTGTGTTTGTGTCTCTTCTTTTTGTTTTTCTGTCTCCTGTGCTTTGTTCTGAATTGCCTGACTGTTTGTCGTTTGGCTCTTTTCTGTCTCTTTGATGTCTTTTTGTTTTTCTTTGGTATCAGTTTTTTCTTCCGCTTTTGCCAGCTGTCTGCTCATATCTCTCTTATAACGGCTGAATGTAAAAAATCCCACTAACGCAATTACCGCCACAAAACAAATGACCAAACCGACCGCAGCACCCTTCCCTCTTCTTGAAGGTCCTAGATTATTTTTCATATTTATCACCTCTGACTATATTTTTGCCAGAAAATGATACGCTTATTCTACATTCAACAAAATTTCCGCGACCTCTTTCATTTCTGTTCCCTCGTAGAAATACTGCAAAATTTCATCGTATTTTTTACCTTCTTTTGCCATTTCATTTGCCGTATTTTGGCTCATCCCAAGTCCATGACCAATTCCTTTTGTCGTCACACGCATCTTTCCCTCAAACTCCTGCAGCTCAAAGCAGCTGGACAACAATCCATATGTATCTCGAAAGGTTTCTCCGTTCAAAGTCTCCTCGCCCACTTTTACTCCGGTCACATATCCGGCACTGTCCTGAGAAGTAATTTGCGCTCCCGCTGCTTTGATGAGCTTACTTTCCATCTGCCCGTCTGCTTCCACATCCTTCGGACACTCCTTCATCTGCAGATACGGATACTCATCCGTCCCAAGCACTTCTTTGCCAATTCGAGTTTTTCCATTGCTTAACTGATGGAACGGCACCATTGCCAGTTGGCCATTGTACATCACAACTTGTCCATCCGTCTCATTCCACACACGCTCCAGTTTTTTATAATTTTTCTGAAATGCACTTCTGCCCCATTGATTTTTCATATCAGATTTTGTAAAAAATCGCTCTGTCATAACCGCTTTCTCTCCCTGTTCCTCAATTTTTTTATAGATGGTTGTCCGAACAATGACAGCCTGTGCTTTCAACGCCTCCTCTTCAAAATCAACTGAAATCTCTTTTGCCAGTGTTCCAATACAGTACTCTTTCAACGGAACCTCTTTTGTTCCAGACTCCGTTTTTACTTTAATATAACCATTCTTTCCGTTTTGATTTGCCTCTATGCTTTTCCCATTCATAAATATGGTAATAATATATGGCAATAATACAATAATCACAAATACCGCACATATTTTTTTAATTTTCCGTTTCATACAAACAAGCCTCCCATACTTTATTGTATGAGAGGCTTATCTCTTTTATGAGTTTCTTTTTCTCACAAGTACCACTGCACCTGCTGCTGTCATCGCAAGCATCCAGCCAGCTGCCGCTGTTGCGTCTCCTGTCCTCACCGGTTTTTTGTCCTTAGCCGGATCTTTCTTATTTGTATTACCTTTTGAAGGATTCTGAGGATCTTTTGGATCCTCTTTTCCAGGCTCGTTCTTTCCTTTTACTTTCACCGTAAAATCTGCACTCGCTGTCTTGCCTTCTGGATCTGTCACAGAGATTGTCACGATAACATCTGTGTCCTTCTTCGGCGTTGTCACTGTTCCATCTAATGCGATAATACCTTCCGGATTTACTTTTGTAATCTCAATTGTATAACCTTCCGGAACCTTTGGAAGTACAAACTCTGTCTCGTCTTTCGCAACTTTAGATGGAACTTTTTTATCTGCAATCAAAGCATCTAAGATATCCTGTGCTGTCGGAGCTTCCGGTTTCACATCCATTTTCTTAAAGTTTGCTGTCAGTGTTGTGTTTCCTGTCACTGCAAATGTATATGGATTGGAACTACTTACTTCTTTTCCGTCTGTATCTGTCCAGTTTACAAACTCATATCCTTCATTTGCTGTCGCTGTCACAGTCGCATTCATACCATCTTCATAGACACCATCTTCTTTGTCCATAGAGACAGTTCCCATCGCTTTTTCACTATCTTTTACATTTACAGAGACCGTATGCTTCTTAACAGGTGTCTCTTTTTCTTCCACTGTAACCTTGACTATCGCTTTCAATCCATCTGGATTCGCAATTCCTTCCGGAAGAGTTAAAGCGCCTTCCAATACATATGTCTTACATTCCTCTGCATTGTAAGTTCCTTTCTCCCATGTCACATCCACTTCTGCTGTCTCGTTCTTTCCATATGTAACAGATACTTTTTCCGGCAGATCCAAATCTTCAAATGCAGTTCCCTGTACAACGGTAATATCATCTAGTTTTGCCACATCTGTGATGTTTTTGTCTTCTGTCTCTCCAGTCTTTTCAAACTTTGCAATCAAAGCTGTATTTCCAGTTACTTTAAATGTATACGCAGTCTCTTCTGATACTTTTTCACCTGTCGGGCGATACCATCCTTCGAATGCATATCCTTTGTCCGGTTTCGCTGTGACTGTCACAGATTCTCCTGCCACAACATCTTTTCCACCGCTTACTTTTCCGCCTTTTTCAGCTTCTACGAATACAGTGTAAGCCATATCTGCCACATCTTTATTTGCAATGTTAAATTCAGATACTGTTACCCATCCATCATTTGACTGTGTTGCAACGAATTTGAATCCATATACCATCTGTTTGTCAAACGTAAACGTCTTCTTTGATTTATCTGCTGCAAATGTCTGATCTTTTGCAACCTCTACCCATTCTCCGTCTTTTTCAGTTTGAATATAGAGCGAAGCCTTTGTTACCAGACCACTGTTGGTATCCTGACGTGGTGTAAATAATACCTGATTGATTTCATATCCTTTGTCAAATTTGACTTCTGCCCAGATATTTCCATCTGCACCCTTACCAGTTCCGGCTTTTCCATCACTTGTTGGAACCTTATCCTTTGTTGTCTGAGACCAGTCAGAGTGCCAATGCGTAGCTGCATTGCTATCAAATGCCATACCAATGACACCTTCTTTTCCACCGCCATGTACTGTCGGTGTCTCTGATTCTGCTTTCCCTGTCCAAGATTCCTTATTGTAAATATCCACTTCCGGTTCTTTTTCTGTGACAACAACATTGTCAATTACCGCAGAAACTGAATTTGTCTTAGAACCGATTCTTTCAAGTGGAAGTGCAAATGTAGCATTTGCAATATTGTCTTTTTTCACCATATTATTGTGGATGAATTTTCCTTTTGCATCTGCAACAAACTCACCGTTTACATAAAGGCTTGTCTTTTGCTGATCGACTGTAATTGTAATATTGACATTCTTTCCTATTGGAAGTTCATAGTCGAAATAGTAATTGTACAACTCTCTTGTAAATCCTAATTTTCCATCTTCCATAATACGAATGTCGTGTGTTCCGTATGTAGCGTCAGATTCAAATAAAATGTCACCCGGTTTTGCCGGTTTTTCTAATTTGATATCAAATGACAATTCATTTCCATTACCAAGTACTTCAATTGGAGATGTTACGTAACTTTCTCCATGTTTCAATACAAGCGCTTTATCTTTGATTTCTGTGTTCTTTCCTTCTTTCAGATCACGTTTATTTTCAGATCCGTCTTTCAGACCATTCTCGAAATCATAACTTTCGTAATTTTCCCCCTTTTTCTCTTCTTGATAATAAGGATTTGTATTCGGGCCTGTGCCTTTATCCTCAGCTAATTTTGCAAGTGCATCTGCACTTCCTTTTTCTTTTCCTGTTGCTGCCCAAGTCTTTTCTGCATAGAATGGAAGGGCGTCAAAGAAACGCCAGTACAGATCAGACTCACTCAATCCAGATGCATTCTTATCAATATTATCACTCCAAAGTGCAAATGCCGCACCGAGCATCTGGTCATCTCCGGATGGCACATACTTATATGCTCCACCTTTCACCCTTACTTTGTTTGCTTCAAACTCATTGAAAATTCGGTTGACATTTAACAGATCTCCATACGCATCTGCACGACCTAAGTTTCCATTTGGCACCATGTAGCCGAAGTTATCAATCGTGTTGATCAGGTCATATCCCATCTCATACATCTCAATTCCGTCTGCCCAGTCTGCTGACCAGAGGTTCATCTGAACATCCTCAATCGCGTCCTTTGTAATCTCAGTCACCGGACTATCTTTGATCCATGTAAGACCTCCCCACATACGTACTGTATTTGTCTCTTTTACATGAGGAACCAAATCATTTACAAATCCACGGTATGCTTTATAATCTGCCAAAAATTCATCTGCACCGATATGTACAGTTGTCTCACTGTCAAATGTTGGATTTTCACCTTTTGTATAATCATCGAAAATCTCTTTGATTTTCTCTTTTGTCTCTGGCTTTGAAACGTCAAGATGGTCTACCAGTGGCCTGTTTTTATTCAAGGACGAAACTTTATTTTTTACCATTAATTCCGGCCATACCTTTGTAAATGAGGTTGCATGTGCCGGCACATCAATCTCAGGGACAATATTCATTCCAAGAGCTCTCTCATCCTGAATGAATTGTCTAAAGTCTTTCTTAGAGATCGAATAGTCTTTCGCTGTAGGTGTCTCCCCTTTCTCGTTAGAAAGTCCGGATTCCAGACGGAATGCCTCGTAAGCTTTAAACGCTTCATTTTCCTGATCGCCTTTTCCATAGTTCTCCAAGAAAATATAGTTATCTGATAAATGTGCCTGGAAGTCGTTCATCTTATAGTAACGCATTGTTCTTGTTACTTCTTTCATCATTTCCAATGAAACCGGTTTTCTGGCAACATCAAACAGGAATCCACGTGTCTCAAAACGAGGATAATCACGCATCTGTCCTACTTTGTATTCCTTATTGTTTTCTTTGTACATCTGAAGGATTGTCTGCATACCGTACATGTTACCTGTTGTGTCAACAGAAGCAACATTGATGCGGTCTTTTTGAATGTGCATTGTATATCCTTCTTTTCCGAGAAGTGTATCTGGCGCTTTCAGCTCAAAGTTGAATGCGTTCGCCTCTGCCACACCTTTCTTTGCAGTCAGTTTGATTCCTGTAAAGTCCTCATAATCCTTCACAAACTCATCCACAACCGCTTTTAATTTGTCATCTGTATAAGTAACTTTTTTCAGGCTATCTACAGAAACTTTCTCTGTCGACTCGGAATACCACTCCTGAATCTCCGGAATTACCGTTGGTTTTACGTTCTTTCCCTCTGTCTGAGTTTTTGTTCCTTTGACAATATAATTAACATCTTTCGTTTCTTTTTCTTTTCCTGTTGCAGTCTCCGTCACAACATAAGACACTTTTACTGTCTTGTCTGTCAATGGATGTACAATTTTTCCATCGTCTCCGATAATCTGTTCAAAATCTGCTCCATTTAATTTTACAGAAAAACCGTCCGGCACAACCGGCATCTCAAGTGTATTGACATTGGCTTCGATTGTCTTCGTCTCAGCTTCAATGGCTTCCACTACCGAATCCAGAGTCGCTCCCTGCTCTGCCTGATCGTTGGAATACACCTCCATCTCCAAAATTCCAATATTATTCCATTCTGTTGCTTCCGCAACAAAATTACAAAGCTTCAGTTCTTTTGCCTCAATCGGCTGGTCCAGTCGAATGACAACTTCATTTTTATATCCTTCTCCCTGCTTTGTATTTGTAAAACTCTTCGCAGTCTTCTCTTCACCATTTTTATCTATATATTTTATATCAAAGCTTTTTACATTAGATGGCTGCGGCGCCACATCTCTTTCCAAAAAGTGAATTTTAATCTCTTTCACAGAAGTCAGTCCTGCAAATTTGGAATTTAACCAAATATTGGTTGTCGGTGTCTCGTAGTCACTCGCCCAACGATTCGCCTTATCAGTCTTGCCGTCTTTTATTTTATCCGCGGTAAATTGTGTATTTTTCTCCACACTGGAAGCCGTAACAGTCGCACTCGCCATATGATTTTTATTCGGAGTCGCATCTGCAGCCTCAACCAACTCACTGTACACCTCAATCTCATTGATGCCGACATTCTTCCAATTGATTGTTCCCTGATCTGCTGAAAGTACAGTTACTTTTACTTTTGTAGCTTTATGATCCTTATCTAATTGAATGACTTCTTTTTGTTTTGCCTTTTCTTCTTTTTTATAAACTTCTGTATATTTTCCATTTTCTTCCAGCTCTACTTTGTAGCCCAGAATATTTTGATTTGCATCTGTTCTCTCGAAGTTAATATTAATCTGGCGAACTGTCTTTTCTCCCTCTAAGTCAAGCTGAATCCACTCATTTTCAGCCTTATTCTGTGCTGTTCCCCAGCGAGTTGTCATATCGCCGTCAACTGCTTTTGTCGGTGACGTATCCAATTTGTCACTCACTTCATAGCTGCTCGCTGTTACCTTACATCCCTTTGCAAGATTTAAGTTTTCTGCTGCCTGTACCGATCCCATATCAACCAATGCGATGTTCGCAATCATAACCGTCGCCAGCAATCCACTCATGACTTGTTTCTTTTTCATTTTCCTCCTTGCTCCTTTCCATTCTTTCAAAATACAAATATGTAAATTGAGAAAAAAGACCAAAGTATCCCTCTCTCCTTCAAAGTCTACCCTGGTCTTGCCTAATTCAATAGTAACAATCCTATCTGCCTGTCTCAATTTTTTCTATCATAGCATATTTTATATATTTTTTCTATATGTTTTAAAAAATTTTTAGTTTCTTTAGTCACTATACACTATTGTTTGTGCTGTTTTATTTTATTTATATATTCAGTTTTCCCAAAATCTCGTCAGATGAAAGAGTCGCATTTTGTCTTACACAATTATAAATATATACAATATTATCTTCTTCCTCTCCCATTTCTTCTGCAATTTCCTGCAACCATTTTCCCTTTTGAAGTCTCTTCTGAATAATCCCCTTTTTGATTCCAATCTCTTCCACATAATTACTTAAATTACACATCTGATTCAACTCCTCGTTTATTTTTCGCTCCATCGGAATCTCATATTCTGCTTCCATAATTTCCACTTTATCCGCTGGCGTTACAGTTGGTGATAGAAGAACACTGAGCATCTCCGTCAACCTGTTTCCTGTTTTACACTTCTCATTCAAAGTAATGATAATAATCAACATCTTATCATACACCAATTTCTAATCCGGCATTTCCTGTACAATGTCCTGTTTTGTCAGACTGTACTCCAATATTGTATTCCCTATATATCGCGGTACATTCATACAAATCCAAATGCTATATACTTTTTTAATCTCATCATAATTGCTTCCTGAAAATTCAGTCCCTTTTTGTGATGAAATCATTCTTGCACCGTAATAAATTCCTCTCGTCACAATCGAATATTTGGGACAGAAATCTCTCTGTGCCTCTAAGTTTATCAATAGCTTAATAATTTCTTTATCTGAAAATAATGCTGTAAATCGTATATCAAAATAGATACCTTCCTTTCCAGGGATTTTATCCTCATTTAATACTCAAACCATCTTTTGGATTGTTTCTGTATTCGTCTCTCCTAGTGTAACGCTTACTTGTGTAATTTTTACGTCATCTCCAATACATTCCTGAATTTGCTGGATACTCACATCTCCAAATTCTTTTGCCGTATATTTCAGTATCCATGCCAAAATTATCTTATGCGATAGTATTCGTTTACACTGAGTATCATATTGATTTTTTCCTTCTGCCAAATGAATTTCTCTGGCAAGTTCATTTTTCATAAACGTCTTCCTTTCTTCTTTTCAGCAAAAAGATTTCTATTGGTAATGTTCTTCACGTCTACTTCAAACTCACTTCAATTTACTTTGAAGTTGCAATTTACACATCACAACTAGTTTTCCACAAAAAAAGATTTCAAACCGGTAGTTTTCCCCACCGATTCAAAATCTTTTTCTTTCAACTTTTCTATTATTCTATATCTGTCACTTCCACTGTGACTTTATCCAGTTTCCAAATATCATCTACATATTCCTGAATTGTTCTGTCTGATGTAAACTTACCACAAGATGCTGTCTGGATCAGTGCCATCTTAGACCATCTGTCCTGATCTCTGTAAGCTTCTTCCACACGTTTCTGTGCTTCTGCATAGCTTCTGAAATCTTTCAAGATAAAGTAAGTGTCGGCTCTGTCGCTGCTGTTTGTATTCAACAGTGAATTGTACAGATCACGGTAAAGCTCTCTGTCACCGTTTCCGTAAGTTCCGTCTACAAGCTGGTCTACCACGCGTTTGATATCCCAATCATTGAAGTAAATGTCAATCGGATTGTATCCGCCATTGTTCTCATAGTTAATGACTTCATCAGAACTTAACCCGAAGATAAATGCATTTTCCATTCCGACTTCTTCCACAATCTCCACGTTTGCGCCGTCCATTGTTCCAAGTGTCGGAGCGCCGTTTAACATAAACTTCATGTTTCCGGTTCCGGATGCCTCTTTTGATGCTGTAGAAATCTGTTCACTGACATCTGCTGCCGCGAAGATCAACTCTGCATTGGATACTCTGTAATCTTCGATAAACACAACTTTAATCTTTCCGTTGATGCTTCTGTCATTATTGATCACATCTGCGACAGAATTGATCAGCTTGATCGTCTGTTTTGCGCGTATATATCCAGCTGCCGCTTTTGCGCCAAAGATAAATGTTCTCGGATAGAATGACATTTCCGGATGCTCTTTGATCTGATTGTACAAATACATCACATGTAAAATGTTCAATAACTGACGTTTGTACTCATGAAGTCTCTTCACCTGAACATCAAAGATGGAGTTCGGGTCTACTTCAATTCCGTTGTGTTCCAAAATATATTTCGCAAGACGAACTTTATTTTGATACTTGATCTCCATAAATTCTTTTCTCGCTTTTTTATCTTCCACAAGTGGTTTCAGTTTTTCCATCTCCTGCAAATCTGTGATCCATCCTTTTCCGATATGATCTGTAACCCAGTCAGCGAGAAGCGGATTACCATGCAGCAAGAAACGTCTCTGAGTAATACCGTTTGTCTTATTGTTAAATTTCTCCGGCATCATCTCATAGAAATCTTTCAGTTCCTGATGTTTTAAAATCTCTGTATGCAGTTTTGCCACACCGTTTACAGAATATCCTGCTACGATCGCAAGATGCGCCATCTTCACCTGTCCATCATATAAAATCGCCATACTGCGTACTTTATCTTCATTGCCAGGATATTTTGCGCGGATTTCATTTACAAATCGGCGATTGATCTCTTCCACAATCTGGTAAACACGAGGTAACAGTCTTTGGAACAGGTCGATTGGCCATTTTTCAAGCGCTTCTGCCATGATCGTATGGTTTGTGTAAGCACAAGTCTTCGTCGTAACCTCCCACGCTTCATCCCATTCCAGTCCATGCTCATCCATAAGCAGTCTCATAAGCTCTGCAACCGCAACTGTAGGATGCGTATCATTCATCTGAATCGTCACTTTTTCGTAGAACTTATGGATATCATCATGGTCTCTCAAATATTTGTCAACGGCTTCCTGCAAACTTGCAGAGATAAAGAAATACTGCTGTTTCAGACGAAGCTCTTTTCCCGCATAATGATTATCATTCGGATACAGTACCTCTACAATCGTCTTTGCAAGATTCTCCTGCTCTACAGCTTTTTGATATTCTCCACGGTCAAATGAATCCAAATGGAAGTCTGTGATTGCCTTCGCATCCCAGATGCGAAGTGTATTTACAAGGTTATTGTTATATCCGACAATCGGCATATCGTATGGAATTGCAAGGACAGACTCAAAGTTCTCCTGAATAAACATATCCCTTCCTGTCTTTGGATCCTTTTCCACACGGATATTTCCTCCGAAACGCACCTCTTTTGCGTATTCTTCACGTCGGATTTCAAATGGATTTCCTTCTTTTAACCAGTTATCCGGTGTCTCGACCTGATATCCATTCTCTATTTTTTGTTTGAACATACCGTAATGATAGCGGATTCCGCAGCCATAGGCTGCGTATCCCAAGGTTGCAAGTGAGTCAAGAAAGCATGCTGCCAGACGCCCGAGTCCGCCATTTCCAAGTGCCGCATCTGGTTCTTGATCTTCAATCACATTCAGATTGATTCCCATCTCCTCCAATGCTTCCTGCACTTCTTTATAGTCAGTCAAATTGATCAGGTTGTTACCCAAAGCTCTTCCCATCAAAAATTCCATAGACATATAATATACAGTTTTTGGGTCATCTTTTTTATATTGTTCCTGTGTCATCAGCCATCTGTCAATGATATCATCTTTTACAGCGTAAGACACTGCCTGAAACAATTGCTGCTGTGTTGCTTCCTCTACTGTCTTTCGATACAGTCTTTTTACATTGCTTTTTACAGTTTTTTGGAATTCCACCTTATCAAATTTTTCACGGTACATAATCACAACCTCCTATTTTTCTACTCCCATAGTCATAGTTTCACCGTTGATGTTCCATTCTTTTGTGTATCCGCCAGGTGTTCCTTTGATTACTTCTGTAGCCAAAACTTCTCCGCCAATTTGATTTTCATATTTTTCAAATATAGCCTCTGCTTTTTCTGTTCCTTCGTAGTATAACTTAATCTTATCTGTCACTTCAAAGCCGGCTTCTTTTCTCATTGTCTGGATCTTGCTGATCAACTCTCTGACAAACCCTTCTTCCAGCAATTCTTCTGTCAGGTTTGTGTCTAAGACAACTGTGATTCCATTATCACTCTCAGATACATAGCCTTCCATCTGAGCTGTATCGATCAAAAGATCCTCTCTGAACAATGTCACTTCCTGTCCATTTACGTCCAATTTCAAAGCTTCTGTCGCATTCAGTTCATCCATTGCCTGATTTCCGTCTAAGTTTGCTAAAGCTTCTTTGATTCCGCCCAGTAATTTACCGTATTTTGGTCCTACTGTTCTCATCTGTGGTTTAAATGTATAAGAAGTAAAGTTTCTCACATCATCTGTGAATTCCATCTCTTTTACATTCAACTCTTCTTCCACGATTTCCTGATAAAATTCAGGTAATACTACATTTGATTTTACAAACATCTTTCCAATTGGCTGACGGTTCTTGATATTTGCTGTATTACGGCACGCACGTCCCATAACAACCAGTTTCAGAACTTCGTCCATGTTTGCTTCCAAATCTTTATCGATATAAGCCTCGTTTGCAGCTGGATAATCACATAAGTGAATACTTTCCGGAGCATTTGCATCAATGCTTCTTACAAGATTCTGGTAAATGTCTTCTGTCATGAACGGAATCATCGGTGCAGCCACTTTTGCCACTGTCACAAGTGCTGTGTAAAGTGTCATATATGCGTTGATCTTATCCTGCTCCATTCCTTTTGCCCAGAAACGTTCACGGCTTCTTCTTACATACCAATTACTCATATCATCTACAAAGTCCTGCAATGCTCTTGCACTTTCCGGAATTCTGTAGTTTGCAAGATTATCATCTACTGTCTTGATCAGTGTGTTCAGTTTTGACAGTAACCATTTATCCATAACAGATAATTTATCATATTCCAAATTGTATTTTGTTGCGTCAAATTGGTCGATTTCCGCATAAAGTACGAAGAATGCGTAAGTATTCCACAATGTACCCATGAATTTACGCTGTCCTTCCACAACCGCTTTTCCGTGGAAACGATTTGGCAGCCATGGTGCACTGTTTACATAGAAATACCAACGGATTGCGTCTGCTCCATATGTTTCCAATGCATCAAACGGATCGACTGCATTTCCTTTGGACTTACTCATCTTCTGTCCGTTCTCATCCTGTACATGTCCGAGAACGATAACATTCTTATAAGGCGCTTCATTGAAGATCAATGTGGAGATCGCAAGCAATGAGTAGAACCATCCACGAGTCTGGTCAACCGCCTCTGAAATAAAGTTTGCCGGGAACTGCTGCTCAAATAATTCTTTGTTCTCAAATGGATAGTGGTGCTGTGCAAATGGCATTGCTCCACTGTCAAACCAGCAGTCGATTACTTCCGGAACACGGTGCATCTCTTTTCCACAGTGCGGACACTTGATTGTCACAGCGTCGATAAATGGGCGGTGAAGTTCGATGTCATCCGGACAGTTGTCGGACATCTCTTTTAATTCTGCAATGCTTCCAATTGAATGCATATGTCCACATTCACATTCCCATACATTTAACGGAGTTCCCCAGTAACGGTTACGGCTGATTCCCCAATCCTGAACATTTTCAAGCCAATCGCCGAAACGTCCTTTTCCGATGCTCTCCGGAATCCAGTTAATCTTGTTGTTGTTTCTGATCAAATCCTCTTTTACCGCTGTCATCTTGATGAACCATGACTCACGTGCATAGTAGATAAGCGGTGTATCACAACGCCAGCAGTGTGGGTAGCTGTGCTCGAAATTCGGAGCATCAAATAAAAGATTTCTCTTCTCCAGATCTTCTAATACAAATGGGTCTGCTTTTTTACAGAATGTTCCTGCCCAAGGTGTCTCTGCTGTCATCTCACCTTTTTCATCTACTAACTGTAAAAATGGAAGGTCATATTTACGTCCTACCTGAGCATCATCCTCACCAAATGCAGGAGCAATATGAACGACACCTGTACCGTCTGTCAATGTTACGTATGTGTCACATGTCACATAGTATGCTTTTTTATTTAGTTCCACAAATGGGAATAATGGTTCGTATTCTTTTCCTTCTAAATCTGTACCGACATAGCTTTCCAATACTTCGTATGCAGGAGTTCCCTCTTCCGCAAGATTTCCAAGTACAGTGTCAACCAATGCCTCTGCCATATAGTATGTGAATCCGTCTGCTGCTTTTACTTTTACATAAGTCTCATCTGGGTTCACACAGAGAGCCACGTTTGACGGCAATGTCCAAGGTGTTGTTGTCCATGCCAAAATATAAGCGTCTTCGTCTTTTACTTTAAATCTTACGATTGCGGATTTCTCTTTGACATCTTTGTAACCCTGCGCTACTTCGTGGCTGGAAAGCGGAGTTCCACAACGCGGACAGTAAGGTACAATCTTATATCCTTTATATAACAATCCTTTATCCCAAATCTGTTTTAATGCCCACCATTCTGATTCAATGAAATCGTTGTGGTAAGTTACATATGGATTTTCCATATCTGCCCAGAAACCAACAGTCGCAGAGAAGTCTTCCCACATCCCTTTATATTTCCAAACACTCTCTTTACAGTGTGCGATAAATGGCTCCAAACCATACTCTTCAATCTGTTCTTTTCCGTCTAAGCCAAGCATCTTTTCCACTTCAAGCTCAACCGGAAGTCCGTGTGTATCCCATCCTGCTTTTCTAGGTACCATGTACCCTTTCATTGTACGGTATCTCGGAATCATATCCTTGATAACACGAGTCAACACATGACCGATATGCGGTTTCCCGTTCGCTGTCGGAGGTCCGTCATAAAACGTATATGTCTCTCCCTCCTTTCGATTTTCCATACTCTTCTCAAAAATCTTGTTATCAGCCCAAAACTTTTCCGTCTTCTTTTCACGATCTACAAACTTTAAATCTGTGGATACCTTCTGATACATTTCTTCTTCCTCCTTCTTATTTGGGGACGTAGTATTTTTCAATTTTACTACGTCCCTAATTGACACATGCCCTGTCCCTTTTTGAATTTTGATACAAAAAAACTCCCATCCTGTAATCAGGACGAGAGCTGTAAAACCTTCGTTATACCACCTATTACACCATACTGACATATGCGTTCCTGCTAACGGTGGAATCCCGGCAGTACCTATTGGACAACTTCGTTCGGTCACTGCAACTCAGAAGTGATCTTCAAATATATTCTACTCGTATCAGGCTCTCACCATCCCTGACTCTCTTTGACTTTAAAATATATCCTACTGTCTTCGTCAACGTTTTTTCATATATCACTAATATTATAAAAAGAAACCCTTGGTTCGTCAAGGGTTTCTCTATTTTTTCTCTTACTCTGCGACTTCTGATCCTTCAATAATTTCTCCTTGTTCCACTCGGTTGATCAAATTCTCAATGTTTGCAACCGATGTCTCATCCGGATATGTGACATAGAGTGGACCTGAGCTAGCTGCTGAATAACAGATATCTTTTCCTCCGGTTCCTTCTGCTGCGACTGAATAAATATTCCAGCTTCCGCCTTTACTCAACTGTGTCTTGATCAAGGATTGAATCTGTTCCTGAGACATGTTAGTCTCTACATTTCCACTTACGTCGTCGATAATTGAATTTGCTTTCATAAGCATCTGAGGCGAAATCATTTTCTTGATCATGGCCGTGATGACTGCCTGCTGGTTCTTTCCTCTCTGGTTATCTCCGCCCGGCACATTCTCACGTTCTCTTGAGAATGCCAGCGCTTCTTCACCGTTAAAATGGTTGATTCCCTGTTTTACATCCATGACATGTTCCGAGTTCTTACTTGTCGTAAATGCATACTCAGAATATACATCAACACCACCTAAATGGTCTACAATGTCAATTAAAGAAGTAAAGTTAATTCTGGCATAGAATGGAATCTCAACTTGATACAACTCTTCCAATGTCTTCATCGAAACATCCACACCATAATTTCCGGCATGTGTCAGCTTATCATTCTCCCCTCCGGAAATACCCGGAATCGGCACATAGTAATCTCGCGGTGTAGTAACCAAAAGAATCTGATGCGTCTTTGGATTCACTGTGGCAATGATATTCACATCGCTTCGGCTTGTCTGTTCAATATCCCCATACACATCAATACCACTGATATACAC
>PPYF01016880.1_pt1 | contig 32357 bp, 36 predicted proteins | sample 1559871 | NCBI WGS metagenome assembly PPYF01 (sample SAMN08240021, study PRJNA423297) | Human gut metagenome, whole genome shotgun sequencing project.
TTGCCTTTCTGCCCCACTGCTTTTCCGTGTAGCCCTTGATCAGCTTTTCATAAATGTCGCGGCCGATCAAAGAAATAGCCTGTTCTTCTAGGTTTTGCGGAGTCTTGCCCGCCATTTCAGACCGCTGTTCATTAATCTTGTCCATGGCTTCTTGCGGCGTCCGTACGCCCCACATTTGGGTAAAAGTGTTCATGTTGAAAGGCAGGTTGTACATCTTGCCCTTGTAGTTGGCTACCGGACTGTTGGTGTAGCGGTTGAATTCCGTGAACTGCTGGACATATTCCCAAACTTCCTTGTTTGAAGTGTGGAAAATGTGGGCACCGTACTGGTGAACCTGGATGCCGTCGATTTCCTTGGTGTAGATATTGCCGGCGATGTGATCACGCTTTTCGATTACCGTTACTTCGTGGCCCTGCTTGGCTGCTTCGCGCGCAAAGACAGCACCGAAAAGACCTGCACCAACTACTAAATAATTCGCCATTTTGCACTCCTAACTAAATTATTCATCAACTAACTGCTTTAAGCTTTTAGACCTGTTTACCCAAATAAGTAAAAACAGAAATATATATGCATATTCAATTAAGCATGAAACTAGAATTAAACAGATAAAGCACATCAACATAATCAAGTTTGTTTTCTTTGTTTTAAATGCTCTATATATTCCCCCGACGATAGCATATACATAGAGAGATAGACCATAAATTCCTACTTCTGTCAGAATAGCCATAATTGGGCTACTGTTTCCCATATTTGAGATTCGCCATGCAGACATATACTGTTGGATAGGTTTGTCATCACCCAAGCCATATCCAAATATCGGCTTCACTTTCCATGCTTGATACCCCGCTTTATAGTCATCAAGTCTAACTACGCCTGAGGCACTTCCAAACTTATCTGATATTATAAAGTACCCCACATAAATCAGTATAATTGCAAATAAAACAGAGAGTAAGTATTTAATTACTGTATTAAAATTATATCTAGCACCTCTGCCATCAAATACTTTTACAAAATAAAGAATGGCTAAAAAAATCAATCCTAATACTGATATCGTGCTAATGATCGATAAAATGAGCATCACTCTTTGTCGTTTTACTTTAGGATTATATTTCTCAAAAAAAGTAAATAATAACGCAAAACAAAAATTAACAGCAGCCATAGGTGGTTCAGTAAAAACCGACGTATTTTGCGTAATATTGCCTAAGAAAGTTACCGCATTACGGTGAGCTTCAAAATACACTCCATAATAGTTGGGTACGCTTTCAAATCCACTCCAAGCACTAATAACATAACCATTGGCTTTAATAAGATGTAGGATTGAGCCAAAAATCCAAAAAAACAAAGAACTGGCTGCTATAAAAATCATAAGTGTTTTATAGCAATATAATATTTTTGGAAAGCCCTCTTCATCATATAAATCTATCAAAAGCACACTAATTATCATAGTCAGAATTAGCGGGAGTACGTTACGAACCTGCCCCATTACTAGACAATAGATAACTCCATATGCTATCAAAAAAAATGAGAAAAGAATTGAACGCTTTGGTAGCCTATTTCCTTCCTCATGGCTTTTTAGCATAACTAAAACTAGCATTGCGCCAATCATAATAGCGAATACTGGTAATCCAAATTTACTTGTATTTGTTGCGTTTTTCCACATGGAATTGCAATTAAAAATAAATCCCGCAGCTACCATATACGAAAGGAATAATTCAAGTACTGACTTTTTTTTCATAGTACATTTCACCATAAATGTCTCACAGCTTTAAGCGGAACTCGTTAGTTAAATCGCTTTTTCTCACTCTTAAGTATAGATTTAAATTTAGTATCTAATACAAAGTATATTGGTAGTTCCTGAATTCTCGAATCATAGTTATTGTAACTTAACCATACGTCTTCTAGTCTCTCAGATATAAAGCCATACATACGTTTTTGATACGAGCTTCTATCTGAAAGGTCAGTCTCGTCTTCTAACTTAAAAAGAATAGTAAATAGCCATTCACAATAATCGTCAAAGTCTTTTTTAGGTAAAATTATCATATTCAACGCATGCTGATTTCTACCACTCATCACTTGATTGAAATCTGCTACATATTCAGGAAAATCATTACTAATAATATCTGACACTTTATCTAAGTCACTACCAACATGCCCTTCTCGGTAAATATCGCCTACAGACATGTGCCATCTTGTAACTGAAGGCAATATGATTTTGCCTTCCTCGAGGTAATGTTCGATCTTAGATTTTGGACATACTTTAGAAATTATTGCTTTTGGATCCATAAAAAAGCGACGGTAATGTTCAATAGAAATGTACTTAGAGGTATTATCATTTTTCCAGATCCAATACATCGCAGTCAGTTCACAATAGTACGGATTCTTCTCTGAGATATTTTCACCAGTGTTATCTCTTAAATAATTACACAAGTTACTCCCACTACCTACAAAAATGGGTACTCTTCCTTCTGGTACAAAATCTACTGGTTTATGAGTTACCATATACATAGTTAAATCATTTAAACTCATTTAATATCAAACCTCAACATGTATTTCTTACTTAAATATTTTTTGTGTAAAAGTTTTGCAAGTAAGTAGCGACATCTTGAATGTCGTAACCATTCTTGCGAACTTCATTAACATATTCGAGACTCCTAGAATTATACTGTATCCCATCGATCATGTGTGCAACCCACGACTTGCTATCCGCTAATGGCAAACTTGTAACTAAATCCGTTATACAAGCTTCTTGAGGAATCGCATCTGAAACTAAAGAAGGTAACCCATTCGCTTGAGCTTCGATCAATGAAATCCCTAAGCCCTCATAGATTGAAGGAAATACAAACATATCCATTGCTTGTAGATAATCATTGACATCATCTTTTATTCCTACGAATATTGTTTTATCAATTACACCTAATTTTTTTGCTAATTCGATCAATTGCTCTTTCAAGCTACCATCACCAACCAACAATAATTTCACATTATTTCTATCTTGGCTTACTTTAGCAAATCTTTGGATTAAAAAAGCATGGTTTTTCTGTGGCTCAAGCCTTCCAACACTCCCATACACAAAAGTAGACTTAGCAATGTTCAACTCTTTACGAATTTTTTCCCTAATTTCATAATTAAACGCAAAACTTTGAACTTCAATACCATTCTTAAGCAAAATATATCTTGCTGGATTTTTACCTGGTAAGAACTTACTATCACTTGCCTCTTTAGAACAAGCAAAATAATAATCTGCATCCTCGGTAATAATCCTCTTCAATACATATCTAACAATTTTATCTGATATCGTATTAGTTGGCATTCCCGGATTGTGAGAGTGTGCAATAATTACTGGACGATTCTTCAAATGCTTAACTGGGAAAATCCCTCTAATCATTCCTTTTAAAGAGCAATTATGACAGTGTACGATTGGATAGTTGTTTTTCAATTGCAGTTCTTTAATAAACTTTAATTGCGATTTATAACTGCCATCTAAGCATTTATAAATTCTAGCACCTAAGGTCTTAGCTTCTTTTTCAAAGAAATTAGTTTCCTTAAAAATAGCAAAATCAAATTGCACTTGTTCTCTATCAATGTGGCGATAAATATTCATTAAGTATGATTCGATTCCACCCATATCTAACGAATCCAAGACATGTAATATTCGTATCATTTATAACTCCGATCTAATTCAGCATATTGCACTTTACTTTCCGAGTGAATTTATCAATTTATCCAAATTAATATACTTGTTTTTCCCGAATGGCTCATATGATGCCATGATAAAGTTATGTTTCGGGAATTGATTTATTTTAACGATTACATGTTGAGGGTCTGCTACATTCCAGTTTTTGCAAGTAAAGAAAATCTTGTGCCTAAATGGCAGCTTTAAGAATTCCTCAACGTCTTTACGAGTACAGCCATTCTGGTCATTAAACTTAACCAACAGTCTATCCCAATTAATTCTTTTGATTCTTCTATGCCACTTAGCCATAGCTTCTTCTTCACTATGATAGTGTAGAAAGAAAATTTCTACATCTTTTAATTTGCCAACCGGATAATTTCCATAACATTTATCCACAGAAACCTGACTATACCATTTTGAGGATTTTGGATCAATAAAAGTTAGCTCGCTGTCCAAATATCCCTTCAAATCTTTCAAAAACTTGATATAGTCATCGGCCATAATGAACAAGCCGACTGTTGGTGATTCCTTCGGGAGATCATAACTTTCATACAACATGCCTCCCCAACAATTATTTGAAATTATCGTAAATTTCGTATCTATTAAATTTTGTTTGCGTTTAGTAGCAAACTTTTCTCTTCGGAACTTAAGAACCTTTAATCTCAATCCTTCATAAGTAGGCATACTGTACTCCTTTTTATTCTAGGTATTTTTCAGTGGACTACATACACACCAATGCTGACAATTTTTCAGTCAAACTTCGCCATCAGCTTTGTTTTGATGAATCCAAATAGCACCTTATTTTGGGGATTTTCTTGCTCTATATTTCATTGCCCATGGTATTAATCTAGGAAACAATGAAACGATTTTTTTCTGACAAAGGTGCCTTACCATGAAACGCCTCTAATGCCTTTGAAAGCTTACGCTTAAAGCCTCTTCCACCATCAACAAGAATTAATGTTTTCCCAGGGTGATAATCAACAAATTGAACTTCTGCACCTAATTCCTCCATAATGCTTTTTAACCCATATGCTTGTAGAAAAGAACCGTAATTCTTTATCCGTTGCATTGAAAGAATTCCAACCTTCATTATTTTCTCTCCATTAAATTATCAACGATTTTTTGTAAATTTTGATTAAACTTCTTATTATTGCTGCTTTCACCACTATCTTTCGTTTTAACAATACTGTCGTAATTATCAATTGTAGCAGCTAAATCATCAATATCATAAACAGGAATGATGTTGTTCATTCTCTCAGCAATCAGCTTGGTAAAATCAACTTGGTGATTATTAACGTGTTCATTGAATTCTAACTGTCTCGGCACTACAATCGGTACCTTACCATACTGCAGAGCTTCTACAAAGCTAGATGGACCACCGTGAGTGATGACAATACGTGCATCCTTAAATGTTTGTTGCATTTCGTCAAAACTCATCATTTTGTGAATTTCACAATGCTTAGCTTCATAAGTGCTGAACCCGTACTGGACAACCACTTTTTCTTTAATTTCACCTTTTTCAACCAATTCATCCATCTTCTCAATTAGACGGTTGAATGGCTGCTCGTGCGTTCCTACAGTTACAAATATCATATGTTCCTCTAGAAGATACTACCCAAGTTAATTGCCTTAGGATAAACCTGCTTCATTTCTTCCCATTCTACAATGAACTTATCAGTAATTGGATAAACAAGTTTTCCTGTTACTGTAGGTTTATCGTAACGGTCAAACACTTCAATATAAACTAGCTTAGCTCCCATCATTTTTCCGATGTAGAAGAATGGTGCTGCTACTGCTGCACCACTAGAAATAATAAGATCAGGCTTCTCTTTACGAAGTATCTTAATTGCCAAGAAAGTATTTTTGATTAAATTCTTCAAATTACGGTTAGTGGGGTAATAGCAAGGGTAGAATCGCTCACCTTTAAGTTTGCTCCTAGCATCTTCTTTATCAAAAGTCACCCAGAAACGATCCTTGTTTTGCCAAAATGGTTTCAACATATACAAGTGCGTCAAGTGGCCACCACTTGATCCAACCAAACAAACTTTGATATTTTCTTTAGACATTGCTTGCTTCCTAATAAAAAAGCGAGGCTCTTAAATCCTCGCAAACTCCTACTCTTCGTACATCCCGTTCGGGTGGAAGATAACACCAATTGTCTTGAAAATGATCCACAGATCAAAGAAAACGCCACTCCGGTTGATGTACTCAATGTCGAGCTGCACCATATCCGCAAAATCAGCCGCATTCCGGCTAGTTGCTTGCCAAAGGCCACTGCAGCCTGGTTTTACGAGCAATCTCTGCTTGTCATAGTCAGTATACTGTTCAACCTCATCTGGCAACGGCGGCCGGGGGCCTACCAGTGACATATTCCCAATCAGCACATTCCAAAGCTGAGGCAATTCATCCAAGCTATGAGCTCTAATGAACTTGCCAATCTTGGTAATCCGCGGATCATCATGCATTTTGAACATGGCCCCTTCAACTTCGTTCTGTTCCAGCAGATCCTTCTTCAGCTTCTCGGCATTGACCACCATGGACCGAAACTTGTAGATCCTAAATGGCTTTTCATCCTTGCCAATTCGGATCTGTGAGTAAAAGACTGGTCCGCCGTCTTCGCCATGAATCTTGATCGCCAGCACCAGAAAGAGCGGTGACAACAGAATCAAGGCAACCAAGGAAGCCAGAAAGTCAAAAAGACGCTTGATCCCATGGTAGAGAGGGCGGCCCTTGACTTTGGACTGTTTAACATATGCTGGACTGCTACTATATCCCATACCCATTTTTTCCTCCCCTTCATCCAAATTTCTACTTTAAAACAGACCTAAGAACTTCTTGCGCTTCTTCGGTAAAGGTTGCCAGTTCAAGTAAACCGGATCGCCATTGATTACCGCTTGTGCGTTGTCCAAGTACTTCTGTTTCTTTTCTTCACCAAATTCCTTCGCCAACTTATCCAGTGCTTCACTCAGTTGGTATTGCCGTCTTGGCAAATCATGAGCATCACTGGCAAAGAAGGCACATTGTCCAGCCTTGATAAACTCCCGGCTACATTCTTCAATTTCTTTGCCAAACAAACCAGTGTAAGAGCTAGCAGTAATCTGCACCAAAACTCCCATTTCCAAGAATTCTTGCAGCTTCTGCGGATTTGCCAGAATTTCTTTATTCCGTTCTGGGTGAACAACGATTGGCGTAATCCCTCTTCTGGTCAGTTCGTACACCATGTTCTTGGTGTAATGTGGCACTTCATTGCTTGGCAATTCCAAAAGCATGTAGTGTCCTTCTTCATCGCAGAAGAGGATGTCATCATTATCAAGGGCTTCGGTTAAGCCACCTGACAATCTGACTTCATGTCCTGGAAAGACCGTCAGCGGAATACCCGCTTGGTCAATCCGGTCTTGAAACTCTTCCGTCAACTTGATCACATCTTGCTTGTGGTTGGTGTAGCGGCCATTTAATGTGTGTGGAGTACACAAGGCATGGGTTACGCCATCCGCAACCGCGGCTCTGGCAAGCTTAAGTGAAGCCTCCCAAGACTTTGAACCATCGTCGATCCCTGGTAAGATGTGACAGTGTAAATCAACTACCGGCATGAGCTACTTCTTTCTCCCAAAGAGACCCTTCTTCTCCTTTTCTTCGCCATAACCGTAGCCGTAACCATAACCGTATCCATAACCATATCCATAGCCGTCATCCCCATCGGCATCAACATCGTTCATAACATAACCCAAGATTGGTGACTTAGTCAGCTTAAGCAACTCAACTGCCCGCTTAACCGCTGACTTCTGTGAATGTGCCTGGCGCACAACCAAGATCGTCCCGTCCAAAGAACTGGTCAGTTGCTGGGTTTCGGCCGCGTCCAAGATCGGTGCTAAGTCAAGCACGACCATATCATATTCTTGCTTTAAATCTTCAATCAAGTCCAACATATGCTTGGAAGACAGAAGTTCTGACGGGTTTGGCGGAATCGGACCTGCAGTAAGGATTGACAGGTTCTCAACTCCGCTTTCCCGGATCACACTGTTTGCGCCCATTTCCTTTGCCCGGCTAGTCAACAGAGTCGTCAAGCCGTTGCTATTGGATACATTGAAAGTGGAGTGCAAGGTTGGCTGGCGCAAGTCCGCATCGATCAAGATCGTCTTCTTGCCGGCTTGCGCCATGGTAATGGCTACATTAGCACTGACCGTCGACTTGCCGGCGCTGGCCATGGCTGAAGTAAAGGCAATCGTCTTTACTTCCTTATCAACGTTCATAAAATTGATGTTGGTCCGGATGTTTCTGAACTGTTCTGAAATAACGCTTTGCGGGTTGGCCAGGGTAATCAGCTTGGCCCCGTTCTTCATCGTATTGTTATCTAAATGCTTCTTTCTACCGAATGCCATGCTAACCTCCTAAACCCGTCTTCTGGAACTGCCGCGCTTTTCAGCCGTCTTAGCCGTAAAGGTCCAGTCCTTTGGCATCGTGATATGTGCGATTTCACCCAAGTTGGTCAAGCCGAGTTCGTTGGTCATGAATGAATCATCACGAACTGTCGTATCTGACAAGTCCTTGATGATAATGATCAACAAGCTGATTACCAAACCGGCCAAAACGCCAACCATAGTAATCATCTTTACATTTGGATACGACTTAGTTCCCTTAGGGGCTTCTGCAACGATGGTCACGTTGTTAACGTCCATGATCTTAGGAATCTGTTCCTTAAATTCCTTGGCAACCGCGTTAGCAATTGCTTGGGCCTTGGCTGGAGTTTCAGCTGTAGCTGACAAGGTTAAGACCTGGGAAGAAGTCGTAGTGGTTACTGAAACCGCGCTAGCCAATTCACTGGCTGAGACTGAGTAACTCTTGCTTTCCCGCTTGTAAACCGCTGGCTTAGCCTTAACCGCCTTCTTGACCAAGGTTCTGGTACCATCATCATTAGTCCGGTAAACGGCCTTCTTAGCTGGAGTTGCCTTCTTAACCAGAGTTACCGGGTTTGCCAGGTACTTGGATGCACCCTTTAAAATAACGTTACTAGTGATAATATCCTTGTAAGTAGTAACAGCGTTAATGTCAGCTTGCTGGTTGGCATAAGCTTGGTTAGCGTCTGTTGACTTACGGTTGACCAAGAGTTGTGTGCTAGCAGTATACTTGGGCACCAGAACATATTCTGAAACCCCATAAGCGATCAAGCCCAGGCCGATCATCCAAATCAAAATGCTAATAATGTGCTTTCTGATTAAGATGAAGAGCCTGCGCAGGTCAATGGTTACTTCTTCATTATTCTGTTGTTCAGCGCTCACTAGTTATCCTCCTTATAAACGTTGACATTCTTAATTCCTAAAGTTTGCCGGATATTGTTGGAAATACGCTGTCTTTCCTTAGTAGACATGATTTCAACTTCCATGTTGCCGAATCTTTGATTGTTGACGCTGCTACTCTTCCCTTGAGCGTAGTCTGACTTGACATTGTCAGTTGCCCCTTGGTAATTCATGGCCAACTTAATCATGTCGTTCAAACTTAGATCAGTCTGCATGCTGTCACCCAAAGATTGCATGAATGAGCTATTTAAGATGGTCTTGTAGGACACGCTCTTCTTAATTGCAGCCATCATCACCAGACGTTCACGCTCTTGGCGGCCGTAGTCTTGCCGCGGGTCACCGTGGCGGAGCTGGACGAAAGCCAAAGCCTTCTTACCAGAAATGTGGTACATCTGCCCCTTCTTGAAGGAGTAGCCCATATTGTCAAAGGTCAATGGAGAGATGACATCCACCCCGCCCATCTTGGTGATGATCTTCATGGTGCTTTCCCAGTTGACCAGAACATAACCATCGATTGGTACGCTGTAGTACTTATCCAAAGTCTTGATCGTCTCGCTAACCCCGCCCAAAGAGTAGGCACTGTTCAGCTTGATCGGTGAAACCTCCGGGTAGTCCGGCAGGTTAACCTTGGAGTCCCGGGCAATCGTGGTTACCCGCGTCAGCTTCTTGCTTGGGTTGACCGTGACGAACATCATCAAGTCAGTCAAGCCATGGTAGTTCTTTACGCTCCGTCCTTCAGCCCCGGTGTCAGTCCCCAGAATCAAGAGGTTGACTGGCTTCTTGGCATCCAGGATCTTGTCTAAGCTGGACCGGTTCTTGTTTGACTTGGTAGACTTTGAGACCGGCGTGTACATCGTCGTCGCTGCATCCCTGGCATTCTTATAAGCATAACCAATTACTAATAACACTGCCAGCAGCAAGACCCCAACAATCCCCGCGATCCAGCGGCCGATATGGCGCTTACGGCGGCGGTGATGGCGATGATGATGAACACGACTTTGATCAGGTTCATTCATAATTATCTTTTCTTACTCTCCTTATATTCCATACTCATTTTTTATCTCTATTCTTCCTAGAACATAACTGTTATTGTTGGATAAGCATTGCTACTATCACATGCGCAATCCATGATATTATTTCATTATACAACATGCGACCTTCCCAAAAAAGGTTTAAATCGTTTCCAATCTATTTCCATGGATCAAATCTCCTTAACATTTATCTGTTTTAGCAATTTCCACCTAAATTTAGGCAAATTCAGTGCTTTTTTTCTCCGCTTCTTTACAATAGATAATAAATAGATGTACAAATTCGTTATCTAGCAATATAGAAAGAAAGTTATAGATGATCGACAATCAAACTCACTCAGTCAAGGCCTACTTAGCCGGCGTCAATCTTGATGATCCCAACTTTGACTACTCCATGACCGAGCTGGCCAATTTAGCAGAAGCCAATAATTTCACCGTTGTCGGCTCCAGTCAGCAGAAGGCGGAAAACATCGTTGCCTCCAGCTACCTGGGCAAGGGCAAGGTGGCTGAAATCAAAGACCTGGCCCAAGGACTCGGGGCCTCCGTCCTCATCGTCAACGATGAACTGACCCCAGTCCAAATCCGCAACCTGGAACACATGACCAAACTCCGCGTCATCGACCGGACCGAACTCATCCTGGAAATCTTCTCTTCACGGGCCCGGACCAAGCAAGCCAAGCTGCAGGTCCAATTAGCGCGCCTGCAGTACGAACTGCCCCGTCTGCACCCGTCTGAAAACAATCTCGACCAGCAGCACGGCAGCGGCGGTTCCACCGGCGGGGGCTTCGCCAACCGCGGGGCCGGGGAATCCAAACTAGAAATGAACCGGCGGACCATCGGCAAGCAGATCTCCGCTATCAAACATGAATTAAAGGAAATCTCCGGCCAGGAAGAAATCAAGGCTGCCCGCCGCAACCAGAGCCAGCTGCCTAAGGTCGCCCTGGTCGGCTACACCAACGCTGGCAAGTCTACCACCATGAACGGCCTGCTTGAGGCCTTTGGGGCTGGCAATGAAGATAAACAGGTCATGGCCAAGGACATGCTCTTTGCGACCCTGGACACCTCTGTCCGCCGGATCGACCTGGATGGTTTCTCCTTTATCCTGTCTGACACCGTTGGCTTTGTCTCCAAGCTCCCCCACAAGCTGGTCGACTCTTTCAAGGCGACCCTGCAGGAAGCAAAGGACGCTGACCTCTTGATCAATGTCGTTGACGCTGCTGACCCGAATATGAATCAGATGATCAAGACCACTCTGGAAGTCTTGGACGAAATCGGTGTCAAGGACCTGCCAATGATCACGGCCTACAACAAGGCTGACTTGACAGACCGTAACTACCCGCAGATTGAAGGGGGCGACCTTCTTTACAGCGCGGTTGACCCAGCTTCCATCCAGGCCCTGGCCAAGCTGATCACAACCCGCCTTTTCAGCAATTATCAGATCACTGACCTCCGCCTGCCGCTAACAGCCGGCAAAGACCTGGCCTACCTGCACCAGCACTCCCGGGTCTTAAAGGAAGACTACCAAGCTAACGGAATCGAAGTTTCCGCCCGCCTGTCACCCCAAGACCGGGCACGTTTTAGCGCCTACCAAATTTAGACCGCATAAAAAGCCAGACTCTATCTCTAGAGCCTGGCTTTCCTATTGCTATAGAACTCTTCTTGCCTGACTAGGCCAGAAGTAGGTGGACAGGCTCGCTTGTACAACCCCCTGCTGGTCTCCAGCAGCGGTAACGTACTTCCCGTCCCCCACGTAAATGGCTACATTATATGGTTTATTCTTGGAACCCCAAAAGAGCAGGTCTCCTTCCGCGAAGCCAGAACTTGGATCAACCGCGATCCCCTTCTTGACCTGGCTCTTGGTGCTGGAACCTGTATTGACGCCAGCTGCCTGCTTGTAGACATAGGCAACCAAACTGGCACTGTCAAAGGCATTCGGGCCCTTGGAGCCCTTGACATAGGCCTTGCCGACCTGCTGCTTAGCCAAAGACACGACTGCCTTAGCCCGGGCCTTAGACCCCATCGGGGCAAACCAAGAGGCTGCCAAACTGGCAGCACTGCGGGCCTTCTTAACCGTCTTCTTAGATTTAGCCTTGGTCTTCTTGGCCTTCACGGCCTTCTTGGCAGACTTGACCTGGTTAAAGTACTTGGCCATGACCCATTCCTTCTTGCCAATCCGGTACCACAGATTGCCCATGGAGTCAGTTGCCGTCTGGTAGACAAAGTGACTGCTGCCCTTCTTTAAATGAGTCGCAACATGCCGCCCCTTCTGGTAGTTGGCCCAGACAGTGACATATTGCTTACTAATAACTTTGATCCGCTTGCTGGCGGCCTGGGCCGGCTGCTTGACCGGCTTGACCCCTGTAGCTGAGATCCCTAAGAAAGTCAGCGCTGCAGCAGAAAACTTGATCATATTAGACTTCTTCATGCTCATTTCCTCCCTTACACCGCTAACTCTATTTTAACACGGAAACTAGAGAATCCGCCGGGCCGTTGATGGCCAGAAGTAACTGCTAATGGTTGCCAAGATAACCCCTTGCTGCTCATCAGCGGCGGAAACATATTGACCATTACCGACATAAATTGCAACGTGATATGGCACTGCCACATCCCCCCAGAAGAGGAGGTCCCCCGGCTGCAGGCTGGCCGTTGATACCGGCACAGCTACGCCTTCCTCAACCTGGGTGTAGGTAGTCCGGGAAACGGTTTGCCCAATCGCGGTCTTGTAAACCCATTGGACTAAGCCGGAGCAGTCAAAACTGTAAGGACCGGTCGCTCCCCAGACATAAGCCATGCCGACTTGCGCCTTGGCTAAGGCTACTACGGCATTTTGCCGCCAAGATGAACCAACGGGAGCCTGGGACGAAGCAGCTTGCGTCAATTGATTGGTGTTTAAGACCGGGTTGGCCGGTTTCTTGGCTGCAGTCTGTTTGGTCGTTGTTAAGACAACCGTGTACTTGCTGGCAATCCACTTTTTATTCCCAATCTTCAGCCAAACCTTGTGCTTCTTGTCAGTAGCTGAGGCCTTGACCTTCTTGACCGTACCCTTCTTAAGGTACTTGTGGGTCTTCTTGCCCTTCTTGTAGTTGGTCCAAACCGGAGCCTTCTTGACTACCTGGACCTTGGAAAGGTGACCCTTGACTTGCGCGTTTGCTGGCTGGCCGCCTAGGCCCAGTCCTCCGAAAAAGAGCGCCGCCACGCCCATGAATTTAATCCATCTTGCATTACCCATATTTTTTCCTCCAGCGGAAGCAAAACTTATACCTAACATTAATGATAAGCGTTCGCCCCCCTGGCCCGCAAGCCCCCTAATGATACAAAAATATTACAAAAAACGGGGAAGGCGCTGTCGCCCTCCCCGCTGGAAATATGCAAGTGTTGAATAATCGCTGCAGTTTGTCCCGTTGGAACAAAAAAACCGTCGTAACGACGGCTAATTCAAACGTGTAAACTTTTAATTGGCCGTCACCGGCTCAAAGACTAGCGGAAAAATGCAAGATAAGAACGCGGCTTAAATTACTCTCCGCGCGCTGGATGAGTAGAAAGCACTGGAGCGGTTCGTGCCGACCTTAGACTTGATCACCCCAACCGTCGGGCTGGAAGCGTGAACGAACTTGCCGCCGCCCACGTAAATCCCTACGTGGCTTGGAGCTGACTTAGAACCAAAGAAGAGCAGGTCCCCCTTGACCAGCTTCTTGGTTGATACCGCCTTGCCGTAGTAGAGCTGGCTGACTGAGTAGTGCGGCAATGACAAGCCAGTTGCCTTCTTGTACACGTACATGGTCAAACCTGAGCAGTCAAAACTGTAAGGACCAGTTGCCCCCCAGACATAAGCCTTGCCGACTTCTGCGTTAGCCAGCTTAACAAGTTTGTTCTGCTTAGTCTTTTTAGCCTCGGCGGCCTTAATTGAAGCGTACTTCTTAGTCGTGACTGTGTTAGTCCCCAGAATCCACTTGTTGTCCTTGATCCGGTACCAGGTCCGCCCCTTGTACTGGGCCTGACCCGTAGCCGTGAACTTGTAGCCGGACTTAACCTGGTCAACCAATTTCTTGCCGGCCCCGTAAGTGGTCCAGGTGTTGACCTTGTTACCCTTATTGTAGGCTACCCGGGTCTTCTTCACGATCGTAATATTGCTGTCCTGGCTGTCCGTTGCCGCGTAGGCCGGCTGCGCCCCGCCCAGCCAAGCTGCCAGCAGTAAAAGGACTAAACTGAATTTCCGCTTCATTATAACTGTTTTCTCCTAAATTGAATCCGCTTTTTCTAGTGTAAGCAAGTTGTGTTACAGAAAGGTTACAGAAAAAATACAGTTGTTTTTTAATAACAAACGGCAAAAGAAAAAGGACGCCAGCTGGCGTCCTATATAAAGGATATTTCTCAATTAAATCAAGCGCTTGGCAGTTGATGGCCAGAAGTAGTAGCTCAGGCTCTGCTTGATCACGCCCTGGCTTGGAGTAGCCGCGTGAACAAACTTGCCGCCGCCCACATAAATCCCCACGTGGTATGGTGAAGACTTGGAACCCCAGAAAAGCAGATCCCCCTTCTTCAAAGTTGCCGTAGAAACAGCAACCGTCTTACCTTGGTGCACTTGCGTGTAAGTGGTCCGGGTAATGTACTTGCCCAGGGCCCGGCTGTAAACGTAGCTGGTCAAGCCGGAGCAGTCAAAGCTGTAAGGACCAGTGGCGCCCCAAACGTAAGGCTTGCCCACTTGGGCCTTGGCCAAGGCAACAACCTTGTTCTGCTTGGTCTGCTTGCTCTTAGATACCTTCTTGGCTGCCGCTGCCTTCTTAGCTGCCTTGGCAGCGGCCTTCTTGGCTGCTGCTGCCTTCTTAGCCCAGGCTTTAGGACTCAAAGTGTAAGAAGCCAGAATCCATTCGTTGTCAGCGATCTTGTACCAAGTTTGCTTCTTGTACTTAACTTCGCCGATCACCGTCAAAGTAGTCCCGTGCTTGAAGCTGATGCCAGTGTCGTTGGCCGCGCCAAGCTTAACCTTGTAATTCTTCCAAGCCTTAACGCTGTAGCCAGATACGTAGTTGACCACAACCTGCTTGTTAACAGCCTTAACAGTCGCTGCCTGGGCTGCCGGAGCTTGGGCGCTGGCGGCAACAGGTGCGACCAGGGCCAGGGCCATTAAAACTTTGACTAATAAACTCTTGAACTTCAAAACTTGATACCCTTTTCTATTCTGATGTTTTACACAGGTTCTATAATAAGTTACCGATGTTACAAGAATGTTACAAAAAGAATACTAGATTGTTAAAATTAAGTCCAATTTAAAAAGGCTAGCGCTTTTTGCCGCGCTGACCTTCTTTTTTATCGTTATTATCGTAATTTTAGCAGGTAATGATAAATTAGATAACCCGCTTGGCAGTTGATGGCCAGAAGTAGGAGCTCAAGTACTGCTTGCGGACACCTTGGCTTGGAGTAGCCGCGTGCACGTACTGGCCGCCGCCCACGTAAATCCCAACGTGGTATGGGGAAGACTTGGAGCCCCAGAAGAGCAGGTCGCCCTTCTTCAACTTGGCAGTTGAAACCCTAACGGTCTTGCCCTTCTTTACCTGGGTGTAGGTGGTCCGGGTAATGGACTTCTTGATTGCCTTCTTGAAAACGTACTGGGTCAAGCCTGAGCAGTCAAAGCTGTAAGGACCGGTAGCGCCGTAAACATAGCGCTTGCCAACTTGCTTCTTGGCCAGCTTAACGACCTTGTTCCGCTTGGTCGTCACGCTTGCTGCCTGTGCCTGGTGGCTGTTTGCCTGAACCGCGATTGGCACAACCAGGGCCAGGGCTAAGGTCAATTTTACTAAGATCTGCTTAAACTGCTTCATTACGTTGTAACTCTCTTTCTCTTTTCTCGATGCTTATATCATAGCCGATGAGTGTTACAAGAACTTTACAGACCGTTTGCAGTTTCTTTAATAAGCCTTTGCAGTTTTTTAACATCCTGCAATTTTTCCGTAAAAAAAGGCCCTGGCAAAGAGCCAGGACCTTAATTTATTAAGCCCGCAGCTTCTCAGATGCGAAAGTGGAGCTTTCCGGTGCAGCCACGACTTCATTGCGGGCATCAACTGCCCCCTCAGTGGCCATGTTATGGAAATTGTTAAATGACAAGGAGATCATGTCTTCCAGGGCTGGTTCAGTAAAGGAGCCCATGTGCGGAGTCAAGAGCACCCGCGGGTAAAGGTCCATCAAGGACTGGACTTCCTGGTCCGGCACGTCGCTTTCACAGTCAAAATTGTGGCCCATGATCTTCTTTTCGTTGGAAACCACATCAGCGCCGTAGCCAGACAGGTGGTTACTGGAGACAGCAGCGGCGATGGCAGCTTCATCAGCCAGTTCGCCCCGGGCCGTGTTGACCAAGACTGCCCCTTCCTTCATCTTAGCGATGAATTCAGCATTCATCAGCTTGTCGTTCTTGCCTGGGAAGTATGGCACGTGAACAGAAACGATGTCACAAGTTGCCAGCAGTTCGTCTTCTGTTACAAAAGTGCAGTATTGCTTGGCGAAGTCAGATGGGAATGGGTCATAGGCATAAACTTCGGCGCCCAGAGCCTGCCACATCTTGCCTTCAACTGCCCCGATCTTGCCGGCCCCGTAGATGCCGACCTTCAAGCGGTTGAATTCCGTAGCAAAGTAGTCCGGATGCATCCCAAAGTCCTGTTCATGGACATGATGGGCAGCTTCACCAACGTGTCTTGACAAAGTCAAGCCCAAGGTAAAGGCCAGGTTGGCTACCGCGTATGGGGAGTAGTTTGGCACCCGGGCAACGGAGATGCCCAAGTCCTTAGCGGCTTCCAGGTCGAAGTGGTCCACGCCGACTGACCGGGTGAAGACCCAGGAGATTCCGTAGTTCTTAAACTGTTCCAGGTTGGTCCGGTCACAGAGGCAGTTGCCCCGGACCAGGACGGCGTCGCAGTCTTCTGCTTGTACTACGTTTTCCCGGTTCAAGTATTCAGCAATGAGCTTCAAGTCGTAGTCATACTTGTTCAGTTTTTCAAAATAACTTCTTTCAAGCGGCCTAACGCCGTAACATGCAATTCTCATCTTGAATACCTTCTTTTCTAGGACTTTACTTTATTTCTTTCAATAATTGCCCCTATTCTATTTAATTCCTTTCTCATTTACAACCCTTTCCTTCAATTTCTTAACTATTTAATTTTCTCCCGCCTTTCCAGGCCAGGTAAGGGCTGACAGACTTTGCTTTCCGTAAATCATTCCCTTAAAAGTCCAGCTTTTGCTTTTAATCTACAGGCCAAAAAGGCAAAGAAAAACGCCCCTAAGGCGAGTGCCTCAAGGACGCTGATTTGATCATTTTGAAGTTTGTTAATTAGATAATCCGCTTGGCAGTTGATGGCCAGAAGTAGGAGCTCAGGTATTGCTTACGGACACCCTGGCTTGGCGTAGCGGCGTGCACGTATTGGCCGCCCCCAACGTAGATGCCCACGTGGTATGGGGAAAACTTGGAACCCCAGAAGAGGAGGTCACCCTTCTTCAAGCTGGCAGTTGAAACCTTAACAGTCTTGCCTTGGTAAACTTGGCTGTAAGTAGTCCGGCTGATGTACTTGCCGATGGCGTGGCTGTAGACGTATGAAGTCAAGCCTGAGCAGTCAAAGGCGTTAGGACCGGTTGCCCCGTAAACGTAACGCTTGCCGACTTGCTTCTTGGCCAGGGAGACGACCTTGTTGCACTGGCTGGTCTTAGAAGCAGCTTGGACAGTGTTGTTTTGAGTGTTAACAGTATTTACGGCAACGAAACCGGCGAAGGCCAGGGATACGGCTGCGACTACTTTGGCTAATGACTTCTTGAACTTCAAAATGATTTACTTCCTTTTCTTAACTTGATGTTTAACATTTTACAGGAGAAATATTTCAATTCTGTTTCAAAAAGGTCACGCCTTTTTTACAATCTATGAGAAAAAGCTTAATTTTGTAATTTTCTCACCAAGCTGTCCAAGCTGGCATAGGTCGCTTGCAGGTCGTCATTGACCAGGACATGGGCGCAAGAAGCCAAATCTTCCGGCAATTCGTTCAACTCGCTGCCGGCCAGCCGCTTCTTGATCTGGTCACTTGCATCACCCCGGTCAGCCATTCTTTGCGCCAAGGTATCCAGGCTGCAAGTCACATAAAGGAAGTAAACCTGGTCACCTAAAGCTTCCAGGTAGGACCGGGCCCCCTTGATGTCCACGATCAAGCTGACCAGGTCGTTTTTGGCCCAGGCCCTTTCCAGCCCTTCTTTACTAGACCCGTACTGGTAGTCTCCGTATTTGACATGTTCAAAGAAGTGCAGCTGGGCAAAAGAATCATCGTCTTCAAAATAATAAGCTGACCCGCTTTCCCCAGGCCGCTTCGGCCGGGTGGTGTGGGTAATCACCCGGGGGATCTGGTAGCGGTCGGTCAGGTATTCAGATATAGTCGTCTTGCCCGCCCCGCTGGGACCGGCAATCAAGATAATTTTTTTAGCCAAAAAAGGATCTCCTAACTTGAAAATTTTCGCCTTATACTATATCATAGCCTAGTTGAAATTTTAACCATTTGCGAATTAAGGAGATTGCCATGAAGAAAGCCGATGTTGAATTAGGTGCCGTCGTTAACGCCAAGTCAGAAGAAGAACTGAAGAAGCAGTTCCAAGGCACGGTGGAAAAGATCTATGAAAACTCCGCCCTCCTGGCCATCACTTCCTTTGACGACGTTGATGCTGCTGCCGTCAGCGACCTCAACTACAAGCTGGTCGTCAACTTCAAGAACATGAAGCCGGCCCGGGCAGCCAAGAAGGCCAAGGCCCTCTCCACCAACAACGTGACCATCGAAAAGGTGGCCCCGACCATAAAGGCTGACGACAAGGATAAGGAAAAGAAGGCTCCGGCCAAGAAGAGCAAGTAAGAGAACTCCGCGTTTATCCCGCGGAGTTTTTTGTTAAGATAGTAGAGAAAGCGAGTTGACAACATCAACTACCCCCGACCGAGGTCGGAGGTTTGCAACTAGCTAGCGTGGTCCAAGCAAACTCCCCGAGGGGAGTTCTCCCATAGCCAAGCCCGAAGGCTTACGCTGTCGCTTCTCAAGCATCCTTGGCGAACCTCAGATGCTCCCGCAGGCTGACTACTACGGCAGAACAGCACGTTTACGCACTGCTCTAATTTGTTTGTTTCTTTGTTTTCTTGCCTTTGGCTTTCTTAGCATCTGTCGTATCATGCTGACTCTGATACGACGGATTAGGCACGCCGCTGACGTACATCGTTCCCAGCATTTGAATGTTCATTGCGGCTATGCGGTCGTCATTAGAGCGGTAGCCGCATCTGTCACAGATATACATGTGCAGCTCATGGTCACGATTTTCTTTCAAAATCTGCCCACACTTAGGACAGCGCTGACTGGTATAGTGAGCGTCTACCTCGACAACCTCGCTGCCATTCTGATGTGCCTTGTACTTGAGCTTTTGTTCCAGGTCATAGAAAGACCAGGAATGGTGCTCATATCTATTTTCCTTCTTACGGCTATAGACCGTATCAAAAGTTACGTCAGTAAGATCCTCAAGCACAAAGAGAGTATCAGCTCCGTAGTGGTTGACGAGTGTCTTAGACAAGCAGTGATTGTAGTCGCTCATCCAGCGGTTCTCTCGTTGACCAATCTTGCGAATGCGTCTCTTTGAGTTTCTGGTATTTGTCATCTGCAGATGACGTCTCAGCTCTTTATAGTGCTGACGCTTTCTGGCAATCGTCTTCCCGTTGTGGAAGAAAGTTTTGCCTTTTTCGTCATAGCAGGTAACGATCTGGCGAAGGCCTCTGTCAACCCCAACTACATGACGAGTCTGCTCAATCTCGTAATCTGGAAAAGACTTGGTTGCGCTGATATGCATAAACCAGTGCTTGCCAGATCTAAGGATTTTGGCAGTGCCAAAAGTCCATTCGTCATCCAGATATTTTTCAAAGCCTGGCATGGCAATTTCGCATTCAATCCGCCCGTTAAGGGTATTGACAGACACGATCTTGCCATTCTGCTTGAAGGAATAATCCCGATCTCTTACTTCATCCAATTGCGGACGCTTGAAAAATATCGGCTCCCAAAGCCAGTCAAGATCACGTTGGACAGTGTAGTAGCCCTTGTCTTTCGGCGCATTGATGTCGTGAAATTTATAAGGCTTCTGACCAAGCTGCGTTTTAACAGACTTGTATCTGGCGATAACGGTCTTCAAGACAGACTGAGCCATTTGTGATCTGAGGTTGAATTTTTGTCGTAAGTCAGAGTAGACAGCTTTGTTCAGCTTTGCTTGGCCGAGTTCAAAGTCATGCTCAAAAATGTATTCAGATGCAAAATTACAACCTTGTCTATAAGCTTCCATGCTGTCTATCAGTGATTTAGCATTTTCGGAACTGGCAACTTTGATGTGAGCTTTAATAGTCAAAGAAATATCCATGGTTTGCCTCCCTTCACTAAAAATAGTATACCACAAAAACTAGTGATATAGGAGGCTAGACTACCGAATATCTAACAATCAGAAAGGAGAAAGGCGTGCTCCTCCCTCGATTGAAATCGAAGGTTTCCGCACGCTACATTTTAATGAAAGAAAAAACTAAAATCCTGCTCTACTGGTTCATCCTCCTCCAGCCCTTCCTGGATTTGGACTTCTTCTACCGGGGGAAGCTGGCCACCATCCTGCCCTTCACCATCCCGACCATCATCCGGATCGCCGGTGTCATCGTCTTGGTGGGCCTGCTTGTCTGGGGGCAAAAGCAGCTGCCTCCGTCCTGGCTCTGGGCCTACCTGGCCCTCTTGACCCTCTACGGGATCTTCCACCTCTGGCACATGCAGAACTTCAAGAGCCTCAGCCCGAACGATTATGGCTACTCGAATTTCGGGGAGATTTTTTACCTCTTCAGAATGCTCCTGCCCCTGGCCTTGATCTGGGTGACCAAGAAACTGGAAATCAGCCAGGACTTCTTGTTAAAAGCCTTCGCCTGGGTCAGCGGCCTCTTCACCGGCACGATCGTCTTGAGCAACCTCTTCGTGGTCTCTTTGAAGTCCTACGAAACTGGGGTAATCTCCGGCAACATCTTCACCTGGTTCATGGGGCCGCTTTACGGCTACTCCCACAGCGCCTCCAAAGGTTTCTTCTACTTTACCAACACCTTGAGCGCCATCCTCTTGATGCTGGCCCCGGTCGTCTTCTACCTGCTTCTTGAGCGCTTCTCTTGGCAGACCGGCCTTTTGGCCCTCAGCCAGACTTTGGCTATGCTAGAAGTCGGCACTAAGGTCGCCCTCTACGGCTTAGCCGGAACCCTGGCCGTCAGCTTGATTGCCTGGCTGGTCCACCTGTTTTTCTTAAAAAACGTCAAGTTTTCTAAAGGCGGCCTGGTCACCCTTTTGGCCTTAGCCGGGATCACCGGGGTCTGCTGGCAGGTCTCCCCGGCTGTCCAGCGCTACAAGTACGAGATCTACTGGGCAAACAGCCATGACTCCAAGATCGACCAGGAAAACGCGCTCTTAAAGGCGGGCCTGGCCAAGTACAAGAATGACCCGGACAAGCTGAAAGAGTTTGAGAAGGACTTTTTGGCCAAATATTACCAGAAGTACGCCTTAAACAAGCGCTTCATTACCAAGTCCTACCCATATAAGTACGACCCGCAGTTCTGGATCGACCTGCTTAAAGAGCCGGCCAGCGTCCGTTTAGCCAACCGCAAGGTCGAAGAGGCCATGCTTAAGCAAGTGGTCAAGTATGACAATGATCCTTTGGACAAGTGGCTAGGGATCGGTTATATGCGGCAGACCAACATCTTCAACCTGGAGCGGGACTTCACGGCCCAGTACTACTCTCTGGGGCTAGTCGGCGCCTTCCTTTACCTAGCCTTTTACCCGGCCATCATCCTCTATGGGGCCTTTGAGTGGCTGAAGGAAAAAGCCTGCCGGACCTTTTACTTAACCAGCCTCTTGATCGCTAGCGCCCTGCTACTGGGGGCCAGCTACATGTCGGGCAATGTCCTGGACTTCCCGACCTCTAACCTGCTTTTAGCCTTCCTCGACGGCGGCCTCCTGGCTTACATCAAGGAAGAAAAAGGCAGAAGCAGAGGACTCCGAATCGTCAGATTTGAGAAAAAGTAAGAAAAAATCGTCTTCTTTAAATTAGAAGGCGATTTTTACTTTGTTTAATTCTTACTTGCTTTCCTTGTCAATAAAGGAACTGTCCGGCACCCGGATCAGGTAGAAGCGCTTGGCCTGGTGGCCAGCATGGAGGCCGATCCCGTTAGCCGCGGTGTTCTTATACTTGGCCGTGTAGATAGCCACGTAGGCCTGCTGGTAGCGGGAATCTTCCTTCTTCAGCTCCTTGCGGCTGAATGGCAGAGCCGAGGCCGTCACGTTGATCGGATCCTTTTCATAAGAGACCGTAGCCAGGTAGCTGGGCACGGTATACTTTTTCCCCTTCAGGTAAAAAATATACTGCTGGCTCAAATCCCGGTTCTTGGTGGACTTGACCTGGACATAGTAGCTCTGGCTGGCGCTAGGCTGCAGGACCAGGGGCTTGTAGGTCACGGATGAAGTAATCCGGGAAGTATCCGTCAAGTTCGGGTCGTCAAAGAGGCTGACGGCTAAGAGCCAGCCGGCCAAAAGGCAGAAGCTGGCGACTTCCAGCAGGCTGATCAAGGAGTTGCCCCATTCAAATTTATGCCGGCGCTGGATGATCATCTTCAGCCGCCGGCGCCGGATATTTTGCACGATAAAGACCAGGTAAACGATGGCTCCCACCCAGAGGGCCACCCCCAGTACGTTCCAGCTCCACATAATTATGCCTCTTTCTTCGTCTTGGCCTTGGCTTCTTTGGCAGCTTCCTTGGCGGCTGCTTCGCCTTCCTTGACCTGCTTGATCTTCTCGCTCATGGCGTCAGCCAGGCGGTCGGCTGCCCCTTCAACATCGGCTACTAATTCGTCGCCATCCATGAAGAGGTCGATCCGGAAGTGGGAAGCGTTCAGGTATTCGCTGGCCGTTTCAAAGTAAACCTTGACCGGCTGGGCTTCTTCTTCGTCAAAGAAGTTGATCAGCTTCTTGTAGTTGGCCAGGGGCAGGTTGATGATGTTGGTTTCCAGGGCAAAAGTGATAGGGTTCTTCCCTTCCAAAACCAGCTGGACCTGCATGAGCCGGTCTTTATTCAAGGCCGTGGCCACTTCCTGGACCATGGTCAAGGCGTGTTCACGCAGCTTCTTCTTGCTCCGGGAGACTTCGGAATATTTGATGGTCTCCATGTCAGACAGGTAGGTCTGTTCTTCGATTGCTTTAGTTAAGTCTTTTAGGTTGATCTGCATTTTTTTGTCACCGTCCAATTATGTCTGTATCTACATTAACTAAAAAAGTCCCTGGGTGCAAGCGAAAAAAAGAGCCGGCCAGGGGGCCGGTTCTCATTAGGATTAATAGGAAATGTAGGTTGTCACCAGCACTCGACTGATTTATAACCTCCGGGGCGGCGATAACATGGGGAAAACACCGCCGCTCCAGGAAATAGAGCCTGCCGCGCGGCAAGTTCTCTATTACTCTGCTATTTTACCATGTAAGAGAAAATTCGGTCAAATTGTGTCATTTGACATAATTTAGCCAAGTGTCTGTTTTAACAGCCTTAATATCTAGACCAACCTTTTTCATGCAATGCTTGAGCATTACAAATGCTCCCTTGATCTATGTTAGGTCAGATCAAGCAAACTAGAGGACAACTTTACAGTCCGTCAACCGAAGCTCTATACACAGACACAAATATTACTCGTTTGCCAAGTGGCTCCTCAAATGAGAGGAGACCATTTGGCTGGATGCAACACAGCATCCACTATCCCGTTCGCAAATGAGACGTTCGGGAATACTTTTCTTACTATTTGCATTGCACCGTTGATGTCCGCATTGACCAACAAACCCTTGTTGCTTCTAAACATGCCGCGGTGAATGCGCCGATTGGCTGGGCTCAGCCCTTGCTTTTTTCTGCTCTTATTGCCATTGTTCCAGCATGGCTTTTCGCCGTCAAGAGCACTAGTCTGACTTGTATACGATTCATTTGTGCAGATAACCGTGATACCGACCATATTGGCCTTGTAGCGGATCATATTGATCATCTGCTGGTGAGGCAAGCCAACAAAGTTCTGATTGTTTTTCTTGCCCATATTTACTGACCGTTTCCATGTCTTGTTCTTGCCAATCACAATAGTATTTGCTCCACAGCTTAGCGCGTAATCTACTATGCGCTTGGATGCCTTGTGGGCAAATTGACGAATCTTGGCATTGCGCCAATCGGTTAGGCGCTGCATGGATTTGGTCTGGCCGTATACCGCCTTTGGGCCTTGCTTGGTATTGATGATGCTTTCGAGCTGGTGGTATTGAGCTTGAAGGCTCTTCAATTTCGCCATGCGCTTGTTGTAGTACTGATTGGCAGACTTGATTGCACGGCCATTAATGAGTAAGGCCTTATCGCCAGTATTTGAGACGCAGGCAAATGCATTATCTACACCTGGATCGATACCAATATAGTGGCCGTTGTCTGGCAGATACGGTTTCTGGTTTGCAGCTGGAGTGTAGGCTACTGTGAGTTTATAACCATTTGACAGTGGCTTAATTGCGATGCGATTGACCTTTTTTATGCCATCTGCAAGCTTGATGCTAAGCCCCAAAGAATGAATAATCAGATACCGCGCTACGACATCTTTGCCATCAACACTTTTCACTTCTTTGACTCTCGCGTTTTGTGGTGTCACGTAAAAGGTATGACGTCTGCTTTTCTTCAAGTAACGTGGAATTCTCGGCCTGCCGGTAAATTTCTGTGGTGCTATTTTGTAAGATTGCAAGGCACAGAACCAGGCCTTCCAAACCGCGGCTACTTCTTTAAGCGTCTGTTGAGCACATTGAACAGTGGGCATCTGACCATAAAGCATAAGCTCATTGGCATTTCTTTTATTTTTGAAGATCCTGTCCAAGCCCTCATAATAAATCGATCCTTTTCTCTTGAAAAGGGCTTGTCTGAGCTGATACAAAGCGGCGTTATAAATCTTATGAGCAATTTCTGCCGCATGGTCAAGCTCTGGAGTAGCCTTGATGTAATACTCACTGGCCAATTGGTCAATGAGTTCACTATTTCTCGGAATTGTCTTTTGTTTTTTCTTTCTTTTCGCTTGGACCATTTTTGTTTTACCTCCTTTCCTAATAGTTCATCCACTGGCCTTAGTGTTACTTGTTCGAAAAGTAATATAGATCACTGACTGTCTTTGGATTATTTCTATGATTTTAAGTTCTTCTACATTCTCGTACCTCTAAGAATTATTATATCACGCCTCATCGAACTGGATACGAACAAAAGGTAAAGAATTGATTTATTCTGTCAAAAGCAACAGTATGGACTAATTTGACTCAAAATTCTCTAACTATATGCGATCTCAGTGAAAAAATCTTCGGCTATAGCTGAATTATTAGCCAGCTATTCTAGCCAGAAGAGGTCGTTCAGGGTTTTGTTCAAAACGAAGAAATGTGTTAAGCTTATGGTGTCAACAAGTTAATAGCGATTACATTTTATTTTACGGAAAGGTGATTGTCATGTTTGATTTGAAGGACTACGGACCTGATCCATGTGCTTTGGACTTAAAGCAGGCCGCCTTAGAGAATGAGAAGTATCGTGAAACTTTGTGGACGGGAGATCCACTTCCAGGTAACCCTGATGTGCATCCCTGCTGGCGGCGGCGACATCGGGCTTGAAATCCACCACGACAACGACCAGTTCATCTATCTCGTCAGCGGGACCGGCCGGGTGCAGCTGGGCAAGGACAAGGACAACTTGACCGTGGACAAGATCGTTCATGCTGGTGAAGCTGTCTTCATTCCAGACAACACTTGGCACAACGTGACCAATGCCGGTGACGAGCCAATGAAATGCTTCAGCCTGTATGCTCCGGTAAAGCACGCACATGGCACGACCGAGTCGACCAAGGCCGACGCGATCGCCCAGGAAGGGCCGCTGGAAGGCTCTAATGAATAATCTCTCTAGCTCGTGAATTTTTCACGTTCTTTTTGTTGAAATATGCTGATTTTTTTGATAAGGGGACTATAATCGGAAGAAGAAGATGTTTGTCGTTTTTTATCAGGAGGAAGAAAAAATGAAGGCAATCAAGCAGCTCTACCATGAGCACAAGATCATCACCCTAATTCTGACCTCGCCAATCTGGCTCTTTGTCCTCTTTTCCATATTGTTTACGGCTAACGAGATACACAAGTCGACCCAGGAAGGCGTGGTAACTGAAGTTCTGAACAAGACCCTGCCCCAGCATGGCTACAGCGACATCTACTATCTGAACCAGGTCAAGGCTGACAGCCATTTTGGCATGGGGACCACCTACGTCAGTAGCTTCTCAACCAAGCGGACGGTTAAGCAGAACCAGAATCTTTTTGCAAAAGCTGGCAAAAAGATGGACAAGGGCGACGCCAACCTCCCTTATTACAAGGAAGTCACGGTCCGCCGAAGCGGCATGGGCTGGAAGGTCACCGTTTCTGATTCAATTGGGCAAGAAGAAAGCAGTTATAGCGTGAAATGACAAAAAAGCCGCCAGAAGCGTACTTGCTTCTAGCGGCTTTCTTACTATTTTGCAGCCAAGCTATTTACTTCTTTAGTTTTCGTGAAGCATTTTGATCATGAAACAGCCGTTCATGTGAACCCGCACGTACTGCAACCGCTACTAAATCATGGCGCTCTACATACCAAATTACCAATACATCATTAACTTCGCTAGGTTGAACACCCTTAGGCGTATTGCGAACATGAAATTCACGGTACCCTGCTAAACGTCTCTTAAGAGGATGATCACCATATTCCTTAGGCAAAGTACCTGTTTCCAAAATTTCATCAATCGCATCTCTAATATCATCAATGATCGTTGGATCTAGGCGAGCTAATCTTTTTAAATCCGCATTAAATGTTGCACGCGGCCTAAATCTTAACTTAGACATTATTTGAACTGCTCCCAATAATCATCGTTAGATTCCACAATAGGATCTTCTGGCAATACATTGCGACGAATCAGTTGATCACGTGCAACTGCATAATCCAATGAGTCTTCTTTAGCCTGTAGAGCTTTTTCCATCCAATACAATTTTTCCTGTGAAAGAACTGCCACAGACCGACTATTAGAACGAGCGATATATACTACCTCATCGTCATCGTTAACTTGATCTAGATATTTTTTGATGTGAGCTCTGAAATCACTTTGAGTTAATGCTAAAGTCATGATTCATCCCTCCTTGTACTTAATATTGTACTTCATTCCGTCAATGAAGCCAACAAAAAAGCCGCCAGAAACGTACTTGCTTCTAGCGGCTTTCTCAACTCAAGGCACTTGCCAAACGGCAAATGTGACTCCTTCTCGTTCACATCAAGGGTGTGTCAGCATCGACGCTTCCCGCGTCTGGCCAAAGGCCTGATGCCCTCTATCTTAAAATACGCACCTTTGCGTTTTCCTCGACTCGTCGATATTAGATTATACGCTCTTTCCCAGGCCTTGTAAAGCTACTTTTTCAACTTCTCCCGCAGCTTGAGCCGCTTGATGTACTTGTTCCAAGCTTCCTGGAACAGGGTTGACAGCAAGAAGCCCAAAGCGATCGACACAGTCACGATAGCCACCCGCATCATCATCTGCTGGGCAGCAATATACTTGCCATCAATCAGCCGTCTGACCACCATATAAGCCGGCGCTCCCGGCACCAGCGGCACCATGCCCGGTACGCTGAAAAGGGTGACGGGACACTTTTTCCACTTAGCCAAAACCACCGCGACCAAGCCCACGGCAAAGGCCCCCAGGGTGTTGGAAATCATCCGCCCGCCAGAAGCCTCCGTCACCAGCCAGTAGACCATCCAGCCCGCGCAACCGCAGATCCCGCTCCAGTGAATCACCCGGTGGGGAATATTCACCGTCAAGGCAAAGCCCACCGTGGCAATGTATGAAAAGACCAAGTTGATCAAGACGTCCCAGATGTTGAAACTAACCTGCATCCCCAGCATGACTAAGCTCCTAAAAATCTAATCACGATCCCGACGCCGCCGCCCAGGGCAATCGCCGTCATCGCCGCCTCACACATGCGCACGATCCCTGACACCCAGTCGCCCATAAACAAGTCTCTCAAAGCGTTGGTCAAGGCCAGGCCGGGCACCAGAGTCATCAAGGCCCCAGTCAAAATATTGTTTACATTGCAGGCCGGAAAAATCCCATTAATGATAATGGTGAGTAGCCCCATCTCCATGGCCGCGATCATTTCCGCCAGGAAGCGGACCTTGGTGTGGCCCTTAAGCCAGGAGTCCATCAAATAGCCGCTGGCCCCGATCAGCCCGGCAACCGGGAAGTCGATCCAGTCATAGACATCCAAAAAGAGAACCATCAAGGTGGCACTCAAGATCCCGGCCCCGATGACCTGCAGCCATAAAGGAAAAGTCGGGATGTTCTCCTCGATTTCCCGCAGCTTCTCTTCCAGCTCTTCCAGGTCAATCCGCTTGTCGGCGAATTCCCGGGAGAATTCATTGACCTGGTCGACCAGTTCCAGGTTGATGGCCCGCTTCTTTACGGTTTCCAGTTCCGTCACCGTGCTGCATTCCCCATCATCCAGGCTGACGAAGAGGCCGGTTGGCATGGCAAAAACATTGACCTCCTTGATGCCGGCGTTGACAGCGATCCGGCGCATGGTGTCCTCCACCCGGTACATTTCGCTACCGCCGGCCAGCATGAGGCGGCCAGCCTTCAAACAAGTATGAACGACTCTTTTCATGTACGCGTCTGTGCTCATTTTTTTCACCGCGAGCCTGCCTAAAGGCAGCTAAATCAATTATTCATGGCTTCAATATCGACGACCTTGTCGACCCAGTCACCTCTGAAAAAGTCCCGTTCGTGACTGACGATGATGACCCCGCCCGGGAAGTTGACGATGGCCTTCCGCAGGCTGTCCTTAGTTTCATTGTCCAGGTGGTTGGTCGGTTCGTCAAGGAAAAGCAGGTTGGCCGGCTCAAACTGCATCTCAGCCAGCTTCACCTTCTCCTGCTCGCCCCCGGACAGTTCCTTAAGTGGACTCATGACCAATTGGGCGGTCAGCCCCATTCGGGCTAAAGCCTGCCGCAATTCCTTGGGCTTCTTCTGGTCAAATTCACTCTCTAAGTACTGCAGAGGCGTCATATTCTGGTTGGGCCAGGTCAAGTCCTGCTTGAAGTAGGCCAGCTTAGCCGTAGCCGACAGGTCAAAGCCCCCATAGATCGGCGGAATCTGCCCCAAGAGGGTCTTCAGCAGGGTGGTCTTGCCGATCCCGTTAAAACCGGTGATGGCGACCTTTTCCCCATTGCCAACGGAGAAGTTGAAGGCTTCCTTAACCAAAGCCTGGTCGTAGCCGATCACCAGGTCCTGCGTCTGCAAAAGCAAGTTAGAGGCCGTTTCCACGTATGGAAAGTCAAACTTGGCCTTCTTGCCGTTTTGCGGAGGGGTCAGAATTTCCATTCTGTCCAGCTGCTTTTGCCGGGACCGGGCACTTTTGGCCCGGGTGCCGGCTTTATTTTTTCTGATATAGGCTTCAGTCTTGGTGATCTGCCGCTGCTGGTTGGCATAGGCCTTCATATAAGTCTGCCGGTTGGCTTCCTTTTGCCGCATGGCTTGCTTTAATGTACCGGTATAGCGGGTGATGGTCCCGAAGTCGATGTCGATAATACAGTTGGTTATCCGGCCTAAAAAGTCGTAGTCGTGGCTGACAACGATAAAAGCGCCGGTAAAATCATTCAAGTAGTCGACCAGCCAGTCGATGTGGCCGACGTCTAAGTAGTTGGTTGGTTCGTCCAGGACCAGGACTTGAGGCTGCTCTAAGAGGAGCTTGGCCAGGATCAGCTTGGACCGCTGGCCCCCGGAAAGCTGGGATACGTCCCGGTCAAAGCCAAGTTCAGCCAGACCTAAGCCGCTGGCCACCCGGTCGATTTCTGTGTCCAGGTCGTAGAAGTTGTTTTCTTCCAGGTAGGTCTGCAGGCGCCCGGCTTTAGTTAAAAGGGACTCATCGCCGCTTTCGCTGTAATCGATGTAAAGCTGGTTCAACCGGGCTTCATCTTGGTAGAGTTGGTCAAAAGCAGTTTTTAAAAAGTCCCGCATGGTCAGACCGGGCGTCAGTTTGGCGTACTGGTCCAGGTAGCCGACGGAGAGCTTGTTTTGCCACTTGACTGACCCTTCATCGGGGAGGATTTCCCCGGTCAGGATTTTGATCAAGGTGGACTTGCCGACCCCGTTTTGGCCGGTGACCCCCATGTGGTCTTCCTTGTTTAAAACGAAATTGGCGTCTTCATAGAGGGTCTTTTCCGCAAAGCCCTGGGTCAAGCCGCTGACGGTCAGTAAACTCAAAATTTTTTCCTTTCTTACAGGTGAAAGTTTTCCGCCTGCTTGCGCTCATGGTCGTACTTCTGCAGGGTCTTGAGGATCCGCGGCCAGAGATAGCGCGGGGCGGTCAAGTGCAGGTGGTCGTCAGCCACCCGGAAGTAGCTGGGACTGAGCTTGGTTAAGCCGGAGAGGAATTCCTCATCCAGGTGGTACTTGTCAGAGATCCGCTGGATTTCGGCAATCGCGTATTCGGTGTAAGACGAGCTCACGAAGACCAGGATGGCGCCGATGATGCCCCAGACCAGGGACTGGGTATTGGTTAAGGCGAAAGAGTGCCGGCAGATGTAGAACATGGCGATGAAAGTCATTACGCCGGCAATCCCGCCGTAGATGTATGGATAATAGCGTTTTTTCACGAAAATTCCTCCTAATTCTATCAACTATCTTAACGTATTTTGCCCCCTGGATAGTAGGAAAATTATTGCTAAAAGGGAAAAAATACCCCTAGCTAAGCTAGAGGCATGATTGTCAGCACTACCAAGAATCACTGCTTCTTGGCGTAATTGAGTTGGCTTCATAAATCGTGTAGTTGGTGATGGTCTCATTGCTGGAGAAGTCGACCCCGTTATAGGTCTCGTTCAGACTGTTCTGCCGGGTTTCCTGGTTGGTCAAAGTCTGCGTCGGCAGCCCCAGGCTCTTTCTCAGCTTGTTGGACCACTTCTGCAATTCTTCAGTTGACGCTATCTGGAAGCTGGTTCCGGAAATCGTCGCGTCGTGGCCCTGGATGTAGCCGCTGGAGATGTTGCTGGCCGCGCTTCTGTAGTTGATGGCCAGGCTGGTCATGTCGCCAAAAGTCAAATTGGTCTTGACGTACTTGGCAAAAACCTTGAGCAGCTTCTGGTAGTTGGCTAAACCGTTGACGGACAAGCCCTGCTTGACCACGGCCTGGATGATCTGCCGCTGCCGCAGCTGCCGGCCGTAGTCCCCCCGGGGGTCGTCATAGCGCATCCGGGCATAAGCGATGGCATGGCGGCCGTCCAGGTGCTGCTTGCCCTTCTTAAAGTCACACCAGTCATAGCTGAAGCTGAACGGCACGTTGACGTCAACCCCGCCTAAAGCGTTGACCAGGCTCTTCAAGGCCTTCATGTTAACTTCCACATAATAGTTGATCGGCACGTTGAGCATGGCCGAAACCGTCTTGACCGACCCGCTGCTGCCCCCAAACTGGTAGGCCGAGTTGACCTTGAACATGTAGTAGCTAGTGCTGCTCGTTTCACCCAGAATTTCCGTCAAGGTATCCCGGGGAATCGAAGTCATGGTCGCCTTCTTGGTCGTTGGGTTGACGGTCACCAGGATGATGGTGTCCGAGTTCCCCTTGTCATTTCTCCCCTCAAGCCCCTGGTCGACCCCTAAAACCAGAATCGAGATCGGCTTCTTGGCCGCGATCCGGGCACTGGTCGCCGTGCTGCCGTTATTGCCGTTCATGCTCACCAAGGCTGAATGCAGGGAGAAGTAGGCATGCGCCCCCCAGGTCGCCGCGATCATGACGGCAAAGGTCACCAAGAGGCCAATGATGGTCGGCAAAGGGCGGCGGGACTTTTTCAAAAGGCCAGCCTGGACAAGAGTCACATTACGAAAAATTTTCTGTTGTCTTCTGCTGTGTTGCTCTTCCATGGACTACCCCCTTTAGTAATTTGCTATTATTTATTTTCGCATGAAAAAGGCATTTAATGAACCAGGCGTGGTAATATTTAGACTATCTTATTTTTTGGCAAAAAGCCGCTTTGAGAGGACAATACTAGTGGCGAAAAACGTACTTAATGTGTTTGATTATATGTAAGAGATAACAGGTAGGTTCTAAGTTCAATTAATTTAGGGAAATCCGGAACTTTGCTTTAGGATAGATCCCAGCTTTCACCCACACTTCAAAAACGTATGTTTGGAAATCAGCAGGAATACCTGCTAAAATATTCCTCGAAACAAAGATATAATTCTGAAAGGCGGTGAAATCAAATGGCGGAACAGGTAAAAGAAGCACC
>PPYF01304300.1_pt1 | contig 32276 bp, 44 predicted proteins | sample 1559871 | NCBI WGS metagenome assembly PPYF01 (sample SAMN08240021, study PRJNA423297) | Human gut metagenome, whole genome shotgun sequencing project.
CAACCATTTTAATTGGATGCCATGTATCCGGAGCCAATATTTAAATTCGGACGTGGTTGTCTGTTTCATATCTGTTCCGTTTCGAATCAAACTAGACCAGCCCATTCATTAATCGTAGCATTCAAAGCCCCCATAACAAGCATCTTGTCACTTTCGTCATACTCCATAAGCACCTCCACTGTCCGGTCACCATTACAATCATTGTATTCCCTTCCTGTCTGAATATTGACAGGAAGACCGTTCTCGTGGACTGCTTCAAGCCATGCCTCAAGCAACCCTTTATTCATTTCTATTTTAGCACTTTTCATAATTTCTTACTTTAGCAATAACAGACGATCCATTCTTCTTTATACCAATCTCGTCCAACACCAATACATCAGGATATTTTGTCACCCATTCTGGGAAATAATTTGTTGTCAGAACAACTGTAAAATCACCTTGAAAATAATCCCCTCTGACCAACGCCTCGTAATACTGTAACTGCCATTCCGGGATGTCATCAAACACCATTACATCAACATTTGTATCAATATGTTCCAGGAAACTTTTAAGACTTGATGATCTGACATCATAAAAAACACTACGCTTGTTTTCGCACATTTGAAGTGCCAACTGAGTTTTTCCACACCGAGGAGCTCCTACTAATAGCATTACTTTCATATCATTCACAATTTAAGTTTATCACATTTATTAATTTCTACTACAAGTTATTCACGCTCAAATATTTTCACTCCAGCCACTTCTTCTATCTTATCCTTCGCTAGTTCAGGTATTCGTACCCAACCACTCCGCCAATTATTAAACGTATAAATCGGCACCTTGCATTCATCAGCGAGCCTTTTAGCCATCTCAGATGATTCACATACTGGTAAACTGCGCAAATAGGTTCGTAATGCCATGCCATCAATTGTTTTTTTCTTCTTTTTTTCTTCCATATTTAATTAAATATTGAATATTGTTTTGTAGATTTATAATGCAAATATAATAATATTGTATCATAACTATAGCTTTTCTATAGTTATTTTATAGATTTATTTTAATACTGTTTTTTAATACACTGATTATGAGTGAAATAATAGGTAATAAACTAAAGAAGATTTTAAAAAGAAAAGGTATTACCCCAAAGGAATTTGGAGGAATGATAGGAAAATCAGAGCAACGCATATATCAATACTATAATGCTACAAAATTTGACTCTGATCAAATTATAGAATTCTCTAATATATTTAAAGTACCTATTGCATATTGGTTTGATGATGAAGGTTACCGACTCAATCAATCAGTCGTTGGCGATGGGAGTGCAGCCTCTATATATGGTAATGCTACCGCTGGAGTTATAGCAGACAAAGATAAAGAAATAGAGCATCTGAAACAGTTACTCAAAGAAAAAGAGAGGCTAATTCAAGTATTAATGAATAAATAATATTGTAATTATGATAGAATTAAAAGCTAGACCTTTTTACGCCTAAACACTGGGACGTAATCGGGACAGAAGTATGAAAAAAGAGAGATTATCCATATTATTAATCAGCCTATTAGTGGAAGCAAAATGTGTCAATAGCTCGCCTCATTCCGACAGAAGGCGACAAGCAGTGAAAATTGCTTGTCGCTTTTTCTTTTCCACCTTTGCAAACCGCTGTAAATCTGCGGAAAATCCTAAAAACTTCATTCTCGTTTTCTGTTCGATAATCATCATTTTTCTTGTCGAAGTAAATTCCACCAGGATAGACTAAATTTTGTATTTTTTGCCTATTAGAAAAATCACTATCCCTCCACAAACTGCCTAATTTACAAGATATTTCAATCGTTTGATTGATATAATTCATCATGTTCGATAAATTTTTCCCTGCATCTTCAAGGTCTCGTCTGATTTCTGCCAATCTCGAATTTAATTCGCTCATAGTAGCCGTATATATTTCACTATTAATTTCTCCCAGACCAAACCTAACTTTAACTGCATTTATTCGATTTTCACACTCTGTTTTTCGTTTTAAAAGGACTTTCTTTGTTTCACCCTTACTTTGATTGTATTCTTCAAAAACCTTTCTTAAAACGTCTGTAAGTATCGGAATAAATTCATCTGGTATATTATATCCATTTAAGAGATTGATATACTTCTGATGTAGTTTCTCTGTACTATGATTACTTTTACACCCTTTCTTATTACATTTATAATAATCCCGTCCACGTGCTTTCACTGTGTATCCAGTCAAGTAACCGCCACAGTCTGAACAGATGATATGCCTTTTCAATGGGAATGGTTCAGTAATTTCTTTGTGTTCATATCCTGCATTAGATATGCTATTCACTTTATTAAACGTAGCCTCATCAATTAATATCTCTTGATTACCTTTTATAACTTCATCGCCCAACAAACTATGTTGTATGAACCCACAATAAAATGGATTATGAAGAATTTTATTCAAATGTTTTCGGTCAATGACTAATCCCAATCCCTTCAAACGTTGAACAATTTCTATATCTCCAATTCCTTCCGTAGCTTTCCAAACAAAAGCATTACGCAGTATCTTGCCTTTTTCATTCACTGTAAGAACGTGTTCTCGACCTACTTTTAGTTTATCATAACCTAGCGGAGGTTTTGAATACCAGTTGCCATTTCGTAAACACTCCACCATACCTGTGATACATTTATCCTTTCGAAGGTTATTCTCAAACTGATTAAAAAGAAAGATAACATCTTCCATAAATCCACCTGCCGCACTATCTGGGTCAGTAGCCTGTGTTGCAGACACCACATATATTCCTTTAGCTTTGAGATATGCTTTTGTCATCATCGCCTCATAACCAGCCCGACTGAAACGGTCAAATGAATAGACAAGAATTATATTTATCTCTTTATCTCTAGCCACCTCTGCAATCATTTCACGGTATAGTTTACCTTCAACTTTTGCACTCTCATTCGTACCGCCATAATACTTTTTTATACGAATAGCATGACTTTCTGCATATTCCGTACATATCCTTCTTTGACTTTCTAAACTGCCATTTGTATCAGCTTGCCGCTCCGTTGACACTCGCGTCCATACAGCAGCCACTTTATTTGTCAATTTAGAAAACTCTACTACTTTCTCTTTACTTTTTTTCTTACTCATCAATCGTTAAATTAAAGGTTAAACGTAATAACACCTAATGTATAGAAGAACTCCAGTATCTTTTTTTGTTCTTCTTTGTCTAAAATACCTATTGCTTGAAATTTCTTATCATAAACTTTCAATTCATCCTCATTAAACATTTGTTACAAAGGATTATTTGCCATGCCATTGCACAACTTATTTTCACACGTTCATGCAAAATCCACAGAGCAGGGAAGTGCATATACATGAACGTGCTTCCTGCTCCTAACTTGTTACAATATGATTGAATTTGAAGTATTTTTCGTGGTGGATTTGCCTGTCCTTTATGCAAATATACGACTTGTAAGCTATTTTACCACTCCGCTAAGTTAATTTACATTAAAGCTGTCAATTTACGAAGAGTATTTACACTCGTACCCGTTAATTTAGCTGTATTTCGGAGTGAATAACCTCTTTTAAGCAGTCTAATTTCTTCTGCATATTCTTCTTTCATGGTTTCATTGCTTTTACTATATCCTACTTTTCGTCCTACCTTACCGCCATTGCTACGGAAATTCTGGTAACCACTTGCAACACGTTCTCTAATAGTCTTGCGTTCCATTCGTGCTACTTCGGCAAGTATAGTGATAAGAAACTGGCTCATAGGGTTGATTTCTCCCTCTGGAGTAAGCGTTTCAATATTATAGTTTTGGATGAATACTGATACTTTATTCTGATTTAAGATTTCTATGGCTTGTAATACTTGTAGGGTATCACGTCCAAGTCTGGATAGTTCGGTTACTATTACTTTGTCTATATTGTGGGAATTGATGTAGTCAATCATATTCATCAGCTCTGTACGTTCTGTATTCTTTTTTGCTCCAGATACTTTCTCCGCAAATATAGCCTCAACCGTCCAGTTGTTTGCTGAGGCTAATACCTGCAAATCATTTATTTGACGCTCATAGTCCTGTGTTCCGTTCGTACTTGATACTCGTGCAAAGATTACTACTTTTTTCATGGTGTTACTTGTTTATGATGCAAAGATAGTGATGTATATTTAATATAAATCATTTATAACGTTAAATAAGGCTAGAAATATGATAAATATTAAATATTTATCATTCCTTTGTCAGATAAAAAATAGATAAAATGAAAAATAAGCAAGAAAGGACGGTTATTCATGTAGAAATATCTGGACTTCATTTCTACTTTGGCTCTTTAACTGCCATTTATACCAAATTCACTCCAGAGCAACTTGGTGTAGCATTGGGGACATTACGAAATTACCGAGTAACAAGTGATAAACCGTATCAAAACAGTAAATGTATTATCCGAAAAGGGATTTTGGTAACAGTACAAAAATCTGTTAGTTAAGTATCATCGTTTGATAGGAATTTAGTATCTTTGCAATGGTAATCATAAAGAGATAAGCCTATGGTATAAAACAGATAAAAGACATATAGAATAGAAAGCGTTAGCTTTTACACTTGCTTTTCAAAATCGCCAATTTTAAAAGTATCCAAGTTGTAAAGTTGATGCCTACGTTGTATTCTACAGCGTGGGCTTTACTTGTTTGGATACATGGTGTTTGGCGATACCAGAAAAGCAGACAAAGTTTAGTCCACGCTTTTTATTTGTCTATACTACAGCAACTTGGACTGCAAAGAAAGTTTCTAACAGAAAAACAAATTTGAATGATTACAGTTTCATATAAAGATTTTATTTCTAATAGTGGAAATATCCAACTAGATAAAATAGAGGACAAGTTACGTAATCTTTTTTTAGTGGATAGTAAGATAAAATTGAAAGAAGTAGATAAAATCTATACCATTGATAATATAAATGATTTTATCCGAGATATATCTTTGTTCATAGATGTTACTAAAAAAGTATAAGTGATTGGTAATGAATGGTGATTACCTATTTATAGTAGTAATAGGTTACGAATTAGCGAGTTATCTATTGTTTTATTCTTCTGCGCATTGCGTAACCGTTAAAGAACTCTTCATTTGCAAAAATAGCATTTTTATCGGAGATACGAAAATAAATCCTTTGTTTTTATTCTTTCTCCCACCGGATAATTTTACCGTAAACCGGGAAGAATCTTCCCGCCTGAAAGTATTCAGCCGCTCGGATATGGACATACATCCCTTGTGCGGTTTGCCATTCCACGCTTTCAGACAAGTCCCTTTTTCTTCTCATACAGATTTTAGGAGATTTTTCTCAAATCTGCCTCCACCTTTGTTTACCTCCATTTTTACGTCTTCCAGTGAGCCGCATCAGTCAGTCATTTTCGTTCTGGGTGCAAAGGTAATTCCGGGATTGGACGGAAATGCAAGGTCAAGCCTCCTGTTTTCAGCAAAAATCTCCAGCCCTTCGGGTAGTATTTTTCCCGAAAAACCTTGCATTTCCTAATCCCTACCTTTTGGGGCACCCGAAACGAAAACGACCGATGCGACAGAAAGACGCATTAAAAAAAATGTCGGATAAACAAGAGGCAGATAAATAGATTGAAACTCAACTCCCTCAGCTCTTGAATCCGCATTAAAAATAAAAAATCAAAAACATCGAAAATATGGGAACAATGGAATTGAACTTCAGACAGATGGCACGATTGGCAGGGCTGGCGATATGTACCGTGTCCGTGCGTGGTATCCTTTGGGTGGCAGGCATCCTTTGGAGCATTATCAGAGATATAGTAAACGGAGTGTACCGAATGGTGATTGGCGTAACCGTGTTTATCCTTTCCGTTATCGCCTTCTTCGGCTTCATCCTTTGGTTATTCACCCTTTAATCCTTACAGACATGGCAAAGAGAAGTGGCAAGACGGCAGCACAGCAGTGCAAGTTCTACGAGGTGGATAACATCTTCGAGTACATGGTGGAGACATATATCAACGGCAATTTCTCCGTTTTCCGTGAACTTTACCACGAACTGAACAAGGAAGCGCGGAAGGACTTCACAGATTTCCTTCTCAGCGAGGTAGCACCTACTTATTGGAGAGAGATATTGAAACAGACAATCTGAAAACGACAGCGATATGAACAAGACAACGGAAAAGATACCCACATGGAGTCTGTGTTACCTTATAAACGGTGACGCAACAGGTCTGACAGAAGATGAAATCAATATGATAGACCAATGGACAAGCGATTGGCAAGTGCAGATTGTTTCACCCTTTACGGACGAGGAAGGCAATGCGCAACCCTATTTCTCACACTATCCCCTTTTCGGACTTCCCACCGAAGTGGAGGACTGCGACATACTTTATTTAAACGACAACCCCTCTAAAATTTGACGACATGAAAGGAACAGACCATTTCAAGAGAACAATACAGATGTATTTGGAGCAGCGTGCAGCGGAAGATGAACTTTTCGCCAAGAACTACCGCAATCCAGCCAAGAACATGGACGATTGTGTGACCTACATTCTGAACTATGTGCAGAAAAGCGGCTGCAACGGCTTTTCTGACGGTGAGATATACGGTCAAGCCGTCCACTACTATGACGAGAACGAGATAGAGGTGGGCAACCCCCTGCAATGCCACGTTGCGGTAAACCATGTGGTTGAACTCACGGCAGAGGAAAAGGCGGAAGCACGGCAGAACGCCCTCCGCCAATACCAAAACGAGGAACTGCGCAGGCTGCAAAGCCGGAACAAGCCGAACACCACAGCGAAAAAAGAAACGAATGTACAACCCACCTTATTTGATTTTTGATTATGAAACCGAAAACACGCATACAGAAAGAAATCGCACGTTTTAGCAAACGACTGCCCAAACTGACAGACACACAGCAGGCATACGCTTTCCGCCATTGTTTCAGCCACTATGCGATAAAGAGGGCGGACGGCACGAATATCTGTACCGAGTGCGGTCACTCGTGGAAGAGTGACCATGACCTTGCGGACACCATTTGCGGATGCGCCTGCCCCCATTGCGGCATGGAGTTGGAAGCGTTGCGCACCCGAAAGAGCGTTTTCAGCGAGAACGAGTATTTCTCCATTGTCACCACCAGCAAGCAATACCAGGTGATACGCTTCTTCTTCGTCAAGTCACGGTACAAGGCAGGACAAGCAGCCGAGTATTCCATCTTTGAAGTGGTGCAGAGGTGGATTGCCCCAAACGGAAAGACTACGACAATCGCCCGACTGCGTGGAATGTCCATCATGTACTACGACCTATGGAATGAATGCAGCGATATGGAGGTGCGCAAGTGTCAAGAACTTCGGGCATACGACATAAACCCGATATGTACCTATCCCCGACAGCGTTTCATACCTGAATTGAAGCGCAACGGCTTCAAGGGTGAATATTGCGGAATTTTACCGTATGACCTTTTCAAAGCCATCCTTTCCGATAGCCGAGTGGAAACACTGATGAAAGCAGGGCAATACCCGATGTTACGTTACTATCTGAACCGTTCTTTCGATATGGAAAGGTATTGGGCATCCGTTAAAATCTGTATCCGTAACGGCTACACCATTTCTGACGGCTCTATGTGGCGTGATACGATAGACTTGCTCCGTCATTTCGGCAAGGACACGAACAGCCCGAAGTATGTCTGTCCCTCAGACCTCAAAGCCGAACACGACAAATTGGTGGAGAAACGCAACAGACAGAGGGAGCGTGAGCAGTTGAAAGAACGGAGGCAGGAAGCGAAGAAACACGAAAAAGAATACCGCAAACTCAAAGGCAGATTTTTCGGTATCGTCTTTACGGACGGGACACTGAACATCCGTGTATTGGAGAGTGTGGCGGAGTTTGCGGAGGAAGGAACGGCAATGCACCATTGCGTGTGGTCCAACTCCTATTACCTCAAAAAGAACTCCCTCATCCTTTCGGCTACCATAGACGGAGTGCGCATTGAAACGGTAGAGGTATCGTTAAAGACATTCCGAGTGGTACAAAGTCGTGGAGTATGCAACTCCAACACCGAATATCATGACCGTATTATCAGCCTTGTGGACAGCAACATGAGCCTAATCCGCAAGCGAATGGGAAAAGCAGCATAATATAAACCCTAAAACAATAATAAAATGGAAGTAAGAATTGAAAGCATGATTTGCTTGTGGGACGATACAATCCCCACTATGTTCCTTGAGTTTGTAAACCTCCTCACTTTCACAACAAGCGAGGAGGAATTGAGAAGAAGCGTAAAGGACTTTTCAGAGAAACACGAACTTGACAAGTTCTTCCTTTACGGCTTCGGCTCTCACCATTTTTATTTGCATCAACGCTATACGGGCAATCCCGAAATGGTGATGAAGAATAGAATTCTGTCAGTACATTTTTAACAACGTAATACATAAGGATATGGAAAGAAAGAAGAAACTCCACTATTACAAGTATATCGTCAAAAGGCATTTGAACGATATAAGGGCACATATCGGACTATCCAAGAACGAAATGGAGAGAAGCTATTACCGCACCCGATATGCCGCCCAGTTGAGTGCCTATGCCGAAGCACTCGGCATACAAGAGAAGTATTTGGAAAGATTTATTCAAAAATAAACGATTATGACTACAAGAATGACCACGGGCGGAGTGAGTACCTGCCAGACGGCAGGTACTGAAAAGTACGAGAGTTTCCAATCGGGTATCGGCAGACGTAAACGCACACTTGTGCAGTATGACTATCGCCACCATAGCAACGGGGAGTTATTCACATGTATCTGCCCCACATTGGAGGAGTGCAGAGCCAAACGGGATGAATGGATGAACAAGCGGCAGGGAAAGGAGGGCAAGGTATGAACACAACTTATCAAACGCTGATAGTCAAATTCAGCGAGCCTATTAAGGCTTTGGACGGCATCTTTGACGATGCCGAAGCGTGGGGAACAGATACCCTAAAAGGGTGGATTGACGACTATGAGAGTACGCGCTTCACTGCTGCCGACAGCCATACGGCAGTCATAACGAGCGAATATAATATGGAATGTGTAAAAGAGTGGCTGGAGCGGAATACTCCCATAGCGGAGAAAACTGAATATTGAAAGTATTGGCGGTGTCTGCACCGCCAATATATAAACCATAAAAAACAGAGCATTATGATAGCACAGACGATTTTACAGCAGATAGGCGGCAGACGTTTTGCCGCCATGACGGGTAGCCGTGACTTCATCAACATGGGCAACGGACTGCGCATGAGCCTTGCCAGGAACAAGACAAGCGCCAACTGCCTTGACATCACCTATGATGAAGGGTTAGACCTTTACAATATGCGTTTTTACCGCAAGACATTCAGCAAAAAGACCTTCGAGTGCAAGACAAAGGACATAGCCGGTTATGAGGGTGTGTATTGCGATATGCTGGAGGACATCTTCACGCAGGTGACGGGACTTCATACACGCTTTTGAGTGGTGGCGGCTTCCGCCGCCCTACTTTCTTTCGGTGAGCAGGAATGGCGGACAAAGAAAGTAGCAAAGAAACCCAAGTTCCAATCTTCGATAATCAAGTACAAAAAATCCGATGAAGCGGGACTTCACCGGATTTTCTTTTTGCAGCAGGCTGACTATGGAATGTACAGCAATGCAAATTCCGCTTTTCTTCTTTTCAGCAGCATGGCGTGCCGTTTCCCCTTATAGTGGCAGAAACTGACATACTCCCGATAAATGTCCCGGTTGCCCGCTTCCAATTTTTGGATCAGCTTGCTCTTGGGATAACGCCTGCCGCCCAGCAACTTCGCCGGTCCGACATTGAAAGCCAGTGTACCGAGCAGCAGGCTGTCAGCCCCGAACCTGCGGAACATGGCACAGAACTTCCGCAAATCCTCCCGTAAAATCGCATCCGCCTGCCGCCTTGTCATTGTCCGTGCAGAATATGCCTCTCCTTTTTGAAGCCGATGTCCCCAACCTACATAAGGGTGATGTTTCTCCGAATGCCATCCCTCGAAGTGACGCGTACACCTGACCGCCCTTTCAAAAAGTGGCAAGTCCCGGATGCTTTCCGCCTTCTTCTTGTCCTTCGTTTGAGCGGATACATTTCCGATGAAAGGAAGCAGAAACAGAAGCAACAGGATATTATGTCTCATAGATTTTGACAAATATCCGTGCAGGAAGCCGGTGCAGCCTGTCACTTGCCATCTCCTTCCGTATCCTCGGTGCGTTCCGTATCTCCGCTACCACCATCACCGTTGTTGAAATCGAATGTAAGTTCATGGGAGTTACCCAGATTGTCCTCTATCACGACGATAAAATCGTGCCTGTCCTCACCCTCTGACGTATAGTACAACCGGAACTTCTCGTTTTCGAGCAGGTAGCGGTCATTGGGCAGGAACGTGATGCCGTTATCCATTTTCAGCGAGCCCTGCCCCTCGAACTGGAAGTAGCGGATGGTGTACAGCGTTCCCGAATACCTGCCTTCGGCTTTCAGCTCGCAGCGTATTTCCACCGTTTCCCCTTTCGCCACCTTGTTCGGCACGGGCATGGTCTCCACCGTGAACGGATAGGACTGCTGTATGTCCATATCGTCGTCGCACGAGGCGAAGATAAAAGCTGTTGCAGCCATAAACAGGGCTGCCATTACATGGAGGACGGATGTCCTCTTTCTTCTATTGTCATTCTGTATGTTCATTATCATTTGATTTTTAGATGGTTGTTTATTGTTTTTTCTATTGAACTGCTGCAAATACTCGTTGAGGTCTTTGCAGCCGTCATAAAGATTCGAGCGGTCAGTGATGCGGTCACCATAACGTGACCGCAGACTTTCCAACGCCCGCCTTCCGGCTTCGTCACGGTCAAGGTAACAGCGTATCTTCCCGTACCCGTCCAGATACTTGTAACTCCTGGCGACATTGGCAACCGAGTTCAGCACGAGGCTGTCCTCATCCTCCGTCCATTTGAGCGCCACGGCGGAAAGAAAGTCCATGAAGCCCTCGAATACGTTGCAGCCGCCGGACGGCGATTCACCGGACTTTACCAGCGATACGTCCTTTGGCGGCACGCATCCCTTGAACAGTTCGCTACGGAGTTCATATCCGCCAGCCACGTTTGGAAAGCCGACGGCAAAATACCGTTTCCGGCGCACCGCGTAATTGAGTTGGCAGCAATGTCGCAAGGCGGTTTCTTCCGGTATGCCACGCTTCACCAGATAGTCCGTCAGGACGGAATACCGCAACGGAGTAACTGCCACTTCTTCAAATGCCGGTTCCGTCGGCTCCGGCAGACAGGCCGTCGGCTTTTCCAATCCGACAGCCGGCATATTGGCGGCTTCCGCTATGAATCTCGCCTGCACCATGAAGTCGCCGCTTTGCAGAAACTCCCCCGCAAGCGTGAAGATGTCGCCGCCCTTTCCCAAGCCGAAGTCGTACCAGAGATGTTTTGCTACGTTCACGCGGAAAGAGGGTGTGCGCTCACCCCGGTATGGGGCGAGGTACCACAATTCATTTCCGCTCCGTCTGACAGGCTTGTGTCCCAACCTTGCAAGAAAATCCGCAAGGGGAATCCGCCTCATAATGTCAATGTCCGTCTGTTTCATACCGTAGGTATCTATTGGTTATGAACCAGATTTTCTTTTTCTGAAAAATCCAGCCTTGTCCTACACTGCTTCATGAAGCGATTTTCCTGTGATTCAAAATACTCGCTGTCCTTTTCGCATCCCCAGAAGTCCAGCCCCAGAGCATGTGCAGCCAAACGGCTCGCCCCACTTCCCAGATGCGTATCCAGTATTTTATCCCCCGGTCTGGCATATCGTGACAGAATCCAGTAATACAGTTCCACCGGCTTTTGCGTGGGATGAAGATAACCGCCATATTTGCATATTTTGGTACGATGTACGGTAACGATGCGCAGTGCCCTGCTGAAACTTGTGTATATCAGTTCACCGTCACTCATCGTCAGTTTCTGTCCCTTATCCCAAACAATCCATCCCATGCTTGGAGGTAAATGTGGCGTGAAATAATTTCCTCCGAATATGACCTGGTTTTTGGAAACGCGGAAAAGTTCTTCAAAATACTTCCGGTCAGGCGGCGCGTTGTCCCAGTCCTTAGGATTATACGATTTCCATTTCTTCTTTTCTCCCATGCTGCTCCTGCCAATGCCATACGGTGGATCGACAATGGCCAGGTCGAAGAAGTGTTTGGGAACGGACCGCATATAATCCATGCAGTCCATGTTATAAGTCTCACTAATCATATTTCAATCGAATATGATTTTCAGTCCCAATCCACACTGTGTATGGAATTTCTTGGTATCACCTCCCCAAAGGCAGCGTTCACGTAGGTTCACCAGCAGTGCGATACGGTCCGCCACATATATCTCCATGTCAAGCGTGAGTGCGCCGCCATAGACAAAGGCGTCCCGGTCCCGGAGTGTGGAGCCGTCGTGCAGCATTCTATCACCCCAATTCACCGTCTCATATCCGGCAAGAGCCGAAGCACCGGCATAGAGGAACATGATTTTACGGGCATCCGACAATATCTTGAAATAATAGCCGCCCTCCGCCGTGAACTGCGCCACGGGTATTTTGGTCCCCTTGTATGGGTTGTCCTTCATCAGGTATTCGCCGCCGAACACCCATTTGTTCCCTTTCTTCGTATAGGTGGATAGAGCCGCCCCGAAACTGTACCCGCCGTCGTTGCCGCCGGGTCTGAAACCGTCAGCCAGATTCGCCTTCACCTCGATGCCCCGCATTCCCGGCAGGCACCGCTGGGCGTGCGCCTGCCCCACAAAGAGGGCAAGCGACGCTACCAATGCAATGATATACGCTCTCATGGCTTATCGTACCTGAAGTTCGTTGATGGTGTTGGCGCGTACCAGGTCCTCGTTCTCAATCACGAAGGACTGGTGGCGACCACCATTTTTCTCGTTCAACTCCACCACGAGGCACTTGTCATCGGGGATGGTGAACTTCGCCATCGTGAATACGGTACGCTCGCTTTTCTTCCCCGGCACGAGGGTGGCGTAGTTCTGCGCACGTAGCGGCAGGACAACCTGCTCCTGCACGGCGGTGCGCTTCGCCACCTTCTTATCGACAATCTTCCATGTGATGTAGTCCACATCGAAAGGCACATTGCTCCGGTTTCTGATTTCGGTGTGGAAATAGAGCAGCCCGTTGTGCGTGTAGATGCCCTTCAAAAGGTACTGGATGCCGAAACGCTGGCAGCCGATATGCTTCACCTCGCGCTTGTTCTGTTTATGGATGGACTTCATGATCAGCCGCACCAGCATCGGGCTTTCCGATCCGAGTTCCTGCAAATAGATTTCCTGCGCGTTGTTCGGACGGTTCACCGCCTCGCCGTCATGGATGAAGTCGCACATCTCCACATTCAGAAGCAGCGGCTCATCCGCATATTTCACATTGAAGGTATAAAACGAGCCGTCTTCGGTAATTACGGACATATTGGTTTCGCCGGGGAAGTTCCGGACGGTAGCCTTCACACGGATGACGTTCTCCGCACCGTCGGCTTTTCCGGCAATCAGGTCGGGTGAGCCCAGGTCCACATAGCGCACCTGCGAAGGGAAGAGGATATGCACGGTCTTGCCGTATGTCACCTCCAGACCGTGGGGAGGTATCATACGGTCAAAGGTCAGTTTCCGGGTCAGACCGTGGTACAGGTCGCCGTCCGCTTCCTTCTGTGGATAGACCTCTCCGGTCAGGACCGGTGCCGTGTTGTCACTTTCTACCGAAGTAGAGTCTGCGTTCTGCGCGAAGGCAGAGATTGTGCCCGTCATAAGGGCGAACATCATGATTACTTTTTTCATGTTCATTTTACTTTTGGATTTAGTGGTAATAAATGTTGTTGATGATTGGTTCTAATTCTCGTCCTGATAGAGCATCACCTTGTATCCGGCTTTCAGATGCACTTTCACGGTGCGCATCTTCTTGGCTATATACTGGCTCGTGCCCTGTATCAGCCCTTTTCCCAGGTCGGAGGCGAGCTGCGCCCCCGCATCGGTGGAGATATTGATGCTGCTGCCCAGTGACCCGCCCATGTTGGCGGCTACCTCCTTGACGGCATCCAGCTCCATCGAGTTCGGAATGAAGATGCCGGGCTGCCCGTCCGTGTCATACACCGATAGTTCCACCGGAATGACCGTGCCTTCGTATTCCAGCGAGGTGATCGTAATACCGAGCCGTTCACCCTGTATCCTGGCGGCACCGACCAGTGCCGCATTGCGCGGGATAATCCGGTCGGCTACCGCCATAGGCTCCAACAACCGTAATTTCACCGTCTGCCCGTCGGTCACGCTCTGCGCACCATTGATGCAGGCAGACAGGGTGTTCTTCTCCGATACAGCCGTGCCGCCCACTGCCGTGTTGAAACCGTAGTTGCGTTCCGTGGTATGGGTTGCCACAAACTCGGCGTTGCTCATCGGCTGTCCGAGAGCCGACACCACCCGGTGTGCCACCTGCTTCACGGGCACTGCCTTGTTCTTACCGGCTTTCCGGACGGAACGGGCTTCCACAGTGGAATTATTCTGTCCGCCCATGTATTTGGCGGCAAGCTCGTAGGATTTCTCCATGAGAGCCACCTCGTCCATGTCGGAGTTCCTGCCTTTTTCGTTTTCAAGTGCCGTTTCCAGCGAGGCGATGCGTTCCTGCAGCTCATCTATTTCCTTGTCCTCATTGGCAGGCTGTTCGTAGAAATTGCCGAGCGTGGTGTTCAGGTCACGGTAGGCGGCAGCGGAGGAGCGTATGGTCTGCGGTGTGGAAACCTTTGCCGGTTCCGGCTCTGTTTTTGTTTCCGCTTCCGCTTCTTCCACTTCATGGTCGAACATATCGCCGAGTTCCTGCATGGAGCGGCTGCGGCTTGCCCGCCGTTCCTCCATCTCCTTCTGCGCGTAGGCTTTCACCTTGTCACCGATGATGTGCCGGTCTTCCTGGTCCGCATCGGGGATTTCGGTATTGTAGCCGCCTATGCCCGGCTGCTTCTCCTTGTCGGAGGACGGGGCGAATATCAGCCACATCGCGCCGAGGAATACCAGCACCATTGCCGGCAGGACTATCATTTTCTGCCGCTTCAGCCGTTCTGCCGGGGTCAGCGGAGTGCGTTCCTTCTTCGGCTTCTCCTTTCCGGGAGCCGCCTTGCTCTCTGTCTTTGTCTCAATCTTCTGTTGTTCCATATATATAAGGTGTCATGTTAGGGTCACTTTCCGGTTTCACGGGTAGTTTCACCCGTCCGGCATGACCTGTTCTCATTTTTCTGCCGTCGTTTCTGCCGATGTCATGGACGGCTTTTACAAAGGAGTGCAGCGCAAGCACCGCAAAAACGGCGAGCATGGACAGCACTATTCTTCTTGTTTTCGGGGGCAAGCCGTCCAGATACCCTTTCAGCTTTCCAATAATCCGTTTCCTCTTGTCGTGGAGTTTCCGGAATACGCCCCACATCCGTTTTCTGATAGTCTTCATTCCCATGTCCTTTTACCGTTTGATGGTCTGTAAATCCTTGTTCTCGATGATGGTAAATCCCTCGATGGTAAACCCGTTCGGATTATCGTCCGAGCGTGAGGCGTTCAGAAGCCTGCACGTGGTCACGAGGCTGCGCTCCGTGACATTGCTTTGCCTGATAATCCGCTGCGTGGCATAGGTCACGCAGCGGTACGGGTAGCTGTTGAAGTCGCACGCCACGCTGTCCACCCTCAATGTCTGGTTGATGTTCCCGGCTATGACGCGGTTGTAATACCCCTTTTCGGCAAAGTCCGAATAGTAGTTGTACACGCTCCGGTCCGCCAGCAGCAGGGCACGCCCCACGTTGTGCTCGATGGCGCTCTTTTCGGGCGAGAGCGTGAAGAACAGCTCATGGAAACGGCGTACGTGTTCCCGTGCCTCTGCCGGACGGTTCTGTGACAAATCCTGTGAGAGGGCAAGCATCAGCGACTTGCCGTTGTCCAGCACATAGATTTTCTCCCGCTGCCTCTCCGCGAAGCGGTAGGAGCTCCACACGCTCCATACCGTTATCACGGCGCACAGCGAGAGGAAGACGATACCGAACAGGCGAATCTGCCTGAACGATGTCTCGATGTTCTTTAATGACTTGAATTCCATTGTTTGATTTATTTTTCAGTTATTACTTGTTTCTTACGGGATAGGTATGTGACTGCTTGCTACATACCTATATTATGTGTTTCTGCATACCTATGTTACTGGTCACGACATACCTATGTCGTAGGTTGCTACATACGTATCTCATAATAGGCTACATACCTATGTTGCTTTCAGCCGGATACCTATCCCGTTTTTTATTCTCTATTTCAGCAGTTTGCCGACACGTCCCACAACGTTTCCGGTCGTGGAGCCCGCGACACTGCCCATGACACCGCCGGCACGTCCCGCCGCCTGGTTCACGTGGCGGTTATAGCCGCCCATGCCTCCTGCCTGGATAATCCAGCCCGCCACCGTCGGAATGGTGAAGTAGCCGATGATGCCGATTGCCATGAACACGATATACACCCCGTCGCTGGAGTCGAGCGAGAAGTTCGGGTCCGCCTGCATCCGTTCGATGTCGCTTTGCAGCATCAGCACCTGGATTTTTGCCAGCACGGTGCTGAACATGTCCGAGACGGGCAGCCAGATGTACACCTGTATGTAGCGGCATATCCACTGCGTGAGCGTGCTCTGGAAACCATCCCATACCGACAGGGCGAAGGCTATCGGACCGAGTATCGCCAACACCACGAGGAAGAATGTGCGGATGGTATCAATGACCAGAGCGGCAGCCTGGAACATCAGTTCCAGCACCTCACGGAAAAAGCCGCGCACGGACTTCTTCATGTCGTACATCGTCCGTTCCAGGTGCATCCCGGTCATAGTAATCATGTCTTCGGGCGACCAGCCGAGTTCCTCCAGCTGCTTGTCAAACTCTTCGTTGCTGACAAGGTAGGCGGTTTCGGGATTGCGCACCATCGCCTCGTATTCCAGCCTGTCCTTCTGCTTCCGGTATTCGCCCATGTCCATCGTTTCCGATTCCAGTATCTTCGCCGTGCCCTGCACGACGGGGGACAGGATGCTGTTGATGGTTCCGAGCACCACCGTGGGGAAGAACATGATACACAGTCCTATCGCAAAAGGGCGGAGCATGGGCAGCACGTCTATCGGCTCGGCCCTTGCCAGCGACTGCCATACCCGGTAAGCCACGTAGAACAGCGCTCCCAGTCCGGCGATGCCCCTTGCCACGCCTGCCATGTCCTCGCACAGCGGCATCATCTCCCCGTAAAGCGAACGGAGAATCTGGTGAAGGTTGTCGAAATCCATAGGCTACCAGTATCTTTCGTTCGCGTCACCGTAAAGCCCCATGATGCGGTCAAGGTCGTTCTTCTTTTTCGCCCGGAGATAGCTTACGGAGATGTTCTTGTTCGTATAATAGCCCACAAGGTTGCGGTAACGCCTCATTTTCGAGTAGCAGCGTTCCACCACGTCCATGCGTTCCTTGTCCGTCATGGAGAGCGTGGTGATGTTCACCACGTTTTTCAGTTCGGTCAGCACGTCGTTGCTCTCTTCCAACAACTTCGTGTAGCCGAAGGCGATGGCCCCGAGTTCCTCGACCGTGAAGTTCTCGTCACGCATCATCTTCTGGAAGTTGTTCACGTAGATGTCCGTGATGTCCCCCACCATGAGGATGGTCTGCTGCACCTTGCGGGCGTCCTTGACAAGGTTGTTCACGGATTTGAGCGCGTCGTAGTACTTCTTGCCCTGCTCATAAATCTTTACGGTCTCCTTGAAGTTGTTGATCATGTTGGTCGCCGTGGAGGACGTATGCACCATGTTCTTTCCGTTGTTGATGATGCTCTGCGCGATGTTGGACGGGTCTATCACCGCCCACTGTGCGCTTGCCCTGCCCGCAAGGAGCAGGCAGAGGCATATTGCTGTCAATATTCTTGTTCTCATTCTTACTTTGGATTTAGTGGTAAAATCAATTGAAATAATCCGTCTGGTTTCCGAATTGCCGCCAGCCGTGCCTGCGTTCCCGTGAAAACACATCCATTTTCCCACAGGAGGGATACAAGGCATCTATCATGCGGTAACAGAAATCCGGTTTCCGGCTGTGCTGCCTGCTCCGTTCTGCAAATACGGTCATGAACTTTCCCCGCTGTTCCCCGGCTATGGGCGGCAGCCTCTTCCGGTAGAACCATATCAGATACTCGTGTGAATACCGGACGGTAAACGCAGGGGCAACCCCGTTCAGCTTGTTCCATATCATCCGGCAGTGACGCTTGTAGCCGCGCTTCTCCATCTCGTTCTCGCATTCAAGGAGGAAGCGGTCTATCGTCCACATGAATACGCAATGGTCATCTTCCGCAAGCGGGAATATCTCCCTGTCGAGCAGTCCGAAGATTTCAGGCACTTCCATCGTCACATAGTCAAGTTCCCTTCCCTGGTTTCCTCTTGACTTGCGCAAGCCGCCTTTCCGCTGCCGCCATGCGGGGTCAATCACAAATACCCGTATCTTCTCCATACCCGAAATTCTTTACTCTTATATAGTCACCGTTCGGCGAGAAGGTCAGCACGTCGGTGGCCTCATTGTAGGACACGTCGATGCGGAACCCCGTGTTCATGAAGAGGTTGCCGTTCTCCTCCTGCAAGAGGTAGGTTTCCGGTTTCAGCTTGCGTCTCAGCCCGCTGCGCTTGAACACCGTCACCTTGTAGGCTTCGCCTTCCTTGTAAACCAGCACGTCCGGCTTGCCGTCCACGCTCTCCCAGTTGCCACACAACTTGTCGCGGCGTTCGTCCGCCACCTCGCAGGATTGCAGCACCATGACTGCCAATCCGATCAGACACTTGCTGACTTGCAGCATTTTTACTTTGGATAAACTCATACTTTTTTCTTTTTTTGTTGATGATTGAAATGGTTATTGATTCTTGTTGTCACGTTTTTCTGCTAACTCCCGGATGGCGGCTTCGATGTCGCCGCCCAGCTTTTCGGCAAGGGCACGGACTTCCATCTTCTCCGTCTCTTCCGTCGTATATGCCAAATATTCAGCCGCACTGACCTCCGTGGCATATACGGCACTCTGTGTGCCGCCCAGACCTATCCACACTTCTTTATAGAGTCGTGAAGGGTTGTTCGCCATGTTGATGGATAGTATCTGCGCCTTCTCCTTCTCCGTCAGACCGAGCAACGCCTGTATCTGGTCGAACTTGTTCATGTATTTCCTTTGGTCCAGGAGTATCTTGCAATCGGAATTGTTGATGATGCTCTCCTTGACAACGGGAGAGGAAATAATGTCGTCCACCTCCTGCGTCACCACGATTGCCTCACCGAAATACTTGCGGACGGTCTTGTACATATAGCGCAGGTACTCAGCCATGTTCGCCGAGGAAAGGGCCTTCCAAGCCTCTTCCACGATAAGCTGTTTCCTGACACCTTTGAGCCGCCGCATCTTGTTGATGAATGCTTCCATGATGATGATGGTCACTACCGGAAACAGTTCCTTGTTATCACGGATGGAATCAATCTCAAAGACGATGAAACGCTTGCCGAGCAGGTCGATGTTCTCCTTCGAGTTCAGCAGGAAGTCATAGCGTCCGCCCCGGTAATACTGCCGCATGGTGGTGAGCATATTGTCGATGTTGAAGTCGTCTTTACTCACCTTAATCTCACGTTCGGCGAGTTCCCTGCGGTAGTCGTCACGCATATACTCATAGAAAGTATTGAATGACGGCACGATGCTCCGGTCCGCCCTGATGCGCTCGATGTAGGCACTCACGGCACTGCCCAGCTCGCCGCTTTCGGTCTTCGTCACCTTGTCGTCCTCGCTTTTCCAAAGCGTGAGCAGCAGGGTCTTGATGCTGTCCTTCTTCTCCACGTCGAACACGTAGTCGTCGGTATAGAACGGATTGAACGAGATGGGCTTTTCCTCGGTATAGGTGAAATACACCCCGTCCCCGCCGTGTGTCTTGCGGCGTATCATTTCGCACAACCCCTGGTAGGAGTTTCCCGTGTCCACCAGCACCACGTGCGTACCCTGCTCGTAATACTGGCGCACGAGGTGGTTCATGAAGAAGGACTTCCCGCTGCCCGAAGGCCCCAGCACGAATTTGTTGCGGTTGGTCGTGATGCCGCGCTTCATGGGCAGGTCGGAGATGTCCAGGTGCAGGGGCTTTCCCGTGAGCCGGTCCACCATCTTGATGCCGAAAGGCGAGAGCGAGCTGCGATAGTTGGTCTCTTCCGTGAAGAAGCACACCGCCTGCTCGGTGAAGGTGTAGAAGCTCTCCTCCGCCGGGAAGTCCGCCGCATTGCCGGGTATCGCCGCCCAATAGAGCGTGGGGCAGTCGATGGTGTTGTGCCTGGGCATACATCCCATGCTTGCCAGCTGGCTGCCCACGTCGTTCTTGATGCGTTTCAGCTCCTCCGTGTCGTCGCTCCACGCCATCACGTTGAAGTGCGCCCTTACCGAAGTCAGCCCGTAGGAATGGGCCTCGTTCAGGTATTGGTCGATCCACTCCCTGTTGATGCTGTTGCTCCGGCTGTACCGCGAGAGCGACTGCATATTGCGGGCGTCCTTCTCGAAACGCTGCAAGTTCTCATCGCTGTTGTCTATCATCACATACTGGTTATAGATGTGGTTGCAGGGCAGAAGCAGCCCGACGGGACTCGCGAACGAGAGTCGGCAGTCGCTCCGGTCGGTGGAGAGGCGCTCATAGCGGGTGTCGGTAGCCACCTTGCCCGGCAGGTCTTCCACATCGGAAAGGGTGTGCAGGCATAAATAATTGTCACCGATGCGCATTTCCCTTGCCGAAAGCCCGATGTCCTGCAACGTGGCATTCCCTTCGGGCATGAGGGAGAAGTAACGCTCTATGACTCCCGCCTTGCCGTCCGTGCCGGTAATCTCGTCCGTGGAGAGCCGACGCAGCCTGATAAATCCGCTGTCGTTCATGATACGGGCGAACTGCTCTGTGGCTTCCATGAACTTTTCGGTGGTTTCCCTGTCCAGTTCCTTGGGGATGATGTTTCCCCGGCACAGCGTGCTGAAGTTGCTCTGCATACGGCTGCGCTCCTTCGTCGTTTTCGTCAGATAGAGGTAGCAAGTGTGCTTCAGGTACGGACGCTCGTTGAAGTGGCGCTCAAAGGAATGGCTCAAAAAACTCATGCCCTCCTTTTGCAGCTCGGGCTTGTAGGTCTCGCGGACGAACCAGTCCTGCTTGTGCACGACGGAGAAGTCCGGCAGTACCCTGACAGCCTTGCACCAGCAGCCGTGTATCGTCTCGTATTCCGCACTTGTCACGGTGTACAGCTCCGGCAGTTCCACCTCGAAGGCGACCGTGATGTCGGCATCCTTCGAGATGATGCAGCCGTGCTCCACCGCCCATAGCGGAAACTTGTTTTCCAGTGTCGTAATCTTGGATGTATTTCTCATTGTCATTCTTTCTTTTTTCGTTTGCTGAATAGTCGGGTGATCCGTCGCCGGTTGCTCAGGTACCGGGGGTGGCTCTTTGCCGCCCCCAGCTTCATAAGCCCGTGTTCGCCGTACCGGGCGTTCAGCGCGAAGGTCTGCCATACGAGGATGGAGGACGATGCCACGCCGAAGCCGATACATATCCACTGGTCGATGCCGACCATGTAGAGGATGACGAACAGGACAAAGAGGGCCAGCAGTCCACCCGCGAAGATGAACAGGTACTGTGCCTTGAGTCCCTTGAACTCGACCGGACGACCGATACCCTTGTTGATGGGGTATCCGGCCATACATTATAATATTAAAGGAAGAACGAGCGGAGAATCGTTGCCGCCACGATAAGGAAGATACACGCCCCGAACCACGACGCCGCCGTCTTCGACGTATCGGGGTCTCCTGACGAGAACTTCCCATAGACTTTCACGCCACCGATTAACCCGACCACAGCGCTGATGGCGTAAATTAATTTCGTGCCTGGATCAAAATAGCTACTCACCATTTGAGTGGCTTCGTTGATGCCTGCAAGCCCGTTGTCCTGGGCAAGTGCGGATGCGGTTGCAGCGATGAGTAACGCTGCCGAAAGAAAGAATTTCTGTTTCTTGTTCATTAATAACTCTTGTTTTGTGCCGTCAAAGGGTGGATGGTCCTTTTTCGGGCGGTTGATACTGTTTTAATTCCTGGATTCAGTGGCTCCCGTTTGTTTCCACGGACTTGGGAGTGTCCGTTCCGGTTGGGCGGTACCTTGTACTGCCTGCACGGTCTGTCTGCCATCATTTCTTTTTTTTCATTGTTGTTACATTCTTTATTGTCGTTACACAAAATCCCGGATATTGAAATCTTCCAACTTTTCCGGAATTATAAATTCCGCTTTCATCCTTACCTCCTTCACTACCGGCACGGGCTGGTCGTAGAGATAGAGGTCTATGAATCCGGAAACCTTCATCTTGACGGACTGGCTCATCTTGTCGAGCAGTTCCGTTCCTTCAAGATCGGAGAACACTTTTCCTGCCCGGTGTTTTTCCTCATAGGTCGGCTTCTCCTTGCCGGCTATGCTGACCGCATCACCTATTTCGTCAAAGCTGAATCCTGAAGCCTGCCGTCTGTCCGGTGTCTCATCTTCCGGTTCGTCCTCTCCATATTTCATTTCCGACGGAGGAATATTCGAGAATACCTCATCGAGCTTCTCTTCCGGAACTTGTGTCGGATGTGACTCCGCCTTGCTGTTTCCGTCGTCAAAAGTAGCGTCTTCCTCAGACAGCTCAATGCCTTCCTCCGAAGTGGCAGCTTGTGGCGCCGGTATGGTAGTCATTGTCCGGGTCATTGTCATTTTGAAATGGCTCTTGCCGATAATATCCACCGCTTGTGCGGGCGCCCGTTCCGTCTCCTTTTTCTGTTCTCCGGCATGGAGGGTATTCCAGACTTTGGCAATGTCCTTGAAGAAACGGACGAGCCTTGTTTCCATGATGCGGTCATACAGAAGCAGGAACAGGAACCATACGTTACAGGCAACCGATACGGTCAATAGAATATTGGTCATATTCATAGGCTGTATGCTTTTAAACGGTTCATGGACTTCTGTTTTTTCTTCATTGTCTTTATCCTCATAATTTTGATGTTGTTAAAATATATCTTCATAATTCTTGTCATACAGTTTTTTTATCACGTCCTCGCATTGGAGGAAATGCTGGGTCAGCACATGGTCAATGTACCCCGACAAGGTCAGCTTGTCCTTTCCTATGACGCGGGTAATGCGCATGATACGTTCGTGGTACTCCTTGCGTACATATGCCATTTTACCCGAACGGGCTGCCGTTTCGGCTCCCTGGATGAACAGGTCGAGATAGTCATCCTCGTTTTCGATGGGTGGAATTACGCATACTGTTTTCCCCGCGTTTTTCTTGCGGCTGTCATTTCGTGACGACTTTCTCTTTTCTGCCGTGACTTCCGGCTGTACAGCCGCTTTTCTCAGAGAGCGTGTCTCGGGGGTGGTCGCGGGCAGTTCCGGACGTATGCTGTCAAGGAAGTCCGCCGAGTCGATTTGCACATCAAGATTCTTAGCCATTCCTATGCGTTTATAAGTTCCAACATCTCATTCGCCAGCCTCTCGATATTGCTGCCCCTTATCAGACTCCTGTCAGGCGGCATGACAGTGGAACGGAACACGGAGCGTTCCCCGTCCTCCGCACTTTCCCTGCGGAAACGCTTGCTGTCGGGAAGAAAGGTTCTCATGACGTTCAGACCGAGTTCTCCGGCAACCTTCTCATAGCGGTCATAAAGGTCGGTCTTCTCCCGTCCGTCCACCATGTTCCACAGAAGGTATAACCCTTTGATGTTGGAACGCCCTGTACTAAGAAGCGTGTCGTTCACGACTGTGGCGAAATTGAGCGAGCTTTCCGCCACCACCCGGTCAGCCATGATGGGACAGAATACGTAGTCCATCGTCGCCACCGTATTGATGACATCGGAGTTGTTCACCGTTCCCGGCAGGTCGAAGAAGATAATATCCGGAGGTGTCTCCATCGCCAGAAAATCCTTGGCCTTTTCGACTGCCTTTTCCGGACGGCTCTCCACAATGGGATACATCTTCTTTTTCAGCCGTGCGAACTGCTCGAAAGCCGTCTTGCGCAAATGGGCATTGCGCTCGATGTTCCTCATGTCACGCTCCCTCATGTCCTTGATGCTGTACTGCGGATAATCGCAGTCGATAACGGCGACATCCATTCCTTTCACGTAATAGAGATAGCTTGCCATCAATACCGTGAGTGTCGTTTTGCCCGCTCCCCCTTTCTGGGTGGAGAAAGCCACAAGCAATGTTTCTTTTTTCATTTCTCGTTTTTTTAATTAAGTGATACAATAGGTTTACCTTGTGACCGGTTGATTGACCGTAAGACACTGCCGCAGGCCGGACAGACAATTTCCCGGACAGTCTGTTTTCAGGTCGGATGTGCATCCGGTTTGCCCGTTTGCATACTTGCCGGTATGTTTACCGCCACGACTGTTTGTCTGCTGACCGGTCTGCCAACTTACCGACTTACCGGCTTATCGACTTATCAACTTACCGGCTTGCCGACATTCTTATCAACAGGACCTCAAACCGGCTTTCAGACCATGCGTCAGACAGGTCTTTCAACCAATCACGCTGCAAATAAACAATGATTTTTCCGCACTTGTATCACCTCCAGACGAAGTGGCAGCTTGTGGCGTCGGTTGGTAGGCATTGTCCGGTTAAACACCCTGTATTACACCGTCTTATCCCTGTAACTTTGCACCCGAACGGCAGGGCTATCCGCATGGGGCGCAGCCGTGGGTCATCAGGTATTCTTCCAATCCGTCCCCGACGGATTTTTATGTTCACAAGAACATAGCAAGATGTCTTTTCAGTTACTCAAAAGGATTTGAGTTACCCTGAAAAGCACTTGCCCTTCTGGGGGGCGGGCTTCCTCTCCGGAGTCGGGAAGCCTGATGAACCTACGGTGTATGTGTCCCCAAAGCGGGGTTTATGCCGTGCAACCGCTAAATCCAAAATTTATATGCAGGAAAAAAGAAACAAGACCGGGAGAAATCCCAAGCTGGACCCGAAGACGCACTGCGTGATGGTGCGCTTCGATGATGCGGAGTGGAACAAATTCCTCTCCATGTACGAACGGTCAGGCGTTTATGCCAGGGCTGTTTTTCTTAAAGCGCACTTCTTCGGCAAGCCGTTCAAGGTGCTGACAATGGACAAGACACTGGTGGACTACTACACCAGACTGTCCGATTTTCATGCGCAGTTCCGTGCGGTAGGCACGAACTACAACCAGGTCGTGAAGGAACTGCGCTGCCATTTCTCCGAGAAGAAGGCGATGGCGTTGCTCTATAAACTGGAACGACAGACCATCGAGCTGGTAAGGTTGAGCCGCGAGATTGTGGAACTTTCAAGAAAGATGGAGGCGCAATGGTCGCAAAAATCAGTGTAGGGAAGTCGCTGTACGGCGCACTCGCCTACAACGGGGAGAAGATCAACAAGGAGCAGGGAAAGCTCCTTGCCACCAACAAAATCTACAATGACGGCACGGGAACGGTGGATATTAACCGTGCGGTGGACGATTTCATGGCTTATATGCCTGCGCATACAAGGGTGGAGAAACCAGTGGTGCACATTTCCCTCAATCCGCATCCCGATGATATGCTGACCAATACGGAATTGCAGGACATCGCGAGGGAGTATTTGGAGAAGCTCGGCTACGGAGAGCAGCCGTACATGATTTACAAGCACGAGGACATAGACCGGCACCATGTCCATATCGTCACGGTCAATGTGGATGAGAATGGCAGGCGTCTCAACCAGGACTATCTCTATCGCAGGAGTGACCGCATCCGCAAGGAGCTGGAAGAAAAGTACGGGCTGCATCCTGCGGAGCGCAGGAATGCTCGGTTGGACAATCCGCTCCGCAGGGTGGACGTGTCCGCGGGGGACGTGAAGAAGCAGGTGGGTAATGTCGTCAAGGAAGTGAACAAGAAATACCGCTTCCAGACGATGGGTGAATACCGTGCCCTCCTTTCCTTATATGGGATAACGGTGGAGGAGGCACGGGGTAACGTGCACGGACGGGAGTACAACGGGCTGGTCTATTCGGTGGTGGATGAGTCCGGGAACAAGGCCGGCAATCCGTTCAAGTCCTCGCTATACGGCAAGTCCGTCGGCTATGAAGCTGTGCAGAGGAAGTTCACACGTTCCAAGCAGGAGATTAAGGATAGGAAACTTGCCGGCATGACCAAACGCACGGTCCTTGCTGCTTTGGAAAAAACATATCACAAGGAGAAGTTCATCGCGGAATTGAAAGCCAAAGGCATTGACACTGTTTTTCGCCATACGGAGGACGGGCGTATCTACGGTGCTACTTTCATCGACCACCGCACGGGATGCGTCCTGAACGGCTCCCGTATGGGCAAGGAACTCTCCGCCAACGTCTTGCAGGAACATTTCACACTGCCGTATGCCGGACAGCCTCTGGTGCAGCTTTCCGTTCCGGTGGAGGACGTGGAAGATACACGGAAGCAGTCTGTATCCGAGAACGGGGAATATGCCGATGGACTCGGTTTGCTCACACCTGCCGGTCCGGCTGTGGATGCCGAGGAAGAGGCGTTTATCCGGGCGATGCGGCACAGGAAAAAGAAGAAGCGCAAAGGCTTGGGTATGTAATCAGATTAAGTATCAACATTAAAACAGATTCAATTTATGTCACAGGAAGACGATTTGAGGGCATTGGCGAAAATCATGGATTTTCTGCGTGCCGTGAGTATTATACTGGTAGTGATGAACGTGTACTGGTACTGCTATGAGGCGGTCCGGCTGTGGGGAGTGGGCATCGGTGTGGTGGACAGGATACTGATGAACTTCAACCGCACGGCGGGACTGTTCCATTCCATCCTTTACACGAAGCTGTTCGCTGTCATCCTGCTGGCCCTTTCCTGCCTGGGCACAAAGGGCGTGAAGGGTGAGAAAATCACATGGGAAAGAATATGGGTGGTGCTTGCCGCCGGCTTTGTGCTGTTTTTCCTCAACTGGTGGATATTGGCTTTGCCGCTACCGATTGAGGCGGTCACGGCTTTGTATATCCTTACCGTCGGTGGCGGCTATGTCTGCCTGCTGATGGGCGGGCTCTGGATGAGCCGACTTTTGAAGCATAACCTTATGGAGGATGTTTTCAACAACGAGAACGAGTCGTTCATGCAGGAGACACGGCTCCTGACCAACGAATACTCCGTGAACCTACCCACACGTTTCTATTATAAGAAGAAGTGGAACAACGGCTGGATCAACATCCTTTTGCCCCAGCGTGCGTCCATCGTGTTGGGAACACCGGGCAGCGGAAAGTCTTTCGCGGTGGTCAATTCCTATATCAAACAGCAGATAGAGAAGGGCTACTCGATGTATCTCTATGACTTCAAATTCAGCGACTTGTCCACAATCGCCTACAACCACTTGATGAACCACACGGAAGGATACAAGGTGAAACCGAAGTTCTATGTAATCAACTTCGATGACCCGCGCCGCTCACACCGCTGTAATCCCATCCATCCCGATTTTATGGAGGACATTACGGACGCTTACGAAAGTGCTTACACGATAATGTTAAATTTGAATAAAACGTGGGTGCAAAAACAGGGGGATTTCTTTGTGGAATCACCTATAATCCTCTTTGCTGCAATCATTTGGTATCTTAAAATATTTCAGAATGGTAAGTATTGTACATTCCCCCACGCCATCGAGTTTTTGAACCGCCGCTATGAGGATATTTTTCCGATTCTGTCCTCTTATCCCGAACTGGAGAACTACCTTTCTCCGTTCATGGATGCCTGGCTCGGAGGGGCTGCGGAGCAGCTCCAGGGGCAGATAGCCTCCGCCAAGATCCCACTTTCAAGGATGATTTCACCGCAGCTCTACTGGGTGATGTCGGACAGCGAATTTACATTGGACATCAATAATCCGGAAGAGCCCAAGATACTCTGTGTCGGCAATAATCCTGACCGCCAGAATATTTACGGTGCGGCTCTCGGTCTGTATAATTCGCGTATCGTCAAACTCGTCAATAAGAAAGGCAAGCTCAAATCCTCGATTATCATTGACGAGCTGCCGACGATATATTTCAAGGGGCTGGACAACCTTATCGCCACCGCACGAAGCAACAAGGTGGCCGTGCTTCTGGGCTTCCAGGATTTCAGCCAGTTGGTACGCGACTATGGTGACAAGGAGGCGCGTGTAGTGATGAATACTGTCGGAAATATCTTCTCCGGGCAGGTGGTCGGAGAGACAGCCAAGACACTTTCCGAACGCTTCGGAAAGGTTTTGCAGAAGCGGCAGTCAATCTCCATTAACCGGCAGGATGTCTCAACCTCCATCAACACGCAGATGGACGCGCTTATCCCACCAAGCAAGATTTCATCCCTGACGCAGGGAATGTTTGTGGGCTCCGTGGCGGATACGTTCGACGAGCGTATCGAACAGAAAATTTTTCATTGTGAGATCGTCGTGGATGCCGAAAAAGTAAAACGGGAGGAGAAGGACTACAAGCCTATACCTATTATTACGGATTTCACGGACGAGGACGGTATGGACCGCATGAAAGAGCGTGTGCAGGATAATTACAACCGTATCAAGGAGGATGTGAAACAGATTGTCAGGGATGAATTGGAACGTATCGCGAATGATGATAACCTGAAGCATCTGTTGCAACCAAAGTAACGGCTTGAATCATTTGCCCTACTGACAGGAACAACCCCGAATCCGTTTCAATATCGGTTTCGGGGTTGTCGTTTTACCTTATTTATTATAATGTGGTACTTTTCTTTTTTATTTCCATGCCGTCCTCTTCCCATTCCTTCACAAGCCTGCGGATGATTTCATCCACCAGATTGTTGTAGGCGGTATCGGGAACCACCTGTATAAAAAAGGCGTCATGGGCTTCCTTGATTACCCATTCCTTGATTTCTTTCAAATCCTTGCCTTAGGGAATATAGTCCTTGTGTATCATGAACTCGTTGATGTTGTCTGCCAGCAGTTCTTCCAGTTCATAACGTATGTCATCCTCCAAATCGGCAAAAGGTATCTTTTCCTCTTCATAAATTTCATCAGGCAGGGTATCTTCTTCCATTTCTTCCTCCATTTCATAATTGCCCCGTTTCATATCCAGCATGTCCTGCGCGAACCTGCCGGATTCCATATCCTTGTATTTTTTTGCGTACTTTTCCAGCAGTTCCCAGTCCTGGCGCGACATAGGATATTTGAACGCGGCGCGTTCCACCTCGTTGCACCGCCTCATGTCCGCTTGCACCTCTTGGGACAGGGATTGGCAGGACTTGCAGATATGCCGTGCGTGCCCCTTGCCCGTGAAATTCTCGTTGGGGAGGTAATTGCCGCATATCCTGCAATAGTGACCGTGATGTTTCTTCTTCTTTTTCGCCATATTTCTTTTGCCTTGTCTGACAGAAAGTTTCAATCCTTTATCCGGATACAAAAATAGTGTTTTTGACGGATCTCATGAAAGGTATCCGATAATAAAACAGTATTGCATCATACTTTCAGGAAGTGATATAAAATAAAAGGATAAGGAGCTGCATCACGCGGCCCCTTATCCGAACAATTAAAAACGTATGCTATGAACAGAAATTATCGTCGGTTCAGCTCCGCTTCCTCGTCACGCCGTATCCGCTCGTTCAGCCTTGCCTGCATCTGTTCGAGGAAATGCGTGTGGCTGATGGTTTTCCGGCGTTTGATGTCGGTATAGAAACGGTAGCAGTCTTTGGTTTCCACGCCGAAGAAAGAATAGAGTGTCGGGGCAAGCTGTTTCAATGGGATTTCACCGTCATTGATGCAGCCCATTTCGTGGATGCCGTATATCATTTCCACCAGGTCGATGGCGTTGCCTGTCCAGCGCAGGGCAGGAACGAATGCTTTTTCTTTTTTGGGCGTTTCAGGGATGGATGTCAATGGCGGCACTTGGGGGATATTGCTTGTAGCAAGATGCTTCTGTATCTTTCGCACAAAGGCAAGGGCTTTGCGGACAAATAAGGATATTTCTCCATTGTCCGCCGGAGAGTGCCATATGCGGTGGTGTTGCAGCTCGTTTTCCATGTATGCCAGTGCAACAACGGTTGTGGTTATATCAGTACTTCCACAGCATAGTTCAATTATCGCCTTTATGAAGTCATCATAAGCCGTGTTCAGATTACAGGGGTCGGCATCGGCGTTTATCAGTCCGAAAAACTCGGTTTCCGCTAATATGAGGTAGTTCATGTCCTTTCTCTTTTTTAGGGGTTATACACTTGATTGTCTGTGTGCGCACGGTAATCATAGGACAAACCGGATGCCCGTTCTTCTAAAAAAGAGAATAGAATCTTATATTCCACTGAACATCAGTAGGATAATCTGAATAAAATATTTTTCGGATGGTTCTTATTATGAGGGCGGTAATTTAGCTGCATCAAAGATTCGTAATCTGGAATGTCCCAGTTACGAAATCTGTCTAATAGATTATGGAACATCTTCAATCCCTAAGCTTGGAGGAAGTCCTCCAGCACAAAGAACGGCATTACAAACTCCATGCCTACGAGCAGGCCGTCGCATCCCTCCTTACCAGTTTTCCCTCCATTTCCAGCAGCCGCATTGGCGACTACTTGCGGGAACATTATCCGGACTTTCCGCACGTCTGCGAGAAGACCGTCCACAATTATGTCCAGTTCGTCCGGAAGAAGCACCATATTCCTCCGGCCAGATAATCACCGGTCCCATTCTCCCAAGGAGTGGGAGCCCGGTCCGTCATATACATAATTCTTAACAGTAAACATTATACATTATCATATATGAATACCCAAAGCTTTACAAACGGAACAAGCCGCCGGAAGATGTCACAAGAATTGTCAACGGCTGCATACAAGTCGGACTTTTCAACGGTGAGCTATACGAAAAACACCGCATCCTGACTTCCGCTGACATACAGCGGAACTATATGGATCATGTCAGATCCTGCGGTCTGCTCTCCCGATATCCCGACATTCCCAAGGAGTTCGAGCTTTCGGCCAGCTGATGTATTATCCACTTTAAATATAAAGCTTATGCCAAAAACAGCTAAAAAGGGTTTCACCTATTTCAGGTTCGAAACCGATCATTTCTATGATCCGAAAGTAAAGAGACTAAAAAATAAATTTGGAATGGAAGGCTGGGGTGTGTTCCATTTCATTGTAAACGAGATCTACCGTGTCGAGGGATGCTATATGGTTATGGATGCCGACGGTCTGTTCGACATCTCGGACTATTCCCGTATGGATGAGAAAAAGGTTTCGGACATCATCGACTACTGCGCCGAACTGGGCCTTTTCAACAAAGAACTGTGGCAGGACAAACAGATTCTGACCAGTGAGGAGATACAGGAACTGTATGTAGGCATCTGCAAGGCCATCCACCGCAAGCCCGGCATTCCGGAAAGCATCCTTCTGCTGGAAACGGAACCGTCACCGGAGTCCGCCACCATACCGCATGCCACTTGTGAACAGCAGGACACCCCGGCACATGAATGCGGATCTCCGGCCTCCCTTCCGGAGGATGGGAAGGAAATCCGGCAGGCTGTGACTCGCATACGCACATTGTTCGCCGCTGAAAAGGAACTTCGCGAAGAAGCGGACAAAACTCGCGAAAATAAACCGTATAAAATAAAAGAAAATAAAATATCCTCCCCAACCCCTCCGCGGTAAGGGACCAGCAGGAGATCCTGCAGCTCGCCTCCGTGGCGCCCATGGTGCTGGACACCGCCCTGAAGGAGACCTGGGGGAACAAGAGGATCAAGAGCCCCACCAGGTTTATCCTGAGCCGTATGAGGCAGGCAGTTTCCGCATAGAAGCCGGAAACTGCCGTGTTGACAATATGATGGAATTACCCTGAAAAGCTGTCCGCGAGGATGGCGGGAATAAATTTATAAATTTAAAGAACTCATCCTGCCCATCCGTGAGGACCGGCAGGAATCAAACGGAAAATACCATTAAAGCGACATAACCATGACATCACAGGAAGCCAATTCAATCCCGTTGGGAGACATCCTCTCCCATTACGGTTACGAGCCGTCCAGACGGTACGGCGGCTATGACATGTACCGTTCCCCCTTCCGTTCCGATACTTCCCCGAGCTTCAAGGTTTTCAGGGAGGAGAACCGCTGGTATGATTTTGGGGACGGTACGTATGGCAGGGCGGTGGATCTGGTCATGCGTGTGGAAAACTGCTCCTTTCCGCAGGCCATGAAGGAACTCGGAAGGATGAGGACCTCCCCGCAGCTTTCCATGCCTTCGATACGGAAACCGGAAACGGTGTCAGGAAGGCTTCCGGCAGCCGCCCC
>PPYF01506642.1_pt1 | contig 32237 bp, 20 predicted proteins | sample 1559871 | NCBI WGS metagenome assembly PPYF01 (sample SAMN08240021, study PRJNA423297) | Human gut metagenome, whole genome shotgun sequencing project.
ATGTAAAAAATAACAAAAATGAACGCTGGTCACAAATAATTTTTTGTTAAAAATGTACGATTATTAAAGGAGAAAATAGTGTTAAACCTAGGCAGAATCTAGGCTTGACATTATTTTTTTTGTGGAATAAAATCCGTGAACAGAAAAGAAATATATTTCATATTTAGAAAGGAGGTCGTGCAGATGGATGCTTTGGTAGAAGGGCTTATGGAAGAACTTAATTGCGAGACAGTGTTCACTATACCTTTGTTTGGTGGAATCCCAGTATATGAATCCGTTGTTGTTACATGGATTATCATGGCTGTTGTGTTCCTGTTGTGTATTCTGCTAAGCCGAAATCTAAGTGTGGAAAACCCCAGTCGCAGACAGGTAGTTGTAGAAACAGCAATAAAGGGGCTCAATGATTTCTTCACTGAGACGGTAGGAGAAAAAGGAAAGGCATACATTCCATATCTGTCAGCAATTGCTATTTACATAGGAATTGCGAACCTGATAGGACTGCTTGGTTTCAAGCCGCCAACTAAGGATATGAATGTTACAGCAACACTGGCATTGATGAGTATTGTGCTTATTGAGGTCGCAGGAATCAGAGCCAGAGGAACTAAAGGCTGGCTTAAGAGTTTTGCAGAGCCAATGCCTATAATACTTCCTATTAATATTCTGGAAGTATTTATCAAGCCCTTATCACTTTGCATGCGATTATTCGGTAATGTTTTAGGTTCATTTGTAATCATGGAATTATTAAAGATGGTAGTTCCAGCAGTTTTACCGGCAGTATTCAGTTGTTACTTCGATATATTCGATGGACTGATACAGGCGTATGTTTTCGTATTCTTAACTGGTCTTTTTATAAAAGAGGCTACAGAGTAAGAGTATATGTAACAAGAATAAATGTTTTAAAAAGGAGATTATTATTATGTCAACAATTTTAGTAGCAATCGGAGCAGGTATAGCAGTATTAACAGGTATCGGTGCTGGTCTTGGTATCGGTAAGGCAACAAGCAGTGCAGTAGACGCTATCGCAAGACAGCCAGAGGCAGAAAGCAAGATTAGTAAGTCACTTCTTTTAGGTTGTGCCCTTGCAGAGGCAACAGCTATTTATGGTTTCGTTATCGCCCTTCTTATAATTCTTTTCTTAGGCTAATAACATTTATGGGAAAGATAACTAAGACAAGATAGAAAGGAAGGCGAAGCTAGTGTTAAGTATAGATCCATGGAATATATTATGGACAGTAGTCAATCTGCTCGTCTTATATCTGGTGTTTAAGAAGTTCCTGTTTAAGCCTGTTATGAAAGTAATCAATGCAAGAGAAGATATGATTAAGCAGCAGTTTGATGATGCTAAGAAGAGTCAGGAAGAAGCAGATGCATTAAAGGCTTCATATGACGAAAAGCTTGAAAGTGCGAAGACTGAAGCTGATGAGATTATTGTAAATGCTAGAAACAGAGCACAGGAAGAGCATGAGGCAGCTTTGGAAAAGACCAGAAAAGAAACAGAAGTAATGCTTGAAAAGGCAAAGGCTGATATAGCTACAGAGAAAGAGAAAGCAACGGAAGCTGCACAGGCAGATATTGCAAGACTCGCTCTCATAGCTGCAAGAAAAATCGTAAAGACAGGTGATGCTCATGACGCAGGCAGCAGTAAATAATGCAATAGTTTTACACCGGTTGTCTGTGAGCAGAGAGGATGTAAGAAGGGCTGATGAGTTATACAGCAAAACTTCAGAACTTCAGAAAATTCTCACGAATCCTGAAATACCTCTTGCAAAGAAATACGACATCATTGATAAAGTGTTTGCACTTGATGATACCAAGGAACTTATGAAGAATTTCATTAAAGAAATGTGTAAGCTTGGTTATTGTGATGAGATGAGAGACATATTTGACTCATATTACAGAATTGATGATGAAGCAAACCACATTTTAAAAGCAGAGCTTATAAGTGCAGACAGCAGTGATGAAGATGATAATGCAAAGCAGGCACAGGATTTCTTAAAGAGCAGATATCCGGATTATACAATTGAACTGACAAAGACAGTGGATGCGGATCTCTTAGGCGGATATGTTATAAGAGCACATCACAAGGAATACGACAGAAGTTTTGAAGGACGTTTTTGTCAGCTTGAAAGAAAATTAACTGGGAGGTGACCCCTGTGGGCGCAATTAGTGCAACAGATATTATCTCCATTATCCAGAGTGAGATTGAGAATTTCAATTGGGATGAAGCAAGCCGTGAGACCGGTAATGTAATATGGGTCGGTGATGGAATTGCTACTGTATACGGTATTGACCATGCAATGTATGGTGAAATCGTAGTATTTGATAATGGAGTAAAAGGAATGGTTCAGGATATCCGTGAGAATGAGATAGGCGTTATCTTGTTCGGCAGGGATACAGGAATCAAAGAAGGAACTAAGGTTGTAAGAACCAAGAAAAAAGCCGGAATTCCGGTAGGCAGCGCATTTGTAGGAAGAGTAATCAATGCACTTGGCGAGCCTATTGATGGAAAAGGCGATATTAAAGAAGAAGATTACAGACCAATTGAGGAAGATGCTCCTGGTATCGTAGACCGTAAGTCTGTAAGCACACCAATGGAAACAGGAATACTTTCAATTGATTCAATGTTCCCAATTGGCCGTGGACAGCGAGAACTTATCATTGGTGACCGTCAGACTGGTAAGACATCAATTGCCACAGATACAATTATTAACCAGAAAGGTAAAGGTGTTATCTGTGTGTATGTTGCAATCGGACAGAAGGCATCTACAGTTGCCAAGGTTGTATCAACACTTACTAAGCATGGTGCAATGGATTATTCAATTGTTGTATCTTCAACAGCGAGTGATCCTGCATCACTTCAGTATATAGCTCCATATGCAGGTACTGCAATGGCAGAGCATTTCATGCATCAGGGAAAAGATGTTCTTATTGTATATGATGATTTGAGCAAACATGCGGTAGCGTATAGAGCACTTTCCCTTCTGCTTGAAAGATCACCTGGACGAGAGGCTTATCCTGGAGATGTATTCTATCTTCATTCAAGACTTCTTGAAAGATCAAGCCGTTTAAGTGATGCGTTAGGTGGAGGCTCAATAACAGCACTTCCTATAATAGAGACACAGGCTGGTGATGTATCAGCATATATTCCAACAAATGTTATCTCTATCACAGATGGTCAGATATTCCTTGAAACTAACCTGTTTAATTCAGGTATGAGACCAGCCGTTAATGTAGGTCTTTCGGTTTCACGAGTTGGTGGTGCAGCCCAGACTAAGGCAATGAAGAAGGCATCAGGAAGCATAAGAATTGACCTTGCACAGTACAGAGAGATGGAAGTATTTACACAGTTTGCATCAGATCTTGATGATACGACTAAGGCACAGTTACAGCACGGAAAAGCCCTTATGGAGCTTTTAAAGCAGCCACTCTGCCATCCACTTTCAATGCATGAGCAGGTTATGACACTTGTTATGGCTAACAACGGCGTATTTGATGAGATACCTACTAAGGAAGTTAAGAAACACCAGACAGAATTACTTGAATTCATAGATCTCAAGCATCCTGAAATAGGAAAGCAGATTGAAGATAAGAAAGAGATTAATGATGAGCTGGTTAAGAATATTCTGGAAGCAGTAAAAGAATTTGCATAATGCATGTGTGCTAAAAGAAAGGTAAGCGTATAGATATGGCAAACACAAAGGAAATTCAGGATCGAATAAAAAGTATCAATGATACATTAAAGATTACTAATGCCATGTATATGATTTCTTCTTCCAAGCTTAAGAAATCTAAGAAAATGCTTTCAGACACGGAACCATACTTTTTTACTCTGCAGTCAGAAATGAGCCGAATCTTAAGACATATACCTGATATAAGCAGTATATATTTTAAGACAAATGAGGATAAAGACGCAGCGGATAAAAAGGTAGGCTACATAGTTATTACTGCTGATAAGGGACTTGCAGGTTCATATAACCATAATGTTTTAAAGATTGCGCAGGAGCAGCTTGAAAAGAATCCTAATCATTCATTATTCGTATTAGGAGAACTTGGACGACATTATTTTGAACAGCGCGGTATTGAGATTGAGAAGCAGTTCCACTATACAGTTCAGAATCCTACTCTTAACAGAGCAAGAAATATTTCAGAAGAAATAATAGAACTGTACAGAAAAGGTGAACTCGATGAGGTGTATATCATATACACAAGTATGATTAATGCTATTCAGGAGGAAACACAGATTGAACAGCTTCTTCCTCTTAAGAAGGCAGATTTCAATATCCAGATACCGGTTGATTTCAAAAGAGAGGAACTTGCATTAAAACCTTCCCCAGAAGTAGTTATGGACAGAATTGTTCCTGATTATATAGTTGGTTTCGTATACGGAGCTTTGGTAGAGTCATTCTCCTGCGAACAGAATGCCCGTATGATGGCGATGGAGGCTGCATCAAAGAGTGCAAAGGATATGCTGCACGACCTTGATATACAGTATAACAGAGCCAGACAGGCTGCAATCACACAGGAAATAACTGAGGTTATCGCTGGTGCGAAGTCGCAGAAGAAGAAACGAAAGAAATAATGCGACGGATAGGAGATAATATGAGTAATAAAGGAAAGATTATACAGGTAATGGGACCTGTTGTCGATGTAGCGTTCGAAGATGAGAACCTTCCGGCAATCAGGGACGCACTTGAAGTTAATAATGGTGATAAAAAATGTGTAATGGAAGTTGCACAGCATATCGGTAACGATACAGTCCGCTGTATTATGCTTGCTTCCAGTGAAGGTCTTTGCAGAGACATGGAAGTAACAGCTACAGGCAGCGGCATTAAGACTCCTGTTGGAGAGAAAACTCTTGGCCGTCTCTTTAATGTATTAGGAGAGGCTATTGATGGTGGAGAGCAGCCAGACACAGAGGAGAAGTGGGAAATCCACAGAGAACCTCCAACATTTGAAGAACAGAATCCTGCAGAAGAGATTCTTGAGACAGGTATCAAGGTAATTGACCTTTTGGCACCTTATGCAAAGGGTGGTAAGATTGGTCTGTTTGGTGGTGCCGGAGTTGGTAAGACAGTTCTTATTCAGGAACTTATCAGCAATATTGCAACAGAGCATGGTGGATATTCAATATTCACAGGTGTAGGAGAAAGATCAAGAGAAGGTAACGACCTCTGGACAGAAATGAAAGAGTCGGGCGTTCTTGAAAAAACTGCCCTGGTGTTTGGTCAGATGAATGAACCACCTGGAGCACGTATGCGTGTTGCTGAGACAGGACTTACAATGGCTGAATATTTCCGTGATGAGAAGCATCAGAACGTGCTTTTATTCATTGATAATATATTCCGTTTCACACAGGCTGGTTCAGAGGTTTCAGCACTTCTTGGACGTATGCCTTCAGCCGTAGGTTATCAGCCAACACTTGCAACTGAGATGGGTGAATTACAGGAGAGAATTGCTTCTACAAAGAATGGTTCTGTAACATCAGTACAGGCAGTATATGTACCTGCCGATGACCTTACTGACCCTGCACCTGCAACAACATTTGCACATCTTGATGCAACTACAGTTCTTTCAAGAAAGATAGTTGAACAGGGTATCTACCCGGCAGTAGACCCACTTGATTCTACATCAAGAATTCTTGAGCCGGACATTGTAGGTGAGGAGCATTATGAGGTAGCAAGAAAGGTTCAGGAAATCCTCCAGAAGTACAAGGAATTACAGGATATCATTGCTATTCTTGGTATGGAAGAGCTTGCAGATGAAGATAAGGTTACAGTATTCAGAGCAAGAAAGATTCAGAAATTCTTATCACAGCCATTCCATGTTGCTGAGAACTTCACAGGTATTCCTGGTGTATATGTTCCATTAAAGGAGACTATAAGAGGTTTCAAGGCAATTATTGATGGTGAGATGGACGAATATCCTGAGAACGCATTTTTCAATGTAGGAACTATAGATGATGTTATTAAAAAGGCTGAGAAGATGCAGTAACATCCTGCCAGAAAGGAAAAACTAATGGCTACAAGTTCATTTTATTTAAAAGTAATATCAGCTAACCGGGTGTTTTTCGCTGGCAAATGCCGTTCTCTGATTGTGCCTGAGTTCGATGGACAGAAGGAAATTCTTGCCCATCATGAAGATATGGTTATTGCAATTGATGAAGGTCAGATGAAGTTCCAGCCAGAGGGCAGCGACGAGTGGATTCATGCTGTTGTTGGAATGGGATTTGTTGAAATCGTTAACAACCGTGTAACTCTTCTTGTTGAGACAGCAGAAAAGCCTGAGGAAATCGATGTAAGAAGAGCAGAGGAAGCTAAGCAGAGGGCAGAGGAGAGACTTCGCCAGAAGCAGAGTATCCATGAGTATTATCACTCAAGAGCAGCACTTGCAAGAGCTATGGCAAGACTTAAGGCAACATCTGGAAAGTAGAATTTATGATACATATGTGGGTTTGCACCTGCCAGAATGCTTGTGAATAGCATTCTGGCAGGTGCTTTTTGTCGTGCAGGTGTAATGGGGTAGCCATGGAGTGGTGGATTGGACGTTAAAGTAGATGGAAGGCGCGTTGAAGTCCAAAAGAGAAGCCATAGCGCGGCGAATTGGACGTTGAAGCGGTGGGAAGGCGTGTTGAAGTCCAAAAGGGGTGCCGAAGCATGTAGAATTGTTCTTTATAAGATACTTGTAAATAAATATTCAGCTTGCTATAATATGCAAGATGTATTTTGTATACACAAATAAAGTGATTGGAATTAACAAAATACACAATCAGGGAGGAACTAAAGATGTTATCTATGAAAGAAGCGATAGAGAATTATGTGGAAGGTTGTGTTGGGAAGGTTGACTGTCCAGCATACAAGCTTTTTATGAAAGCCATACTTGCAGGAATGATGATTGCATTTGGCGCAGCCGGAAGCAGTGTGGCTGCACATGATATTGCTAATGTAGGACTTGCACGTCTGGTTGCAGGAGTTGTATTCCCAATGGGACTTATGATGGTTGTTATGACAGGTGCTGAACTTTTCACGGGAGATTGTCTGGCAATTATGGCAACTGTACAGAAGAAACATACAGCACTTAAGCTTATACGAATGCTTGTTGTAGTATATCTGGGAAATCTTCTTGGCTCGTTAATGCTTACATGTATTGATTATGTAAGTGGGCAGTATAATTATTCATCGGGAATACTTGGTGCATATACAATTAAAGTAGCACTTGGTAAATGTAATCTTGATTTTACAACAGCGCTTGCATCAGGAATATTATGTAACATACTTGTGTGTGCAGCAGTTATGCTTGCGGCACGTGCAAAGGATGTAACCGGAAAACTGTTATGCTGTTTTTTTATAATACTGCTTTTTGTTGTAAGCGGTTATGAGCACTGTGTTGCTAATATGTATTATGTACCTGCAGGAATGATAGCAAAACTTAATCCATTATATGTGAAAGATGCTATGGAGCAATATGGTTATACAGCACAGCAGCTTAGTACATTGAATATACCGAATTTTATATTTAATAATCTTATTCCTGTTACAATAGGTAATATTGTGGGAGGAATGGCATTCTTCGGAATACCGCTGATGTATATCAATGGGGTTGGTGGGAAGAAGGCGTGAGACATATCTTAAAGATGATTTAGAAGAAAATATATTATTACCTATGATTATTCCTTTAGAAACCATTAAAGCATAGGAAGATGTGCAGTAAAAGAATCACAGACGAACACAGACTTACGTATAATATGTACATGAACCAAAATCTGATAATATATTCCTGCAAGTTCCATTATGAAGATTAGCACCTGAAACATGGTGCTTTTTTCTTTACACAAAAATTACATGGTTTCGGAGAATATTATATCTGTGGATAAAAATGTTATCATATACTACGAAAAAATATGAACATAAATGATGGGGCAAAATAGTGTATCGTCCAACCAGGTGATATATTTGCATCTGACAGCAACATGGTCGCAGAATATAGAGCAGAACCTATAAGAAGATATTATTTCTATTGCTTATAGGCAGAAATATTAGGATTTCTGCTCATAAAGCGCAGATTTCATTGTAAATACCTATAAATGATGAAAAACCACATTATCTATAGGCAATCTTTAGCTTTCTGGCAAGGATAATGTCTGATTCGAGAGAAGAATGTATAGAAAATACCTATAAGCTGTCAGAATATACGACTACCTATAGGTATCATGACAAAAAAATCAGACAAGACACGTCTTCATCAATAATAATATGCCTATAAATCTTGAAATATAGATATTCTTATAGGAAATGTTTAACAACATTATAGTGGATTTATCCAATATATGCTACTAAATCAGAGTCTTGAACGTTATTCAGTAACAGATTTCTTGGCAGAACAGCAAGTCTTAACCCGACATATGTCAATACGGATTTAATATCTTATGTTTCAGTCGGCATTGCGTGCGCAATAATATTGCAACTCATATATATAAAGCTGAAGCGCAGAGCATAAGAAAACAACTCTTAATCAGCAATATACATTCTGATTAAGAGTTGTTTTTCTTCGTCCATTATTAGTAAGTATACTCATGGCGAGGGCAATAATAAAATGCCTGAAGCTGACTGTTACGGTTATAGGTAACTGTATAACAATCGGCTGGTGCATCAGCATAAGTCTCAGGATTAACTCTGATAGTTATTGTCTGTCTGTGAGACTGTCCATTGTTACCGTGTTCTGCACTGGTATTATCCTGTCCTACCCCTTTGAGATTACTGATAGTCTGGACTGGGTACACTTTTGAATTGCGAATAACTCCATTTGCTGCAATAATCCCTCCTTGGACCTTATTTCAAAATGTTACTTCTACATTATATATCGGTCAAATGCGTTATATTATTACATTGAATTTCTTTATAAAAATGTATGATAGAGGAAGATAATGCGTAAGATAAGCCCCATTCCGGACTAATCCGGAGTGGGGCTTTTTATACGCATAAGCAGTTAATGCTTAATTAATCAATTTCTTTTTTCTTAATTCTATCAAGATAATCTTTAGTTTCCTTAGCAACCACACCGTTTAAAGCAACGAGTGCAATAAGGTTAGGAATAGCCATCAGACCATTAAATATATCTGCAATTGTCCATACGGCAGATACAGTCATGTAAGGGCCGATGAATACGCAGAGGATATATATCCATCTGTATGCCTTGATGCATTTCTTCTTACCATTAGTAAGGTATTCAAGGCAGCGCTCAGAATAATAATCCCAGCCAAGAATAGTTGTAAATGCAAAGAATACGAGACATAACATAAGAATAAATGAAGCAACTCCATCAGGGAATGGAAGTCCTAACTGGAATGCTTTAGTTGTTACTGCAACACCTTCAAGTCCCATATCGTAAGCTCCTGTAAGAACAATTGCAATACCTGTAATTGAACAGATGATAATAGTATCAATAAAAGTAGCTGTCATAGATACAAGACCCTGACGTACAGGTTCATTGGTACGGGCAGCGGCAGCGGCAATAGGTGCACTACCAAGACCGGCCTCATTAGAGAAGATACCTCTTGCAATACCCTTCTGCATAGCTACAACCATGGCACCAAGGGCACCACCAGCAGCGGCCTTAAGACCAAATGCACTCTGCACAATTGTAAGGATGGCAGCAGGAACATCTGTAATATTAAATAAAATAATAAGAATACCTGCTAAAAAATATGTTGCAGCCATGAAAGGAACAATAACCTGAGCAACTTTAGAAATTCTCTGGATTCCACCAATAAGAACAAGAGCAACACAGAATGTAAGGATAAGACAGCTTATAACTACAGTCCATGAATATGTTCTTCCAAATAATGAAACAGTCCATGCGTTGTTAGAATCAAAGAAATTATTAACAGCAGAAGAGATTCCGTTTACCTGTGTAAATGTACCAATTCCTAAAAGACCAACGCCTATACCAAAGAAAGCAAATATCTTGGCAAGCCATTTCCACTTAGGTCCCATACCATGTTCAATGTAGTTAAAAGGACCACCAACAACATGACCGTCTTCGTCAACCTGTCTGAACTTAACTGCTAAGAGACACTCTGAGTACTTGGTAGCAGTACCAACTAAGGCAGCAAGCCACATCCAGAATAATGCACCAGGACCGCCTGAGACAATAGCAGTAGCAACACCTACGATATTACCTGTACCGATTGTTGCTGAAAGTGCTGTACATAGTGCTGCGAAACTGCTCACTTCACCATGCTTTCCATCAGTTTCGTCTTTGAAAATGTACTTAAAAGCACGTCCAAGATTAGTAAACTGAACACCCTTAAGTCTGATAGTAAGAAACAGACCAACGGCAAGTATAAGGACAATGAGTGGAATTCCCCATACATATGCGTCAATAGTACCGAGAATAGTATTGATTTTACTAAACATATTATGTATTCTCCCTTTTTATAAAAAATTAAGACAAATTTTAACATAAATCAACTTTTTTTTCAATTGAATACTGTTATTTCCTAATATAATAAATAATTTTGTTAAATGTTGCTTATTGACAAACTCTGTCAATTTATATATTATTGTTGAAAACAAAGGCGTTTTGCAGATAAAGCAAGACGCTTTTTCCTTATTATTAAGGTGATATCCGGAAGATATAATCGGGAGAGACTGTTAAAATGCAGCGCCGAAGGTGACAGCGAAAACTCTCAGGCAAAAGGACCGGTTATGGACGGAACTCTGGAGAGCTGTAATTATCAGCACCGAAGAAGCAATTTCTAAGCATAGAGATGAGAAATATTGAGGCTGATTTGCTTGGGGAGAATCTTTCAGGTTTTTAACAGAGGCATAGGTGTATTAAAGTGCGCCTGTAGCCTCTTGTTTTTATGTAAAGATATATTAGGAAGGGAATCTTCTTAGAAATCTTGATAAAGCAGGATTGCAAGGCACGAAAAGGCTAAAGCAAAGGAGAAAAACATTATGAAGACAGACATTGAAATTGCACAGGAAGCAGTAATGGAGCCAATTAAGAATGTTGCAGCCAGATGCGGCATAAGCGAGGATGATCTTGAATTATACGGAAGGTATAAGGCTAAGATATCAGATGAGTACATCAACAGTGTCAAAGACAATGAAGATGGAAAGTTAATTCTTGTTACAGCCATTAATCCAACTCCAGCCGGAGAGGGAAAGACAACAATTACTGTAGGGCTTGGAGAAGCATTTGGAAAGCTTGGCAAGAAGGCAGTTATAGCACTTCGTGAGCCATCACTTGGTCCATGTTTCGGTATCAAAGGTGGAGCAGCAGGTGGTGGATATGCACAGGTTGTTCCTATGGAAGAATTGAATCTGCATTTTACAGGCGATTTCCATGCAATCACATCAGCTAACAACTTATGTGCGGCACTTCTTGATAACCATATACAGCAGGGCAACGAACTTGGAATTGACCCAAGATGTGTTACATGGAAAAGATGTATGGATATGAACGACCGTGTTCTTAGAAATATAGTTGTAGGTCTTGGTTCTAAGGTTGACGGAACTGTAAGAGAAGATCATTTTGTTATCACAGTTGCGTCAGAGATTATGGCAGTATTATGTCTTGCAACAGATATGAAGGATTTAAAGGAAAGACTCGGCAAGATGGTAGTTGCTTACAATTATCAGGGACAGCCTGTTACAGCATCAGATATCAAGGCAGTAGGTTCAATGGCAGCTTTGTTAAAGGATGCATTAAAGCCAAACCTTATCCAGACACTTGAGCATACTCCAGCATTAGTACATGGTGGACCATTTGCTAATATCGCACATGGCTGTAATTCAGTAAGAGCAACTAAGACTGCACTCAAGATGGCAGATTATGTAATCACAGAGGCAGGATTTGGTGCAGATTTAGGAGCAGAGAAATTCTTCGATATAAAGTGCCGTAAGTCAGGCTTAAAGCCAGATGCAGTTGTATTAGTAGCAACAGTAAGAGCACTTAAGTACAACGGTGGAGTACCTAAGACAGAATTATCAGCAGAAAATCTTGACGCATTAAAGAAGGGAATCGTAAACCTTGAAAAGCATATCGAGAATCTGCAGAAATATGGCGTGCCTGTAGTTGTTACACTTAATGCATTTGTATCAGATACACAGGCAGAATTAGATTATATACAGAAGTTCTGTGAAGATAAAGGCTGTGAATTCGCCCTTGCCAAAGTATGGGAAAAGGGTGGAGAAGGCGGAATTGAGCTTGCAGAAAAGGTTCTTAAGACACTTGAGACAAAGAAGAGCAATTTCCATTGTCTGTATGAGACAGACCAGCCGGTTAAAGCAAAGATTGAGACAATTGCCAAAGAAATATATGGCGCAGGAAGTGTTAATTATTCGGCAGCAGCTAATAAGCAGATTGCACAGCTTGAACAGTTAGGATTTGGTAATCTTCCAATCTGTATGGCTAAGACACAGTATTCGCTTTCAGACGATCCGACATTACTTGGCCGTCCGGAAGGATTTGAGATGAATGTAAGAGAAGCATATGTATCAGCCGGTGCAGGCTTCATAGTAGTGCTTACAGGTTCAGTAATGACAATGCCAGGACTTTCAAAATCACCAGCGGCATATAATATAGATGTTAATGATGATGGGGTAATAACTGGGTTATTCTAGAAAAGTGACTCCCGGGAGTGGGAGGCAGGTGGTTGTGTAGTATATTTTCAAACGCGCTTTCGCTCGGACGAAAACGCAGCGGTACTAAGATTTTGTGAGGTTTGTCGCCTTTGGCGACTCCCTCGCAAAATCAAGTGCCGGCGTTTCCGTACGGTTTGAAACTACACTACACAAACCACCTGCCTCCAAACTTCCGGGAGTTTTTCTACATAGGAGATGAGAATATCTCTCCAGCCCCAACCTTGCCAAAGGCGGGGCGGAGCAGTTGTCCGGTAAAGAAAAGCCCAGCGAACCTAGTACCGCTGCGTCGGAATCCGAGCGGAAGCGTGTTTTGATTTTACTAATATACACGGCTGGGCGTGCTTTAGGGGAGCAACTTCCTACAGCATAACCCCCGACTTCTCCTTACTTCTCTCAATCATATGATTCAGCTTCTCAAATGGTTTCTGTAAGAACAATCCGATAATCAGCGAAACAACTATATATATTGAAAGAAAAGCGAGATTCTTAATGTAATCATATCTGTACATTCCTGCTATACATTCTCTTAATGCATCCATTGAATATGGGAAGAGCAGGAATCGGTATATTATCTGGTAGGCGTTAGGAAGTACTTCTATAGGGAATGTACCGCCTGAGCCGGCAACCTGTATAACGAGCAGGACAATTCCAAGTGCTTCACCGATATTTCCAAATGCAACAGTAAGGCTGTACATAAAGAAGGTGAATACGAAGCTTGAGAATGCACATGCAACCCAGTAAAGGAATGGGTGGTAACACTGGATTCCTATGTAGAGAAGATTTCCAAGTGTTATAAGCAGTGCCTGAAGCTGTCCTACTGCAAAGAATATAAAATACCTTCCGAAGAATTTTTCATATCTCTTTGCATCTGCTGGAATGTCCGGAGCAGGATGCACAGGTGTGTGCATAATAGCAACAAGTATAAGTCCACCAAACCACAGTGCAAGTATTGTGTAGAATGGTGAAGCGCTTGTTCCATAGCTTTTAACAGCATATACCTGCTCTGTTGTTATATTTACAGGTGCAGAGAGAAAATCTCCCAAAGTATTGGCATCTGCATTTAACATCTCTGATAATAAACCATATGTATCCTGTTCAGTGATTGTGTTTAATGTATTAATTGCATTATCAAGCTTTGTCTTAAGGTCACTGAGAAGCTCTTTAGTCTGAGTGAGTGAGCCCGATGTAAGCTTAATTGCAGCAGACAGGTCTGCAACATCCATGTTCATGTCAGAATAAAGCTCTGTTAATGAACTCATAATGCTTTGAATCTGGGACATCTGGTTTGAAAGAGCAGATGATAATTCATTTAAAGATTCAGCGGAATTACCATTTACAAGTGCCTGTAAGGTTATTAACTGCTTCTGCTGTAACTGTAATTGTGTATAAACTTGCGGTGCAGCACTGTTTGAACTGCTGCTTATTGATGATGTAAGGTCAGTAATTGCAAGCATTGAGTTAAGAATTACATCGTATGTTGAAAGTGTAGTCCTTGCGGATGTAAGTCTGTTAATAACTGCATCCATAAGAGAACCGGTTTCTTTATCTGCATCTTTGATAACTGAGTCGCCAGTACCGGCAATTGTAGATACAATTGTATCTATAAATGTCTGGTTTACCTGCTGCTGAACTGCTGTTTTAGCCTTGTCTGTTATCTTAGGTGCAATAGCGTTTGCTTTCTGGTTACAGTAATATTTTAACTGAGGATGTTCCATGGAATCACTTAAGAAGCTTATAAGATTCTTGGAAAAATTCTCTGGAACAACGAGGGCTGCATAATACTCACCGCTGTATACGCCTTCGATTGCTTCATCTGATGAAGCAACAAACTGCCAACCAATAGTGTTATTAGTTTTAAGTGCATCAATTATGGTGTCACCGACATTAAGCTCCGTTCCTTCAAGAGAAGTACCTTTGTCAACAGATACAACGGCAACTTTAATCCTGCTTGTGGAAGCCTGTCCATATGGATCCCAGTTTGACAGGATATTAAACCACGAATACAATGCAGGAATAACGGTAAGACCGATAATTACGCATAGTGCAATTACATTTGTTTTTATGTGGCGAAGGTCAGCCCGTATAATCTTAAATATATTTTTCATAACTGTACCTCACTTAAAAATGCTTTGATACTGTCTGTAAGAGAAGTATCAGCCTGTTTTTCCTTAATCTCAATATTGAGCTCATTGAGCTTTCTTGCGAGCTTGTCATCAATATAATCAATAACTATAAGATAAGCACAGAATATAAAAAGTGAGATTACCCAAAGAAGCAGATAAACAACCTTAGCTGTATCCATGGTAAACATAAGCACCATGAATACTAAAGGAATTATCATCATACATCTTAAGCAGACCTTTTTCTTGTGCTGGTTCTTAGCGTGCATATTTTCTGCAAATGCTGTGATTTCCGCAATAACAACATCTATATTAAAATCATCATTTTGCATAAATTCATTTCTCCTTTACATAAAATGTGTTTCTTTCATACGGCGTTCGAAGAACTCGCGTACTTCAAGAAGTGACTTTCTGATTCCAAGTCCCAGAATAAGGGAAATAACAGCATAAGCGCATAATTTCACAAGAAATACAGCGTAATCACACTGATATAATCCGCTTATTGCCTCCCTCATGGCATTGATTGCATAAGGGAATGGGAAGTAAAGGTACACATTCTGGAAGAATTCGGGAAGAAGTTCTATAGGATAAGTTCCGCCTGAACCGGCAATCTGTAACACAATCATAACTACAGCAATAGCTTTTCCCAAATCACCAAATGTAAGAACAAGTGTATATATAAATAATGTAAATACAAAGCTTGTTATAGCGGCTGCAAGCCACAGCATGAATGGGTGGGTGCAGTCAATTTTTAAAATGTACAAATCACCAAGAACAACTACAAGAGCCTGAAGCTGTCCCATTGCAAGGAAGAGTAATGCACGGCCTATATATTTCTGGTGTTCTGTGGCATCCTTGAATTCATCATCCTCATAGTCAACCTTTACTTTCATAAGGGCAACTAAAACAATTCCTCCAACCCAGAGAGCAAGTGTTGTATAGAAAGGTGTAACACTTGTTCCATAGTTAGTCTGCATATAGACGTAGATTTCTTCTACCTGTACAGGTTCTGACAGGAATGACGCTATTGACTGTGCGTCTGAGTTGATGAAATCCATTATCAATTTATATGTAGAAGATGAACTTATATCTCCTACTGAACCAGATATGGTATCAAGTCTTTTGTTGAGAGAATCAAGTAATGTTTTTGTGCTTTCTAGAGTTGTATTAATATTTACTGATATATCACTTACTCCAAGAAGCATCTGCGAGATTCCATTAATATTGTCTCCGGCACTGCTTATATTAGCGGCCAGACTGCTTACGGCATTTTTAATGGAAGCCTTAAGAAGGTTAACATTAGTTCTTATTACAGTCTGCATAATTGTCTGGCTCTTCTGGAGCTCTGTGCGGCACTGTTCAACAACAGACTTGATTAACTGGTATTTTGCCTGAAGTGTTTCAGGTGAATCAGTAAGAATATCGGCACACTGCTGAACAAGGTTGTATGCGATATTCTCCATAGCGTTAACAGAAGCTAGAGCTGACTTTAGGGCAGTGATAACTGCCGGGTCAATGCCATCTACTTTGCTGAGGGAATCAATAGCATCTTCAAGAGCCTTATTCTGGTCTATAAGTTCCTTTAACTGTTTGTTGGCTTTACTAAGCTCAACGCCAGCCTGTCCGACATCAGTTATTGAAAGCTGTACAGCTTTATCAAGAGAATCAAGTGCGCTGTCAGTTAATTCATTCATAGCTTTAAGCTGCGCATCAATCTGGTTTGCAATATCATCTGTGACATTATCAAGAGATTTATTGGCAATATCAGCAACATCAGTTGTTCCGGTAAGAACATCTTTAATCTGTGGAAGAACCTCCTGAAGCTTTGCAAGATTATCTGCCAGGTCTGAATTACTCTTAATAAACATGTCAATCATGGTATCGTAAGAATTAATATTGGCAGATACACTCTGTAAATCCTTAACTGTCTTTTCAATAATTGAAGGATCATTTTCAGCTATTTCGTTAAGTCCCTGCATAATAGTCTTAACACACACATCAATGAATTCGGAATTGATAGTGTTCTGAAGAGTGCTTTTTCCTGTATCTGTAATCTTGGAAGCAACAGCATTTTTCTTGGAATTCTCATAGTATGTAACTGTTGGTGGATTAAGACCATTGTCAAGGAAGTCATACAGGCTTCGTGAAAAGTCCTCACCAACAACGATAACGGCATAGTACTTTCCGGCATTCAGTTTATTCATGGCTTCATCTTTAGTTTCCGGAAAACGCCAGCCTAATTTATCATTCGAATGAAGCTGTTCAACAATCTGTTCTCCCATATTGATAGTGGAATCATCAGATTCAGAGTAGCCTTCATCTTCAGAAACAATAGCAATCTGGACAGACGCAGTGTTTGCGTAAGGATCCCAGTTGGAATATATGTTAAACCATGCGTAAAGCGATGGAATAAGGCACAGACCAAGCGCAATGGCTAAAGCCAGAATATTCCTGCTAAGACCTTTCAAATCTTTTTTGAAAATCTTAAATATCATAACATTCCTCAATTCTTTAATTATCGTTTAAAACTTATATGTATTTTACTTAAGAAACTGGGGAAAATCAATACAGAGAGGATAAATCAGACATATTTAATAAATTAAGAAAGGATACGGATTTATGAACATATTGTATTGTGGTGATAAACCAATGCAGAAGGGGATTCTTTTATCTTCAATGTCTCTTATTAAAAATGTGGATGAACCGTTAAATATATATATTCTCACGGTTGATTACAGGGAAAAAGGTATTAATTACAAGCCGGTTGATAAAGCATTTGCAAAATATCTGAAAGAAAAATTGAATAAATCGGACATTAAAGTAAATATCTTTCTTGTTGATGTTACAAGATATTTTGTTGAGGAGCTGCCGGAGGCAAATATGCAGAGCAGATTTACTGCGTGCTGTATGCTGCGCCTTTTTGCTGATAAGACAGATATTAAGGATAGAGTTCTTTATCTGGATACTGATGTGTTGTGCAGAAAAGATTTTAGGGATTTTTATTATCAGAATATGGATGGCATAGAGATTGCGGGAGTTTCTGATTATTATGGCAGATGGCTTTTCGGTGATGGCTACATTAATTCCGGAGTAATGCTTATGAATATGAGGATGATAAGACAGAACGGGCTTCTGGAAAAATGTCGTGAACAGTGCATAAGAAAGGAAATGTTTATGCCTGACCAGACGGCTGTTAATACATTTGCAACAAGAGTTAATCTGTGCGGACGAAAGTTTAATGACCAGAGGAGGCTGCATGACAACACTGTTTTTCAGCATTTTACAACTACCTTCCGGGTGTTTCCGGTGATAAGGACTGTTTCAGTCAAGCCGTGGGAGATTGATAAAATGCATAATATACTTGGGCTTCATGAATATGATGAGCTTCTGGATTCTTATAACAGGGAGCATGAAGAGTACATGGCAGTTTCACGTATTCCTGTGTTTTTCTCAATTAATGAACAGTACGCACCATATCTGGCAGTGTGCCTTAAATCGCTGGCTGTACATGTGGCTTGTGATGAGCGTTACCGCATTATTGTTATGTGCGATAATGTGAAGAATATTACGATGATTCAGCTTCGTAATGTGATAAAGGATTATGAAAACATAGATATTGAATTCGTTGATATAAGAAAGAAAATGTACGAATATTCTGAAAGCTTTGGACAGACAGTTACTGACAGGCAGGAAAACAGGCTTTATTCAGGCGAGTTTACACTGACGATATATTTCAGGTTATTTATTGCAGAGCTTTTTCCAGAACTTAATAAAGCTGTGTATATTGACTCTGATACCGTAATAAATGATGACATTGCAAAGCTTTATTCAGTTGATATGGGAGATGCAATGTTTGGTGCAGTAAGAGATACATTTGCAGGAAAGAATACAATACTGGCTCATTACATTGAAAATGTAGTGGGAATAGAGCGGGATGAATATGTCAATTCAGGAGTGCTTCTTATGAACCTTGATAAGATAAGACAGGCTCATCTGGCAGACAGATTCTTAAAGCTTATGGCTGAATATCACTTTGACAGTGTTGCACCTGACCAGGATTATATTAATGCTATGTGTGCAAAAGAAATATATTTTCTTGATAAGGAATGGAATGTTATGCCTAACAAGGGCGGGGAGTATATAGCAAGACCGAAGCTGATACATTATAACCTGTTTGACAAGCCGTGGCATTACAGCGAGATTCCGTATGAGGAGTATTTCTGGCAGTATGCGGCAGAGTCAGGATTTTATCCGTTGCTGATTAAACAGCGCAAGCAGTATGGGGATAATGAAAGGAAAGCTGACCGTGAGAATTTAAAGAAGCTTCTTGCAAGGGCTGAGAATATTGCGGACGGTGATGGGGTTAAGTTTTCTGATGTTGTGGGAAGCAGAATTGTTGTGGATAGTGGTTTCGTGAAGGATAGCAGTGATGCTGCAAAATAAATTATGTCGGAGGAGATATGATTGGTGATAGGGAGCAGGTCTATGAAAATATTAGGACGGCTGTAAGCCTTAATCAGTTGAATTCAAAGGTTGAGCCGGGAGACCCTAAGCTGTTACGCGAAGATAAAGAAGCATTACTAAGACATTATATTGATTACCGCACAGCATATGGTTTTTGTGTGAAGAAATATATTGCAGAAGCTATATTTCATGCCGGGACTTCTGCGGTGGGGCTTATAACACAAGTTGACGGACTTGAGAATCTTTCTGGAATCAGAGGTCCTGCGATTGTAACATGCAATCATTTCAGCCCGTTAGACCCTGCAATTGTCAGGTTTGCAATGAGAAAAGCTGGATTCAGAAGAATAAGTATTGTTAATCAAGATTCTAACCTTGCAATGAAAGGTTTTGTCGGGTATATGCAAAAATATGCCGACACAATGCCCGTAAGCAGCCTGAAATGGTTTATGGAGACTGAGTTTCCTAATCAGATTGAGAATGCACTTGAAGAAAACAAACTTGTGCTTATATATCCTGAGCAGGAAATGTGGTTTAATTATCGGAAGCCCCGCCCATGCAAAAGAGGTGCATATCTGTATGCGGTAAAGTTTAATGTGCCGGTGATTTCGCTGTTTGTTGAACAGCAGGTTAAAAGTACACATTTGCACACATTCAGGGTACATGTCCTGCCAGTAATATATCCGGACAGACAGCTTGATGAAAGAACAGCAAGTTTAAGAATGCAGCACACAGACTATGAGCAGAAATGTGCTGCATATGTCATGGCATATGGAAAGAAGCTGACTTACGATTTTGAAGAGGGCGATATTGTAGGAAGATAAAAGCATTTGACGCGGAAAGAATTGAAGTGTATATATATTTGAAGAAATTACAAAGATTGAGAGGAAAATGTATATGAAGATACATTCAGTGGCAGTACTTGGAGCAGGAGCAGTCGGCTCTTATGTTATATGGGGACTTTCAGAAAAGAAGGATATAAGTTTAAGCGTTATTGCAAAGGGTGAAAGAGCGGAAAGACTTAAAGCAGAAGGCTGTCTGATTAATGGAAAGACATACCACCCGGAGGTATTGACCCCAGAGGAAGCAAAAGGTGTTGACCTTCTTGTTGTATCATTAAAATACGGCGCACTTGCAGGTGCATTAGATGATATTAGGGAAGCCGTCGGTGAGAATACAATTGTCATGAGTCTTATGAATGGTGTTGACAGTGAAGAGATAATATCTACCAAGATAGATAAATCACATATCATTTATTCACTTATAAAGGTGGCGTCACACCGCGAAGGTAAGGAATATGTGTTCAATCCTGAGACTACAATAGGCATTATATATGGAGAGGAAACTGCACCATTTGAGAGTAAGAGAGTTGCGGCAATAAGAGATTTATTTGATGGAACAGGACTTAATTACAGAGTGACTGAACATATCAAAGAAGAGATATGGAGCAAGTATAGACTTAATATCTGTAACAATCTTCCACAGGCTATTATTGGAGCAGGTGTTGGCTGTTATACTGACAGTGAGCATATGAAAGCAATCAGCGAAGGATTACGTAAGGAGGTTGAAGCAGTAGCTCTTGCCAAAGGCATTGATATGAGCAGGTGTGCAGATAACTCAAGCCGAGGAAGCGCTGTTCCGCCAACAGCAAGATATTCAACACTGCAGGATATTGACGCTGGCAGACACACAGAGATAGATATGTTCTCCGGCGCAATGATGCGCATGGGGAAAGAACTTGGAATTGATACACCATATAATGAATATACATATCACATCATCAAGGCACTTGAAGAGAAGAATGATGGCATGTTTGATTATGATGAGAATAGTGAGGCTGTGACTTATTCTAAGTAGTGGCAGACGGATTTAGCAGGCATGTGGGGTACAATACAGAAAATATAAGATATTAATCATGGCGCAGCCTTTTTAAGGGCTGCGCTTATTGCTTCTATAAAGACGGAATATGTATATCTGTTGGCTGAATCATAGGTTATGTTGGTTGTGCCGGCTTCCATGACTTTAGCAGCAACTTCATCAAATGAAGTTGTGAGCTTAGGGTACATAGTTGTGATTGATTCAGAAAGATTAACAAGCTCAATGCTGTTAATGTTAGAGGAATCAACTGTGACCTGGATATCAACGGGGTTGCCGTCTAACAGAATAGAGGCGGTATATACTCCGGGGCAGAATTTAGGAGCGTCGGCATTATCAAGGGGTGTCTCAATATTAGAAGAAGCAGAAGCATTTACAGTGCTGCTCTTAGGTTTAGTGGTATTCCTGGAATTATCAGAACTATTGCTGCCAAGACGGATAACAGCGAATATAATAAAAGCTATTATAATAGCAGCGATAACCGCTCCAATAAGGAGCTTTTTAAATGGAATAACAACAATTTTAGTCTGACTCATCACAAAGAAACCTGCCCTTCATATTCATTATTACAAAATATATGGTATGGAGTGGGAGATTATGATTAAAATGTGGTATATTAAATACAAATGTATTGGATAGTGTAAAATGGTAGGTTTATGAAGAGGTGAATGATTATGAACAGTAAATTTATCAAAACATTTGCAGTAATAGTGATTATAGCGGCAGGCATGACAGCGTGTGGACAAAAGAAAAATGTTACAACAGATGATGTATCAGAAAAAGAGATGGCGAACATACAGGAGACTGCAGCACAGGAAATTATAACACAGGAGATTACAATCGAAAAAGAACCGGAAGATGACGAATATGTTCTTGTAAATAAATACATACCAGATATATATGTCGAATTGATGTATGCAACAGACAATAACTTTACAGGTGTCAGAATATATGGTTTCACAGACGCATACCTTCGATACGGAACAGTTAAGAAGCTTGCAAATGTGCAGAAAGAACTGAAAGAACAGGGGTACAGCTTAAAGATTTGGGATGCATACAGACCGTTTGAGGCACAGCAGAAATTATGGGAAGTATATCCGGACCCTAACTATGTGGCAAATCCGGCTGACGGAATGAAAAAGCATAATCTTGGAGGAACAGTAGATATAACTATGGTTGCTGCAGATGGAAGCATTATACCAATGCCTACAGAATTTGATGATTTCTCTCTAAAAGCAGACAGGAATTATTCAGATATAGACAATGAAGAAGCTGTGAACAATGTTATGATTCTTCAGAATGCTATGGAAAATAACGGATTTACAGGCTATCAGGGAGAATGGTGGGACTATTCAGATACGGTGGAATATGAAGCGGTTGATTTCGAACCATGATGAGGCATGATATGAAAAGGTGCATTATGGTAAAGCAAATGATGGTAAAGTCTATTATAGAAAGATTAGGGGAGTAACACATGTCATTACAATTAATTCTGGGAAGCTCAGGTGCGGGTAAATCGCACTATCTGTATACGCATATAATTGAAGAGTCAATGAAGAATCCTGACAGGAATTATATAGTTGTTGTGCCGGAGCAGTACACTATGGCAATTCAGAAAAGACTGGTGTCCATGCATCCAAGAAAAGGAATACTTAATATAGATGTTGTGAGCTTTGAAAGGCTTGCGTATAAAGTATTTGAGGAAGTGGGGGAGGATAATCTTGAAGTCCTTGATGATACAGGAAAGAATCTGATTATTAAAAGAGTTTTAGAGCAGAACAAGGACAGATTAAAATATTTTGGAAGTAATCTGTCTAATACAGGATTTGTGTCAGAGATGAAGTCTGTTATATCGGAAATGCTTCAGTATGATATCAAGCCGGATGTTATGCAGGATGCGGCAGGTGCAGCATACAGTGATTCAGAGGGAAGTGCAGCACTTCAGTATAAGCTTGATGATATAGTACTTGTATATAACGCATTTGCAGAGTACATAGACAAGAATTATATAACTAAAGAAGAAATACTGGATAAATTATGCAGCAAGGTTACAGAGTCAGAGAGAATAAAGAATTGCGAGATAGTATTTGACGGATTCACAGGCTTTACTCCGGTTCAGTACAATTTAATGACAATTCTTTTATTAATGTGTCCCAAGATATATGTTTCCCTGACAATTGATGCATCTGAGCGTGAAAATTCAGTAAGAGGCAGGGAAGAACTTTTTTTCATGAGTAAGGACTGCGTATCAAAGCTTTATAAGATATGCGATGAAGAACATGTGAAAGTCCTTGAACCTGTGTATATTGCAGGAAAAGTAGTACCGGGAAAGAATGTAATTGTAAATGTTAATTCAAGATTTAAGAATTCAGAAGAACTGGATTTCCTGGAACAGAATCTTTTCAGAAACAATTCGGGAAGATTTAATAAGAAGACTGACAATATCGTTATATATGAGGGAGCTGTTGCCAAGGAAGAATTAACATTTGCAGCAGGAGAAATAATAAGACTTACAAGACTGTGTGGATACAGATATAACGAGATTGCGATAGTTACTGCGGACATGGATGGCTACGGCAAACTGGCGGCTAATATATTAAAGCAGAACGATATACCATATTTCTTAGATTACAAGCGCCATGTGACGGACAATCCATTTATTGCGGCAATTAACGGTGCACTTGGAATAATAGAGAATAATTACAGCTATGACAGCATATTAGGATTCCTAAGAACCGGAATGAGCGGAATGGAGCGCGAAGATATTGATCTGTTAGACAATTACTGTGTTGCAGTTGGAATCAGAGGCAGGGGAAAATGGCATGAACCATGGATAAGAAAGTTCAGGGGAACAGTCAATAATACTGACCTTGAGAAGCTTAATTCACTAAGAACAATGATAACGGATATGTTGGATCCATTGGAAGAAGTGCTTAAGTCAAAGGAATCTAATGTTGCAGATATGGTAAAGGCTCTTTACGAATTCCTTGTGCGTGAAGATATGGAGCAGAAGGTAAGTGTGCTTAATGACAGCGAGTACACTGGTGATGAATATGCGCAGTTATATAAGAAAGTTATAGAAGTATTAGATAAAATGTATGCCCTTCTTGGAAGCGAGAAGGTTGGTATTAAAGAATTTAACAAGATACTTGCGTCAGGATTTCAGGAGATCAAGATAGGACTTATTCCGCAGACCAACGACTGCGTTGTTATCGGAGATATAGAAAGAACCCGTCTTGACAATATCAAGGTCATGTTCTTTGTCGGAATCAATGACGGCAATGTACCTAAGAAAGCTGATTCAAGAAGCGTTCTGTCAGAAAGCGACAGGGAGTATCTTGAGGATAAGGGAATAGTTATGTCAGCTTCCGTGAGGGAGAAAGCATTTACACAGAGATTCTATCTGTATCTTATTATGACAAAGAGTGCGGAGAAGCTTTACATGTCATATGCGGTAAAAAACAGCGAGGGTGCGGCGCTGATGCCTTCATATATTATAAGAAGCATGAGAAAAATGTTTTCACATTGCCTTAAGTTATCTTACAAAGACACGGCACAGCAGAATTCATATGTGACAATACCGCGGGCGGCTAACAGCTTTGATAATACTGAAATTGCTGCAAATGTAGATGAGGATATTATTGATTCACTTACTGGCGGCAGGCTTGTCGGAAGCGTCACATCTTTTGAGAACTTTGCAGAGTGTCCGCTGAGGTATTACTTAAGATATGGAGTTGATTTGAAGGAAAGGGAAGAATTCACATTTTCACCAGTAAACTTTGGCGTCGTACTGCATGCGGTTATCCGTGAGGTGTGCGACGAAATCAAGAAAAACGGTGAGTCGTACTATCTGATATCAGAGGAGAAGCGCCGCGAGATGGTAAAAAGAAGTGTCGCTGCAATTACTGACATATACCAGAACAGTATCCTTAAGGATTCAAGCCGTAATTCATTCATGATTAAGCGGATGGAAGACCTTGCAGACCGCACTGTATGGGCGATGGGTGAACAGTTAAAATGTGGTGATTTCGTGCCATTTGTATTCGAGCATAAGTTCAATATGGAAGTCGGGGACGGAGACAGAAAGCAGCTTATGAGCGGAACAATTGACCGCGTTGACATATGCGAAAACGGCACAGATGTATATGTAAGAATTATCGATTACAAGACAGGAAAGAAGGATTTCAACATAGTAAAGACCTACTACGGAATTGATATCCAGCTTATGGTCTACATGGAAGCGGCAATGAAGCTTGTGGCGAAGATGCGTCCGGGTAAAAATGTGATTCCTGCCGGAGTGTTCTACTACAACATAAGTGACCCGATTGTATCTGCGACAACAGAGAGTGCAGAAGAGATAGAGGATAAGATTAAGGGTGAACTGCGTCTTAAAGGAATGGTTAATTCGGATAAGGATATTGCCGAGAAGATGGACAATACCGAGGGTACATCACTTAATATTCCAGTTAGCAGAAAGGCTGACGGCGGATTTGACTCACGAAGAAGCAAGGTGATGAATACAGAGCAGTTTAATATACTTGGAAGATTCGTTGATGTAAGAGCCATTGATACTGCGGACAGAATTGCAGGTGGTGATATCAGGAGAAGTCCTTATAAAGATGGACAGTTTTCAAGCTGTGACAGATGTCCTTATGGGGCAGTGTGTGGATTTTCAGTGGATTTGCCAGGCTGCAATTATAGAAAATTAAAGAAATTCGATGATGAAGTATTATGGAATAATATAAAGGAAGGGGTTGATGAGAATGGAAAGAAAATGGACACCGGCGCAGAAGAGCGCGATTGATACAAGAGACTGTAATGTGCTTGTTTCGGCGGCTGCCGGTTCAGGAAAGACTGCTGTTCTGGTTGAGCGAATCATTTCCATGATTACAGACCCTGACAAGAATATAGATATAGACAGGCTGGTTGTTGTTACATTTACAAAGGCGGCAGCAGCCCAGATGAAAGACAAGATAAGAAAAGCACTTGATTCAATGCTTGACGAGAATCCGGGGGATGTGAACCTTTTAAGACAGATAACACTGCTTAACAACGCACAGATAACAACTATAGACAGTTTCTGTCTATGGATAATCAGAAATCATTTTCCAGAGGTTAATCTGGACCCGGGGTTCAGGATAATGGACGAGGGTGAGAAGAAGCTTATTGAAAATGATGTGTTGGAAGATGTGCTTGAGGAATTCTATGCCGAAGCAGATGAAGAATTCTTTAATCTTGTTGATGCATTTGGCATGGGACGGGACGATTCAGGGCTTGTGAGCATTATAGATAAAATATACCGTTTTTCAAGAAGCAATCCGTGGATTGATGAGTGGTTTGACGAGTGCATGTTAGTTTATGATGATGAGACTTACGATAATCCTGCAATTAAGGAGCTGTATGATTCAATTAAAAATGCACTTCTTGATTACCGTGATAAATACAACAGATTAGTAGATATCTGTTCTGAGCCGGCAGGACCTGCAGCATATACAGGTGCTTTGCAGTCTGACCTGCTTGGAATTAATGAGATGATTAATTCACAGGATTTTGGAGAGCTTGGCAGAAGGATAAGAATATTTTCATTTGAAGCTCTGTCAAGAAAGAAGGATGCAGGAGCAGACCCGGATATTAAGGAATATGTTAAGGGGCAGCGAAAGTTGTTTAAAGATTACATAGGACGGCTTAATGATAAGATATTCTTGAAAGATGATGAGGGAATATTTGCAGACATGCAGGGGGCAGGCATCCAGATACGGACTTTACTTAAAGTGGCAAAGGTGTATGCCAAGCGTGTTTCAGAGGTGAAGCGAGAGAAGGGCATAATTGATTTTAATGACATGGAACATCTTGCTCTTTCAATACTTGTAAAGAAAGAAGATGGAAAGCTTGTATACACAGAGACTGCCGACAAGCTTGCGAACAGATTTGAAGAGATACTGATAGACGAGTATCAGGATTCCAATCAGCTGCAGGAGGTTATTCTTAATGCGGTGTCAAAGACGAGACTGTCCGGTGAGAATAACAATATATACATGGTTGGAGATGTAAAGCAGAGCATATACAAGTTCCGTCTTGCCTGCCCGGAGCTTTTCATAGAGAAGTACGATACATACGGCGAGACTGGCGATAATGTTAGAATTGAATTACAGAAGAATTTCCGAAGCCGGGAAAATGTACTTGAGTGTGCCAATGATGTGTTCAGTCATATCATGAATAAGAATTTTTCAGGAATCGGGTATGACGAATCTGTAAGGCTTAATGCGGGGTTTCCATATCCTGAATACAGTGACAGTAATTATGGTGATGAAGCCAACAAGAGTACAGATGTAATTCTTATATCTTCAGAGAATGAAGAAGAAGCTACGACAAGAGAGCTTGAGGCAGACAGGCTTGCAAAACTGATTGAGGGAATAGTTGCTTCTGGTGTAAATGTGTATGATTCAGATGAGAATATATACAGACCGGCAGAATACAGGGATATAGTAATTCTTACAAGGTCAGTTACAGGTTGGGCAGATACATTTGCAGATGCCCTGATGGACAGGGGGATACCGGCGTATACAGATTCGTCAACAGGATATTTCAGCGTGCGTGAGATACAGGTAATCTTAAGTATGCTTACAATAGTAGATAATCCGGTTCAGGAGATAAGCCTTGCGGCGGCAATGATGTCTTACTTTGGAGGATTTACGGCAGCGGAGCTTGGAATGGTGAGAAAGCTTGGCAGGGAGCATGCAGATAAGAATACACATAACAACCTGTATGAACATTTGAAAGCAGTTGCAGTGCTTGGCGGAGCAGATAAGATACAGGAGACGGATGTTAAGCAGCTGTCCGGCAAATGTGCGTTATTCCTTGCAAAGCTCACAGAATACCGAGACAAGAGCAGTGTTGAGTCACTATATGATCTGTGTTGGGAGATGATATATGATTCAGGCTACTACGATTATGTGGGAACAATGCCTGCCGGAACGCAGAGACAGGCTAACTTAAATGTCCTGCTGGAAAGAGCAGCGGGATATGGAAAGTCAAGTTATTCAGGTCTGTTTAATTTCTTAAGATATATTGAAAGACTTAAGAAGTTTGACGAAGATTTTGCAGAGGGGGCTGCCAGCCTTGACAATGAGAATCTTGTAAGAATTATGAGTATTCATAAGAGTAAAGGCCTTGAATTTCCTATTGTAATACTTGCAGGAGCGCATAAAAGCATTAACTTTATGGACGCAACAGCACCGGTGCTTGTAGACCAGAACTTAGGAATTGCAGTTGATTATGTTGACCTTGAAAGAAGAACGAAGACACCTACTATTATTAAAGGTGCTATGGCAAGAAGAATTGTAAGAGAGTCGATAGCAGAGGAAGAGAGACTTCTCTATGTAGCAATGACAAGAGCAAGGGAAAAACTCATAATTACTGGAGTTGTAAAAGATGCAGACAAGACACTTGATAAATACAGGGGAAGGGCTGAGCAACTTGCAGCAGATGGAATGTTGTCTTTCGCAGACAGTGAGAATATAAAGAACTATCTTGATATGATAATGCCAGTGTGTCTTATGGATTCAGATAAATTGAAAGGCAGCTTTAAAGTGATGGTTGATGCCGGAGAGGATTCTTGGGCTGATGTGGATGAATCCGAGGAGATGGCTGGTGAAGCGAATGCTGTTAGAATCGGGGGACTGGCTGATGAAATTATGGAAGCTGTGTCTTATCCCTTATTAGAGGAGCTTCCGGAGTATGTTCCTGATGATAACGCAGCCGGAAGGATGAAGCTGACGGTTTCGCAGCTTAAGTCTATGCAGGCGGATGATGATTCAGAGGAAAATGCTTACATGGATGAATCTGTGAAGTCAGCACTTAAAAAGGAAGAATGTGATGAGACAAACAGCATAATTCCAAAGTTCATAAGCGGTGATGAAGTGCAGCTTGCTGCTAATGAGCGTGGTAGCGCATATCACAGGGTTATGGAATGTCTTGATTATTCAGTGAGTGTGAACCTTGATGGAGTTAAAGCAGATATTAACAGAATGTTAGAAACCGGCAAGATAAATGAATTACAAGTGAAAAGTGTCAATCCGTGGGATATATATACATTTGTACAATCAGAAACAGGCAGGAGAGTTGCAAATGCGGTGAACTGTGGCAGTGTCAGAAGAGAACAGCCTTTTGTATTTGAGTACGAAGGACAGCTTATACAGGGTATAATTGACTTGTGTTTTGAAGAGGACGGAGAACTTGTGATTGTTGATTATAAGACTGACAGGGTTATGAAGGGCAAAGCGGGGGAAAAAGAGCTTGTCAAAAGATACGCAATCCAGCTTGATTACTATGCAAAAGCGCTGGAACAGCTTACCGGAAAAACTGTAAAAGAAAAAATTGTATATTCATTTACTTTAGGAAAAGAAATAATGTGTTAAAATTACGAAAAATTTTCTCTAACATGTAAAATGCGGTTGAAAATATTGTACAATAATGGTAATATAAACATGATTTGTGAATAAAACATATCAAATTTGCACAAAAATGTGCATAAAATGGAAAAGGAGAGGAAAAATGAAAAAGCAAGTAAAAAAGTTTATGAGTGCATTACTTGCATGTGTAATGGTGGCAGTGTCAGTTATAGTATTTGACATGAATCCAGTACATGCAGCTTCTGGCGCAATAACAGAAGCATCAGGCTGGCTTGAGACAGCATATGTTAAATGGACACCTGTAACAGGAGCTACAGGTTACAATGTATATGTTAAGTCTGCAAGTGCCTCAGATTCAGCTTATGTCCAGTTGGACGATGAGCTTATCAGAAAGTATCCATCTTACATGAGAGCGGATGCTGTAGGATTAAAAGCAGGCGATTATGTTATGAAGATTGTTCCGCTGAACAATGGCAAGGAGAATACATCAGCTGCTATCGTTTCAGATAAGCTTACTGTAAATGCACATGACAGAAGCGGATTTACATTTTCAAGTAATTCACCGGTAAAGAATGGCGTTGGTGCATATAACAACGATGGTACATTAAAGTCTAATGCATCTGTTCTTTATGTTACAGAAGCTAATAAGAATACAGTTAAGATGAAGATTGGTAACACAGAATATACAGGTGTAGCAGCTATTACACAGGCAATTAAGGCTAAGAATAACTGCCAGCCAGTTGCTATCCGTATTATAGGTCAGGTTACATTAAGCGGACTTGCCTGCAAAGATGTATCATCAGCATATGCAATTGGTGTTAAGGGAGCAGCTAACGTAACATTTGAGGGTATTGGTGATGATGCTACTTTATATGAAGCAGGTGTGGCTGTATTCCAGTCAACAGGCATAGAAGTAAGAAACCTTGGTCTTATGAACTGGGGCGGTGGAGGCGACGGAGATGGTATATCTCTTAAGCAGTCACGTGGTGTATGGGTACATAACAACGATGTGTTCTATGGTAATGCTGGTTCAGATGGTGACCAGGCTAAGGGCGATGGCTCTATGGATTTAAAGGATAATTCTCAGTATGTGACAGTATCTTACAATCATTTCTGGGATTCAGGAAAGATGTCACTTTGTGGCATGAAGTCAGAGTCAGGTGAGAACTGGATTACATATCACCATAACTGGTTTGACCATTCTGATTCAAGACATCCTCGTATCAGAACAATGTCAGTTCATGTATATAATAACTACTATGATGGTAATTCTAAATATGGTGTAGGCGCTGCAAAGGATAGTGAGGCATTCGTAGAGGCTAACTATTTCAGAAACTGTAATTATCCAATGCTCAGTTCAATGCAGGGAAGTGATGTTCTGGCAGGTGGAATATTCTCAGGAGAGAATGGTGGTGTCATCAAGGCATACAACAACTATATGGAAGGTCAGAAGTCTGTTATATATGCTAATTCGGATGCTGGTACAACAACTGCAAGTGCAACTGATTTCGATGCATATCTTGCAACATCAAGAAGTGAAACAGTACCTTCAACTTATAAGGCAAAGCAGGGTGGAAAGACATATTCTAATTTTGATACTAAGGTTGATTTAGGTGTTGATACTGCTGATATTGATGCACCTGCAGATGTTCCTTCAATTGTAACTAAGTATGCAGGACGTATTATGGGCGGAGATTTCAAGTGGACATTTGATAACAGTGTTGATGATACAAGCTATTCACTCAACAGGCCATTAAAGGATAAGCTTAATGCATACAAGACATCTCTTGTATCAGTAGGTGGTGGAAGCGTATCTGGCACTTCACATACACATACATATGGTGAGTGGGTAGTTGTTACACCTGCAACAGAGACAGAAGAAGGTCTTAAGAGCCGCACATGTACAGGATGTGGTTATAATGAAACAGCAGTTATTCCAGCTATTGGAAAAGATACACCTGTTACACCTGACACACCGGTATCAGGAGATGCAAAGGTACATAACTTTACAGAATCAGGAACAACAAGTGACTTCTATAGTATTACAGGAAGCATAGCAACAAATAAAGGTACAGCAACATACAACGGTCTTACACTTACAAAATGCCTTAAGATGGAGTCATCAACAAGTATTAAGTTCACAGCACCATCCGCTGGAAAGCTTACACTTGTATTTGGCGGAACAACGGCAGCTTCTGGTAAGGGCGTAAAAGTTAATGGAACAAGCAAAAAAGTTGGTTCTGATGGTACATTAACAGTAGATGTTGCTAAGGGTGCTGTAACTGTAACAAAGGGAGATTCAATCAATCTTTTCTATATGATATATACACCATCTGGAACATCAGAGACAACACATACACATAAGTATGAGTCAAAGATAACAAAGCAGGCAACATGTACAGAGGCAGGAGTGCTTACATATACATGTACATCTACAACAGGAACATGTGACAAGAAGACATACACAGAAACAATCCCAGCAAAGGGACACAGCTTCAGTACAGAGTGGACAGTAGATGTTGAAGCAACAGAGACAACACCAGGAAGCAAGAGCCACCATTGTACAGTATGTGATGCGAAGACAGATGTAACAGAGATACCTGCAACAGGAGTTGCTGAAAAGAAGAATGGTCTTAGTAAGGCAGAAGATGGAAATTACTATTATTATGCAGATGATGTGGTAGATACAAGCTTTACAGGATTTGCAGACTGTGACAATGAAA
>PPYF01525211.1_pt1 | contig 32228 bp, 17 predicted proteins | sample 1559871 | NCBI WGS metagenome assembly PPYF01 (sample SAMN08240021, study PRJNA423297) | Human gut metagenome, whole genome shotgun sequencing project.
ACTCCTTTGATATAAGGAACTACCATCGTGGCGGACAGATACGGGTCTTCGCCCATATATTCAAAATTACGTCCGTTCAAAGGGGTACGGTAGATGTTCACACCGGGGCCTAGCAAGATGTCTTTTTTCCGGTAACGCGCCTCTTCACCGATACTTTTTCCGTAAAGATGAGACATATCAGGATTCCATGTGGCGGAAAGGCAAGTCAATGCGGGGTAAGCGATGCAAGAGTCATTTGTCCATCCTGCCTGATCCCATTCATCCCACAATACTTCCGGACGGATGCCGTGAGGGCCGTCGGTAGCCCATACCTCCGGGATTCCGAGACGGGGTACGCCTGCCGAACTGAATTTTGACTGTGCATGAAGCATCTTCACCTTTTCTTCAAGGGTCATCCGGTTCAATGCGTCTTTTACTCGCTCTTCGATTGGCTTATTCGTATCCAGATACACCGGTTTCTGCGCCGAAGCAGGCAATGCAGCCATAATAGACAAGCCAAGTAACAATGCTTTAAGTTTCATGTTTATTTATGATATAAGAAGTAAGTTATAATTCCACGTATTTATAATTAAAGACTCGCGAACAAGGGGTAACTACTAGTTGCATCCGGCTTTATTAATATTTTTTATAATTGCAACCCGATGCAACCGGTATCATATGTCCTTATTCGGCCTTTAATGTGACACTATTCATACTTTGGGCAAGATTCTCAATCGTTGACTTCGAACCATCCAACGGGGCATATATTTCCAGACTGGATTTCAGCATCCTTCCATCGCAGAGCTTATCTATCTCTTCCTGAACCATAGCCGAACGATAGAAGAACAGTTCGCTATACTCCCTGCCTACTGTGGAAGTATTATCACCAACGATGAATTTTCCGACGGTCAGCTTTTCATTCAACTCTCCGGCTGATGCCTTGTCTGTATATAATAGCGTACGTCCCTGAGCATAATAGTGTGTCAAAGATACTACATGCCACTGATTATCGGTCACATTTGCCGTACCTTTTATTTCACCAGTCAATGGGGAAGTATATACTACCACTCCATCCTGAATTTTCAGAGTTCCGGTCGCATTACCGCCATTGGCAAAAGAGGTGATGATTCCGTCTGCCGTTCCTTTCACTTTGAAAGAGATTGTAAACGGATGCACGGTTTCTTCGGGAGTGAATTCCAGTACTCTTTTGTCTGCCAGAGAGTATGAAGTACTGGACACACGTGCGGGCTGTTTTTTGCCTGCGTCTATCGCGTCGAACAGGGAAGGAACCATGGCGTAAGTGAATTCACGATGTCCGTCGGTAGTAGGATGATAGATATCCGTACCGTTCTGATAACCGTCCGCCCACATACCGCTGCCGTTATCTATCGCTCCCAATAAATTGACGGAAGGCAAATCCCACTCATGAATCAACAGATTCATTTGTTTTACATATTCATAGTCGTCTGCATTGAAGTCGCCACGGGTGTAGTTATTCATCATCACCGGATATTTGCCGTCTTCACGCGCTTTCTTAATCAGAGTCTGCATGTTTTCTTTGAACTGATCGTAAATGGCAGGTTGATTTGCTGTTCCATGAATCCCTTCATTTCCTAATGAAAGACCGAATATCACGTAAGTACCGCAATCATGAATCAGATCGTTGTAACGTGCCAGCAGGTTGAGCGTATTATTGCCGTTGACAGCAATTCCCGAAGTGTACCACGGCAATTTGCTTTCCTGGTTGCGGAAACGTTCGTCCAATAATTCACCATACATATAGGCATAACCACGGTTATTGGTCGCTCCCTGTCCGTTGGCTACGGAAGAACCCATAACAGAGATTTTGAAAGGGTCGATACCTTCTTCGCCACAGTCGATGTAATAGACATACCGGCGTAAGTCGAGCGTGATGTGATAGGTACCATGATTCAGGTTGATGTCTTCCGTATCATAGCCCTGCGTACCCATACCGACTTCATTGACAGAGCCTTTCACACGCTTCATCACATAGTCCCAACTCTTATTCATTACAAAATTAAAGCGTTCGCGGTCACTCACACTGGAGATTCCGGTCAGTTTTACTCTTCCTGCCCAAACGCCTTTGCCCTGATAAGCCAAAGGCACTCCTTTGTCTACCGACCATCCGTTGGGAGTAACGCTGCCGACAAGTGTCCAATTTTCTACGGGAATGACATCATACGTTTTGGTACTCAAGTCAATAGTGAGACGGACTAGTCCGGTCATTGGGGCTGCAATGCCATAGTTATTGGCGGCTACCACTCCTTCTTTATGACCTTTTCCGATGCTTACGGATTTGCCATCTTTCGTGGTTCCCTTGAATGAGAAGTCACCGGATTTGAAAGAAGTATATACTTCAAAAACATTGGTCGGGCTGCCATCGGCAGATACCATGTGCATCGGCACTTCGCCTTCTTCCACCGCACTGCCACTCATCGTGAGTGATGTAAACTGTTCGGGGCGCTCGACGTCCTTATATTCTTCTACTTTCAACGCATTCAACGCAATATAATCACCATTCTTTCTTGAAACGGTAAACTTTATACTGCCTTCGTCGTCGGGGTAGATAAGTTCAGATTCACAGATATTCTGTATATTCTGATTGATGCCCTCGCCGCCACAGTTGGTTCCCGAAGTTTGCAATTCACCCTGATAAAGATTCAATCCCGACATGGTATAATAGGCCGTGCGTGTCTGTGTATTGCTCCGGCTGCCGAATACATAAAATTTATATGCTTTCTTCGGGTCGAGATTGTTGAATGTAAAACTGCTGTTATTCTCACCGGACTCAATATAGAAATAGTCTTCTGTGGCAGAAGCTACGGCAAAATCTTTCAACAACTCAGCCTGAGGTTCAAGCAGACCACCGCCACCGCTTTGTCCATTAGTGGAAAAGCGGTTGTTCAGGGTCAGTTCGTATGTTACCGAAGTATTTTCCGAATTGACAAAAGAAGAATAGACAGTGTTGATTGCAGCGTAGTTTCCATCATTATTGAAAATATTATTCCAATAATGGCTGTTGGCATCGGGGCCTTCGGTCAGACTTCCTCTCCCATCAGTTTGGGAACCGAAGTCAAAGTATAACGTCTGTACCAATACCGGTGTTACCGGTTCAGGTATTACAATGTCTTCCCCCGGAGAAGGAGCTACTACCGGTTCGTCATCATTGCAAGAACCTATCGACAGTATTCCGAACAAAGCGAATACCAATAATATATATTTCTTCATATCGTATTAATCTTATGAGTTATGATTCTTAATGATTTATCTTTCAACATTGGTGTATTCCTCTATCTTCAGGACATTGAGGGCGATATAAGAACCTTCCTGTCTTGCAATGGTAAACTTAATCTTACCGTCATCATCAGGGAAAATCAGTTCTGATACGTAAATCTTTGCAACATTTTGGTTGATACCTTCGCCACCGCAGTTCGTACCCGCGATTTGGAGTTCACCTTCATCGTTATTATATCCCGATACTTTATAAAGGGCGGTACGCACGTCTGTTGCCTTCCGACTGCCAAACGCATAGAACTTATATCCTTTATTCTTATCCAGACCGGAGAATGTGAAACTGCTATTATCTTCACTCTGTTCAATAAAGAAATAGTCTCCCGTAGCAGACGGTATCGCCAAATCCCCCAAATTATCTCCGGTTGGGTCTAATAAGCCACCGCCACCACTTGCTCCATTTGTCGTAAAACGTGAATCCAACGTTAATGCATAAGTAGTTTGAGTGTTTTCCGCATTAATCAATGAAGAATAAACAGTGCCAGCAGTTGCGTAATTTCCACTGTTATTTACAATATTATTCCAATAATTCCCGTTTCCATCGGGATTTTCGGTCTGTTCACCGCGGGCGGTATTCGTTCCATTAGAACCAAAATCGAAATAAAGAGTCTGCACGACCGCCGGTTCCGGTTTAACCTCTCCATCCGCAATCTTCTTAAAGGAGAGCACACCTTTATCATTTCCGGCTGTCAAATCAACAGTGAGTACATACGTAGCCCCTTCTTCCAGGCTCGCGCCGCTGGCAAGTTCTATATTCTTGCTGTCTGTCAGTTGAATAAGCGATTCGGTTCCGTCGTTAGCCAGTGTTAATTGGCTGAACTCGTTGCCATAACCGTTTTGGAAGAAGAACTTGCCACTTATATAGTCGAAACGGAAACGTTGACCATACACAGAGTTATGTTCGGGTCCGGCTACGCCTGTAAACTGGTACTTCCTGGAAGAAATCTCCGGCACACAGTAATTGTTTCCATCATTCCAACCAAACTGGAAGTTCAGTGAAGGAGAACCTACTCCCCATCCCATCAACCAAATAGCTCCATGACCGCTATCGGAAAGACTAGCGTCATTGTCTCCATCCATACGGGTTATGCCGAAATATTTCTGTTTCATGTTGGCAACCACACGATACTTACCGTCCACCGGCAAGAAAGTCAGCGTACCGTTGGATTCTTTCGTGAAATAATCAGGATTTATCCACCAGCCACTCATATCAATGCCCGACACAACGATTGACTGTCCTTGTGTGAAGGATTTCTGTATAAGATACGTATTTGCATCCTGTGCCGTCATCTTCTCACCATCAAACAAGACATTTACTAATGGGGTCACTTCGTAGGTGAGAGCATTGAATGTCACCTCATAAGGTTCCGCAGCCGTGCCGGAGAAAGTGATGGGATTCACGTTCTTTCCTTCCGAAAGCAGGTTGTCATTGTCCCAGCCAAAGGTCAGTTCGTTGCCGTTTTCCCCTACTTTCGGCGTCTTAATATACGCTTTCAAGTCTTGGGGGAAGCTGCCTGTCACACTGTAATTATACAGAGATTGTTTTTTCATCAGATACTCCTCTCCCATTTCGTCCACCAAAGTGACGTAAGGGAAGTCCGGACGGGAAAGTACGACTTCACGTTCCATCTCCGTAGTAGTGAAATGGATATTCTGAAGCACAAACTTCAGCGTGGCTCTACCATCAATCACATTCGGATAATAAGGGACAAAGACCTTTCCGGTGTAATCCTCACCGCTTGTCCTGGTACGGAGCACCGTTTCGGATACCAGTTCTTCTCCGTAGAAGAGCTTCGCCTTCAAAGTAGAGAGAGGTACATCCACATCCGAAGCCTTGATTGTAAACGGAAGGCTGTCCCCATAAAGAGCACTCATTTTTCCTGTGATGAATTCCATATCCGGGTTGCCCGACAGAAACTCGTCATCACTACAGGAATTCATAGTCAGGATTCCTGCCAACACCAGTATTATATAGATACTTTTTTTCATGTCTTTATACTTTTAAGGTTCTTATTCCGACTTTGCCCAACGGTAGGAAGTCACAGATTTACCCGGAACATCATAAGCAAAATGACGTTTACCATCGCTGAAAGTTATTCTCTTTGTCTTTTCATTGTTGTTCATCAGGACAAAGGCGTATGTACCGTCCGTATTCTCGAAAGCGGAGTACATGATATTGCTGTCGGAGTAGCCGGATGCTCCGATGCGTACGGCTCCCGGTTTCACTACGCTTGAAAGATGGGCGATGATGTAATAGTGTGAGTTGCGGATAATCGTCTTATAATCGCTGTTGCTGATATCTACTGCACCGTAGCAGGTCTGACAGCCGCCTTCACGGTTGGGAGCACGGTCGTTGTCAAGCATCAGGTTCCATACCATCACACCTTTGCACCAGTTATTCACTGTACCCAGGGCAACTTCCTTCATATCTTCGAGAAGACGTTTCGACAAGTCACGTCCGCTGTTCCAGGTACCGATGGAAGTCTCTGTGAAGAGAAGTTCCTTTTCAGGATATGCCTTGTGCATATTCAGAAGTTCCTCACGGTTGCCGCCATAATTGTGATAAGCAGCTCCCGCCAGGTATCGGGAAGCATCTCCGTCTTCGTATATTTTAGCCGGATAGTTCTTTTCCGTTTCAATATTGCTGTAATCGTAGTTATGGTCGTATGCATAAATCTTCGTAGCCAGTCCGGCTGCCTCGAATTGAGGGCCGAGTTCAGACTTGACAAAGTCTCTCTGTTCTTCCCAACTCATATAAAGTGAAGCCGAATTGCCACGGTTCAAGGGTTCGTTTTGGGGAGTAACGGCGTAAATGTCGATTCCTTCCGCCTTAAATGCCTGCACCCACTTCACAAAATAAGTAGCATAATCATGATAGTAAGCAGGGTTCAACTGTCCGTTTGTCCATGAAGTCAACGGGGTGAGGTCTGTCAGGCTCTTTACTTTCATCCATAGCGGGCACGTCCAGGGAGCAGCCATGATTTTAATGGAAGGATTGATTGCCAGGATTTCTTTCAGAATCGGCAGGATATAGTCTTTCTCCTCGCTCTGCAAGGCAAAATTCTCAATGCCTTTGGTGTCGCAGCAGGTATATTCACTCAAAGAGAAGTCCGAGCAGCCGATGGCAATACGGATATAGCTGAATCCGAATCCGCTGTCGTCAGAAAATGTTTCCGTAAGGAACGCATGACGGTCTGCCGGCTTCATCTGCAAAAGATTGAAACAGGTGGCACCTGTGATGGCTGCTCCGAAGCCGTCCATTGTCTGATACTGTTCCGTAGGGTTCAGTGTGATGGATGTAGGTGCCAGGTTGTCTTTCGAACTGAAATTTACGGCATCACGAGCCAGGTCGCGTGTCAGGCTATTGGTGGTCGCATAGATGGTCACATCTCCGGTCGGGACGGGTGCAACGGGTTTTTCCGCGTCGTCACTGTTACTGCAAGCAGCTAATATAGTGAAGCATCCTACTAAAGTCAATGCTATATTTTTCATGTTAATCATATTTTTTGAGTTTATCTGTTTTTGATTGAATTAATAACCCGGATTTTGCTGAATCTTATCGTTTGAGTCGATTACCGATTGCGGGATAGGCAAGCGATAGGAAGTCTTATCGAAAGCATACACCTGCGTTTTGCGTCCCGAATCTTTGGCATATACAGCGTTCATAACTTCTTCCACTTTGTCCAGGCGAACCAGGTCGAACCAACGTTGTCCTTCGAAAGCCAGTTCGAGACGGCGTTCTTTGAGCAAGGCATTGAGCATCGCATCTTTGCTTGTGCGGGTAGAAGCAGAGAGCGCTCCCAGTCCGGCACGTTCACGCACTTCGTCGATAATATCGGCAGCACCGTCCAAATCCGGGGTATCCTGCATAATCAGAGCTTCTGCTTTTAGTAACAGTACGTCGGCATAACGGTATTTTATAATACTGCTGTTTGCCGAGCGGCATTTATACATGAACGGATAGTTATCCGACGGATAATAGTTGCTCCAGGTACAATCATAATAAACGACAGACTCCTTGAAGCGGACTTCATCTCCTTCCTTTTTGAAGGCGTTAATCAGGTCGCGGGATGGGGTTATCCATTTGGCCCATGTGAAGTTGGTATTCCAGTTCACCAGGTCACGGCCGAACATCCATGTGCACCAGTTACCGGCGCCGGGAGTAAACTGCCCTTCAAGAATGGACTCTTTCGTGTTGCGCATCTTGGCATCTGTTCCGGCGGTATTCATTCCGAACAGGTCATTGAAGTCTTCTACCAGATCGAAACCGTCCGCTTTCACCTCGTCGCAATACTGAATCACTTTCGTATAATCGCGCAAGGGTTTCTCTGCATAAATCTTGGCCAGTAATGTGCGGGCTACCGATTTAGTGAACAGCGTTTTATTTCCCGATGTATTGTCGGGAGCATACAGAATGGCATCCAACAAGTCCTTTTCAATCTGCTGATAGGCTTCCAGTTCCGTATTCTGTTCGGGGAAGTATTGCGGATACACCTCTTCTATATTGTCAGAAGTAATGTCGTCCGCCACAGTGGTAATCACCGGGAAATCTCCCCAAAGACGTACCATGTCGAACATCACCATGGCGCGGAATATCTTTGCTTCCGCTTTGTATTGAGCCCGTTCGGCGGTAGTCAATGAATTGTCTGTCACTGCGTCAATATTACAAATCAAGATATTGGCACGGGCGACATCTTCCATATACCGGTTCCAATCACGTTCCAGTACGGAATTGGAACCCTCAATGGAATTATTCTCAAACGGAAGAACTTCTGCTCCCGTAGTACCCGCGTAAGCATTGTCCGCATGTGAGTCTGCAATGAGAAGCAAGTCCACATACCAATGCTCCTGACGGTCGCGCATCTGATTATAAAGCGTAGTCAAATGTCCTTCTACCGCCGCTTTATCTTTAAAAACCACCTTTTCACCAGTATCCGTCACTCCCTCGGTCACATCCGAATAAGTATCCACAGGGTTATAATCCAGCGAGCAGGAAGAAATTCCCAAAAACAAACAGGAAGTGATTCCTCCCAATATATATCTCAGTTTCATAGTCTTTCCTTTCATTAGAATTCAACATTAACACCAAACATGTATGATTTGGAATGTGGATATGTACCCCAGTCGATACCTTGTACAGTACCACTATTCCCCCATTGGTTCACTTCCGGATCCATACCGGAATAACTGGTCCACGTCAACAGATTGGTAGCCGTGAAATAGGGCTGCAAACGTGTAATTCCCCATTTCCTCAATAATTTGCCCTTGAAATTGTAGGATAAAGTAATATCTTTCACTCTGAGGTAGCTGCCGTCTTCCACAAAATAAGTGGAATTCAATAATTTGAAATTTGCTTTCGGCACATCCGTGATTTGCCCCGGAATCCTCCAGCGGTTCAAGACACGGGTCGACTGGTTTTTTCCATCATACATACCTTCCGTTTCAATGCGTGAGGCATTATAAATATCGTTTCCATAAGAACCTTGGATGAAGACACTCAGATTAAATCCTTTATAAGAGAATGTATTCGTCAGTCCATAAGTAAAATCAGGGTTCGGATCACCAATGTAAGTGCGGTCTGATGATGAAATCTTGCCGTCACCAGTCAAATCACGGTACATCAGTTCGCCGGTTTCGGGATCGACACCATCACTGATATAGCCAAAGAACCCACCCAAAGCACGCCCCGGTTCATTACGAACCACATAATCATTTATCACATCGCTTGTCTTTGCGTCATAATAAATCTTTCTTAATTCCAGTTTCGTCAATTTATTACGGTTGAAAGACATATTAAAATCCGTATCCCAGGTAAATGCCCCGCCACGGAAATTCTTTGAACTGATAGAGAACTCAAAGCCCTTGTTAGTCATTGCCCCCTCATTACGGGCTATTTTGGTAGAACCGGCGGAACCTGCAGGAACCTCTGCATTCATCAGCATATTCGTCGTTTTCTTGTAGTAATAATCAAGGTTGAAAGTCAGCCTGCCATTCAGCATCGTCAAATCCAGACCGATATTAGTCTGCGTCGTAGTCTCCCATGTCAAATCAGGAGTACGTAAATTAATCTGGTTGATAGTAGGAACTGCATTTTCATAATCTGTCGTATCTCCCTCTTCACCTTTCTTGAACCATTGAACACGATGGATATCATAACGTTGAAGATAAGAATAGTCTCCTAATCCCGACTGGTTACCGGTCTGTCCCCAGCCGCCACGCAACTTCAAGTCATCAATCCATGTCAGATTTTGCATAAACTTCTCCGAAGAGATTCGCCATGCCGCTGAGAGTGACGGGAATACTCCCCAGCGATGGTCGGGATGCAGTTTGGAAGAACCGTCTGCGCGTATATTGGCTGTCAGCAGGTATTTACTGTCAAAATTGTAGGATGCACGACCGAAGAAGGACATGATTCCCCACTGCGCTCCTCCTGTACCTGTATTATCCCATGCAATCTTATTTGCCGCATTCAACGTCTGTATCAAGTCATTACGGAAATGAGAACCATTTATCCAACTGTTGGAATAATCTGAATCCGTCCATGAAGACCCCGCCATTATCTCCAACCCGTGTTTCTTGAAATTTTTATTGAAGGTCAATACATTATCAAATGTAAGCACCGTATTCGTATTCCGGTTATCCGAAGCTTCCCCATACTGGTTACGTCCCCAAGAGGTAGAAATAGGATCGAGAAAAGTCGTATTAACAGCATTACGGCGATCAATTGTGAAAGTAGATTTGAACTTCAACTCCGGAAACACAGTAACCAGTACATTACCGGATGCCAACAAACGATTTTCCTTGTCCTTGTTGTTTTTCGCACGTGCCATATTCTCCAATGGGTTCGTAATATTACTTACTCCATAAAAGTTGGTATAGTACTGTTGCGGGTTCAAAGGATCCCAGATCGGAGCAAAAGTCGGCGTATTAATAACGGCCAGTACGACTCCTCCACGATTGGAACCGGTTCCCATTGCACCGCCCCCGTTACTGGTATAATCCGAGTAAGAGATATTGGCGCTTACCGTCAACCAGTCACGAATCTGATTTTCAAGGTTCACACGGAAGTTATAGCGTTTGTAGTAAGAAATATCCAATACTCCCTTTTCATCCAGGTATCCGGCGGACAGATAATATTTAATCTTGTCATTGCCGTTGGATACGGCTACCTGATAATTTTGTGTTTTTCCGGTAGAATACGTCTCGTCAAACCAGTCTGTACGGTCGATCAGCCCATCGGGCAAAGAAACTAATCCGATTTCGTCCTGCAACTCTTTATATTGTGAAGAATTCAGGGATTCCACCTTATCCACGACCTTATTCAGTCCGAACTGTGCTGTCAGAGAAATTTTAGCCTTTCCTGCCGCTCCTGCTTTCGTCGTTATCAAGATAACTCCATTGGCTGCTCTCGAACCATAGATAGCAGATGATGAAGCATCTTTCAGAATCTGCATACTCTCGATATCGTTCGGAGAAAGGAATCTGATATTATCTACAGGAACTCCATCCACTACATATAGCGGATCATTACTTCCATTCATAGAAGTAGTACCACGCACACGGATAGACATATCCTCGCCAGGCTTGCCACTAGGGCTGATTACCGATACGCCGGCTGCTTTTCCCTGAATGGCCTGACCTGCCGAAACGATCGGTCGCATATCCAGGTCTTTGGTAGATACGGAAGAAATGGCAGTCGTCACGTCTTTCCGTTTCACCGAGCCATAACCGATCACCACCACTTCTTCAAGCACTTCATTGTCTTCCTGAAGCGTGACTTTCATCTGCCGCGCGGCCTTTATCTCCTGCGACTTATAGCCTACATAAGAGAATATCAAAGTGGCGTTTTGTTGAACATTTAATGTGAAGTTACCGTCCAAATCGGTGATTGCTCCGTTAGATGTACCTTTCTCCTGTACACTAACACCGATTAGCGGCTCTTTCTGAGCATCCAGGATTTGACCGGATGCAGTAATCTGCTGTGCGGATGCACTCAAAGATAAAAACATTGCCAAGATTGCAAAGAAAATCTTGCGACTCCCCGAAAGGATTTTTCGCCTGTTCTTTTTCATGCGTACTAATTTAAAAGTTAATAATAAACATTCGGCTGCAATGGAACGAATCTCATTGCTTCCGAAGCACAGGTCAAAAGTATAAAGAAATCGAAGCAAGCTCACGGAGAGGGGTCAATAAGTGGATTACTCAAAGAATCAATCCATTTATTACCAACACATTACCTCTGCTTTACATCTCTAAAAAAGTGGATAGTTTACAGTCCCGTTCAGCGGATTTTTCGTACTAAATCTTCAAAATCCTCTCGCGAACCACGGGCTTTGTTTTTCACTTTCGCCCGGTAATTATAAATTGTATTCACCGAATAACGGAGAAATTCCGCAATCTGCGAACTGTCTTCAATGCCCAGACGTATCAAGGCAAAGATTCGTAATTCGGTATTCAGCAACTCGTCTTTCTTCAATACAATCCGTTCATTGTCTTGCAAAAGGTCATTGAACTTCTTCACAAAGTCGGGAAAAAGGTGCAGGAAAGCTGTATCAAAGTTAGCGTACAATTCTTCCAGTTCTTCGTCAAGCGCATCTTGTGAGCGCGTTATCTTTAACAGTTCCGCTATCTGTCCGGCGGATACTTTCTTGTTCACCATGCGGCGATAGGCGTCCAAACGGTTGATATAGGTAGAGCATAGCTTGATGAAACGGGCGATATATTCTTCCTTAATCTGATTGGATTCCGAAAGCTCGATATTCGTTGAGGACAGGCAACTATTCATCTGCCTCAACTCTTCGTTCAATCCGTTTAATTGTTTGTTAGCCACCTGGAGATGGTTCCGGGCATCCGCCAGTTTCTTCATCTGACGATAGATGTAACCTAAAGCTACAATGAGCAGTACCAATAGCGCAGTGATTAGCAGCAGATTCTGTTGAAGGCGACCGTTCTGCTTTTCAATCATTGCCTGGTAAGTTTTGTCAATCAATGAAAGTACATCGGCGCTTTGCCAGCTACGCAGGCGGGCATTATAGAATTTGGTTGCATTCCAGGAAAAGCGCATATACTGATACGCACGTTCCATATCGCCGTCCTCGTAAAGCAACTGCGCAAGCATCCATAACGATGCATGGTCTTTTATCGCCGAGCGAATATCGGAAATGGCGGAAAGGCATAGGTTCTCTTTCTCGCCTTGCCTGTCATTGCTATATTTATAAATGAGAGAACGGTGATAAGTACCCATCGCATATTGTGGAGTATAGGGTTCCATCTCTGCCAACCGGAGATCATTAATCTTCAAGGCTTCGTCATACTGGTGACGGTCACGAAGCAGCGCTTCATGCATCAACAGATATTCATCGGATTCATGGGGCAATATAGCATACAGAGAATCCTTATATGCCTGCGATATACTCCAGTAGTGTCCCGAGAGTGTCTTATCCTGTGTATATACGCTCAGTTCACCATATACATGGTCAAAGCAGGTGTAATAATCGGGAATCAGACGGGAAGGTATATCTCGCCGGTCTACGGATTCCAAAACATCAATAGACTCCGTGTACATTCCTGTCGAGGATAATAATAATGAAAGTTGCAGTTTGCTTTCTATTCTCCGTCCGGTATCATGCAAGCGTTCTGCAATCCGGATATTTTCATTCAAATAATGGATTGCAGAATCGCAGATAAAGGCTTTGTATTCTTTGAATATCTGACTGTTCAGATTGTAATGTTCCGCAGAATTGGCTTCTATTCCATGTACTAAATCTTTAAGATGCACGATGCGGGATTCACGTTGTACAACGTACTTTTCATGTTCCTGAATGGTCAAATCAAGTACACTGAGGAGCGAATCCAGGGTCTTTCCGGCCCAAGTATATAGTGGAAAAGAAAGAATCAAAAAGAATAACAGGTACTTTTTTTTCATCGGAGCATTAAACTTTAATAGAAGATTACAAGACTAATAAAGACAAATGTAGAGAAAATCTTCGTATTCCAAAGTATAAAACAGACAGAAATTAAAAGTACACCTATATACTCATCCACTAACTACTGCATATAAAGGCTGGTTACACTTTGCTTATCCTTAAAGAATAATTTAGCTTTCACGACTGCCGAACGACAAGTGACGGGAACTTCCCAAAGTGCTGATTCGACTGTCGGTTCCGTGCCGTCCGTCGTATAGCGTATCTGTCCGCCTGTGATGGGGGTATTGGCGTACAGAAGTCCGTCTTTGACGGAAAGTCCGGGGTGAGGTAAACGGAAGTTTACCCCTGTCCGGCTCCAACAAGGCATTTCCTTCACACTGATTTTTTCATAGAATAGTGATAAATCCCGGTCAAAGGTTTGCTGTTCTGCCACGCCCGAAAGGGTTTCCCAATCCGGGTGTGCATTCCAGCCACGTTCTACCAGTCCCATCACTTTTGGGAATATATAATATTCTACCCATTGAAATCCTCGAATCGTTTCGGCAAACAGTTGTGCCTGCACACCTTTTATATTTTCCCTGCCTGATGCGGTCAATGTCGTTTTTCCTTTTCCTGCGGCGCTTACATCGACCGGGTTGCCTGCCATGTCTGTGCGGGAAGAACGGTAGACGTCATAAGGAAGCATGGAGAATGCTTTGGACTCATCTACATATCCTCCCCAAAAATGTCCCGGTTCATCGGGATGGGCATCGTAAGCCAAATCCAAATAGAAGTTATTCACGTTGCAGAGAATCACCGGATAACCGTTGTTGGCTATCTGATAAGGAATCTCGTCTTCTTTCCATTCAGGAACCGTTTTCCATGAGTTGATGCCGGCTGCATGCCGGGACAGATAGGTGTGAGTCTCCGGCTTATGCTCCAAAGCTACTTCCTGCCAACCGTTAAAGGATAAGTCATACTGTTGCAGGCAGTCAACCACCCGGGTAATGAAATACTCGGCCAAGTCATGCGCCTTTGCCATTCCATGTTCTTCCATTAATGCCTGGCACAATGGAGACCCCATCCATGCGCCCCGTGCTACTTCGTCACCACCCAGGTGGATAGCAGTCAGAGGTACATCGGCTTCTTTATACATAGCTACTATTTCCTGAATCACCTTTTCCATAAAACGATAGGTTGACGGCAAGGCTACATTCATCACATTATCCGTATAGGCTTGTGCGGAAATATAACGGGAAGTGTCTTGCAAGTCACTCAAGAGATATTCCTTCGCTTTCTCCGGGTCGGTATCCATATATTTATCATACCGCGCTTTCATCGAAACAATGGCTGCACGGGCATGACCGGGAGATTCTATTTCAGGGATGACCTGTATATGTCTTTCCGCTGCGTACTGTAAGAAATCAATAAATTCGGCTCGGGTATAATAGCCGTTTCCTGTTGTAGCAGAAAACGGGTCGAATCCACCGTTGTAAGCAGGGTATTGCCATTCCTTTTCATCGACGGTATGTCCCCGTCGCGCACCGACTGTTGTCAGCTCTTCCAACCCCGGAATTTCCAGGCGCCAGCCTTCATCGTCCGAGAAATGGAAATGGAGCACATTCAGTTTATAGGAAGAAAGAATATCTATTAGTTTCTTCAGATTATCAACTGTCGTGTAGTTACGGGCAATGTCAATCATCTGTCCCCGGTATAATAAATCCGGATAGTCTTCGATAGACATTGCTTCCAAGCGTAACGGGCTGTCCTGCCCTTTCAGCAGTCCTAACAGGGTTTGCGTTCCATTGAATATTCCGTGCGAAGTAGCCCCGCTGATTCTGATTTGCTGCCCGGCAATATGGAGTTCATAATATTCTTCATTTACTGCCTTTTTATCGTCCGTGAGATAATCCAGGACGATAGTCACCGGAGCTTCCTGAGCTATTTCGAGTCCGAACCATCCGGTCAGTTTCTCTTTCAGGAGCTTTGCTTCGTTTGCAAAATCGTCATGGAATATCAAGGCAAGTTGCTTTTCCAATAAGATTTTCCCGTCGGCGGGAAGTACTTTCTTTACGGAAGGTATGATATCCGCCGAACGGAATTCTGAAGTACGTGCGTTCGCCAAACGAAGATTGGTGTCATAAGTCTTTTGTGCGGCAGACTTTTGCCATTCTGTGACGGGTAATGGAATGGCATCCAGCACCACAGGAAGCGGCTTTCCTTTGGATACACCCGACTGACTTACCCAATAAGCGCCTTCGGGTGCGTGCGAGTTCTTCGGCACTTCGCCGTCGCACTTGAAAATCACTTTCAAGGAGTCTCCCGGAGCTAATGAGGTAAAGCCTTCGCCCGGATACATTTTAAAGTAGGTAGCGTTTACCTGCTCTACTTTCACCGGTGATGAAGCATCCGGCAGGATTTTACGGGGGAACTGCGAGTAGAAAATCTCCCAGTCCTTTCCTAAAGGAGCATCGGAAATGTTCTTCACTACAAATGAGTTCTCATAATATTTGCCGTTTTCATCGTAATTTCCCATTTCCCAGGTCAGAGATACCGGAGCTTTGGAATCATTTGCTGATTTACAACCGCCCGCAACGAGTAGGATACACAGCCATCCCGCTAATAAAGAAAATCGTATATCGTTCATAAGTTTCGTTTCTTAATGATTAGTCATGCCATCCTTTGCTTCTCAGATAATCGAGCATATAAGCCGGAGAGTCTGTTTGAAGGATTCTTGCTCCCAATGTATTGATGAGGTATCCATAACTTGCGTCCGGGTCTTTCCTTGCGAGTTCATCGTCATGTCCTCCCGCTAAAGAAGCCCATAAGGTATTATACCAAATCAGACTCTTTCCCGCCAGCCTGCGTTCCATCCTGGCAGGCACCGTGCTTGAAGGATTCCGGTAGCACAATTCAAAAGCAACGGGATGCAACTGCTCCATATAGTCCTCGATAACCTTTACCGATTTCTCGTCGTCAATCGTTACGACGGGCATATAGATTACTTTATCCAGGTAAGAGCCGAATTCCCGTTTTACCGTCTCTACCGGATGACCGCCTTTCATAATAACTAAATCGGCAGTACCTGTTTTCTCCAATATAGTATATACATCATCAAAAATGCTGTAAGCCTTATCCAGGTTCACCATGATTTGACCTTTGGCAGCCAATAATGCTTCTTCTAAAGTGGGAACGGTATGTTCCGTCAGCCGGCCGTCTTTATCCTTCAACCGGAGTTGCTTAATTTCAGCCAATGTCTTATCCTTCACTTTGCCTGTACCATTGGTGGTGCGGTCTATCGTATCGTCATGCATCAACACTAATTGTCCGTCTTTCGTCTTACGGATATCTATCTCTACAATGTCGACCTTCATCTGAATAGCACTGTCGATGGCTGCCACGGAGTTTTCGGGGGCAATACTCCAGTTTCCACGATGCGCCACCACCAATACTTTGTCCAGGCGCGGATTCAACACATCTTTGCGAATGGTTTCCGCCCGTTGTGCAGCCAGGAAACCTGGCTGCAAACAGAAAAGTAACAAAAGCACAATGAACTTGCTTTTCTTCATATCTTTCATTCTTTTTAATCTTCTTACTTTATTTTACTCAATACCCTGTCACTTCATTACTACAATCCGGCATCATAGGCACCTGCCTGCATCTTGCCGGCATTACGGGCTGCTCCGCGTTGGTCTACGCCAAAGCCGTCTTCACCCACCCAGTTGATAAATTGCTGTCCCACAGCAGCGTCGAAAGACTTCACTGCATTAATCACTGCCTGTTTCGTTGCAAATTCATCAATAGTACCGGTTACTGTCCATTGGTAGACACCATCGGTCAGAGCGGCGGAAGGAAGAGACTGGGATGAATAGTCGGTATCCGTATCAATAGCTCCCCAACCGGCATCTGCTGCCTGATAGACGTTGTATCCGCCGGAAGTGATGTTACCGGCATAGATTGTTCTGCTTCCGGCTCCCTTGGCGAACAGAGAGTTGACTACGAGAGAAGCCCTCGCGCCGGCACGGAAAACTCCGTTCGGATTACCTGAATTTCCTACAATCGTCGTATTGGCAAGCATGAAGTAAGCGTCTCCGTTGACGGTGATGCTATTTCCTGCCGTACCTGTCGTGCCGAGTATAGTTACATTATTCATGCAGACATATCCGTTTCCTGCATGTATGGTAGTCCCCCAAGCTCCCGGTGCATAATTTTCATGTAGCAGGCAATTATTCATGAATAATACAGAAGCTGCATTATTCGTCAGGATGGCTCCCCCCCGATTAAGTGCCCTATTATTCACAAGTTCTACGCGTTCCAGAAAAACACTTCCTTTAGCTATCTTGATAGCCGCTCCTGCGTCAGAAGCACTTTCACGGTTGAAGTTCTTCACAATACAATTTTTCAATTGCAGACTGGCGTTGCCTTGACCTGCCGCCGCATAAAAACCATTCACATCTCCTTTGTCACCTTGCTTATATTGTCCGTCAAAGGTACAACCTTCAAAAGTTATATCTATTTGGTTTCCAAGGCAAAACATTGCGTTAGTTGTAGCAGATGCATTACTGCCCGTATTTCTGACAAAAGCAGTCGTATATTTGCCGGCGTCACGTTTCGTCAGGTCGGTTCCTGTACTCGTTGGGGCGTATCCGCCTTCAACCGTTATCTCCACTTGCTTGCTGTAACCGCTATATTCTATCTTCACGCCGGAGTTCTCTTTCGCTATCTCATAAGAGCCTGCGGCTACATAAATCTTCTTGCCATCCAGTTTGACAGCATTGGCATTGGAAGCAGCACTGTTGCCATTCACTTGCAACAGGTTGCGCAACGCATCCACTCCCATAGCATTATCCCAGTCCATACCGGTTGCATTTCCGGCCGGCTGTTCTTTCACATAGTAGGCTGCAAGCTGTAATTCTTCTGCGTCTCCTCCCTGAATAGTACCGCTATCCCACGGGGAAACAATCGGTTCGCTGATTGATATTACCGAGCCTTCCACCTTCAAAGTGAACTCATAGCACTTTCCGGGTTGCAGTTCCGGGATACCGGGCATCACCAAGTCCTCACCCAAATAGTTCAAAGAGACAAATGTGGCGCTTGCTCCGGCTTTGCCGGGAACTACAATAGCCGTATAGCTACAACCGTTCTGCCCGGCTTTGCCGCCTTCGGGAACGGTGATGAAGGGCGATATCAAAGAAGTACCCGACACCACTTCTCCATTCGTATATCCCTGATAAGAGCCGATTTTCACTCCCTGTACCTTACCTTGTCCGCTCACATCTGCCAGTGTCATAATGACTTTCGCCATTTTCCGGTTCATACCCAGGCGAAGGATACGGGAACCATCGTCGGTGGCATTTGCCACAGTACAGGTCATATAATCGGCGTTTGCCAGGTTCTCCAGGCGTTGCTGATTGGCGGGAAGTGTAAAATTGAGCGTGCTCGCCCCGCTCACTACCGGATAAAAGGCAGAATAAGTAACAGGTTCCGCTCCCCATCTCAAATAGTAGTTATCGGTCGGTGCCCATTTACCGCCGGAGAGCGCATAAGTCAGATATCCGTCTTCACAGGTCAGTTGGATTTGGTCGCCTTCATTAAATTGCTTCTGCTGCTCTCCTGCCGCACCGGGATTGCTACGGGTGAAAGCCGTATTAATGGCAGCTTCAATCTGAATAGCACCGGAATCTTCACCGTACACTGCCATATCTTTATCTGTATCACAAGCCGCTATACCCGTCAGGATGCATGCAGCCACTATCAGTTTTGTAATCTTCATAGTTTATATCCTCCTTCTTTAATTCCGGTCGATAAGCTGACCGGTTGCCCGATTTCTGGCTACCATGGCAGCCAATCGCGCAGTTGTATTTACATTGAGAGTCAAGGTATGTTCCACTCCTTTTTCCAGTTCGACGGCTGCCTTGGCAGTCCATATATACAGTTTCCCGTCGTAGCTGAAGTTGATGGAGAAACCTTCTGTTACCGTTTGCGGGGGTAGAATACATTCGCAATACTCTGTCCCTTTATAGGGAGCCACAGTAGCCACTGCCGCATCTGCCGCAGGAACAACCACCGGAGCCGCTGCCGACAAATCACAAATGCCGTTAACGACCGCCCCGTTGACAGCCATATCTCCCAGCTTACCCATATCGGCATCTGCCGTTCCATTGACAGTGAGCTTTATAATCAGCTTACTCATGGCATGATTTAAGGAGATTTTCAGTTTTCCATCGGCAGTCAAGTCCTTCTCCGGGTCGACTGTCGCTTTCATCAGCAGAAAATCGGAAGCCATTACATTCTCTCCTGTCGCCTGATTGGTCAATGCGTTCACCGCCAACGGAGCGTCCGGACTGACTTCACTCGCATAAGGCGCATAGGCTATCATCATCACAGGCGTTCTTTCCGCATCCCAAAGCATTTGTTGTCCGTCAGACGTACTCCAGGTGTTTCCTGAGCCAACCATTTGTTTATGATAGTTATAAGCGGCGTTTTCACTGTTCCGAATCATTAATCCGAAGCGTTCCAAATTCGTTGCGTCAAATCCTGCACGCGACAGAGGTTCATTCACTTCTGTTATAACGCTGATTACCCGTTCGCCGGGGAAAGTACCCGTCGACAGCGATTCATCCTCGTTATTGGAGCATCCGGCCAGTCCGATGCCCAAGGCTAGTATATAAAATATCTTTTTCATGTTACAGTCGTTTTACAGTTTAATTGGTCAGAACGGCATCATAAGCACCTGCCTGCATCTTGTCGGCATTACGGGCTACTCCACGCTGGTCTATTCCGAAAGCGTCCTCACCCGTCCACTCTACAAATACTTCTCCCAAATTGACAATGGGCGAAGCTACCGGATTGAAACTTTTCGCAACTTCTACAATTGCCTGTTTGGTAGCATATCCCTTTACCGCACCAATCTGACTAAGATTCCATTCATATACCCCGTCTTCGTTCAACGCTCCGGTCAGAGCATTGGGATAAGCCGTATCAAGCGTACTCATCGTAATGCCCGTGACACGCTGATAGACATTATATCCTTTCGAGAAGGCTTCGTAACTGCTTCCATTCAGATTGAAACTCGGAGCTGTCGGATTTTCGGCAATCAACAGGTTATTAATGAACTTCGTATCACCACCGGCTCCCGTCTCACAGCGTACTGCACCGTGGCTATCACTTGCGTTTCCGATGATTGTACTATTGATTAGCAACATACTTCCACCGCCATTCAAAGCAGCGCCCGTACCCATATTATCTATCAACGTGGTGTTATTCATGCAGATATGTCCTTCCGACATCTGAATACCATTTCCCCACGAACCGGTGTGTGAATTGCCTTTCAGCAGACAACCATTCATAAAGACTACCGCAGTCTTGCCACTACAACGGACAGCTCCTCCACGACCAACCGCCGTATTATCCAATAACCGGACATTGTCCAGCCGCACCTGTCCCGACAAGACAAAGACAGCAGGGCCGCCTTGCTTGGCAGAAGTCGTCACTGCCGATTTACAATCCCTGATTACACAATCCGTCAATTCGAGAGAAGTATCACCCGCACTGCCGCTTACATAAATACCACTTCCGCATTCGGTAGTACTGGCATCCGCCTCGGACACATATCCATACTGGAAAGTAACTCCCTCAATACCGATAATCCCTTTCTTTACCAACAGCAAACTACAGTCTCCCGCATCCGCCTGCTTATTCCCGTTCACGTCGCCACTGATAACCGTTACATACGTGTCTATATCCCGTGCCGAAACATCCGTTCCCTCGCTAAACTGGCTATATCCGCCTTTAATCGCTTTCACATTCTTGCGGATAATCACGCCAAGCCCGCTCTCTTCGGACATCACATATTTGCCCTGGCTCATATAAATAGTACTCTTGGAAAGGTCGACAGACCCGCTCAACAGTTTGCGGAAACCTGCCGCATCCAGTGCCTGTTCCCAGGAACTGCCGTCCATCCCGCCTTCACCAAACTGGGTTACAAAATAACTCTCCAATCCTTTCTGCATAATCACCTCTTCGTCCAAATCATCATCGTAATCGGTCATCATAGGCGGGTCTATCATCTCATAATCTTCCTGGCATCCCTGTGCCAACAGGATGATGAAAGCCAGCATACACAGCTTCGATATTATGAATAAACTATTTTTCATTTTCTTTCTTTTTTAACTTGTACATTAGATAAGAATAATCGCAAAATCACCGATTTCATCGGGCAATATCAGGATAACCCGGATTCTGTTTCAGATATTCATTCTGCTCCAGTTGGGTCTGCGACAAGGGGAACAGTTCATAGTGCTTGTCTGCATCCCGTGGTTTGTCCCACCATGCTTCCTGGTATCTGCCGAAACGAATCAGGTCTGTACGCCGGCGGCTCTCCGCCAGGAACTCCCGTCCCCATTCATCAAGCATTTCCTTCAGGTCGAGCACTACATTGCCTTCCGGCTGATAAGCGATATTGGCGTTAAAGTTCTCATAGTTGCGCTTACGCACGCTGTTCAGCAACTTGCCTGCTTCACCTGCCTGCCCTTGCCGGAGTAGGGCCTCAGCCTGCGAATAGATAACCTCTGCCAAACGAATCTCCGTATAGTCGGACTCGATATAATAACCTCCGGTGAAAGGATAGAAAGGATATTTCACACAGTAGAGTCCGGAATTAAAGTCACCGTTGCCTAATTTGGATTCCTTATAAGCCGGATTGGAAATATAGCCGGATTCCGCATTTCCCTCGAAACGTCCCACCTGGTCGCGCAGGTAAATCACATATTGATTATCCGGATTCTTGGCATATCCCCCGCTGACTGCGGAATTGGCAATCTTACCTTCAAGGAAGAACATGCCTTCACGTGTATTGTTACTGGTATTTGTATATTGCTTATATCGTATGTCCCCCTGATATTTGGCAAACTTGCGGGTAACCATTCCCAATCCATAATCGAACAGTTCACGCGGTTGCTGGTTGTCATAGCTCGGTGAAAGCGCATATTTCGGATTCCGTTCACCATTTCCTTCTATTTTCAGGTAATAGGCGCTACCGTAAGGCAAGCCACGCCCGTACACCGTTCTCCTGTCATTTTGCAGATGCCAGCTAGTCAGCCCATAAGAACCGGGGAAACCGAAGATTACTTCATTACACGTTTCATTGTTCCAGTCGAAAGGTTCGTACCAGTTATCCGCAATGGCATAATGTCCGAATTCTCCGCCGGTGATACGCTTGCACATATCGATACATTCCTGCCATTTGGCCTGTCCAATCCATATTTCCGCATTCAGGTAGAGACGCACCAGCAAAGAGGCGGCGGCAGCTTTCGTAAATTGTCCCTGTTGTGCACCGTTGCCTGATTGTCCGCTTTTAGAGGGCAGAGCTGCCAGACAGTAGTCTTTCAATTCACTTTCGATGAAATCGAACAATACCTGCGGTTCTACTTGTTTCCGGTTTTCCGGCAGTTCATTCACTGCCTGGTCGGATGTGGTAGTCAGGATACAGTTACGGTGTGTATTCAGCAGACGGAGATAGCCCCAGGCGCGCATACAGCGCAACTGTGCCTTGAAACTCTCAAATTCACTGTCGCTCAAACCAAAAGAGGACGGATTCAACTGATTCAAGTCATCCAGCACCATATTGCATTGGGCAATACCTACATAAAAGTTTTCCCATTCACTCAGCCAGTCGCCCTGGTTGATGTCGTCATATTGATGGCGGTGATACATTTCCCACAGACCGCCGTCGTACCACCAGGTGCCACGGGTAGGAGTAATCAACTGGTCGGCCGGGAGTTCCTCATTCTCATGGCGTATCCAGATACAGCAGTACATATGCTCGAAAGGACGGAAAACAGCATTGATGACATCCTGCTTCGTATTATAATAGTTCTTGGACATCACCTGGTCGTACACCGTTTCCGACAGGTCGGTACAGGACGGCAAACCTAATACAGCACCCGCCATCATACCCAATCCTATGATATATTTTGTTATTTTCATAATCGTTCTTTTTTAAAAACTAACTTGTAAACCTAAAATAAACTGGAAGGCAGACGGATAATAGTTGTATCCTCCTCCGAAAGTACCCGGCGTCAGTCCGTTCACTTCGTATGTAGAAGGGTCTACACCGGTGAATTTCGTAAACGTATAAAGATTGTTGGCTGTGCCGAACAGGCGTATCTTTTCGATATACTTCTTATTCAGGTTCATCGTATATCCCAAAGTGATGTTGTCTATCTTCAGGTAATCACCCGGCTCGATAAAATAGTCGGTTATCACGTTCTTCCCTGTCGTGATATGCGCATTCTTCGAATAAGCGGTCGTCAACTGATTAGTGCTCATGCTCTGCAATCCGAAATAGAAATCGTGCACGTTGAATATATCGAATCCGGCAGCGCCACGGAGAGCAACGGTCAGGTCGAAGTTCTTGTAAGTGAAGTTGTGCGTCATGGAACCGGTGAATTTCGGCAAACCGTTTCCGGTCACCGCCTTGTCTTCTTCCGTACCCTGAGTTACCGGAATGACATTTCCTTTTTTGTCATAAATCAGCCAGTCACCCTTCTTGTCTACACCTGCATAGCGGTAGGTGTAGTAGTTTCCGATACGCTCGCCCTCTTCAATCCGCTGCAAATATCCCGGATTGTTAGGATTCGCCATGTTGCAGGTCGAGTAATATTTCTGCCCTTTGTACACATCGTTGGAGAAGCTGACGAATTTGTTATTATTGGTAGCTCCCACCAATGTGAAACTATAACTGAAGTCCTTGGTACGAACAGCATTCACCGTTACGTCAAGTTCGAAACCAGTGTTGCGGAGTGTACCTACATTTGCGTAGATAGTAGAGAACAGGTTGGGCGGAACCGATACGGAGTAGCTACCCAGCAAATCGCTCTGTTTGCGGTGGAAGTAGTTCAATGAACCGGTCACTTTGTGTTTGAAGAGTGAAAAGTCCAGACCGATATTCTGATTATGCCCCTTTTCCCAACGGAGTTCCGAGTTTACGTTCTTGCTCGGCCCCCATACGTGGAAGTTATTGCCGTTATACTGATACCAGCCATATGCCTTATAAGTAGCCAGAGACTGGTAGTTTCCTATTTCCTGGTTACCGGTGACACCGTAGTCATAGCGCACCTTCAAGTCATCAATCCACGAAAGTCCTTTCATAAATTTCTCGTCAGAGATACGCCATCCTACGGATACCGCGGGGAAATTACCCCATTTATGATTCTCGCCGAAACGGGAAGAACCTTCGTGACGCAGGGAGAAAGTGAACAGGTAGCGTTCTTTCCAGTCGTAGTTGATACGTCCGAAGAAGCTGATTAGTTTATGGTCGTTCTTGTAAGAGCTCATCATGGTCTTTCCCTCTTTTGCCGCTTCCAGCCCGGAGCCGAGATTGTTGTACATCAATCCGTCGGAAGAGAAATCCCAGTTTTCCGCGCCCATACCGGAGCTTACGCCGTAGTTGTAGCTATATCCTGCCATTGCACGGATTTGGTGGTCTTTGATGCGGGTGGAGAAGTTGGTCACCCATTCCAGGTTGTTACTGGTACTCTTGTCAAAGTCACGGCTTGCTTTTCCGGCAACGCTTGAGTTGACATTAGGGCCATAGGTGGACGGGGTGAACCATCCGTTGAATTTATCGACTTGATATTGTGAAACCGTAATTTGTGATTTCAGTACCATATTCGGGTTCTTGGGATTGAACAACGGTAGCAGGTTAACGGCGGCAGTGGCGTTCCACTCCAGTAATTTAATCTCGGTGCCGTTCTCTTCTTCGTTCAGTTGCTCGACAATATTGGAACTGTCGCCACCTGCCGGGAAACGGTAGTAACCGTTCGCCGACTCGGCATCATAGACGGGCATCGTCGGATTGTTTTTGATAACACTTCCGTAGACGCTGGCGGACTTGTTACGGTCGATGACACGGGGTGTCATATTTGCCGCAAAGGTGAACAGTCCGTCTTTCGTCGTGTGGCTGATAGTGGCACGTGCGCCATACTCGCGGCGGTCTGAACGCAGGTCGATACCTTGCGCTTTGCGGTAGTCGGCAGTCACACGATAGTTGGTTCTCGCATTTCCACCGGAGAAAGTCAATGTGTGCATATGCGTTACGCCCAGGCGGGTGACGGCATCGAACCAGTCTGTAGTAGCTCCCATATCGGAAAGCGGATTAGACACGGTGCGGTAGGCACGGTATTCTTCGGCGTTCATTATATCCAGTTCTTTCTTCGCCTTGTTGAAAGTTACGGCGGCGCTATACGTAGTATGCACTTCTCCGTCTCTTGTTCCTTTCTTCAGATTCACCAGGATGACACCGTTACTACCCCGTGTACCGTAGATAGCAGAAGCCGCACCATCTTTCAATACGTCGATAGATTCAATATCGGCCGGATTGATATTCGTCATATCACCGCCCGGCACTCCGTCAACAACAATCAACGGCCCCAGGCCGGCATTACGTGAAGATATACCGCGAATCTGAATACTTCCCGTACTGTTCGGGTCGGCCAAAGCCGTATTCGAAACGGATACGCTGGATACCTTGCCTTGTAAGAGCATGGAAGCATCGAGACTGGATATCTGATTGAGGTCTTTGGCACCGACGTGCGAGATGGCCGAGGTCATTTCTTTCCGTTTCATCGTGCCGTAGCCCACTACGACTACTTCGTTCAAAGCGGTCGATTCTTCTTTCAGCACGATTCTCAATGACTGGCGGTCTTTGATGGCTACTTCCTGTGTTTCGTAGCCGATATAAGATATTTTCAGGCGACCGTTCTGCGGGGCATTTACACTGAATTTGCCTTCAATATTGGTTATGGCTCCTTGTTTCGTCTCTACAACCACCACCGAAGCGCCGATGACAGGCTCGCCCTTCTCGTCGATTACCGTACCGGATATCTTACGTTCCTGCTGCGCTTCCCACGAAGCTCCCCTTGCCTGGATGCCGGAAAACAGCATCAGCAATATACCTAACAGACAGGTACACATTTTGCAATGAATATTTCTCATAAATAGATGATTTTAATAGTAAATGATAAAGTTAACGCAGTCCTCTTGTCTGCAAGGCCGGGATTAACAAGTCCGGCACATCCGTCTGTATCATACATACCATCGGATAGATTTGCAGGAGTTCATCCAGGTAATTCTCATTCAGCGTGTATTCGGACACGTCACTGCCACTGGCGGGAAGCATATTTACGGTAGCTAACATTCCGTCGTTGATGGAGCTTCCCAAAGGGGTACTTTTCCCGTTAGTCAGGTAGCTGTACTGCACGAAGTAGTTGCCCGGCAGTCCTATCATCGGTTTGTGGTTGCCTGTCCATGTATAGACGTGTGCTTTGGCTGTAATGCCCAGCACTTCTTCCGCTTTCTGCGCACTGTTGCAGTAGAAGAATACGGATTCCATCATGTCGAGTTTCATCACGATGTCCACTACCTGTTGAGAAGAAGCCGTACGCGGGGAATAGTCGAGATTGTAGTAGATTCTGCCACGCCCTGCTTTCAGGAATTCTTCAAGGGTAGGCATCTTTTCATCGGTCACCCGGCCGTTCCGGTCTTTCAGGTTGTATTTTTGTAATTCCGCATAGGTCATTTTTGTGATGTCACCCGTGCCGTTCGTGGTGGCATTGATTGTCTGGTCATGGCATACCACTACCACACCGTCACTTGTCACGTGTGTATCGCACTCTATCACTTCGGCTCCCGAATCAATGGCATCTTCTACGGAAGACACCGAGTTTTCGGGGATAGTCCGGTCGGTGGTATGTGCGCGGTGTGTCATCACCCATACCTTTTTGTTAGCCGGCTCCCTGAACTGCTTCATCGCTTCCGTCAGTGCTACCAGACTGTAAATGCGAATTCTTTTCTGTACCTCATACTGACCTGCCGTGACGTGCATGGTGTAGTCACCACTTTGGGTATAGGCATGAGTGATGAGGGTAGCTGCCTTCCCCTCTTTCACCGTCCCGTCGCCAAAATCGACAGTAATATCGGTATTTCCATCAATGTTGTTAAACTTGACCTCTACCACTTCTTTCAACATGGCGCGAGTACTTGTTTGCAGGTAAGGGTTCTTTTTCACAGCATCATCGTCAGAACAGGCGGCACCGACTATCCCGCATACGCATAGAATAGCCCAACACCATATCCAGCTCACAGGCTGACGTTTCGTTCTTCTTCCTTTTTCCGGTATGGAAAAATGCAGTAAATCATTTTTCATGTGTGTTTTTATAAAGGTTAATAAAAAAAGAAGTTCCCGGGGCGAAATACATTAGTTCCGCTCGGTTATGACAAAAATAGATGGAAATGCCACGATAAAAAATAGCAAAGGGAATATAAGTGGATATTCACAATATTCTCCAAACAACAATTATCTGATAAACAATATATTAAGTTGTATCATGCCCGCATCAAAAGGTAGATTTGATACAGACTTATTTACCGTATTTTAGCTACTAAATCTTCGAAATCTTCGCGTGAAACACGTGCTTTGGTCTTCACTCTCGAGCGGTAATTATAAATCGTATTCACTGAGTAATGCAGAAGTTCCGCAATCTGTGAACTGTCTTTAATGCCCAGGCGTATCAGGGCAAAAATACGCAGTTCCGTATTGAGTAATTCGTCCGGTTTCAAGACGATTTGTTCTTCGGGTAATAATAGTGCATTGAGGGACTCCACGAAGTTCGGGAAAAGATGCAGGAAGGCGGAATCGAAGTTCGCATATAGTTCCTGCACTTCTACTGTTACAATATCGTTACTAAGATGAGTCATTTTCAAGAGTTCGGCTACTTGTCCGCGTTGCAACTTCTTGTTCACCAGCTTTCTATATGCCTGTAAACGGTTTACATAAACAGAGCAGAGCTTGAAGAAGCGGGCGATATAGGCTTCTTTAATAAGGTTGGACTCGGAAAGGTCTAAATTTGTGGAACGAAGATGCCGGTTGACCTCTTCCAGTTCTTCATTCAAGGAGAAAAGCCGCTCGTTCACCTCCTGCAACCCTTTCTTGGCAACGGAAAGGGCTTTCATCTGCCGGTAAATATAGATTAACGCTATTATCAGCAACAATGCAAGCAGAGCTACACATACGATATAAATCAGCAGTTCCTTGTTTTGTTTCCTGATGATATCCTGATAATTCCCGTTTATCATGGAAAGCGGAGTAATATTCATCCAACTGCGCAACCGCGTTTTATAGAATTGTGATATTTCCCAGGAGAAGTTGATATATGCATACGCACGTTTCAAATCTCCTTTGCCATGCAGTTCCTGTGCCAGTACCATCAACGAAGATTGTTCCTTGATGGCGGAACGTACATCGGAAATAGCGGAAAGAACCAAATAATATAAATGCTCGTCTTTCTTCCCCATACTTTCAAAAAGACGGAAGCGCTGATACGCCACCAATGCATATTGGGGTGTGCCGAACGAAGATTCCGCAAGCCGCCGGTCACTGAATTCAAGAGCTTCATTATACTTCCCTGCTTCTTTCAGTTGAGTTTCGCGCAGCCACAGGTAGGTATCCGAAGCGGGTTCCAAAACTACCAGCATGGAATCCCGATAAGCGCGGCTCAATTTGAAATAATGCGATGAAAACATCCGATATCGCGGCTGTGCCGCTCCTGCCTCAGCATATACGTGTTCATAACATGTATAGTAATACCCCAGGAGAGACTGTGGAAGTGACGGGCGGTCTATTGAGTTAAGTATGTCCGCCGCTTCCATATACATTCCGATGGAAGACAGCAGGTAGGATAACTCCAACTGGATTTTGAGTTCACGTTCTCTGTCATTCAACTGACGGGCGAGCAATCTGTTTTCATTCAGATAGTGAAGTGCGGAATCGGAGCTATACGCCTTATATTCGGAGTAAATCGCATTGATCAGGTTATAGCGTTCGATGGAAACAAGCGGTGTCTTCCCGGCTTCTTTTTTCAATTCCCGAAGCCTGTTCTCTTTTATCTGCACATAAGTATCCGCATTCTTAATCGTCTCATCAAGTACATTCAATAGCGAGTCCAAACGCTCATCGGCAAGGACTGAAGAACAAGAAAACAGAAGTAAAAGGTATAACAGGCAATTCTTTTTCATCGGGCGGACAGGCTTTAGTATGTATAAGATTCAAGAGATTGATTAGACAAATGTAGAGAATTTCTTCGTAATCTTACTATAAACAACTCACAAATTAAAACAGCAAACAGTCTATTGTAAAGAAAGAACAGGATAAACTAAGGCCTATGTTACAATTCTTTTAAGAAATGAGTTCAAATTATATCCAATCAGGCTTTCAATTTACAAAGAATAAAATGTAACTTTGTAGCCTTTAAATTCTTATCCAACTCTAATATTCAAGATTTGATTAACATGATGAAAAAAGGTCGATTATTAGCGCTAAGCGCTTTGCTGATATTTACATATACAACGATGAATGCTCAAAAGGTCATAAAACTGTGGGAGACGAATCCACCGACAAGTAGTGAAATAACAGAAGCCGAGAAATCTGAGAGAAACGGCAACTGGGTAACCAATGTATCTTCGCCTGAATTGACTATTTATCAGGCCAATAAAGCAAAGAATACAGGAATGGCAGTTGTGATATGCCCGGGTGGCGGATACGCCGGACTGGCTATTCTGCACGAAGGGGAACAGTTTGCAAAATGGTTGAACGGACAAGGTATAACAGCTTTCGTCCTCAAATACCGGATGCCGAACAAACATAAGAAAGTACCATTAGATGATGCACAGCAGGCAATACGTTATGTACGCAATCATGCAAGCGAATTTGGTATAGACGTAAATAAAGTAGGTATCGCCGGTTTCTCGGCAGGCGGACATTTGGCTGCTACCGCTTCTACTCACTACACGACAGAGGGAACAAATACAAGACCGGATTTCTCCATTCTTTTTTATCCTGTCATAACCATGGAGAGGGCTACGCATGGCGGTTCCCGTTCCAATCTGTTGGGTGACAATCCCCTACCGGCTGATATCCAGTTTTTCTCTAACGAAAAGCATATCAATACAAATACCCCGCCTGCCATCTTGTTATTGAGTGATGACGATAAATCCGTACCAACTGCCAATAGCGTGCTCTATTATGAATCATTGAAGAAAAACAATGTCCCCGCAACCATGTATATATTTCCCGAAGGCGGTCATGGCTGGGGGATGAATATAGACTTTAAGTATCATTCACAGATGCTTGAGTTGCTGGGTATGTGGCTGAAATCTGTCTACTGATATTCAAATATCGAAACAGAAACCAGAAACATCATCCCGCATTACATTTTCTCAAACATTCTTATGCCTATGAGAAAAAATACTCATCGCATTGAGAATTAATTCTCATAGGTATGAGAAAAAATACTCATACCTATGAGAATAATCCCTTGCCTGAGTATCCTAAAACGGCGAGTGTCAGCAAAGGAAAAAAGTCTTCACTTTGCTACCATTGCTTATTTTACATTCTCTAAAAATTAAACAGTGCCTCTTCTTTTAAAGTTAGCCGATACACATACAATAAACTATTCTGTCACCTGGAGCGGAATGTATTTATAGATGAGATAAGCATTATCCGAACCTAACAACGCAGCGTTACGGCTGAACATTTCCGCATTACTTTCGTCACCGCCCCAGAAGCGGCGACCCATATCAAAATCGGAGAAGTAAGTCTTCCAGTCACTGTAGCTGGCACGTGCAGTAGCCAACAGGCTTTTCATCAGCTCGTCACATTCAACATCAGTCAGTAGTCCGGCTCCCTGCGCCATGTTGACGTTATTGGCATAACGTGCGTAATCCCACGCTTTGATACCGGTAGCAGAAATCTTGTCGAAGTTCTTGATAACGAATGCTACATCTTCTTTGTCTATGCCATATTTAGCACAATCAATCGCATTGATATCAGCATTGTCACCACCGTTTTCCTTGACAGCCTGAAGGCATTTTTCAAATCTTGCCTGATGTAAGCCGTTCTTCAATTCTTCCAGAGTAGCCAATAGCTCTTCTTTATTGTTTATTCCCCAAGAGTTTTTAAGCTCACGCAGGATACTAGATTTGGGAGTTCCTTCTTTAAAGGGGAAAATGAGCAAATCGGTATATCCCTCTTGCATTTGAGAAAGGAAATCGGATGTAAGTGTATCCGGCAAATTACTTTCGAATAGCCCCGTTACCCCTTCTACCTCTCCTTCGTAGCCAGTTAAGGTATATATTCCGGCAAGCATATAGCTGGCAAGCCTTTCATCTTCAATAACTCGCTTTTCCGATTGTCCACCACAGGAAGAAAACATCAATACTATGCCCAAAAGCATTAGTTGAAACTGATACATATGTCTCATTGTATAAATATAAATTAGTGATTAATGCGAATCAGTATTTGATTCCTTAATTAAAAATTAGAGTAATCAATGCGACGGCAATTTTTCCCATCGTATGTACCAGAAGCCCAGATGTAGATCTGACTTTCATCGCTCCTTGAATATTTGTTTTTTCATTCAACCAGTTGAATAATGATTCAATCGGTTGTCTGCCTTTTGAGACTGCCGTTGAAAACAAGTCTCTTGCCGCTTTCTCCCTTTTTGTTATTTCAGGTGATTCTCCTTTGATAGCTTTCAGGAAAAGGTATAGTCCCTTTTCTACGGAAAGCCACTGCATGGAGTTTTAGTCCGAAATAATACATGTTCTTTGTCGAACAATATCCTTTGGAAGTAATCTCAGTGGCTACCTTTCCTACTTTGTTCTTTCCCGCGCAAGTAATGATAGGCATCGAGTCAACTAATGATTTCATACTGTCACAATCTTGAGGTTTGAATGAATGGATTAACTGCCTGACGAGTTCGCTGATTGCTTCTGGCATCAAATTCAATCTATAATTGAATGTTTGGTAAGAAGGCAAGTCAGGGAACCATGAAAGCAGATATTCTTTGGTAAAGTTATGTATGTCTTTGATTTTAAAGTATTGCTGATAAGCTCCACAGAACAGATATACAGTAAGCAGTTCCTGATCGGTAAAGATTGGATGATTGTTATTACTGAACCTCTGGCAGTAGAACT
>PPYF01241895.1_pt1 | contig 32218 bp, 30 predicted proteins | sample 1559871 | NCBI WGS metagenome assembly PPYF01 (sample SAMN08240021, study PRJNA423297) | Human gut metagenome, whole genome shotgun sequencing project.
ACGGAACGGTCTGCGTTGTCGGGAAGATACGTGATCTGATCCTTCAACTCAGCAAAAGTTCGATTTATTCAACAAAGCCCGCCGCAGACAAACGGGCGGCACGCAGGGCAGTGTCCCAGTGGTCGCTGCTGAAATTGCGGAGCTCCGCGAGGTAATCCTCTTCCAGGCTTTCATCAGAATAATAAATGCTTTCGTAAAAGCGCTCTGCGGGTGATTGCGTCTTTTCCATTGGAGAAACCATTTTGCCTAATGTATGCATACGTTAGCATGTAGTGAAATTAAAACAAGGTAAAGACAAAGAACCGCATTCAGGCGTTTCCCGGAGTAAGCAGATGGGCTGACAATTCGGCTGCGGTAATATCAAACTCAAGGTGTTTGATGAGCTCTGTTAATTGAGCGTTAAATGCCTCCCGCTCCAGTCCGGATTGGATGAGAAAGATCAGGGCCTTTTTCAGAACGGGCGGAGTACTCGCAATGTCGAGGAGAATGTTGCCCTCAATAACATGATCGCAATTTTCAAAAAGGTGGGCGTAACTCATTACGTGTATTCCATTTATCATTTTCAAATCGTGATAAAAATTAGATTACCAGAACGTCGGAAGCAAAAAAAAGCATTAAGCAGAAATGTATGGTATCCATCCTTCCTCCAGCTACCCTTGCGCCCTGATAATTTTATCCTGGGGGAGGGGGCATTGATCATTACATACCCGATCAGAAAAGCCGGGAACCAGAATGTCACCCGGATATCGAAGATGCAACGATTCAATATTAGTGTATTTAGCGTCTCCTGGCGGCAAAGTCGGTCGGCCGGAACTGGTAAACTGTATTCCACCTCGCCCGGGCTGGCAGGCGACTGACGTCTTGTCGGTTCATAGCCGGTGGTCGCGTCTGACAATACAGGCCCCTACAGTGTAAGGATTGTGATGGACGATAAAGAGCAGTTTACGAGTCTCGTGGCAAAGCATGCCTCCAGACTCACCGAAGAGCAGCTGGCCGGGTATGATGACTGTTCCCAGTATGGTGAATGCGTCTCGCCTTCATACGAAGTATTCCGGGGGTATCGTACCCGCCACACCCTGGATGAATTTCTGGAGCTGGCCATATCGCTGAATGCCATCCACCCGGATGAATATTTAACGGATATGCTGCTGAAGCCTCATGAGGTGATCGGTGCTCTGGCCGATGAAGGCGACCAGTTGAACAACGCCACCCCGGTTTATATCTTCCCGGATACCGGCGTCTATGCAGCGGCCGTCAGTGAAACCCGTGTGCTCGATGCCTGGCTTTGTTGGCCATGCTACCCGGCGAACTGGTAATGCGTCCGTTGGAATTGCACCGGCAGGATACGAATTTAACCGACCCCGTGGCGGGAGGGTTATCACAATTGCATGTCCTCATCCCTAAAGTCCCCTGCCAGACCCATACGTGCTGTCAGGCTTCGCCTGATTTGAGATCAGTGCAAATACTTCAGCCGATAACTTTTTGTTTTCTTTTTATTTTCTCCCTGTTTCCTCAAAATTCGCGTGCGGCCTGGTCAGGGCACGATTGTCACATAGGGTGTATTGAAGCGGGCAGGATGGTCGGGTGGGCACGGCCTGGGTTTGAGTCGGACACTATGTGGGATGAGGACATGCAAAATATTCGCTTTATCTGTGAAAACTGTTGTCTACGGGCAGTCACCAGTTCAAGTTACACCATCCACGTTAGCTTTTAATAAGAGTGGTTACGATGTTCAGTACTGAGAAAAAATCAGAGCATTTAGGTCAGATCATAGTGATTGATCCCGCGCTTCTTGGGCAGGGTATAGAGGTTGGCCCGGTCGTAGTGTTTGATTTGGGGCACGCCAGCAAAGGGGTTGCGGACTTGATGCGCGATGCTGAAAAGCTTGATGGTTTATCCCCAACGACAATAGCAAACAGACTTTCACGATGACCGAACAAGGTCGATTCGGGCAAGGCGGCGGAGGGGCACATCTCCCAATGATAATGAGGTTATGCAACCTGTTAGTCACCGGCTTGCCTGATGTTATGATTGACATCTCTTTTGACCGGTCTGTAGTTGAGCATTAATTCGTGAGGAATACGGTATCAGCGGATAAAAGTAGCATGTTTGCTATCGCCTCCAGCTGTGAAAACCCTCGGTGGGTGCAAGAAGTTGAGAGCCGTGGGGGGATGACCCGTAAGGAATGGGCTGACTTTGTGGATCGAAATTTTAACCCTCCTAAATAGAGTAAATTCCGATTGGCATTGTTGCAGGAATTATGGTGCCGCAGCTTATTGGGTGTTTGTCAATTGCCGGGAAGTATTCGCTGGCATATCACTTAAACGGGAGTAGTAAGTGAGAGAACCTCGTCCACGCCATACATTACAGGTAGTCTGTGTCCCGTCTCTGAATATACAGGATCTGGGGCTAACCAGTTTTCATAGCTGGCTCTTATCAAAAGGCTATGACACGACCAATGCCAGGAACAACCGTACTTGCTGGGCAAGGGAAGGTGGCTGGCACCTGAAGCGATGCAGACATCTGGCAACGGGCGAAGATCATTTCTGGTTTATCGCATTCAACGGTACCGGCGGCGACATTTTTCCTGTGAAAACCCAGCAGGACTACCGTGCTGCCTACCGCAAGCTTGAAGCGTATGGATATGCACCGGCCGTTATTGAACAATTGAACACAGGCGTTGCCTATAATCTTGCTTATTCACGGACACCTGTGGGATGCAAATAAAGGTTCATCCGTATAAATAAAGTATCATCCGTATAAATAAAGTTTCATTCTGAGCCTGCATCCGCTATGTTGAGGTCATCGACACAGCGGGGGCAGGCTTTCTCATGTCTGGAACATTCAAGGGGCTGACCCAGGCCCAGATCGATAGAAGGCTCAAGGACGGGCGTGGTCAAGGCCAGGGATCAGACTACAAGCCGTTCATCTACACAAGGGACGTGTCCTCGCTGGGTCGCTCCCACCGCCTGCCTGGCAGCAAGACCCGGCGTTTACACCATCTTCTATCCGATCTTGAACTGGCCATCTTCCTGACCTTGGATCGGTCTCCCCATGTCACCGATATCCGTGAACAGTTTCCGATGCGGGTCGAAGATACGGTGCGCATCGCCGAGGAGCTTGGCCTGCCCCACGGTTGTTACAAGGGTACCCCGCAGGTACTGACCAGCGACTTTCTGGTGGATTTCGAAGATCCTCAGCGCCCGAGCATCGCGATTCAGGCCAAGTACAGTACCGACCTGCAGAAGCCTGAAGTTATCGAGAGGCTTGAGCTTGAAAGGCGCTACTGGCAGGAAAAAGGTATTCCCTGGGTCATCGTTACGGAGCGCGAGGTATCCAAGGTGGCATTTGCCAATATCCAATGGCTCTATCCTGCCCATGCTGAAGGCGACATCGCTCAGGACGATCTCGCCCATTACCAGCAGCTGTTTCTGCTCGAGTTTCAGCGTCACCCAGACCGGAAGCTGACCGCTATTGCCCAAGGACTGGATACCTCCGGCCAGCTGGAGGCCGGTCAGGCGCTCTATTGGCTACGCCAGTTGCTGGCCCGGCACTGTTTCCTTTTCGATCTTGACACTCCTTACCGGGAGCTGAAGCCGAAAGACCTGGTTGCCAACTCTCATCAAATGCATCAGGAGCTGAGCAGTGTTGCCCGTTAATCAGGTGTTCCGGATGGGGGAACTGCGAAAGCGCCTGCTTTGGTCCGGTACCGAGCAGGCAATCTGGATCGATATCGATTCGGACACGGCGTTGCCCGAACCGATATCGATTGTAGAGCTGGAGCGTCTGATCATGGAGCGGGAGCTGGAGAGCATTGCCGATCCCTTCGAGGAAACAGTCCTACGGGAGGTTGAGGAAGGTTCCCTTGATCAGCAGAAGCGTGATGAAGCTTGGGGAATGCTGGCGGATTTTGTGCACAACCCCCAGCTTTTCGTGCGGCGCCCCAGAGGGCTCATTGTCAGAGGCATCATGGAGCGCCATGGTGTCACCAATCAGACGGTGTATAGGTTACTGAGGCGCTACTGGCAGCGAGGCATGTGCAGGAATGCCCTCTTGCCGGACTATGTCAACTCGGGCGCCCGTGGCAAGCGCAGAAAGCCGAACCAGGCCAAGCTGGGCAGGCCCAGAGTGGTGATGGAGGGGAAAGGGAGCAATGTCACGCCGGACATCGAGCGCATTTTTCGCCGGGTCATCGAGGAACGTTTGCTCAAGGAAAAACATCCGTCCATTCCTGATGCCTACGCCGCCGGGCTGAATCTGCTCCGTGCTGTTCTGACGGAGCTGCCGACCTCCGAACTGCCTACATTGGGGCAGTTCCGTTACTTCTATGGGCGCGAATATCACTTCACCGACACCTTGCCATGCAGGGTGTCCGCAGTGGATTTTGCCAAGGACTTCCGACCGCTCAGCAGTACATCGACGACCGAGGCACTGGGGCCAGGATACCGCTACCAGATCGATGCCACCATCGCCGATATCTATCTGGTTTCAGAACATGATCGCAGCCTTATCGTCGGCAGGCCTGTCGTTTACATGGTGATCGACGTGTTCAGCCGCATGGTCGTTGGTATGTACGTCGGATTCGAGGGACCTTCCTGGGTCAGTGCCATGGTGGCATTGGCCAACACGGTCGCCGACAAGGTTGAGTATTGCCGCCAGTATAGCGTGGAGATCGATGCCAGCGACTGGCCGGTCAAAGGCTTGCCGGATGTGGTGCTGGCCGATAAGGGCGAACTGAATGGCACCAAGGTGGAAGCATTTTCCCAAGCCTTCGGCGTTCGCATCGAGAATGCACCGGCCAGGCGAGGAGATGCCAAGGGGATCGTCGAGCGTTATTTCCGGACGGTGCAGGAGCGTTTCAAGCCCTATGCCAGCGGTGTGGTCGAGGACACCACCAGCCGGAAGCGGGGTGGCCACGACTACAGACTTGATGCCAGTCTGACCTTGCCCGAGTTCACCCAGATCATCATTGCCGGCATCCTCTACCACAACAACTTTCATACCTTGAGCAAATACGACAGAACCTCTGGTATGCCGGGCGATCTGCCAGCCATCCCGGTCATGCTGTGGAACTGGGGCTTGGCCAACTTGACCGGCCGGTTACGTACTGCGCCCGAGGAGCTGGTGCGGATAAATCTCTTGCCCCATGAGTCGGCCACGGTTTCGGAGCTGGGAATCAGACTGTTCGGCTGCTTCTACACCTGCCAGGAAGCAATCAGGGAGGGTTGGTTTCACCGAGGCCAGGGGCGCCGGCCGACAGGGGTAACGGTCGCATACGATCCGCGTAGCGCCGACCACATCTACCTGCGGCCGTCCAATAGTCTCAAGGACTACTGGGTTTGCGATCTTGCCGACCGCAGTCGACGCTTCAGGGGGATGACCTTCTGGGATGTCTGGCTGCTGTCCAGAGAGGAACGGCGTAGCGATACCAACGCGGCGGCGGAAGCTTTGGTAGAGAGAGGCAATCTTCTGAAGCAGATCGAGTCCATCGTTGCCCAGGCAGAGGATGCCAGTCCGCTCAAAACGGGTATGACCACGAAGGATCTGGGAACCCAGATCCGCGAGAACAAGCAGCAGGAAAAGCGCCAGGAACGCCAGAAAACAGCATTCAAACCGGATAAAGCACAGCAGGAAAAGCCAGCCGAGGTGATCCCACTGCGGGGCGAGAAGCAGGAAGATTATGCCTTCCCAGATCTCAGTGACCTGATATTCAAGGAGGAAGAGGATGACTGAAGAATTCCAGCGCGGAGTCATTCCCCTGGCGCGTTACCAGGAGCAGCAGCTTCCCGAGTATCAGGACAATCCGCTCATCAGCGCATTGCCTCCGATTCCTGATCTGCAGGAGGTGGTCGATCTATTGCAGCAGCTTCCCGGTTTCGAGCCGCAGGAGGCGCTTCTGGATGGTCGGCTCAGGGCACATGCGATTGCCCGCCTGTTGCACGGCTTCTTCCAGCCGCTGAGCCATCACTTGGAGCTGGAGAGCAAGATCAGCCTGATGATCCGTCAAGGGTACATCGGTCGGAATCCGGCCAGCGGTGCCTGGTATGCGCACCTGCAGAATGGCTATCGCCGTGTCGAGGAGGAGGATCTGGATGCGGCGGTGTACCAGAGTGTCTCCTCTACGGCCAACAGCCTGTCGCTGTTCGGCTGCTCCGGTTGCGGCAAGACGCGCACGCTGGAGCGGATTCTGGGCATGTACCCCCAAGCTCTCCATCACCCTGATTACGACATCACCCAACTGGTCTACCTGAAGATCGACTGCCCAATTGACGGTGACTTGGATGAGCTGTGCCTGAGCTTCTTCAACGAAGTAGACAAGATCCTGGGTACCCACTACAGCCGTAGCCACGGACGCAAGAAGCTGGGTACCAAACGTCTGCTGGCATCCATGTGCCAGCTGGCCAATCTGCACACGCTCGGAGTGCTGATCATCGACGAGGTTCAGAACCTCAACGAGGCACGCTCCGGTGGTGCCGAAAAAATGCACAATTTCTTCGTGTCGCTGGTGAACACCATCGGTGTTCCGATCATTCAGGTCGGCACCCACCGGGCCAGCAAGTTCTTCCAGCGCACGTTCCGGGCTGCTCGGCGGGTCTCCGGGTTGGGCAGCATCCGCTGGGATAGGTTGCCTCGGGACGAGCATTGGAAGCGTCTGTTGAAGCGGCTTTGGAAGTATCAGTGGCTGCGAAATGCGGCGCCGCTGGATGATGAACTGGAGGCTACGATGTACGACCTCACCCAAGGGGTCATGGACATCGTCATCAAGCTGTTCGCGCTGGCGCAGATCCGGGCGATAGTGACAGGTGTCGAGTGCATTAAGCCGCTGTTGCTGCGCAGGGTTTTCGAGGACGAGTTCAAACCGGTCCATCCGATGCTGGCGGCCTTGCGGAGCGGTAGGCCCGAGCTGATCGCCAAATATGACGACCTGCTGATGCCAGAGATCGAGGGACGGTTGCTGACCCTGACTCGCTCTCTGGATAGCGTCCCCCAACCTAAACCACCGGCCCCTCCGGCTGATGACAAGGCAAAGCGGTTGGCCGCCCTGCTCGAAGGTATGGAAATCCCGAGGGACATCGCCATTCCCATGGCCGATGAATTGTTGGCGGAGAATCCGGACATCCCGCTGGCGGCCCTGATTCACAAGGCCACGGCCTACCTCGCGCAGGACGCTCCCAAGAGGCCCGGCATTTCCAGAGTTAAGCGGACGGAGTGGGGGTGCCTATCCGAGGAGGATCTGCGCCGACGTTATGCCGATGGGCCTGAAAGCGAGGCCTATGACAGATTCAAGCAGGCTGGCTTGATCCTCGATCTACGGCCTCTGCTGAGAGCGAGCTGACATGTACTTCCCCAGGCTCTACCCGGACGAACTGCTTTACAGCGGTATTGCCCGGTGCCGGGTACATCTGGGGATAGGCAGCCACAAGACCTTGCTGCACATGCTTTTCGGTGACAGCAAGGTTGCCGCGATCACCGATCTGCCCACACACCTGACTGCGTTGGCGAACAACACGGGCTTGGATGCGGAAGGCATGATCCTGAATCACACGCTGTTCCCGCTCTATGCCCCTTTCATTCCGCCGGAGCGCCGTACCGATCTTTTTCAGGCCATGCTTGCTCCCGACCGGCCGACGATTGGTCTGTCTGGGGCCTCGACGGCCTTGGTCAAGTGGCCCGATTGGCTGCGTTACTGCCCGATCTGCTTTGAAGATATGGCTGCGCGCTACGGTGAACCCTACTGGCGGCGTAGCTGGCAGATTCAAGGGATAGATGCCTGTCCCGAGCATGGCTGTCAGCTCCTGAACTCACCTATCCCGTTCCGTCGAGCGCAGCGGCACGAGTTTCATACAGCCTCTCCACTGTTTCTGCCCCGTGATCTTCGCGTGAGTCCCGTGGGCGAAGAGGCTATCAGGCTCGCCAAGGCTGCTATGCAGCTGCTGGCGCTCGAAGAGGTGCAATCGCCTGGCTACGGACGCTGGACCAACCTGTACCGGTACCTGGCTACAGAGTGCGGCGCCAGGCGAGGCCGGCAGGTCAGGGCTGAAGTCATCTGGGAGAAGATCCTGGCATCCCATCAAAGGGATTGGCTTGCTGCGAACGGTCTGCTGACATCCGGAGAGCCTCCACCTTGGCTGTTGGCGATGTTCAGGAAGCATCGCAAGGGATTCAGTGCGCTGCAGCATCTGATCGTCTGGACCAGCCTGCGCCCTGGCCAGCATGCTGGCGAGCTGATCAGCGAGGCGAAGACTCGCCAGGTCGACCTTGCCTCCGAGTGGTCAGTGCAGCTGCTCCCTGCTGAGTTTGAGCAAAAGCAGCAGTACCGAGCCATTTGGCTGCAAGCACTGGCTAATCACGGTGGAGCCAAGGCAGCCAGGCAAGACGGAGCAGGGGCATGTTACGCCTGGCTCTATCGTCATGACCGACACTGGCTGATGGTTGCGAACCAGGTCAGGCAGCGCCGACAGGGCAACAACAGCCACATCGACTGGCGAGCGCGTGACATAAGGTTGGTGCGCCTGCTGATCCGGATTGGTAGAGGTAGCGAAGAAGACCTGGGCCTTCCGCGCAGGAGTCGCAACTGGTTCCTGCAGCAGCTACCCCATCGGGCATCAGTCGAGCACCGTCTCGATCAATTGCCTCTTTGCTGCACCTTCCTGGATCGCTATGCCGAGTCCGTCGGCGAGTATCAGATCCGTCGCCTGACTGCAGCGATGCTGAAGGATGTACAGACAGGCATAACGTCTAGGCGCTGGGAGCTGGAAAAGCGTTGTGGATTGGAAAAAAGCAGGGTGGCACCACTGACCACTGCGTTCATTCGATTGATAGGAAGATGGATTGAATAGGACAGTATTTCGTCAGATCCCGAACGGATCCAGGTTGCTGGCCGTTGGAAATTTTTTCAGGGCCAAGACTCCGGCGGCCCAGTGGCAGTTGGCGGCTCTCTTTGAGCGTAACGGTCAGCTGCAGCTGCAGCGGTTCGCACAGGAGATGTCGTGTGTCTTGGCCGTTGGTCGCGAGTTTCTTGGCGAAGAAGGGGCTCCTTATCGTCCCAGTGGTTTCAAGAAGACGGTGGTGCTTCCTGCAATAGATACCTGGCGGGAAAGGCAGTTGGGTGAGTGCCCACGTCTGGCCAGAAGGCTTGCTGCAAATCCTGAGATATCTGGACAGCGATGCTTTGTGTTCGAGGTCGATGGTCTGACCGTCTGGCTGCCGAAATTCGAGCTGGCACGAAAAATGTTCTTCCACGCAGCCTTCATCGTTCGTGCAGCCTTCGCACCGAATGGCTTGGACATGGCCTTCACGATCTACAGAGAGGGCGATGTTGTTCATATCCATACGCCCCCGAAGACGGGGGCCCCAAGTCAGCTTCTCAAAATCAAGGGATACAGAGACCATTTCAGTTGGCTGCTGCTGAATCAGGATGTGAGGCGATCCTTCGAGTCAATCTGGCAAAGCCTCAATCAAAGGCAAGAGCGGGTACTGCAAGAGTCGGCGTATGCCAGGTGGCAGTTCGACTTTCAGGCACCCACTTCCCTCGCGGGTACCACCATGGATGTGCGAGGCCCCTTTGATCCGGAAAGCAACGAATTGCTGGTCTGGGAGATCGAAAAGCTTCAGGGGCTCCGGTTTAGCCATCGCGGTGATATTTTTTTCCATCACCCTGCTCTCAAGTTACCCGTCAGGGGAGAGAACACAGGCTGTGTATCCGTGCCATCGGGAGCGAAAGAGTTGGAGGTGGATGCTGACGAAGAGCCGACTGCTGCCAAGGAGCAGAGGTTGATTCATCTGCCCGTTGAGGGAGTCACGTTTGATGCTCAGCTGCGCACCAAGATCGCCTACAACGGGGAGCGTGCCAACGGTCATGGCAAGAAGGTCGACGACGAGCAATGCCCGAGCAGAGAAAGCCAACTCTTCGGCGTGGCTGATCCTGTGAGCGAGGGCAGCATAGCGTCAGGAGAATTCCAACAATTGGGTGAGGGAGAGGGTGATGGGGACGAGCATGAACGGCTTGCAGATCGCTTCTCGCTGCTCCGAGAGATTCTTGAACAAATCACCCAAGAGTCTGGAGTTGCGCTGGTAGCACTGGAAGTGAGGCCTCTGCCGCCCGTTCCACGTTGCAGCTACCACATGATTGATCACGAAAAATCACGCTGCTATCTGCTGGTAAGGTTCAAGCTGCAAAACGGCGATCAACGCTACCTTCTAGAAATAGATACCTCAGACAACCGGAAGACCATGTCAACGCGGATCATGGGCTTCAAAGCAGGTGTTGAGGCAGGAAAATGCATAGACAGGATCTTGAGGGGAACAGTGAAAGGCTCGTTGCGTTGGCCAGGCACCATGGCGAAGTACTGTGAGCCTTTGCACTCTGTGCATCACCCGAAAGAAAGCTCATCTGGGGCCAACCATGCCCGGGTGTTCGACTGGAAGCAGCGGATACGCGCGGCCCTAGGCTGATTGCAGAATACACCGCAGTTCGGCTGAGATACATCTTGTCGCGCACTGCGTGCAGCCTCCCCGAAACTGCCCGGAGCCGTGCCAAGGCGATATAGGCCCCTTGGGAGTCGGCAAGACGCATCTGGCCATCGCACTGCGCTATCGGGCGGCGCAGTGCGGCATCAAGACCCGCTTCATCACTGCGGCCGACCTTGGTGCTGCAACTGGGCGCGGACCAGCGTAACCGTCCGGGCATCCCGGCTGGCTTGACCCCGCCAAGCTAAGAGATGGTGGCAGTTCGTGGATGCCGTTTCCCGGGTGCACGCGATCCGAGACCACGCGATCAAGCAGGAAAACAAGCACCTGGGCTTGCCTGACTGACCGCAGGCCGGCGACGACAAGGTGGAAAAGTTCGGCGTGTGGCTCTGGCGGCAACGATCCCGCGAAGGGCGGACGGTGCTTGAGCTGTTGAACGTAAGCGTGCGGGCAGACCGTCTTGCGCGACTATGCCGGATGCCACCTATGCGGCAGCAGCTCTGCAATCTCACTCGCCCGCTGCGTCGGCAACCGTGTCAGCACATCCTTGAGATAGGCATACGGATCGTGCCCATTATTACGGGCCGACTGGATCAAACTCATGATCGCAGCAGCGCACTTGAGCATGCGATCCCGCGCCGAGCATTTGAGAAGGCAACGGGATGAACGCTGGCTGGATAGCCGTGGTTTTCTGGGTATGCAGCCGAATCCATTTGTGGACGAGGTTGGCATTGAGGCTGTAGCCCAAGGCGATGTTTGCGATGGAGGCACCGGGTTCAGAACACTCCTGAATGACCTGGGCCTTGAAAGATTTGCTGTAGGTACGGCGCTGAGGGGGCATGGAAAATCCGCTTGATGGGCCATGGCCTTCGGCGGCGGTGTCGGGAAGGTGTGTTGGCAGGACGGATACTGTTGAACTACGTTGTCTGGGGCAACGGAGGTTTTTCGGCCCGACTCTGGAACGCGATCCGCAGCGACGACTGGGCAATTCCGCACATTGGCCTGAGCAGCCTCGGGGAAATCGTCGGCTGGGCGCGCCCAGACGAGTTTCCGCCAAGGAACATGCGCACGAGCAAGGGGCTGCGGGCGCTCGGTTACAACGTGAGGATCGGTGTTTGATCTGCGGCCGTGGGCGGCGCCCGCAAGGTCCCGATCAACCCACCGTCCCCTGCGCCGGACCGGCCCGCCCTGGCATACCGTCCTTGAAGATTTGAGTCACATCAATCGGCCAGCAGATCGCTGGATGTTGACTCTTGACTTTTGGCATATTAGGCGCAATATCTTGCAAAGTCTTGCAAGAACTTCCTCAGGCGAGGCCGCGTGACGACGGAACTTGTGGGGGTGGTATGACAGCGCGCCAGCAGGCGATCTTCACACTCGACGAGTTGGCTACCTACTTAAAGGTCGGCAAGCGGACGCTCTACCGGCTCGCCGCGCACGGGGAGATTCCGGCCTTCAAGGTCGGCGGGACGTGGCGGTTTCGTCAAAGTGAAATCGATCGATGGATCAATGATCAGATCCAAGCAGGCAGAAAGAAGGAGGTGATACGTACAGATGAGCAGCCGAAGTCAGCGAAACATCCCGTGTTGCCTGGGCGCGCTATCCATAGCCGCAGGCAAACGGAGTGAGCGAGAGTCTTCAATTTTTGTTCTGGAGGTGTGACATGGACATTGATTTCAAGAAGTTGGCTCCCTGGAACTGGTTCAAGAAGGAGCAGGAAGAACAACAGAGCACTGCCTCGCTGCCGGTGCAGCGCAATGACCTGCCGGTAGCGGGTGGGCCCGTCAGTCCCATCCTGCAATTGCACCGCGAGATCGACCGCCTCTTCGACGACACGTTTCGAGGCTTCGGCTTTCCGGCGCTGGCCATGCCACGCTGGCCGTCGGACTGGCCGGGCCTGCTGAAGCCGGCGCTGGACATCCAGGAGACCGACAAGCAGTACAAGATTTCTTTGGAGGTTCCCGGCGTCGAGGAAAAAGACATCCATATCACGCTCGACAACGACGTGCTGCTGGTTCGCGGTGAAAAGCGTCAGGAGCAGGAAAGCAAAGACGGCGGTTTCCACCGGGTGGAGCGCTCCTACGGCAGCTTTCAGCGCGCTCTGAACCTGCCGACCGATGCCAACCAGGACACGATCAAGGCCGCTTTCAAGAACGGCGTACTCACGATCACAATGGAAAAGCGCGAGGCCAGTGCGCCCAAGCAGGGCCGCTCGATCCCGATCAACGGCTGACGCCGATCGGCTTGTTCTCTACAGAAAAACCAAGTGAATGGCGAGGCGCCGTGACCTTCGGCGCCTCGTCAAATCAGTCCTCTCAAGGAGCATGAGCATGGCCAGAAAACAATGCCAGGTCTGCGGCCAGCCCGCCACGGTGCGGGTGGAAGCCAATCTCAATGGTCGCCACAGCACCATGCTGTTGTGTGACGATCACTATCGCCAACTGGCGCGCCAGCAAAAGCGCACCGTCTCGCCGCTGGAAGCCTTGTTTGGCTCGCGCAGCGGCTTGTTCGAAGACTTCCTCGGCAGCGACTTCTTCCGCATCGGTGACGATTCGCCGTCCATGGCGGCCGATACCGACGAGGTGGTCGATGCCTCGTTCGGCGAACCCGCCCCGGCCGGTACGGGCACTGCGCGCCGTCGCGGCAGTGGGCTCGCCAGCCGTATCAGCGAACAGTCCGAGGCCCTATTGCAGGAGGCCGCCCGACACGCTGCAGAGTTCGGGCGCGCCGAAGTCGATACCGAACACCTGCTGCTGGCGCTATCCGACAGCGACGTGGTGAAGACCATCCTGGGACAGTTCAAGATCAAGGTCGATGACCTCAAGCGACAGATCGAATCCGAAGCCAAGCGCGGCGAGAAGCCGTTCGAGGGCGAAGTCGGCGTGTCGCCCCGGGTCAAGGACGCGCTCAGCCGCGCTTTCGTGGCCTCCAACGAACTCGGCCACTCTTATGTCGGGCCGGAGCATTTCCTGATCGGGCTCGCTGAGGAAGGCGAAGGTTTGGCGGCCAACCTGCTGCGCCGTTACGGCCTCACGCCGCAAGCGCTGCGCCAGCAGGTAAGCAAGGTGGTCGGCAAAGGGGCCGAGGATGGCCGCGCCGAGACGCCGACCAACACGCCCGAGCTGGATAAATACTCGCGCGACCTCACCAAGATGGCGCGCGAGGGCAAACTCGATCCAGTCATCGGCCGTGCGCAGGAGATCGAGACCACCATCGAGGTGCTGGCCCGGCGCAAGAAAAACAACCCGGTGTTGATCGGTGAGCCCGGCGTCGGCAAGACCGCCATTGTCGAAGGGCTGGCGCAGCGCATGGTCGCCGGTGAAGTGCCCGAGACGCTGCGCGACAAGCGTCTGGTCGAGCTCAACATCAACGCCATGGTGGCAGGCGCCAAGTATCGCGGCGAGTTCGAGGAGCGCGTGCAGAAGGTGCTCAAGGAAGTGACCGAGCACCAGGGCGAGATGATTCTCTTCATCGATGAAGTGCACACCATCGTCGGTGCAGGCCAGGGTGGCGGCGAAGGCGGGCTGGACGTGGCCAACGTGTTCAAGCCGATGATGGCGCGCGGCGAACTGAACCTGATCGGCGCCACCACGCTCAACGAGTATCAGAAGTACATCGAGAAGGACGCCGCGCTGGAGCGTCGTTTCCAGCCGGTGATGGTGCCCGAGCCGACGGTAGCGCAGACCATGATGATCCTGCGCGGCCTGCGCGACACCTTCGAGGCGCACCACAAGGTCAGCATCACCGAGGATGCGATCATCGCCGCCGCCGAGTTGTCGGACCGCTACATCACCGCGCGCTTTTTGCCTGACAAGGCCATCGACCTGCTTGACCAGGCGGCCGCACGCGTGAAGCTGTCGGCCACGGCTCGCCCGGTGGCGGTGCAGGAGCTGGAGTCCGAACTGCACCAGTTGCGGCGTGAGCAGGACTACATGGCCTCGCGCAAGCAGTACGACAAGGCCGCCGAGCTGGGCAAGCGCATCGAGGCCAAGGAGACTGAACTCAAGCAGCTCGTCGAGGAATGGGAACGCGAGCGCGCCTCGGGCAGCGCCGAAGTCAAGGCCGAGCATGTCGCGCAGATCGTCTCGCGCCTGACCGGCATTCCGGTCAACGAGCTGACGGTGGAAGAACGCGAGAAGCTGCTGCATCTGGAGCAGCGGCTGCATGAGCGCCTGGTGGGCCAGGACGAAGCGGTGCGCGCGGTGGCCGATGCCGTGCGGTTGTCGCGCGCGGGCCTGCGCGAAGGCGACAAGCCGGTGGCGACTTTCCTGTTCCTTGGGCCGACCGGCGTGGGCAAGACCGAGCTCGCCAAGGCGCTGGCCGAGTCCATCTATGGCGATGAAGGTGCGCTGCTGCGCATCGACATGTCCGAGTACGGGGAACGCCATGCCGTGGCACGCCTGGTGGGCGCGCCTCCGGGTTATGTGGGCTATGACGAGGGCGGCCAGCTCACCGAGAAGGTGCGTCGCAAGCCCTACAGCGTGTTGCTGCTCGATGAGATCGAAAAAGCGCACCCCGACGTCTACAACATCCTGCTGCAGGTGTTCGACGACGGGCGGCTCACCGACGGCAAGGGCCGGGTGGTGGATTTCACCAATACCATCATCATCGCCACCTCGAACCTGGGCTCGGACATCATCCAGCGTCGGCTGAAGGCCGGTGGCGCCGCCGGCGAGGAATACGAGAAGACCAAGTCCGAGGTGATGGACGTGCTGCGCGGACACTTCCGCCCCGAGTTCATCAACCGCATCGACGAGATCATCGTCTTCCATGCGCTGGGCAAGGAGGAGATCCGCCATATCGTCGGCCTGCAGCTTGATCGTGTGGCCCGCAACGCCGCCAGCCAGGGCGTGACGCTGACCTTCGATCAGACCTTGATCGACCACTTCGCGGAGGAAGGCTACAAGCCCGAGTTCGGCGCGCGTGAGCTCAAGCGGCTGATCCGCAGCGAGCTGGAAACCGCGCTGGCGCGCGAGATGCTGGGTGGCGGTATCGGCAAGGGTGATCACGCCAACGCCCGCTGGGACGACAAGGCCGAACGGGTGGTCTTCGAGCGCCAGGAGCCACCCGCGAAGTCGGCTGAGCCTGAAAAGCCCGATGCCGCGGACGTGGCCGAGGCACCGCCTGGCGACGCGAGCAAGCCTGCGCGCAAGAAGAAGTCAGCGGATGGCGAATCTTGAGCGATGGGAGGCTGTCGTGTCCGACCCCAATGGGCTGACATGGGCAGCCACCCTCGTGTCGCTGGCGGTCGCTATCCCCACAGCGGGGCATGCGGTCATCTACAAGCGTGACCCTCGATCGGCCACGCTGTGGGTACTGCTGATCGCCTTGCTGCCGCTGGGCGGTTCGCTGCTGTATGGGCTGTTCGGCATCAACCGTTACCAGCGGCGGGCGCGGCGGCTCTTCCCGGGGGCAGATCCTGCTGTTCGGCAGGATCTCTCGCCCACGATACCCGAGGCTGTATCGCCGCCACTTGCCGGTCTGGCCCACCTGGTGGGACGCGCCACCGGCCAGTCGCTGACCGGCGGCAACCGCATCGAGCCGCTTGTCGATGGCGAGCAGGCCTACCCGGCCATGCTCGCCGCCATCGAATCGGCGCGGTACAGCGTCGCCTTGACCTCGTACATCTTCGACAGCCAAGGTATCGGGGCGCAGTTCGTCGATGCGCTGCGCCGGGCTCATGAGCGCGGCGTGCAAGTGCGGGTGCTGATCGACGACGTGTATGCCCGCTGGACGCCCCGCAGCGCCTACCGCGCCTTGCAGCGCGCCGGCGTTCCGGCGGCGACGTTCAACCCGACATTGATTCCCGCGCGCCTGCATGCCGCGCATCTGCGCAATCACCGCAAGCTGCTGGTGATCGATGGCGAGACGGGTTTCACCGGCGGATTGAACATCTTCAGCCCGTACTGGCGGCCCGATGCGCCGGACCAGGCCTGTCACGATTTGCACTTTCGTCTGCGCGGGCCGGTGATTGCGCATCTGATGCGGTGCTTCACCGATGATTGGTGCGATACCACGGGCGAGCGGCTCAGCAAGGGTTACTGGGGCGAACCGCCCGTAACGGCTGATGAGCAAGGAACCTCTTGGGCGCGCGGCATCGAGGCCGGTCCCGATGAGGCCCTGGACCGGATGCGCTGGACCTTCATGGGCGCTTTGAGCGCCGCGAAGCATTCGGTGCGCATCTGGACACCTTACTTCGTCCCCGATCAGCCGATGATCGCGGCGCTAAGCACGGCCGCGTTGCGCGGCGTGCGTATCGACGTGCTGACGCCCGCAAACGGCGACCATCCCACGGTGCAATGGGCCGCGCGCGCCCACTACTGGCAGGTGCTGGAGCACGGTGTGCGCATCTTCGAACGGCCTGGCCCGTTCGACCACAGCAAGCTGATGCTGGTAGACGGAGCGTGGTGCTGCCTGGGTTCGGCCAATTGGGATGCACGCAGTTTGCGCCTCAACTTCGAGTTCAATGTGGAGGTGTACGACACCGCGTTGTCTACGCGGCTGTCATCCCTTTTTGATGCCGCTCGTGATGCGTCGGGCGAGATATCGGCGAAGGCGTTGCGCGCCCGCCCGCTGGCCATCCGCTTGCGCGACGGGGTGGCCCGTCTGTTCACCCCCATTCTCTAGCGACACGACTTGCGAGGAACATTGCCCATGGAAAAGAAAGATCAATGGAACATAGGCTACTGGATCGTCGCCGGCCTGTTGCTGCTGACGCTGCAGAACTACTGGCAGGCGGCCAAGACCGTCGAGCCCGTGCCCTACAGCGAATTCGAGAAGGCGCTGGCCGAGGGGCGCGTCGCCGAAGTGCTGGTGTCGGACCGCACGGTCACCGGGCACCTGAAATCGCCGGACAGCCGGGGCAAGACCACCATCGTGGCCACCCGTGTCGAACCCGACCTGGCCGAGCGGCTGTCCAAGTACGACGTGCCCTATGCGCGGGTGGTGGAAAGCACCTGGCTGCGTGATGTGCTCTCCTGGATTCTGCCGGCGGTGGCCTTCTTCGGCGTCTGGTTCTTCCTGTTCCGCCGCTTCGCCGAGAAGCAGGGCATGGGTGGCTTCCTGAGCATCGGCAAGAGCCGTGCCAAGGTATTCATGGAGAAGAACACTGGCGTGACCTTTGCCGATGTCGCTGGCGTCGATGAAGCCAAGGCGGAGTTGGTTGAGATCGTCGATTTCCTCAAGAATCCGCAGGAGTATGGACGGCTCGGGGCGCGCATTCCCAAGGGCGTGTTGCTGGTCGGCCCACCGGGCACCGGCAAGACATTGCTGGCCAAGGCTGTTGCCGGCGAGGCGGCGGTGCCCTTCTTCTCCATCTCCGGATCAGAGTTTGTCGAGATGTTCGTCGGCGTGGGTGCAGCGCGCGTGCGCGACCTGTTCGAGCAGGCCCGCGGGCAGGCGCCGGCCATCATCTTCATCGACGAGCTCGATGCGCTGGGCCGCGCGCGCGGCGTCGGCGGCCCCATCGGCGGCCACGACGAGCGCGAGCAGACCCTCAACCAGCTGCTCACGGAGATGGACGGCTTCGACAGCTCGGTCGGGCTGATCATCCTCGCCGCCACCAACCGCCCCGAAATCCTCGACCAGGCGCTGCTGCGCGCCGGTCGCTTCGACCGTCAGGTGCTGGTGGACCGGCCCGACAAGAAGGGACGGCTGGACATCCTGAAAGTCCACGTCAAGAAGGTGACGCTGGCTCAGGATATCGATCTCGAACAGGTGGCTGCGCTGACCACGGGCTTTTCGGGTGCAGACCTCGCGAACCTGGTCAACGAGGCCGCGCTGGCCGCGACCCGGCGCAAAGCGTCCGCCGTGGAGTTGCAGGATTTCACCGCCGCCATCGAGCGCATCGTGGCGGGCCTGGAGAAGAAGAACCGCGTGCTCAATCCCAAGGAGCGGGAAACCGTGGCCTATCACGAGATGGGCCATGCGCTGGTGGCGCTGGCGCTGCCCGGCACCGACCCCGTGCACAAGATCTCGATCATCCCGCGCGGCATCGGCGCGCTGGGCTACACGCTGCAACGCCCCACCGAAGACCGCTTCCTGATGACGCGCGCCGATCTGGAACACAAGATCGCCGTGCTGCTGGGCGGTCGTGCGGCCGAGAAGCTCGTGTTCGGCGAGCTGTCCACCGGGGCTGCCGATGACCTCGCACGGGCCACCGACATTGCCCGCGACATGATCACCCGCTTTGGCATGGACGAAGGACTGGGCTACATCGCCTTCGAGGCGCAGCGGCCACGCTTTCTCGATACACCGGAACTGGCCCACGGCGGCTGCCGGGTGGCCGAATCGACCCAGGCGCGCATCGATCAGGCCATCCGCGACATCGTGATGGGCGTGTTCGAGCGCGCCTACCGGATCCTCGACACCAACCGCGCGGTGCTGGAGCGTTGTGCGCGCGAACTGCTGGCGCGGGAAACGCTCGACGAGAACGACATCCTTCAATTGACCCAAGGACTTGTTCTAGATAGAAACGAAAAGTAGTAGGCGCTATTCAGAGTGAGCCGGCGGCTCTGTTCGGTGCGTCATCCAATTCGCCGGCATTGTTCAAGGAGAACCGATATGTCTGCATTGACTCCGTGGGACCCCTTCCGGGAACTGGATGAATTGCAAAACCGCCTGGCGACGATGTTGGGACGGACACCCCAGCGACAGGGCGCCCGTACCGGCAACGAAGCCCTGACCACGGCGGACTGGGCACCAATGGTGGACATCAGCGAGGATGAGAACGCATTCCTCCTCAAGCTGGATCTGCCGGAGGTCCCCAAGGATGCCGTGCGCGTCAGCGCGGAAAACGGCGTGCTCACCATCAGCGGCGAGCGCAAACTGGAAAAAGAGGAGCAGGGCAAGAAATTCCACCGCATCGAACGTGCGTATGGCCGCTTTGTGCGCAGCTTTGTCTTACCTGACAACGTTGATCCGACCAAGGTGACGGCTTCGATGAAAGACGGCGTGCTGGAAGTGCGGCTTGTCAAGGCCGAGCAAGCCAAGCCGAAGCAGATTGAAATTTCAGTCAATTAACTTCAATTGGAGTCCAACATCATGAATATCAAACAGCCCCAATACATCCGTTCCGCACTTGCCCTGGCGGTCTGCATCGGACTGAGTGGACCGGTTTTGGCCCAATCGGCGGCAAGTCCAAGCGCTGCAGCGCCCTCTGTCGCACCCAAGGCGGCGCAGCCACAAGTAGACGACAAGGCCGCCCAGGAAGCCGAAAAAAAGCGTTCCGAGCTCACTCAGGACGCCATCACGGCGCTCACCAAGACCCAGGAGGCTTTGACCCTCCTTGATGCAAATAAGACCAAGGAGGCGCTCGCTGCGCTGGAACTGGCCACCGGAAAGCTGGAACTGGTATTGGCACGCGACGCCAAACTTGCTTTGGCGCCGGTCGATGTACGCGTCATCACCCATGATATCCACGCCAACGTGGAATCGGTAAAGAAAGCGGTCAAGTTGTCTCGGGAGTTGTTGGGTGATGGCGAGGTGCAAAAGGCCCGGCCCATCGTTGCCAATCTGGCCAGCGAAATCGTGATCGAAACCGACAACCTGCCCATGGCAACGTACCCGGCAGCGATCAAGTCGGCTGCACGGCTCGTCGACAGCGGCAAGATCGACGAAGCCAAAGCAGAGCTCGCCCGAGCACTGAACACGCTGGTGGTCACCCAAGTTGTACTCCCTCTGCCCGTGCTACGGGCCGAAGCCGCGATAGCAAAAGCTGAAAAGCTGGCCGAGACTGACAAGCGCGATGCCAAGCAGAACGAGGAGCTCAGCACCTTGCTGTCGTCCGTGCGCACGGAGATCGAGCTGGCGCAAATCCTGGGTTATGGCAAGAAGGAGGACTTCAAACCCATCTTCGATCAGGTGAAGTCCATTGAGCAAAAGTCGGCTGGTGGCAAAAGCGGCAATGGATGGTTCGACGAGTTGAAGACGCGCATCCAAAAGCTGTTTTGAGGTGATGAAGGGGCCGACTGCTCCATCGGTCAGTCTCGCGATATTCGCAGTCGGCCCCAATAGATTCCCCTATTTTCACTATCTCATACGAGGCATATCACCATGAATGAGCAAACATCGAATCCCAACGCGATCAACGAAGGCACGAACGAACAAGCCGCGGTAAGCAGCCTTCCTGCCAGACCAGAGCCCAAGCCTGAAGTCGTCACGGAGGTACAGCCTGAGGTTCAGAAGGAAACGGACTCGCAGGCGGCAGACAAACGTAAACAAGTCCTCGATGAGGCCGTCTCGGCCTTGGCGCTGACCAAATCAGCGCTGGCGGCCCTGGACGAAAAAGAATCCGCGCGAGCACTGGCAACGCTGGCCGAAGTGACGGGAAAGCTGGAGCTGATCGTTGCACGCGAACCCACGCTCGCCCTGGCCCCCGTTGATGTGCGCACCATCGTGCACGACTTGTTCGCCAACACGGAAACCGTTGAGGCGATGACTGACGAGGCGCTGGATGCCCTCAAACATGGCGAGGTGCAACGCGCTCGTCGCGTGTTGGCTTTGCTGGCCAGTGAAATCGTGATCACGGTCACCAACATCCCTTTGGCGTCCTATCCCGCAGCCGTGAAGGCAGTCGTGCCGCTGATCGATCAGGGCAAGATCGAAGAAGCCAAAGCCGCGCTGCAGTCAGCGCTCAGCACGCTGGTCGAGGAGCGCAGCGTGCTTCCGCTGCCCGTCCTGCGTGCGAAGCTGCTCCTGAAGCGCGCCGAGCCTCTGGTAGAAGATGGTCAGCGCAGCGAAGCATCCAATGAGCGCCTGGAGACATTGTTGAACGAAGCCCGGCAGCAGTTGGAAATGGCAGAACTGCTGGGCTATGGAAAAAGGAAGGACTTTGAGCCCCTGTACGCTGAACTCAAGAAAATCAAGGAAAAGACGGGAGGGGGAGGCGGCGGAAAAGGCTGGCTCGATGAAATCAAGGCAAAGCTGTCCAGGTTGTTCTGAAACCGCTGGATAGGGCGTAAGAGGGGCGCGTCGCGCCCCTCTCTTGGCTCAGGAGTGTTTGCTTTTTCACCCCATTAGATCTTTAGGAGATATAGCATGAATACAGACACCATCACCGATTCCAGTGCGGATGACCCCACCAAAGCACTGTGTTCGCTTAGCCAAAATTGGTGGCTTTTTGTGCTGCGCGGTGTCTTGGCATTGATTTTTGCAGCCCTCGCGTTCTGGATGCCACAATCGGCTCTGTTGGCCATGACCATCATGTTCGGCGCATTTTCCTTGGTCAATGGCGCGTTCAACTTGTTTGCAGCGGTGCGCCATATCCAGAAAAAAGAGCGCTGGGGCTGGTTGTTGTTCAGCGGCATTGTCGGCATACTTACGGGCGTCGTCGTCCTGGTTGCTCCTTGGGTCGCCACGATAGTCTTGGCTTCTTTTTTATGGGCTAGCGTGGGCTTCTGGGCGATTTTCACCGGAGTGCTGGAGATATCCGCCGCCGTTCGGCTGCGTCGGGAAATCAAGGGTGAAATCTGGCTTGCCCTCAGTGGACTGCTCTCGATTATCCTTGGTGCTATCGTCTTGTGGATATTTTTTACCCGTCCGGTCGAGTCATTCGTGGCCGCAGGCTGGCTGTTGGGTTTCCATGCGGCAGTCTATGGCGTCACGCTTTTGTTCTTGAGTTGGCGTCTTCGCAAAACGCGCCTGGGGTAAGAGCGTGCCAAACCAAAATCTATGGATATGAGCATCCTCGATTCATGCCTCCATAGAAATGACATCGAAGGAGTCATACATGCAGATACAATATAGCTATCGAGCTATCGACAAAGAGTTTCATGAACCTTGGCAGAGAGCTTTGGGAAATGTGATCGAGCACGCCCTCAAGCCATTGCTCGACAAACACACTAAAGATTCAGCGCGACTTCAAATCGTCCTTGATCGCGACAAGATCAAGCGGCAATTTCTGGCCAGTGGCTATATGCACCTGCCCGGCAAAAAGATTGTCAGTGTTACTGCATCACATGACGAGCTGACGCCCCTCGCGCAGATGCTCGCAAAGTCGTTGTTCCGTCAGGCCAAGAAGCATTTTGACCGACTGCATGCTCAGGATCAAATCAAGCGCAAAGCACGACGCGAGCGCTTGCGCGAGCTCAAGGTGCGGATTGCCGCAAAACCCGCATCAGCCGCCCATGAGGCCGAGGTGATCCGAATGCCTCTACTGTCGAAACTTGAGGCTGTCGCAAGGCGTGAGCTGGCTTATCTGCGGGCCGTCGGCGATTTACCGCGCGATTATCCGACGCTGCGCGACGTGGTGGATGAAGCGATTGTCCGAGCTAAGGTGGAATGGCAATCCGTGCCGGGGGAAAAAGAGGCTTACACCGGTCTTTTGAAGCATCTGTTCGCCGTCCTGGATAACGAAGTGGCAAGCAGCCGGCAATTTGGCGAATTCGTTTCTCTGGACGCGCCGGTCGAACCGGATGCCCAAGACGTGGCCGAGGCCATGGTGGAAGAGGAAATCTTCGAATTTTATCAGCACGATGACACACTCAAGCTGGCCGATATTTTCGCTGGCAGTCAGCATCCCGATGTCGCAACGATCGCGGAACAGGAGGAGCTGATTGATCGGACGAGCGAGTTCGCTTTTGCATTTGACCTGCTGAAGGACATGCCGCGTTTGTGGCGGCGCATTTTTCTGCTTATCCGTGTGGACGGGCTGAATGCCAGCTGCGTCTCTGAAATCCTGCTGATTCCTAGTAAGGAAGATGCTGTCCGAAGGTGGCTCATGCAGGCCGAAGCATTCATCGCTGCTCATCTGGAAGAGGCCGGAGTAAGCAAAAACGGGAACGATTGGCTCCAAGGCGTTGATTGGTTGGCATTGTCTGTGACCCGAAGCGAGGCAGCCTCACTGTGGTCCAAGGAGGCGAACCATGAAGAATGATCTTCACCTCGTCTGCCCGCACTGCCAGTCCATCAACCGCGTACCGACTGCGAAGCTATCGGAACATCCCAACTGTGGCCGCTGCCAGCAGCCCTTGTTCACGGGCGAGCCCATCGAGTTGACCACGGCGACGTTCTCGCGCCACGTGGAGCGCAGCGATCTGCCGCTGCTGGTCGATTTCTGGGCGCCATGGTGCGGGCCGTGCAAGATGATGGCGCCACAGTTCCAGCAAGCGGCGCACCAGCTCGAACCGAGGATCCGGCTGGCGAAGGTGAATACCGAGGCTGAGCCCCACCTGGCCACGCAGTTCGGTATCCGCAGCATCCCGACGCTCGCCCTGTTCCAGGGTGGGCGGGAGATCGCCCGTCAGGCCGGCGTGATGGGCGCGCAGGACATCGTGCGCTGGACGTCGACGCAAGTGGGACGCTGACCGATGCAGGGCTTGCTCGGCACTACACTAATCCTGCTGGCGGCTTGCAGCCTGGCGGCGATGGCGACGGCGGCGTTCAGAGTGCCCGCCTTGCTGGGGTATCTCTCTGTCGGCGTTGTACTGGGCCCCTCAGTCATCGGCGTGATCGCGCCGGGGGAGACGCTGAGCTTTCTGTCCGAGCTGGGCGTGGCGCTGCTGTTGTTCATGGTCGGACTGGAATTCTCCCTCGGAGACTTCTGGCTCGCCCGCAGGACGGTGCTGATGGCGGGCGCTCTGCAGATGATCGCCGTGGCCCCGCCGCTGATCCTGCTATTGATGTGGCTGGGGCAGCCCGGCCAGAGCGCCGCGCTGCTCGGCACTGCGGCGGCCATGTCGTCCACGGCGCTGGTCAGCCGACAACTGGCCGACCAAGGTGAGCTCACCACCCGCCACGGACGCAGTGCCATCGCCGTGCTGGTCTTTCAGGACCTGGCCAGCGTGCCCCTGCTGGCCTTGCTGGCGATCTGGGCGCGCGGCGAGTCGCCGAAGATCGAGCATGTGCTGCTCGAAGTATTCGGTGTGCTGCTGCTGTTCGCGGCAGCGGCCCTCGCCTCGCGCCGTCTGTTGCATGGCCTGCTGGGCTGGGTGGCACGGCGGGGCCACGAGGAATCGTTCGTGCTCGTCTCCTTGTGCGTGGTGGTGGCTGCCGCCGCCGCTGCGCACGCGGTCGGCGTATCCGCCGCCCTGGGGGCCTTCCTCGCCGGGATGGTGCTGGGCGAGAGCGACTTCCGGCACCACATGGAAAGCCACCTCAGGCCGTTTCGCGATGTGTTGTCGGGCGTGTTCTTCGTGACCATCGGCCTGCAACTGGACGCAGCACAGATTCTTTCGGCACCGCTGGCGGTGCTGGCGTGGCTGGTGGTGCTGGTACCGGTCAAGATCCTGCTCAATACGCTGGCCTTGCGGGCGACGCGCCTGTCCGCCCTCGATGCCTGGCGCACGGGCATAGCGTTGGGGCACGGCGGCGAGTTCGCCCTGCTGTTGTTGGGCACGGTCTTGCAGCAGCATCTGATCCCCGCGACCGTCGTCCAACCCATGCTGGTCGCGCTGGTGCTCAGCATGGCCCTGGCACCGCTACTGATCCGCCATCACGATGTACTTGCCCGGTTCTTGAGCCGCACAGGCGGCGTCATTCAGCCACCCCAGGCTGAAGAAGTCGAGATCGCCGCGCAGACGACGCGATATCGAGACCATGTCATCATTTGCGGCGCGGGCGAGCTTGGCCTGACAGTCAGCGAGATTCTTCGCCACGCCGGCGTGGCGCATCTGCTGCTGGAGGCGGACGCGCAGAAGGTCGAGGCCGCGCGTGCCGCCGGCGCGCCGGTGTTCCATGCCGATGCCAGTCGGCCCGATACCTTGCTGGCTGCCGGCTTGACGCATGCACACTTGGTGGTGCTGACGTTCGCCCATGCCCAGCAAGCGTTGCGCATCGCCCAGGCGATTGCCGAGCACCGTCCGGCGCTGACATTGTGGGTGTCATGCAGAAGTACGACCGCGGCCGATGCATTTCGCGCCATGCCCAACGTGCGCGTGTATCAGCAATCCTTTGCCGCAGCTATTGGGCTGGCGGAACAGGTGATGTCGACGCTTGGCATGTCGACCGAGCTGATTGAAGGACACATCAGCGCAATGCGCCGCCGTCTCGACAGCAGCCGTTTACCAGGGAGTTCATCGTCATGAAATCAACACGCCTTAACCCATTTCAGGTCTTACGTGACCAATTGGCCATCATGAGTTTTTACGAGCGCTTCGAGCAGGTCGTCGCGCTCGTGCTGTCGGCGGTGATCGCCGTCATCATCGTGGTGTCGCTGTTCCAGCTCATCTCCATCGTCTTCACGCTGCTGGTTCTAGATGCCTTCAATCCCCTGGACCACGAGGTATTCCAGAGCGTGTTCGGCATGATCATGACGCTCTTGATCGCGATGGAGTTCAAGCATTCCATCGTGCGCGTGGCGCAGCGTCGGGACAGCATCATCCAGGTCAAGACGGTGGTCCTGATCGCGCTGATCGCACTCTCCCGCAAGTTCGTGATCCTCGACTCCAACGCGAGCCCCGCAAAGATAGCCGCGCTGGCTAGCGCCACGCTGGCTCTGGGTGCGACCTACTGGCTGCTGCGCAAGCGCGGCGACCGCGCCGCCGAGACCTCTGAGCATGACCCGTCATCATCCCAGTGATCCGCGCACGGCGCTCTTGCAACACCGCTGGCTCAACCGCCTGCAGACCGGGCTGTTGGTCCTGACCCTGGTCGGGATCGCAGCCGCAGCAGGGAGACTGCCGTTTGGGGAAGGCTGCCTGTGGCTCGCGCTGTTTGCCATTGCAGGTGCGTTGCTGCTGGAACCGGTAGCCGCGTCGGCGCTGAGCTTGCGCCTGTACCGCGTACGGGCCTTGCACCCGCAAGAAGCCCACAAGATGTGGGCCCTGTTGCGCGAGCTGCCCGCCCGTGCCGGTTTGCCCGCCACGCCGGTGCCGCACTATGTGCCCAGTGCCGTCGTCAACGCCTTCGCTACCGGATCGAAGCAGGAGGCATCGATCGCCCTCACCGATGGCCTGCTGCGCAGCCTGAGCCCACGCGAGCTGGCGGGTGTGCTCGTGCACGAGGTCGCGCACATCGCTAATGAGGATCTGCGTGTCATGGGGCTGGCGGATTCCGACAGTCGCCTCACGAGCCTACTGGCCCTTATGGGACAGATCGCGATCCTGCTCAGCCTGCCCGCGCAGCTGGTTGGCGCGGCGGAGGTCTATTGGCCTGGTCTATTGTTATTGGCCGTATCGCCCCAGCTGGCCCTGCTCGCACAGCTCGGCTTGTCTCGCGTGCGTGAGTTCGACGCTGACCGCCTTGCGGCGGAACTGACTGGCGACCCGCAGGGGCTGGCGTCCGTGCTGGCAAAAATCGAGCGGGTCAGCCGCTCCTGGCGTGCCTGGCTATGGCCGGGATGGGGCAATCCCGAGCCCTCCTGCTTGCGCACGCGTCCGGCAACGCAAGAGCGCATCGCACGCCTGCTGACGTTGGCGCCTGGGCCAGCATCAGCGTTGCCACTCCGCGCGCCCCATTTTTTGCCGGAATCCGCTTTGGCGACGCGCCCACCGCGCTGGCGCCCGAGCGGGCTGTGGCGCTGATTGCCCATCAACAGGAGACGTCTCATGGCCTATCTCGACCCGTACCAACGCCCCGCGTCGGACCGCTTCGTCCGGCGCGGGCTCTTCATCACCGCCTGCATTGCCGCGCTCATGCTGCTGTGGCAGTTTCTGCCCGCCATCGAGGCATGGTTCAGTCCGCGCGAGGCAGCAGAACGCACCGTGATGGCGCGTGGCGATCTGGCGGCGGACGAGAAAACCACCATCGAACTGTTCGAAAAATCGCGCGCCTCGGTGGTCTACATCACCACCGCGCAATTAGTACGCGATGTCTGGACGCGCAACGTGTTCTCCGTGCCGCGCGGCACTGGCTCGGGCTTCATCTGGGACGACGCCGGCCACGTCGTCACCAACTTCCACGTCATCCAGGGCGCGTCCGAAGCCACCGTCAAACTGGCCGACGGCCGCGACTACCAGGCCGTGGTGGTGGGGACGAGCCCCGCGCACGACATCGCCGTGCTCAAGATCGGCGTCGGTTTCAAGCGCCCGCCGGCCGTGCCGGTCGGCACCAGTGCCGACCTCAAGGTGGGTCAGAAGGTGTTTGCTATCGGCAACCCCTTCGGCCTGGACTGGACGCTCACCACTGGTATCGTCTCCGCGCTCGACCGCTCGTTGCCGGGAGAAGCGGGCGGCCCGGCCATCGATCACCTGATCCAGACCGACGCCGCCATCAACCCCGGCAATTCCGGTGGCCCGCTGCTCGATTCGGCTGGGCGGCTGATCGGCATCAATACCGCCATCTACAGTCCGTCTGGCGCCTCGGCCGGCATAGGCTTTGCGGTGCCGGTCGATACCGTCATGCGCGTGGTGCCGCAACTCATAAAGACCGGCAAGTACATCCGTCCGGCGCTGGGCATCGAGGTGGATGAGCAGCTCAACACGCGTCTGCAGGCGCTGACCGGCAGTAAGGGCGTATTCGTATTGCGCGTGACGCCGGGCTCGGCGGCGCACAGGGCCGGGCTCGTCGGCGTCGAGGTCACCGCAGGCGGCATCGTGCCCGGCGATCGCGTTATCAGCATCGACGGTATCGCCGTTGACGACGTCACCACATTACAGGCCCGGCTAGACGACAAGAACGTTGGAGATGTTGTGGTCTTGTTAGTGGAGCGGGCCGGCAAGACTCGCGAGATGCTTGTGGAACTACGACCGGGAGTTTGATGGAAAGTGGGTCATGGATCTGCACAGCGAAGCAGCCAAGCGACTTCAGCCTTGCGCCGAACTACGAGCCCTAGCTAGGGATGGTCTGAAGTAGCCCTGTATTTCCGGCTGACTTCAGCCACTGCTGATTTTGAAAGCGGTGAACCGATCAAAAACGATCGGATCACCCGCTCATTTCGGTGCTTTCAGCCGTCGCGAGCACCTTGCGACGGCCATTTTCCGAATTACAGGCGCACCTCTCCTGCGCTTGCCAGCAAATGTCGGCGGGCCATCCATAGGTTCGACAGGGCAAACAGCGTCACCAGTTGTGCAGTGTTCCTCACCAGCCCTCGGAAATGTACCTTGGTGTAGCCGAACTGCCGCTTGATCACGCGAAACGGGGGCTCTACCTTCGCTCGCACTTGCGCCTTGGCCTTCTCGATCTTGCGCTTGGCTTTGTACAGGGCGCTGCGTTTATCGAGCATCTTGTAGGTGCTGCGGCGTGCTGCGACCTGCCAGATCACTTCTCGGTCGGCATGCTCGGAGCGCTTTTCGACGCCTGTGTAACCGTCATCGGCGCAGACGACGTTCTCGTCGCCGTGCAGCAGTTTGTCGACCTGGGTGACATCCGCCACGGTGGCTTGTATCTAACAGTTTGTGGTGATTAGCTACCACCACTGAAGCAGAGTGAGCTGCCCCCTTCCCTTAAGGTCAGAAAAGTCGGCACCGCTGAACCTTGATTTGCAGCACATGGCCCTCCGCTTCACCTTTCACGCCAGCACATCAGGTTGAACGGTTACCGGGAGCTCGACTCCGTATGTACAAGGCGAACAGGCGTGACGGTTTATGTGAGAGGAGTTTGACCATGTTTCCAGTCGGCATTGACGTAAGTAAAAAAAACCTGGATCTTTGCATGCTTTATGACGGTATCAAAGGACGCATAAAAACCCGTAACATCCAGAATAACAGACATTCAGTTGAAAATATTCTTCGCTGGCTCAGGCTTCAACATTGCAGTCCGGAAGATGTTCATGTGGTAATGGAAGCTACCGGTGTTTATCACGAACGGCTGGCCACTGAATTACATGATGCCGGTTTCCGGGTTTCTCTGGCCAACCCTCACCGTAGTCGGGAGTTTGCGCGTGGCATGGGAATCATGACAAAAACAGATAAGGTGGATGCGTATATGCTGGCCTGTTACGCATTCCTTAAGAAGCCACACCGCTGGGAGCCGCCGGCACCCGAAATCAGATATCTCGGTGCACTCCTGCGACGGCGGGATGTTCTGCTGGGTGATGCCCTGCGTGAGGAGAACAGGCTGGAAAAATACCTGTCGACAGACACACCTGCAGATATTATCAGTTCCTGCAGGCGTATGGCGCAGCTTCTGCGCGAGGAGGTAAGTAATATCGAGCGGCAGATAAAAGCACATATCAAAGCCAGCCCTGCACTGAGGCGTGATTATACACTGCTGACCTCAATTAAATCGGTTGGTCCCCAGCTGGGGATGCATATGCTGGTCGTGCTTCGCAGCCATAACTTTGTATCGGCTGAGCAGGCTGCCGCCTTTCTGGGCGTGGTGCCGATCGAGAAACGCTCAGGCACATCGGTCCGGCGCCGGCCGCGGATGTCGAAAATCGGCCCCCCTCAGTTGAGAGCGAAGCTTTACATGTCCGCCCTGTGCGGAAAAATCTACAATAAGCGAATGCGTAATATTTACGATGAGATGTGCCTGCGGGGTAAACCTAAAATGGTGGCCATTGGCGCGCTGATGCGGAAACTGGTGCACTGGTGTTATGGCGTCCTGAAGACCGGAACCGTTTTTAATGACGAAGACCTGAAACCGGTACTGTCAACCTGACTATACCAGGCTGGCATTAAACACAAGGTAACGCTCACTGCAATAAGTGAGCGCAGTCCGTTATGAGCGATCTATAGTCATTCGTACCCTGAGAATTACACTTTGAAGTGATTCAGGGTATGCGCTTACTGGTTACGAATATTGAGCGAGAATCATGTGATGATCGCCGCTTTTCTTTCGAGCCAGTAGGTGCTCCACGTTCGCTAACGAATACTCAGGGCATGCAGATAAACTGCTGGCTATATTTCTTTCGAAGAGCGTGGAATGCATACCAATCCCCGATAAAAAGGAGTTGGTGATGACTGTGACTAATCAATTTGCTGCGCACGTTGGTCTGGACTGGGCTGATAAAAAACACGATGTCTGTGTTCAGTTTAAAAACGGTGAACGCGTATTCGATGTGATTGAACATACAGCAGAAGCGCTTGATGCCTGGCTTACTGAGTTACACCAGAAAGTAAAAGGTAGAATCGCAATAGCTCTCGAACTGAAGAAGGGCCCCGTGGTATATGCTCTTCAAAAATACCCCTTTATCACCGTTTTCCCCGTCCACGCATTGTCCCTGGCTCGTTATCGGCAAGCCTTCTCGCCCAGCGGCGCTAAAGATGATCCGCAGGATGCCGAGCTGGCATTAGAGTTAATGCTGCGTTACCCCCAGAAGATAAAAGCTATTGAACCCGACAATGCGGATATTCGCTTACTTCAGCAACTGGTTGAGCAACGTCGTCAGTTGGTTGAAGATAAACGACGCTTTGTGAACCGGATAATCAATACGCTTAAACAGTATTATCCTCAGCCACTGGAGTGGTTCTCACATCGGGGTAGCTTACTGTTGTGTGAGCTGATTATCCGGTGGCCCAGTCTGCAACAACTGAAACGAGCCAGACGCGACACGATCCGCAACTTTCTGAATGCCAAAGGTGGTCGCGCTATGGCCCTTACCGAGCAACGTGTTGCGAGTATTGATAATGCGATCCCATTGACTACAGACCCGAGTGTTATAGAGGCTAATGCTTTGATGGCAGCAGCACTGGCGACACAAATTAAAGTCGTGAGTGAAATCATCAAAACCTATGACGAACGAATCGAAACGCTGTTTGACACATTGCCAGATGCGGGGCTGTTCAAATCACTTCCGGGCATGGGACCGTGCATGGGCCCACGGATGCTTGCTGCACTTGGTGATAACCGTGACCGGTTTAACAGCGCTGAAGAAATTCAAAACTACGCAGGTATAGCACCGGTGACCGAACGAAGCGGCCAAAAATCCTGGGTTCACTGGCGATGGCAATGTGCCAAGTTCGTCAGGCAGACCTTTGTTGAATGGGCTGCCAAGACGGTTAATTCATCATACTGGGCCAAACTGTATTATCAGGGCCTTAGAGAAAAGGGCAAATCTCATCAGTCTGCGATCCGGGCACTGGCGTTCAAATGGATAAGGATCATTTACCGCTGCTGGAAGGCCAGAACCTGTTATGACGAAGCGAAATATTTGCTGGCTCTCGAAGCGAGACACTCGCCCTTACTGAAGCCATAAAAAGCTTGTCGAATGTCTCAGGGCGTGAAGCAGACATATTCACTGAAATTTTTAGGAAGCATTTTCTTGCCCATACGTGGCTTTATCTGCCGATTTTCAGAAAACGCATTCACCGTTATCGACGCGCTTTTCTGTCGTCAGCGGGATCGTCCCGCCTGAACCATCAGACACACCAAGTACCAGCACCTCTGACTTTTCAGGTCCCATCTTCATGGTACCCAGATTGACGATGCAGATTACCTGCGTTTCCTGCAGGTCTTCTGCTGCATAGTTAGTATACGCACCGCATGACACCCTTGTTCCCAGTTCTGGTCCTAGGTCAATAGTCATGCGCCAGGTGGGCTTTGATGTTTTACTCTCCTCAACCCTGATGATGGTACCGGCACGCATATCGAGAGCCGAAAATGAGTCAAATGACGCTTTATCTTTCATAATTCTTTCCTTTTTGCGATTTCAAAGTTTTCTTTCCGTTGCCGGAACAGACTGAAACGTAACTTTCCAGCCGGAACGGTGATGAGCCCCAGACACGCAACTATCAGTCCGACGCCTGCCCATCCGGAAGGCGGCAGCCTTTCACCGACGAGCACAACGGCCAGCAGTGCGGCTATAACCGGCTCCAGCAGACTGATCGTGGTTGCCATACTGGGGACGTCTCAGAAAACGGAATCTATGGTCACTCCCGTTTTTGCAACACCGATTTTGACGACAAGTTGGCTTGCTTGAATCTATCCGGCG
>PPYF01385074.1_pt1 | contig 32217 bp, 20 predicted proteins | sample 1559871 | NCBI WGS metagenome assembly PPYF01 (sample SAMN08240021, study PRJNA423297) | Human gut metagenome, whole genome shotgun sequencing project.
AGCCGGATATACGGAGTATGGCGAATATGACAAAGTGTATCAGAATGCAGCCGCTACTTTGGAGGAAGTGGAAGCGGCTTCGGCAGGATTGAAAAAGGCAGTGTTCGACTTTAAGTTCTCGGGGGCTTCGGAAGAACATCCGGCTGATGTGACCGACGTGATAGAGAATCCTGCTTTCGACAATGGGGAAAATGGATGGACTTTGCAGCGCGATGCCATCAGCGGGCAGGATAATTTTGGGGTACAGTCTTCTTCTCAAACTACTTCCGACGGAACAGAGTTCAAAGGTTTCTTTGAGCGTTGGACGGCCACCAATCCGCAAACGAGTTGGTCTATTACGCAAGAAATCAATGATATCCCGGACGGGCGCTATCGGTTGAGTGCGTATATCTTGACGAATGTGAAGGAGGAAAACGGCGGCCCGAAAGGACGCTACCTCTATGCCAGATCGAAGGGAGGCGAAGTGAAATTGCAGGCTACCGTGCCGTCGCCCGACGGAGGAGGTTATGCTGCGCCCTATACGCTTGAGTTTTCTGTCATAGGTGGTTCCGCCACGGTGGGTTTAAAAGTGGAAAACCCTAATTCAGAGTGGACGGGCGTGGACAATTTCAAATTGGAGTATTTGGGAGAGACCGGTGCCATGACCATGCAGGATTATCTGAAAGAGCATATCGGAGATGCTGAAAAGACTTACGGGGCATACAAGGAAGCCAACAAAAAAATGAGCAAAAAAGGAGAGGACGGTTATTTGACGCTCATCCAACATGCCAAGGAAGTGGCTGCGGACGCGAGTGTGGACATTGAGACCGTGTCGGCTTTGATTGAGACTTTGCAGAAGCAGATGGACGAAATGGCTAAAGACGTGGCTGCGTATGACAAACTGGCTCAGTTGCTTACTGAGGCTGAAACTAAATATTGGGCACCTCCCTATGAAGATGCGGAGTGGCCTACCTTGGAGGACTATATCGACAATACGCTTAAGGTGGAGCAGGGGGATTGCAGTTTCGATCCGGCTTTGATAGACAGTGTTCAACCGCGTATGGATCGCTATTACATGGAGGACTTCAGGGCTGCCGCTTTAAGAGGAGAAATCGAGGACTTCACGCCCTTGTTGGTCAATGCGAACTTCACCGACAATGCCAACGGATGGCAGGGTGGTTCCGGACAAGGCGTGGAAACGGGTGAGATGTATGATAAACAGACGTTTGATGTCTACCAGGAAATAGAGGGCTTGCCCGAAGGATCTTATGAAATCTCCGTACAAGGATTCCAGCGGCCTACGTGGCATGATGCTTGCCAGGCAGCTTGGGGTACGGAGGCCAAGGAGGCGCAGGTTACTGCGTATGCTTACGGTAACGACGGTTCCGTAAAGCTCCACCATTGTTACGATGAGGTGTTTGATGAACCGATGCAGGCGGAAGGTTGGGGCAAAGATGTACAATTGTCATTGCCGAATGACGAACTGAGGAATGGCAAGTATGCCTTGGATGCTTTGACGGGAACACATAAGGCTTTTGAAGAAGGTCATTTCGAGAACAAATTCGTTTGTTATGTGAAGGCTGACGGCAAATTGCGCGTGGGCGTGCGGATGACTGAGGATTCGGGACTTTCCGGGGATTGGACTACGTATGACAATTTCAGGTTGAAATATTTGGGTGCGGAGGATATGACCGGAGCGGTTTCAGCGTTGGAGGCCCGGATAGCCGATGCAAAAGTGCTGTTTGATGATAAGGAAACGCTTACTACCCAGGCGGCGAAAGATGCCTTGCAGAAAGCCATTACCGATGCTACTGCGGCTTTGGAGACGGAATTGACTCAGGAGTCGTATGCCGTTAATTCGGAAGCGTTGAATGCAGCTATCGAACTTGAGACCGAATCACGTGCGGCGGCAACCAAATTAGAGGCGACGGCTACCGGTCATGACAACAAGTTCAATGGCACAGAGGGTGTCGAGGGATATGATAAATATATCGGTACGGACGAATACGATGTTTTGTTGGAACTTGTGTCGGATGAAGTGTTGTTGGCCATTGACGAACGTTCGCTTGTCGATTTGGCACAGATTGAAAGTTTCATGCAGCGTATGAACGAGGCTTATTGCAAGATGGTGGCCACACAAGTGGATTTCAGTGGAGCTTCGAAAGATACCCCGGTCGATGTCACGGGCATGATTACCAATCCGAGCTTTGAGGAAATGGATGCCGACACGCAGGAGAAAGCAAGCTCTGATACAGGATGGGAATGCAATAAAGTGGATGGTAATAAGCTGAAGGCTGAGGATTTGGTTTACGAAATGTTCAATATCGGTGATGTCAAACTTTACCAGACCGTATATGCTTTGCCTAAGGGATATTATCGCCTTACTTACAATGGCTTCTATCGTGGCGGGGATGTCGTGCCTGCGGCTTTGACGCGTCGTGACAGCACGGAAGAGGTGCTGAATGCGAAGGTTTACGTTGAAACGGCTTCCGAAAAGTTGTCTGTCCCATTGGCTTCCATCTTTGATCATGTGACGCTTTACAGCTATGACAGTGGTGATATTGTTTTGGCTGACTCTTTATTCCCGGATATGCGCGATATGATGTATCATACCGTTGTAAACGGTAAGGTGGGTGCCCGCAAGGCTTTTGAGGACAATGCTTACGAGGGTGCATTCAGCTTTGAGGTGAAGGAAGATGGAGAAGGTGTAACCATCGGAGTTGAAAAGGATGCAGTCATTACCAATGATTGGACATGCTTCGATAATTTCCACCTTTATTATTTAGGTGCCGGTGAAGCCAACCGTCCCGATGACATTCCGAATGGCGTAGAAGATGCAGTTGCCGACGGTAAGGCTACGGTGGTAAGTTCTGCATGGTACACTATCAACGGTGTGCGTGTGGCCGAACCGAAGCAGCGCGGCATTTATATCCGTCAGGATAAGATGAGTGACGGCACGACCCAATCCGTGAAAGTAATGGTGCGTTGAACCACCGTTATGATATATCAATAAAAATAGGTTCATAGATTAGATTGGAGGGGAGGACGAAGTGATTTCGTTCTCCCTTCTCTATTTGCCGTGTTTGTGTTAAAAATAGAGGCTTATCTTCTTTTTTTCATCCGGATTATTTTTTAGATTGAGTATTTATTGTAAATTTGCCCCTTATAAGAAATCCTATTAAAAAGCAAAATATTAGTATTAACTTAATTTCTGTAAGAAGATGAAAAACAGATTACTTGCCTTGGTGGCTTTGTGTGGCGCTACGTCGTCTACATTACCTTTATGGGCGGCCGATTGGGCTGATCCGGAACTGACGTTCGTAAAACCGGATTTGGATGGAATCAAGGGCGGACAAAGGCTTGTGTATTACGTCTATCATGTGGCCAGTGAAAAGTTCATGTCCAATGGAGCGGATTTTAATACCACTTTTATCGTTTCGAATACGGGGCAGGAAGTGACTTTGAGTTATGGACCCGATTATGAGTTGATTACCCATCCGCAAGATGCCAACGATTATTCGGCAGCCAAATCCTATCGTTTGTCTTTGATGAACGCACCGAGTAACGGTGGTTTCCATGAAGTGTTTTTGGATCCCGGTATAAAATGTTACGTGGATCACAGCAAGCAAGGACATATCTTGTGGGATATCGTGCCACAGGATAATGGTCTTTATCGTATTCGGGTGAATGTGGATGATCCTCTTTACGGTACCAACAAAACCAACAATGCTGCTTATAAAAATACGTGGATTGGAGTAAATCCTAATACAGATGGAGGGTGGAATGAAGTTATCAATCCTTTGATCCAGCCCGGAACAGCCGGTTATGAAAAAGCTGAGTTCGATTGGAAGTTCGTAGAGCCGGAAGTGTACGAAGTATATACGGCTAAAAAGAATGTGTTGAAGCCGCAATTGGAAGCTGCCGATGAGGCCGGCTATACGAATTATGCGAAGTACAAGGAGTTGTATGAGAGTGACAAGGTTACGGTGGAACAAATAGAAGATGCGGCTGAAGAACTGAAAGATGCTGTGTTGGAATTTAAATACAGTTCTGCTTCCGAAACATCTCCCGCCGATTTGACAGCTATGATTAAGAATGCTTCGTTCGAAAGTGCAGACGGATGGACTTCTTGGCGTGCTAACAACAATAATAATTTCGGCATCGTAACAAAGAATGAGGGCGAAATCGGTACGTCTGACGGCTTTGACTTCCGTACATTCTTTGAAAGATGGGTGGCAACTCCTCCCACGGGTGATTATTACATTGAACAGTCTTTAAGCGAATTGCCAGATGGAAAATACCGTTTGAAGGCTTATATCATGACGCAGCAGACGGCTGAGAACGGCGGTCCAAAAGGTCTTTTCTTGTATGCTAAGACGGTAGCGGGCGAGAGTAAGAAAGAAGCTGATACGCCTTCACCGGACGGTTCTTCTTATGCAGCGCCTTACACGGTGGACTTTTCTGTAATCGGCGGTACGGCCACTGTCGGCATGCGTTCCGAAGGCAGTAAGGACGGTTGGTCTGCCGTAGGTTATTTCACTTTGCAATATATGGGTAAAGCGGGTGCTATTACGATGCGTGATGCGTTGAACCAGAATATTACGGAGGCTGAACAACAATATGCAAACGATATAGCCGGTAAGAAGCATAGCAAGGAAGGCGACAAGAAATATGAAGAAATGATTGCTTTGGCTAAAGAAGCAGTTACCAATAATGAAGTGACTGACGATTCTTTACAATCTATAGCCAATTCTTTGTTACTTCGTATGGATAGTTTGGTTTTGGATGTGAAGGCTTATGAGAATCTGGATGCTAAGATCAATGAGTTGGATACAGAACTGGAGAATTCTATCTATACGAAGGAAGGTGTGGTGTTCGACGATTATGAAGATTATTTGGCTGAATTGGAGGAAGCACGAGATGGCGGTACATTTAACCCGAATGAACTTGATAGTATCCAGCCGCGTGCCGATCGTCTTCTGAAAGCCGGTGTTGTGGCTGCTTTGACTGACGGGCAGACGGATAATGTGACAGGGATGATGACGAATCCGAGCTTTACGAAAAGCAATGACGGATGGACATTCACGAAAAATGGTAATGGTGACTTCAAGAACGATAATACCAATGTATCTGAGGTTTGGAATGGTCGTGAATGGAATGTTACCCAAGAGTTGACAGGTCTGCCGGAAGGTTCTTATCAAGTAACGATGCAAGGTTTCTATTCTCCAAGTTCACAGAACGACAATAAATGGCAGGAAGGCTGGGGACAAGAAGGTGATGAGACCAATAAGATTTTAGCCTCTTTGTTCGGAAATGATGCTTCAACGCCCCTTCATCATGTGATGGATTTCCCGCAGGATGAAAAGTTGACAGACGATATGGACGAAATTACGTGGGATGCGAGTCTGTCTGGCAAGTATGTATGTCATGGAAAAGCATCTGCACAGGCTGTTTTTGAGGCAAATCCGGAAAATTATCTTAGTACTTTGTCTTGCTATGTGGGTGAAGACGGAATACTTCGTGTGGGGATAAAGATGTCTGGTGTGACATGGAATGCCGCATGGGCAGTCTTCGATAATTTCCAGGTTACTTATTTAGGCGCTGATGATATGTCGGGAGCCAAGTCTGCTTTGGATGTACAGATTCAGGCTGCAAAAGATATGTTGGCAGCAGAATCATTAACTACTCAGGATGCCAAGGATGGGCTGAACAAGGCTATTGAGGAGGCTGTGGCTGTGGCAGACAACCTGACTCCGGAAACTTATAAAGAGCATTTCGATGCTTTGACGGAGGCCATGGAATTTGGTCAGGATGCCATCGATGCAGCTACCGCATTGGAAACGAAAAAAGACAATCATGCGGATAAGTTGGGTTCTACGGGAGAAGGTAGTTATGAAGACTATGCCAATACGGAGGGTTTTGAAGAACTTGATGAGGTAGTATTGGAAATAGACGAAAAGATAAACAGTGACGGTATCTTTGCTTCCATGGAAGAAATCGACGGCTATAATGTCAAGCTTGACAAGGCTTACACTAAGATGATGAGTGGTAACTATGATTATGCTTCGGCCAGCAAGGAGGATAAGTTGGATGTTACAGGCTTAATTATCAATCCGAGCTTCCAAAAACGGACTTATGATGCAACTACGGCTGAATGGAAAGACGCTTCATCTGCAGATGGTTGGACGACTACCGGTGGTACAGCTACGGGTGGATTGAATTATGAAATCTTTAATGATAGTTGTGAAATTCATCAGAAACTCTACAATATGCCGGCTGGTTACTACCGTTTGGTTTACAATGGCTTCTATCGCGGAGGGGATATCACTCCTGCAGCTTTGACCCGCCGCGACAGCACAGAGGAAGTGTTGAACGCAGAGGTATATTTGGAAGGAAAAGAGTCTAAGTGGAACAATAAGTTGGCTTCTATTTTTGACAATGTTCAGGAATATAAGTATACAAGTGGCGATAAAGTATTGCCGGATTCTTTGTTCACGAACGAGTATCAAGATTTGTTGTACCATTGTATTGTCAATGATGTTGCCGGTGCAAAGGCTGCTTTTGAAGATGGAAAATATGAAGGTAACTTTAGTTTCCGTGTAGAAGAAGGTGAAGAGCCGGTATTGGGCGTACGTAAGATCGGCAAGATTACGAACGACTGGGCTTGTTTCGACAATTTCCGCCTCTATTATTATGGAGACGGTGATGCTAACATGCCAGATGATTTCGTATCTTCAGTGGAAGAGGCAGTTGCCGACGGCAAGGCTACGGTGGTAAGTTCTGCATGGTACACTATCAACGGTGTGCGTGTGGCTGAACCGAAGCAGCGCGGCATCTACATCCGTCAGGATAAGATGAGCGACGGCACGACTCAATCCGTGAAAGTAATGGTGCGTTGAACCACCGTTATGATATATCAATAAAAATAGGTTCATAGATTAGATTGGAAGGGAGGACGAAGTGATTTCGTCTTCCCTTTTTTGTCATTCAGGCTGCGCGTTACATCGCCGATCCGCCGATAGCGCCAAGGATGGCACTGGCCACGGCAATGATTACATTAAGCAAGGTGTTCCAAACAGTTTTGTTCATAGGCATTGATGTTTTAAAAGTTAAATTACTGAGGGTCAGTCCGTCCCCATATAGAGCGACCAACCTTCTTTTATCTGGCTCATAATGGGCTTCACCCCACATTCCACCCGGCTCATAGCCGCTACCAACGGTGCCATGTGCGAAGGGTCGTACGGGTTGAGGCATTTGTCCGGCGGGAAGCCGGTCAGCACACATACTTTCCGGACGTAGTTTTCCGTGTCGTTACCGTCCTCGGGCGGTGCCCATCGGGCAATGATGTCGCGGACCGTGCGTAAACCATATTTGTGGCAATAGGTGCGCAACACGATGAAGGCCGCGCGGTAGCCCCAGGGCATGCTCCTGAACGTAAAGAACTCCGGGTCGGGTTGTCGTTCGGCCAGTCCTTGCCACAGGTCTGCCGTGCGTCGGATATTGAGAGGGTTGCAGTTACGCAACCCTCTTTGCTTGTTCAGCTTTTCCATTTCCTTCCGGAATTAGATATCGCCTTCTTCCTCGCTGTCCTCCTCTTCAGGCAAGAAGTCCACCCGTTCGAGCGTGAAAGCCTTGTTGTCGAGCGACATGGCTTTTTTGAGCTTGGTGTTGGGCGTGAAGCAGACGCGGAGCTTGGTGATGTAGGCTGGGTCGTATTTTTCGGCCGTGTCGCTACCCAATCCGTTGGCTACGGTACGGAAACTGCCGATGTCGCCCAGATGGACACGTTTGCCTTCCTGCAGGGCATAGATGATTTGTTCCTGCAAGGCCGACAGAACGGCCAAACAGTCGTGCCGCGTGACGGTACAGGTGCCGCTGATGCGTGTGGCAATCTCCTCGATTCCGATTTTGGAGAGGTTGACGATGAAACCGTAATACTTGCCCGGTGCTTCCGGGTTGCGCGGGTCTTTGCGTTCGATGACTTTGTAGTTCATAATGTTTTTGTTTTTAAAAGTTTGTTTTTTGATTTTGTAACTCTCTTGTCGTCCGGATGACAATGCAAAGGTATGTCGGCCCGGCGGAAGGGGTGTGCATTATTGCACATTCGTGCACGTTTCTGCCGTTTTCTGCGCAAAAATGTGCATTTCTGCCTGTTTTATAGTGGCTTTCCTCTTTCGTTACCTACATGTTGCGGTTCGAGTCGTACGGCCATTCGCGGAAATCGTCGTCCGTTTCCTCCGGCTTGCCGAGGATGTCGATGACCATTTCGTATTGCCGGGGCGTGAAGCTCCGTTGCCTGATGCCGAAGTGCAGTGCCGTGAGGCGTGCCCACAGGTCGCGTTCGGCCCGTAATACTTTGAACAGCCTCCGTCGTGCGTTCCGTTCGGTGGAGTCGGGAAAATACAAAGTTGCCAGTCTCGTCACGTCGTACAAATTCTTTTTCATAATACATTTCTATTTGTTAGTTAATAAAATGGTTATAAAATCCGGCCTGGGAGGCCGGATGTATTTCATGTTTCCGGTTAATGTGGCACTTGCCCGTACGCAGGGCTGAATTTTAAATATTCCTTTTTATTTGCTTGTGTTGTATGAATTTCGTAATTTTGGACGATTTTTTACGGATGGGATATGGAAAATAAATTGTTCCGTTTTACGGATATATTCAAGGAAACCTTGTGGGGAGGACACCGCATACTCCCGTTCAAGGGGTTGAAAGCCGATGAACGGCTGATAGGTGAGAGTTGGGAACTGTCCGGCATTCCGGGCAATGAATCGGTTGTGGCAGGCGGTGCGTACGACGGGATGACCCTTACGCAGTTGGCCGAGAAGGGCGGAAGCGCTTTGTTGGGCGAGGAGAACTTCAAACGTTTCGGTACACGTTTTCCCTTGCTTATCAAATTTATCGATGCGGCCCAGCCTCTTTCCGTGCAGGTGCATCCGGATGACAAGTTGGCGCAGCGTCGCCACGGCTGTCCGGGCAAGACGGAGATGTGGTATGTGGTGGACGGAGCACCGGGAGCTTATCTGTTGGATGGGTTCAGCCGGCAGGTGACAGCGGACGAATATGCGGCGCGCGTGGCCGACCAGACTCTGCCCGAAGTGCTCCGGCGTTATGACGTGCGTCCGGGCGACGTATATTATTTGCCGGCCGGGCGGGTACATAGTATCGGTACGGGTTGTTTTATCTGCGAGATACAGCAAAGCAGCGACGTGACCTATCGGATTTATGATTTCGGACGAGTAGACAGCGAAGGGCGGCCGCGCCAGCTTCATGTGGAAGAAGCCAAGGAGGCGATAGACTACACCGTGACGGAGCCGGAGACGCGTCGCGAAATAGAGGCCAATGTGCCGGCCGAACTGGTAAGAAGTCCGTTTTTCACGACCAGTGCTTACCGGTTGACCGAGCCGATGACGTGCGATTACGCCGATTTGGACAGTTTTGTCATTTTGATTTGTACGAAAGGAGCTTGCCGGGTGTCCTGCGGTGAAGAAGAAGTGAAGCTCACGGCCGGGCATACGCTTTTGGTGTCGGCCGAAGCGGAGAATGTGACGCTTGCGCCTGAAGGCGAGACTACGATATTGGAATCATACGTGTAATTCAAAACCATTTCTATCTTATATGAATAAAATCAGCATGAAAATTTTCACAGTGTGGGCCGTGGCCGCCATGTGGTTCGCTACATCTTGTACCTCTTATAAGACCGTACCTTATATGATCAACAGTGCGGAGGTCGACCTCGATTCGAGTGCCGTGCTTTATGAGGCGCGTGTCATGCCTAAGGACGAACTGACCATCACGGTGAATTGTCCGGAAGACGCCGAAGCGGTCATCCCTTTTAATCTGACGGCTACACCGGCTGTGGGACAGGGACGTGGGACGTTGACCTCGCAGCCTACTTTGCAGACTTTTCTGGTGACGAACGAAGGTACCATCAACTATCCGGTTCTCGGCACATTGAAAGTGGGAGGGATGACGGTGAACCAGGTGGAAGACTTGATTGCTTCCAAAATCGAGGGTACTTATCTGAAGACCCGGCCGGTGGTGACGGTGCGTTTGAGCAATTATAAGATTTCGGTGTTGGGCGAAGTGACCAGTCCGGGTACTTACACCGTGCCTTCCGAGAAGGTTTCGATTTACGGGGCTTTGGCCTTGGCCAAGGACATGACCGTTTACGGACGTCGCGACAATGTGAAACTCATCCGTGAGGACGCTACGGGAAAGAAGACGATTCACGAGTTGGACCTGAACGATGCCAATATCATCAAGTCGCCATATTTTTACTTGCAGCAGAACGACGTGCTGTATGTGACGCCCAACAAGACGAAGGCCAAGAACTCAGATATCGGTTCGAGCACGAGCTATTGGGTAAGCTCTATCAGTATCCTGGTGTCTATCGCTTCGTTGGTGACCAATATTTTGCGATAGCCCTGCGTAGGGATAAAATCCGGACACCCTAAAGTCCGTTTTTTAATCGGTGCAGAACCGTAAATCAATCTGCGCCAAACGGAAAATTAATCTCAGGCGAACGATTTTCCGTTTGGCGCAGATTGTTTTTTCTTTTTAAGCAGGTTGCTTACCTGTTTGTTATCAGGCATTTCCATTTCTTGTTTTTTTTGATTTTTCGTATGCTGGTACTTGATTTTTTTATAACTTTGCAGCATTCACACTAAACACTATAACATTATTTGAATTATCATGAGAAAAGTAGCATTGATTACCGGTATTACGGGTCAGGACGGTTCCTATCTGGCCGAGTTTTTGGTTGAAAAAGGATATGAGGTGCATGGCATCATGCGCCGTTCCTCCTCTTTCAATACCGCACGTATCGAGCATTTGTATTTGGACGAATGGGTGCGCGACATGAAGAAGAGCCGTCTGGTGAACCTGCATTGGGGCGACATGACGGACAGCAGTTCGCTGATTCGGATTATCAGCGACATCCATCCCACGGAAATCTATAACCTGGCTGCACAGAGCCACGTGAAAGTGTCGTTCGACGTGCCGGAATACACGGCCGAGGCTGATGCCGTGGGCACGCTCCGCCTCTTGGAGGCCGTGCGTATCTGCGGGTTGGAGAAGACTTGCCGCATTTATCAGGCTTCCACGTCCGAACTGTTCGGCAAGGTGCAGGAAGTGCCGCAACGGGAGACCACGCCTTTCTATCCGCGTTCGCCCTACGGCGTGGCCAAGCAATACGGTTTTTGGATAACGAAAAACTATCGTGAGAGCTACGGCATGTTTGCCGTGAACGGAATCTTGTTCAATCACGAGAGCGAACGCCGTGGCGAGACTTTCGTGACGCGTAAGATTACGTTGGCGGCCGCCCGTATCGTACAGGGTTTCCAGGACAAACTGTATTTGGGTAATCTGGATGCGCGCCGCGACTGGGGGTATGCCAAAGATTATGTGGAGTGCATGTGGCTGATTTTGCAGCATGAGACGCCGGAAGATTTCGTCATCGCCACGGGCGAAATGCACACTGTGCGCGAGTTCTGTACGTTGGCGTTCCAGAACTTGGGCGTGGAACTGAAGTGGGAAGGCAGCGGCGTGGACGAAAAAGGTATCGACGCGGCTACGGGCAATGTGCTCGTGGAAGTCGATCCGAAATATTTCCGTCCGTGCGAGGTGGAACAGCTCCTCGGCGACCCGACGAAGGCCAAGACCCTTTTGGGCTGGAATCCCACGAAGACGACATTTCCCGAACTGGTGCGCATCATGGTGGAGCATGACATGAAATTCGTGAAGAAACTGCACCTGAAAGCCCAGTTGGATAAAGAATAAGACGGCTATGTTGGATAAGAATGCTAAGATATATGTGGCGGGACATCACGGATTGGTGGGTTCCGCCATTTGGAATAACCTGATGCAGCGGGGGTACACGAATCTGGTAGGCCGTTCGCACCGGGAATTGGATTTGTTGGACGGCGCGGCTGTGAAGGCTTTTTTCGACGAAGAACAGCCGGACGCCGTGGTGTTGGCTGCCGCCCACGTGGGAGGCATCATGGCCAATTTGCAGTATCGTGCGGATTTCATCTACCAGAACTTGCAGATACAGCAGAACGTCATCGGCGAGAGTTTCCGCCACGGGGTGAAGAAGTTGCTCTTTTTGGGCAGCACGTGCATTTATCCGCGCGAGGCTCCGCAGCCGATGAAAGAAGAGGTGTTGCTCACGTCTCCGTTGGAATATACCAACGAGCCGTATGCCATCGCCAAGATAGCGGGGCTGAAGATGTGCGAGAGTTTCAACCTGCAATACGGTACGAACTACATCGCCGTGATGCCGACAAACCTTTACGGGCCGAACGACAATTTCCATTTGGAGAACAGCCATGTGTTACCGGCCATGATTCGTAAGATTCATTTGGCCAAGTGCCTGAACGAAGGGGACTGGGAGGCTGTGCGCAAGGATATCGGTCTGCGTCCCGTGAGCGTGGTGTGCGATGGTGTGAAGCGGGTGGTGGACGCCGCTTCTGCCGAAGCGGACATCCTCGACGTGCTGGCACATTACGGCATCACGCCGGAGGCCGTGACGTTGTGGGGTACCGGCAAACCGTTGCGCGAGTTCCTTTGGAGCGAAGAGATGGCGGATGCCAGCGTGCACGTACTGTTGAACGTGGATTTCAAGGACACGTATGCACCGGGCGAACGGGATATCCGAAACTGCCACATCAACGTGGGGACGGGCAAGGAGCTGTCCATCCGCGAAGTGGCCGAGAAGATTATGGCTGAAATCGGTTTCAAGGGCGAATTGCGTTGGGATGCCTCCAAACCGGATGGCACGATGCGCAAGCTGACGGACGTGACGAAGCTCCACCGTCTCGGCTGGCATCACACGGTGGAGATAGACGAAGGGGTGCACCGTTTGTATGAATGGTATCTGAAAGGCATCTGTATCAATCATCAGGGACACTAATATATATAATAAGGTATAGGATATGAAAAAGTTGTTGTCGCTTCCGCCGAATTTGGTGGCGTGCTTCCATGAGGTAGAGCGGGCCGACCGGAAAGAGTGGTTTTGTACGTCGGATCCCATCGGGCATAAGTTAGGTTCGGGGGGAGGAACGGCATGGCTGTTGCAGGCCTGCAAGGCGTCCGAGACGGACGAAGGAGAAACATTTGCGGCGTGGCTGTCGCGTGAGAAACGCATCCTGCTGCATGCCGGAGGGCAGAGCCGGCGTTTGCCGGCCTACGCGCCTTCGGGGAAAATACTGACTCCGGTACCGGTGTTCCGGTGGAAGCGGGGACAACGCTTGGACCAGAATCTGTTGTCGCTGCAATTACCCCTTTACGAGCAGATTATGGAGCGTGCGCCGCATTCGTTGCATACGTTGATAGCCAGTGGCGACGTGTATATCCGTACCGACCGGCCTTTGCAGGACATCCCCGAGGCCGATGTGGTGTGCTACGGGCTGTGGGTAGACCCGAGCCTGGCTCAAAACCATGGGGTATTCGTATCGGACCGCCGGTCGCCGGAGAGGTTGGCTTTCATGTTGCAGAAACCCAGTGTGGCCGAGTTGGGCGCACTGATGAGCAAGCACTTGTTCCTGATGGACATCGGGATTTGGTTGCTGAGCGACCGGGCGGTAGAACTGATGGTGAAGCGTTCTTATCGTGACGGCCGGTTGTCTTTTTACGATATGTACTCTGAGTTCGGTCTGGCATTGGGCGACCGCCCTACGCTGGACGATCCGGAACTGAACAGCCTGACGGTGGCCATCTTGCCTTTGGAAGGCGGGAGTTTTTACCATTACGGGACGAGCCGCGAGATGATTTCTTCCACGTTGGCTGTGCAGAACATCGTGACGGACCAACGGGAAATCATGCACCGCAAGGCTAAACCCCATCCGGCCATGTTCGTGCAGAATGCCGAAGTGGAAGTGACGTTGGGGGCCGCTAACTCGGAACTTTGGATAGAGAACAGCTTCGTGGGGCGCGACTGGACATTGGCATGCCGCAACATCATTACGGGGGTGCCTGAAAACCGTTGGCCGCTGAAGTTGGCCGATGGTTTGTGCATCGATGTGGTGCCGGTGGGCGAGGAGGCTTTTGCTGCCCGTCCTTACGGTTTCAACGATGCCTTCAAGGGCAGCCTGTCGGACGGGGCGGTCCTGTATCAGGGCATGCCCGTGACGGAGTGGCTGGCCGGGCACGGCCTGAAACCGGAAGACATAGAAGAAAACCATGATTTGCAGGCGGCCCGTTTGTTTCCTTTGTGCGACAATGTGGAGGATTTGGGACGGGCTATGCGTTGGATGACCACCGAACCGGAACTGGAAGAAGGACGGAAGGTATGGAGGTCGGCCCGTAAGATGTCGGCCGACGAACTGTCGGCGTATGCCAACCTGCATCGCCTGACGCGCCAACGTGAGGTGTTCCGGACGAGGAATCTGCCTTTGTTGGCTGCCCATTATGAGCGCAGCGTGTTCTATCAGTTGAATCTGGACGAAGTGGCTCGCGGTTATGCCGCCGGGAGCTTGCCTTTGCCGGATGTGTTGCCGGAGAGTGCCGACGGACTGACGCGCATCAGCGATGCGATGTTCCGTGCCCGTGTGGCCGACCTGAAAGGTGAAGACGGACGGAAATATGAAGAACAGGCTTTCGGATTGATGCGCAAGATGCTGACCGGTACGGCCTGTGCGGTCCGGCAGTCGCCCCGTTTATCGGTTTATGCAGACCAAATCGTGTGGGGGCGCAGTCCGGTGCGTATCGACTTGGCCGGAGGATGGACGGACACGCCGCCCTACAGCCTGATGGAGGGCGGGAACGTGGTGAACCTCTCCATCGAACTGAACGGGCAGCCCCCGTTGCAGGTGTACGTGAAGCCTTGCCGGGAACGCCATATCGTGATGCGTTCCATTGATTTGGGCGCGATGGAGGTGGTGCGTACGTATGACGAACTTGCGGCCTTCAATAAGGTAGGCTCTCCTTTTTCCATTCCGAAGGCGGCGTTGGTGTTGGCCGGTTTCCACCCGGATTTCAGTGCGGAAGTCCATGCGTCGTTAGAGGCGCAGTTGGAGGCTTTCGGGGCGGGTATCGAGATTACATTGCTGTCTGCCATTCCGGCCGGTTCCGGACTCGGGACAAGTTCTATTCTGGCTTCTACCGTGTTGGGAGCCGTCAATGACTTCTGCGGATTGGGATGGGACCGTTATGAAACGGGCAACCGTACGCTTGTACTGGAACAGTTGCTGACTACGGGCGGAGGTTGGCAAGACCAATACGGCGGTATCTTGCAGGGCGTGAAATTGCTTCAGACCCAACCGGGGGCTTGCCAACAGCCTTTGGTGCGCTGGTTGCCCGACTACGTGTTTACCGCACCTGAGTACCGAAAATGCCATTTGTTATATTATACCGGCATTACACGTACGGCCAAGAACATCCTGGCGGAAATCGTGAAAGGGATGTTCCTGAACGAGACCGGCCGTTTGGAGTTGTTGGGTCGGATGAAGACACATGCCTTGGATATGTACGATGCCATACAGCGGAACAGTTTTGAGGAGACCGGCCGTTTGGTCAGGAGGTCATGGATGCAGAATTGTCGTTTGGATGCGGGGACGAATCCTGCGGCTGTCCGTGCGATTATTGAGAAAATAGACGACTTGTGCCTGGGGTATAAGTTGCCCGGTGCGGGGGGAGGCGGTTTCCTTTACATGATGGCCAAGGACGAAGAGGCGGCAGCCCGTATCCGGAAAATCTTAGTACAGGAGGCGGTGAACGACCGTGCCCGTTTTGTAGAGATGAGTTTGTCGGAAAAAGGGTTGGAAGTGAGCCGTAGCTAAGGTTTATCCTTTCTTTCTTGCCGATAGAAAAACGTGCGCCCCCGGAAACTGCAAAGGTTTCCGGGGGCGTATGTCTTCGTGGACAGGACGGCGGATTACCGGTCCTTGTACATGTTTTCGTAATACTTCTGGTAGTCTCCGCTCGTCACGTTGTCCATCCATTCCTGATTGTCGAGATACCAACGGACGGTTTTCTCGATGCCTTCTTCGAATTGCAGGCTGGGTTCCCAACCCAGTTCGTCTTTCAGTTTGGTGGAGTCGATGGCGTAGCGTAAGTCGTGCCCCTTGCGGTCGGTCACGTAAGTAATCAGGTCGAGCGAATAGCCTTCCGGGTGGCCGAGCAACCGGTCTACCGTACGGATGACGACTTTGATGATGTCGATGTTCTTCCATTCGTTGAAGCCGCCGATGTTGTACGTCTCTGCCACCTTGCCCTTGTGGAAGATTACGTCGATGGCACGGGCGTGGTCGATGACGTAAAGCCAGTCGCGCACATTTTCCCCTTTGCCGTAGACCGGGAGGGGCTTGCGGTGGCGGATATTGTTGATGAACAGCGGAATCAACTTTTCCGGGAATTGGTAAGGACCGTAGTTGTTGGAACAGTTGGTTACGATGGTCGGCATGCCGTAGGTGTCGTGGAAAGCACGGACGAAGTGGTCGCTGCTGGCTTTGGAAGCGGAGTAGGGACTGTGCGGGTTATATTTCGTGGTTTCCAGGAAGAAAGCCTCGCCGTATGCCAAGTGATGTTCCGAAGATGAGGCCGTAGTGGTGAAGGGCGGTTCGATGCCTTCGGGATGCGTCAGTTCCAATGCCCCGTACACTTCGTCGGTCGAAATGTGGTAGAAGCGTTTGCCCTCGTAGCCTTCCGGCAGGGATTCCCAATACTCTTTGGCCGCTTGGAGCAGGCTGAGCGTTCCCATGACGTTGGTACGTGCGAAAGTGAAAGGGTCTTTGATGCTCCGGTCCACGTGGCTTTCGGCGGCCAGATGGATGATGCCGTCCACACGGTATTGCCGGATGAGTTCGCTCATCTTGTCGAAATCGCAAATGTCCGCTTTGACGAAAGTATAGTTCGGCCGGTCTTCGATGTCTTTCAGATTGGCCAAGTTTCCGGCGTAGGTCAGCTTGTCCAGGTTGATAATATGGTAGTCCGGATATTGGTTGACGAAAAGGCGTACCACGTGGCTGCCGATGAAACCGGCTCCTCCGGTAATGATGATATTTCTTTTAAAATCCATGATGTGCTGCATTATTGATATAAGTTTTCTGAATAATCAAACAACCATTCGGCATCTTTCAGGCGAGGATGATGCTTGTCCTTTTCCGACAGGATGATTTTGTCGGAAGGAATGCGCCAGTTGATGTCGAGGTCCGGATCGTCCCATGCCAGTGCCCCTTCGCTTTGCGGGGCATAAAAGTTGTCGCATTTATATTGGAAAATTACTTCCGGCGTGAGCACGCTGAAGCCGTGGGCAAAACCACGGGGGATAAAGAACTGGCGATGGTTTTCTTCTGTCAGTTCTACGGCTACGTGCTGGCCGAACGTGGGCGAGCCTTTGCGGATATCCACGGCCACATCCAATACGGCACCTTTGATGACGCGTACCAGCTTGCTTTGTGCGTATGGCGGTTTTTGAAAATGAAGACCGCGCAGTACGCCGTAACTGCTCTTACTTTCATTGTCTTGTACGAAATGTACGGTGCGGACTAACCGATCGAAATCCCGTTGTGAGAAAGATTCGAAAAAATAGCCTCTTGCATCGTTGAACAACCGAGGTTCGATAATCACTACGCCCTCGATGGCGGTTTGAATGACTTCCATAATAAATAGTAAACTTTATTGTGTGCAAAGATAGTTTTTTTTCTTGAAAGGTAGCGGACTTTAGGATAAAATCGTATATTTGCAAGGATGAAAAATATTTAAATGATTACATCATGGAGACTTGGCATTGGGTTTTGGTCGGCTGGTTGATTTTTGACTTGCTGGTGTTTATATGGGCATGGTGGGATAATTTGTATTATTCGCACGATATGAAAAATAAGTTCAAACGTCTGAAAGAGACATTGACCGAAGAATAGAATGATATGCAGGCAGGATATAAGTTTCTCGTGAGGATGCTGTGCGGGCTGTGTCTGGTCGGAGGATTTGCAGCCTGTCAGAAAGTGGATTTGCCTTCGGAAGAGGGGGAGGATACGGAACAACCCGGGCAAACGGGCGATAAGCCGGGGAATGAAGGTCACGAACCGGGAGGGGCAGACGAACCGGAAGACGAGGCTCCTCTGCCACCTGAGTATGAGGGGGCCTGGACGGTAGCCGGGATATTGTCGGAGTATGAAGGGGTAGACTTGGATACGGATTATGAGGAAATGGTCGTGGGGTATATCGTAGGGGCGTGTGACCGTACGCTGAAGGATGCCCTGTTTACGATAGACGAGATACGGGCTGCCGACGTAAACTCGAACATTCTGATTGCGGATTCGAAAGATGAAAGGGATGCTTCGCGTTGCATGCCGGTAGAGCTTAAAAAAGGTACGGATGTGCGGGAAGAAGCCAATCTTGTGGATAATCCGGAGGCCTTGGGGCGTCGGATAGGTTTGTTGGGATTGGTGAAGACTTATTTCAAAGTGGTCGGACTGAAAAACGTGGCTTATCATGAGTGGCTGACGAATGGCGGGGACGTGGAAGAGCCGGAGCCGGAACCCGAAGAACCGGAGGAGCCAGAAGGACCTGAAGAATCGGAAAAACCCGAAGAACCCGAAGAACCGGAACCTACTCCCGACCCAGATCCGGAACCGGGACCGGTTCAGAAAGATACGATAATTATAGACTCACAGCCGGGACATATAGAAGGTGGTCGGTCGATTGGACATAAATGATAACACCATGGAAGTCAGATGTTTTTTATATAGTTGTATGCTCCTGTTGGGTTTAGGAGGAGAAGTCGTTTCAGCACAAACCTTCAGGCGTATAAAGAATGTTCGTGAACTGGAGGACGGTGCGCATTATGTATTGGCCGGATATTGTGCGGCACATCCAGACTCGTTGTACGTGATGGCATCGCAGGATAAAACCGGTACGGGGAAGAAAAACCGCGCTGCACGCAAGCTTGCATTGGACAGAAACGGTAGAATCTGCATAGCAGACGGGAAGACTTCCGTTTTTGAATTATCGGTAGATGGGAATACTTATGCGTTTCGTGATATAGCTTTGGATGCATGGCTGGCGTACTCGACTGGAAGTGTAAGCGGCTCTTCATCGACTGGTTTGTACACATTGACGGATAAAGAACTAAAGGACGCTTCGACATCTACGAAGAAATGGTATAAGACTTTCGAAGTGGGTGATTATTTCGTATCCGGAGGTAAAACGGCTTTATTGACGAAGCAGGCAATCAATACTTCAACAAAGGCTGCGCAGTTCCATTTGGCATTGGATGGATATGGGTCGAATTTTAAATTGTATTGGCGAGCGGATTATGGTGATTCCTTATTTATCTATAAGGAGGTGCAATCACCAACATTGGAAAAAAGGGAAGACGGCGACTGGACTTTCAAAGGAGACTGGTTGGCTGATTCTTTGTTTGCATTGGATTATGCTCAAGCCCGGCGGATTGATTTTACCGAAATAGCCCTACCACAAGGGAAAAGTATGGTGGGCGACGGGAAGATGCCCAAAGGATATGTCTGGACCTACGTGCGTAAGGGAGAGGCCGGACGTTTGCCGGAAGGATGGTTCAACGTAGTTGAAATCGACCGGAAGGATGAGGGCATACAAGGAAATGCTGTGACTCGGATGGTGGGGTGTGACAGTTGTACTTTAGGACCTAAATATTCCTTCACGGTACCGGAAGAAACGGGAATCGTGTGGTACAGGAAGGCGGAGAATGATGGAGGGTGGCTGACTGTAGGTTTGCCGTATGCCGTGAAGAAAGTGGCCTGGGAAGATGCGGATGGAGAAACCATAGCGTCGGAACGCCTTTGTTTTGAAGAGATAACCGGTGACGGAGCCGTATTCCGGGAAGTGGAAGCCGATGAGGCATGGCAAGCCGGAATGCCGTATCTTTGGAGACCTTCGGAACCTCGTGAATCCGTAGTCTGCTTTTATGGAGAGGACACGGTCGTGCAACCTCAGGAGAGTGACGTAGAAACAACGGACGGTTTTTATGCCGTGTTTGGTCGGTATGATATTAAAGATGACGGGAAGACCGTATTTCTGTTGGATGACAGCGGTACACGTTTTGTGCGGGCTGCTGCTGGAAGCTGGGTGGCACCCGGTAGAGGGTTTTTGGTGTATACCGGAACCGCTTTTCACTCTGTGCGTTTGATTGAAAATGAGTTGCCTGCCGGGGCGGAGGGGATAGAGACTCGGATGGGCGGCTGCCTTTTGCCGGTTTATGGAACGGATGGCATAAAGAGGGGAGAGATTTGTCCCGGTGGACATATTCCGGAGGAATGGCCTGAAGGCATGTATATCACTCCGTTCGGGAAAATGATAAAGAAGTAGGGACTTCCGGTTATTATTTACTGAACAGTTCGAAGGTAATTTTATATCCGAAGCCGATTTGTTTGAAGTTTTCCAGAGAGAGGAACAGTCCCATGTCGAACACGAAGGTCCCGATACCGTAACCCAATTCGAAATAAGGCCCTAAATGGTCCATGGTGAGCATGTTGAGGTATAAACGTTCGTTCTGTACATGGTTGGTATATTTGATAAGATGACGTAGCACAAGAAACGGGGCTTCGTAAGAGATGTGTCCTCTGACGTAGTAGGGAGATGCGTTATACCATCGGCCGTTTAAAGCTTGGAATACTCCTCCGATTTCGTCGTTCCATCCTTCGGGGAGGTTGCTTTTGCGGAAGTTGACGAAATCTACGAAATAAGTTTCTTCCTGATTGGTGAACAGTCCCATTCCGATACGGTAATACAGGTTGGAGAGGAGGCCCGTACGGATGTGGTGTTGCATGTCGAATTCAATACGTTCATAAACGCCTGTACTTTTGAATATGTTTCTGAGTCCACGCTCGTAATCCACGATGAAAGTCGGGAAACGGGACTTCAGGTTGATTTTCTGCCGGCCGTTCATGTAATAGTATTGGCCGGGAGTCCATTCCACCCGAATGCGCGGTGCGAAACTGTTATACTGCGGCCGTATGTTGGCCTGTAAGCCTTCTGCCACGTTTTCCGGAAGTTCCACCTGTCGGAAACTTTCTTCAGGATGCTCGGCCGGTGTCCGGCGATGGAACATGAATCCCAGTCCTACGGACAGGCCGTTGGTGATTTCGAGGTGGTTGCTGATTTCAAAATTCAAGTCTTTGAAAAGGTCCAGGTTCAGTTTGTCGAAGTCGATGATGCTGTCCGATGGAATCTTTTTGAGTTCATCGATAATGCGGCTGTTCCCGATGCGGTTGCCGTTTCCGACGTTGACTTTTACCGTTCCCATGTGTTCCGGCCAATATTGGTATTCGGCACCTACATTCCAATAAAATTCGTTGTGAGTGAAGTTATATCCTAAGCGTGTCCCGACGTGAAGGGATTGGCTGTTTCGGAATGTGGTGTTGAACTTCAAATCTTGCCGGTAGGCGATGCCGGTCGTTTTGCTGTAACTGAACATCAGCGGATTGATGAAGGGAGAGTTCTGCAACGTGGCATTGTTGCTTAGTTTCCAGTCACTGTCGGTCAGGAAGAAGTCGCCCACCGAACCCCAGATGTTTTTCTTGAAAGGCTGGGTCGTTTCTTTCTGTATGTATTTCATGGAATCCATCCGTGCCTTGTACCTTTTATATATATACAGTTCGGAGTTGTCCAAAGGAGTAGGCCGCAGAGAGTCGAAACGGGCAAAGTCCTTTGTATAGACCTGACGGTCGCATTGTAGGGAAAAAGATGCGGTGAGGTTGTAGTTCGGTTTGGAAATGCTGTCTTCCGGTGTGTTGCGACGGTGATGTATTTCCTTATAAGTCAGGCTGGATTCGTAATATCCTTCCATGATATTGAAAGCAAAGGCAAACGATGCGTTGATGTCGTTTTTCACCGGCAGATATTCCGTGTCGGTACCGATGTCTCCCATGGTGATGCGGCAATCGAAAAGCAACAAATCGGCTTGTCCTTTGAATGAAATCTCGCGTACGCTCCATACTCCTTCCGTAATCGTCATTCTTCCGTCCAACAACTGGAAGCTTTTGTTACGGGGGATAAAACGAATGTGGTATTCGATGCGTTGTTGCCGGTCGCACGACACGGAGTCGATGGCGTAGCGGTAGTATTTATTGCTGTTGGGAGCCAAAGGGGAGAGCAGGCGTTGTCCCATCAGGTAAGGGGCATAGATGTTGACGTTGAAATAATCCGTAATGCCCGGTATTTCACGAGCCTCGCCCAACGTGCCGGTATAAGCCTTGATTTTCTGGTCGTATATGTTGGGAGCGGTGTAGTGCAGGTCGCTGTATGTCTCTACGATAAAACGGTTGGCGTCTTTCGGAGTTCTGAACAATCCCGGAATGAAACGGAATCCCCGGTTTTTCTTGATGATATCCAGTTGGGCTTTGATGTATAACTCTGCGCGGTATTCGTGGATGAAGTCCATATATTGTGAAGCGGCATGGTGCATCCGACTGATGATGGAATCGGCGGCTTCCAAGCGCGCTTGCATCACCAGAGGAAAGGACAGCATGCATCCCCACAATATATATCGTATGAAACTCACGTTTATCGGTTTTCAAAGTGATACTGGCAAAGATAATAATAAAAATGGATATTGTGTATCGCTGTTTTTTCTTAATTTTGTGCCCAAATTTACATACACGATATTTATGGGCGGTTTTTTCGGCGTCATCTCAAAGACGCAGTGCGTGGCCGATTTGTTTTACGGCACAGATTATAATTCTCATTTAGGTACGCGGCGTGGCGGATTGGCCACTTATAGTAAAGAGCATGGTTTCATCCGCTCGATACATAATTTGGAGAGTACTTATTTCCGGACGAAGTTTGAGGACGAGTTAGGGCAGTTTAAAGGGAATGCCGGTGTCGGTATCATCAGTGATACGGATGCACAGCCTTTGTTGATGAATTCGCATTTGGGGCGTTTTGCGATCGTGACGGTAGCGAAAATCAATAATGCGGAAGACCTGGCCGCGAAGCTTCTGGAGCAGGGCATGCATTTCTCGGAGTTCAGTTCGGGTAAGATTAATCCTACGGAACTGATAGCTTTGCTTATCAACCAAGGACAGACTTTCGTGGAAGGCATCGAACACATGTATAAGGAAATCAAAGGGTCTTGTTCCTTGTTGTTGCTGACGGAAGATGGCATTATAGCTGCAAGAGACAGTTGGGGGCGCACGCCGGTCGTAGTCGGTAAGAAAGAAGGAGCATATGCCGTAACCGGGGAGTCTACGGCATTTCCCAATCTGGATTACGAGACCGTGTATTACCTTGGTCCCGGCGAGATTGTCCGGTTGCAGACCGAGGGGATGGAGTGTTTGCGCCGTCCGCACAAGCGCATGCAAGTCTGTTCCTTCCTTTGGGTGTATTACGGTTTCCCCACGTCCTGCTATGAGGGTAAGAACGTGGAAGAGTTCCGTTTTGCCTGCGGCAAGAAGATGGGAGAGCGAGACCGGGCGGAAGTGGATTGTGCCTGTGGTATACCGGATTCCGGTATCGGTATGGCTTTGGGGTATGCGGCAGGAAAGGGAGTGCCCTATCAGCGTGCCATCTCCAAGTACACTCCTACATGGCCCCGGAGCTTCACGCCGAGCAATCAGGAGATGCGTTCCTTGGTGGCCAAGATGAAACTGATAGCCAACCGCGACATGCTGAAAGACAAGCGCGTGCTTTTCTGCGATGATTCCATCGTGAGGGGGACGCAACTGCGCGACAATACGAAAATCTTATTCGACTATGGAGCCAAAGAGGTGCACATGCGTATCGCTTGCCCTCCGTTGATTTACGGTTGCCCGTTTATCAATTTCACTTCGTCGAAAAGCGATATGGAGTTGATTACGCGTCGGCTGATCAAGGAGTTCGAGGGGGATGAGAACAAGAACTTGGAGAAATACGCGCAGACGGGGTCGCCGGAATACCAACGTATGGTGGATACGATAGCCGAACGCCTGAACCTCTCCTCCTTGAAGTTCAACACGCTGGAAGACCTGATAGAAGCCATAGGCTTGCCTAAATGTCAGGTATGTACGCATTGTTTCGACGGGAGCAGCCGCTTTACCTTGGAAGAGGATAATACGGATGAATAGCGCTTGTCCTCCGGGGACGACGGATGAACGTGGTACCGTAAGCAGAAGAGCCGTATGAGTGCATTTTATATCATACTGACAACGGCTCTTTATTTCCTTCTGCTGTTTGTCGTCTCCCGTAAGGCCGGTGGGGCGGGGGACAACGATACGTTTTTCCGGGGCAACAGACGGTCGCCTTGGTGGGCCGTGGCGTTCGGCATGATAGGGGCTTCCTTGTCGGGCGTGAGTTTCGTGTCGGTACCGGGAATGGTACGGGACGTGGATATGACCTACATGCAGATGTGTGTAGGTTTCTTTTTTGGGTATCTCGTAGTGGCTTTCGTATTGTTGCCTTTGTATTATAAGCTGAACCTGACCTCTATTTATACTTATCTGGATGTCCGGTTCGGCAAGACGGCCTATCGCACCGGAGCTTCTTTTTTCTTGTTGTCTAAAATGTTGGGAGCCGCCGCCCGGTTGTATTTAGTGTGCCTGATTTTGCAAAATTATGTGTTCGGAAGCATGGGCGTTCCGTTCGAGATTACGGCGGCCGGAACGGTTTCCCTGATTTGGCTGTACACTTTCAGGGGAGGCATAAAGTCGTTGGTGTGGACCGACGCTTTGCAGACTTTATGTCTGATAACGGCATTGGTATTGATTTTGTACCAACTGTGCTGCTTGAATGATTTTACGGTAACTGAGGCGATACGGCATGTAACGGAAAGCCCTTACGGCCGTTGGATAGAGTGGGACGATTGGACTTCACGGCAACATTTCGCGAAACAGTTCTTCAGCGGTGTTTTCATTGTGATTGTCATGACGGGACTGGATCAGGACATGATGCAAAAGAACCTCACGTGCAAGAACCTGCGTGATGCGCAGAAAGACATGTGTTCGTACGGTTTTTCGTTCATTCCTTTGAATATGCTGTTTCTGGGGATGGGCATCTTGCTGTTGGCTTTGGCATCGCGCGAGGGCATAGCCTTGCCCGTGAAGGGAGACGACATTCTGCCCTTGTTTTGTGCAGAAGGCTATTTAGGGAATGAAGTGTTGGTGTTGTTTACTATCGGTATTATTGCGGCGGCGTTCAGCAGTGCGGATTCCGCACTGACGGCCTTGACCACCAGTTTTTGTGTGGACATTCTGGACGTGGAGCGGAGGTTTGCCCGTCCGGAGGCGGTAAGAAAGAGGGTACACGGAGTGATAGCTTTGCTATTTGTCGGCTTTATCCTGTGTTTTGAAGCCGTAAACGATTCCAGCGTCATCGATGCCATTTATGTGGTGGCTTCTTACACTTACGGGCCGTTGTTGGGCTTGTTTGCTTTCGGCATGTTTACCCGGCGCAAACCGTGGCCTGCGGCTGTCCCGTGGATTTGTGTCACGGCACCCGTGTGTTGCTACTTGTTAGATATCTGGACCGCTTCGGTCTACGGCTATCGTTTCGGATATGAGTTGCTGATGTTGAACGGATTGTTCACGTTCATGGGGTTGTATGCTTTTTCCAAGGCTTATTCTCCGGGTATGGACAAACGGTAGTAAAATTTTCTCTGCATTCTGTTTCATCGATGTTCGCATGTCGGTGAGAATTTGTCCTGAAAATAATGCTCCGGCGGGCACAAAACAACTTTTTTTGTGCCAACCGGAGCAAAATCGTATGCCCAACCAAGATGCCTTTTTGTAAGATCTATTTCAGTTTGGCATATTCTTTTTCGTCCACGGGTTCCAACCATTCGTTGCTGCTATCCTCGCCGGGAACTTCGATGGCAAGATGGGAGAACCAACTGTCGGGCGCAGCTCCGTGCCAATGTTTTACGCCGGCAGGGATGTGGACGGCATCGCCGGGCAGGAGTTCCACCGGGTTCTTGCCCCATTCCTGATAATAACCGTGTCCTCCCACACAGATGAGGGTTTGTCCTCCGCCTTTGGAGGCCTTATGTATGTGCCAGTTGTTGCGGCAGCCCGGTTCGAAGGTCACATTGGCCACGGGAACACCTTCCTTCACGATAGGGGCCAGGTAACTTTGGCCCGTGAAATACCGGGCGTATGCGTCGTTGGGTTGTCCCACCGGGAAGAAGATGGTTTGTGCATAGGCTTCGACCGAACCTGCGGCCACGCTTTCGGCATCTCCGTCCCATACCTCTTTTGCCATGCGGAATGCAGCCCATGCCTTGGGCCATCCGGCGTAGAATGCGGCATGGGTGAGGATTTCGGCCATCTCTGTCCGGGTCACCCCGTTCTTTTTGGCCGATTCGAGATGGTACTTGAAAGAGGAATCGGTCAGCCCCTGAGACATGAGGGACACCACCGTGACGATGGAACGGTCGCGGAGCGAAAGCAAGTCGTTGCGGCTCCATACTTCCCCGAAGAGTATGTCGTCGTTCAGGTGTGCGAACTCGGGTGCGAACTCTCCGAGCGCGTCGCGTCCGGCGGTCTGTTGGATTTTTACTTGTGATTTTGCCATGATGGGAAAAATTAAAGTCAGTGATAGGATGAATAAAGTTTTTTGGGTTCTCATGATGATATGTTTTTTGGATTCGACATTTTACGTTCATCTCCACGATGGGGCTACGCCGTATGCTTCCTTATATATTTTAGAGAAGTGCGACAGGTTTTTGAATCCCACATCGAAACAAGCTTCCGTCACTTTTTTCTTTCCGGATAGTATCAAGTCGCGGGCGGCTTCCAGACGGCGTTTGATAATCCACTTTTGTGGAGTCAGGTCGCTGACCTTGGCAAAGTCCCGTTTGAAAGTGGCCAGGCTGCGCCCCGTGTAGCTTGCGATTTCGTTCATGGAGAGGTCGAGCATGTAGTTTTCGTTCAGGTAATCGAGGATGTCTATCTTCCACGGTTCCACGAAGTCGAACAGGGACGCATAAAGGTTCCGGTCGGTGCGGAGCAATACGTATACCCCCTCGGTCATTTTCAGTTTCAGCATGTCTTCGGAGGGTTTCTCTCCGGCTTCGAAATAAGGAATGACCGATTCGAACAGTGAACGGATGTCCGGGCGGTCGGAGGGGAGGACGCGAAGGCTTGTCTTGTCGCGCTTGGCATCTCCCGGTATGAGCCGGTTGTCGAGCAACCGGTAAAAATCCCTTAGGAAAGGCCGGGAGAATTTCAACACGATGGAGCGGTACGGTTTTCCGTTTTCCACCTTCTTGTGCAGCCACATCCGGTTGTCACGCCGCATGAAAGCACATTCACCCGGATGCAAGACGGTTTTCTTCCCCCGTTCCTCTATTTCCAGTTCGCCGGAACATAGATAAATGAGCGTGTGTTCCCTGTTCTCGTGGGCGCATCCCCGGTCGTCGTTGAAGTAACATGCGATAAGTATGTTCGAGCAGTCAAAAACTTCCAAATGTTCCATATCGTCAGCCTTTTGTTGGTGCAAATATAGTGCATTGTACGGGGATGGTGTTTGTTGTAAGGCTCAAATTTTCAAAAATACTTTCTTATAGCGCAATCATGAACGACGAACCCAGTGTGAGCATGTTCATGTATTCCCCGCTGTTTTTACTATGCGACGGAAGTAAATCATAGTCGAGGAAAAAGCGGATTCCATAATGTGCCTTGGCCTTGAACGTCAGCGAAACCCCGCTTCCGAAACTGAAACCGTTTCTTGCGGTGACCGGACGGTCGGCCAGTTGCAATAACGGATAATGCACATAACCTCCCAAAAGTTTGTTGCCAATCATCCATCGTGAAGAAAAGGGATAGGAAAAATAACTTCCTCCGTAGAAAGAAATTACGTCGAACGTATTATTCTCAGCCCGGTCGGTGTTGACTATTATCGACGTGTTGGATACGGTGAACCGTCCACCGGCACCTATGTACGGATTGAAGAAATAGGCTCCTTCCACGCCGGCCGTACTACCGGATGACGTACTGAACTCCGTTTGTTCGTCGATGTCGTAACCGCTTAACGGGATGTTTAATCCGAGGTACAGGCTCAGGAATGAAGGTTTGTCCATCTGGCTGAAAACCTCTTCGTTGGCCAAACGGTTGATTCCCCTTTCCTTGAAAATCAAGTCTGCCAGATAATAACCCAGTTCGGTGGAGAGTATGCCGATGCCTGCGCCGGTCAAGACATCGCTCAGCCAATGCTTGTTGTTGGCCATTCGCATGAGTCCCGTGGCGGTGGCCACGCTGTATGCCCCGATGCCGATCCACGGGCTTTTATGTCCGTATTCTTTGTTGAGCATGGTGGCAGTCATAAATGCCGTGGCGGTATGTCCGGACGGGAACGAATGCCGGTTCGAACCGTCCGGACGCTCTACGTTCGTGGTCCGTTTCAAGGTGTTTACCGTAGCTCCCATCAGCAGTGCGGAAAAGGCATCGGAAACGAGCAGCCTGCCCCACGAACTGCGGCTTTGTACGCCTGAAGCTTTCAGGCCGAGCATGGCTACTGCCGGAGCATACTGCATATAGTCATCCAAGTGCCGGTTGAATCGGGGCAAGTATTCGTTGCGCAGGTTCCGGAAATGGTCGTCTTCTCCCTTTACAATCAAACCGCCGACAACTAACGGTACTCCGATATACGTCATCTGGTATAGGCGGGAAGAGGAGAACTTGTCAAGTCTTTGACCAAAGTTTTTTGCCATAGGAACAGGCAAACCGCCTTCTTTTCCCACCTTTATACTGTCTGACGGGTTTTGGGCCGATGAAAACGTGAGGTGGCAGATGCCGACAATACATAATGCGATTCTTTTCATGCTGTCATGATCTTCTGGATTAGGACTGCAAAGATACCGGATGACTTTGTCGAAATTTTGAAGATTTACGGGAACCTAACTGCAAATCTATGTTTTCCTTCGGAATAGGCATATGAAATATTCCAACCGTGGTAATCGCATACGGCTTTGACGATGGACAGTCCGAGGCCGTTGCCTTTTACCCTTTCCGACGGACGGTAGAAGCGGCTGAAAATCAGTTTCTCGTCCAAGGCGGTTTCGTCGGATGTGTTCATCACGACCAATTGTTTGCCGGACAGGACTATGCTTATTTCCCCTTCAGGCCTATTGTGGCGTACGGCATTCACTATGAGGTTGTTTATCATGCTCTTCAATAGGGTGCGGTTGGCTTTTACCGACAGGGAGCTTGCCGGAAAGTCCTTGTTCAGGACCAGCCCTTCGGATAGGCATTCGAGATAAGGCAAAAGTTCTTTTATCACCGTTACGACATCTATGGATTCCGTCCGGTCGAACTGGTTGTTCTCCATCTTGGCCAACAATAGCAAGTTGCGGTTCAGGCGTGACAGTCGGATATTCATTTGGTATAAATCCTGTATGATAGTGGCTTGGCGTTCGGTGATTTCCGGTTGTTGGAGCAGCAGGTCGAGCTTGCTTTGGAATACGGCCAACGGGGTTTGCAATTCATGCGAGGCGTTTTCGGTGAATTCCTTTTGCAACCGGTAGCTGTGGATACTGTCTGTCATCAGCCTTTCCAAAGTCTTGTTGAGCCTGTTGAATTCTTTTACGTTGCTTTTCGGTAGGGCAGGGTACGTCCCGTTTTCCAGTTTGAAGTGCTCTATCGCTTCCAGTGTCTTGTCGAACGGTTGCCACAGGCGACCGGAAATGAAGCGCAGCATCAATACGATGGCCGTGCCCAATACGATGGTGATGAGGGCAAACTGTATCATGATGCCGTGCAGGATGTCTTCTTCGAGGTCGAGGCTCGGTATAGGCTTCCCTACCTGTACGGCTTCGATGATGTCGATCATGTCTTCGGCATAAAAACTTTTGGTTAACCCGTAAAACAGAGGGGTGGCCAGTAAAAGCAGTATCACCACACAAATGATGAATTGTGCAAGCGACTTGTACATCAAGCTTCTTTCTTTCATGGCTCAGCCCATTTATATCCCGTCCCATACACATTTTTGATGCAGTCCTTGCAACCGGCGGATGCAAGTTTGGCCTTCAGGTTTTTGATGTGTGTATAGACGAAGTCGTGGTTATCCATCATGTCGGCCATATCGCCGCTGAGATGTTCGGCCATGGCGCTCTTCGATATGACTCGGTTTTTGTTGCCGATGAGAAACAGCAGCAGTTCATATTCCGATTTGGTAAGTTCCACCGGAGTGTCGCCCACGGCGGCCGACTTGTTCAATAAGTTGATGCAGACACCGTTGCTCTCCAATATATTATTGGCCGAGAACGTTTTGCGGCGGATAATGGCATAGATGCGCATGCTCAATTCCGGCAAATGGAAAGGTTTGGCCAGATAATCGTCTGCGCCTATTTCCAGACCTTTCACCTTGTCGTCGAGCGAATCTTTTGCCGATACGATGATTACGCCCACCGGATTGCGCTGTTTCCGGATTTCGTGCAAGAGGTCGAGTCCGTTTCCTCCCGGCAGCATAAGGTCGAGCAAGATACAGTCATACTCATACAGGTTTACTTTCATTCGGGCATCGGTATACGTGAAGGCCTGTTCGCACAAATATTTCTCACCGCTGAGGTAGGCCACGATGCTGTCCGAAAGCTTCCGTTCGTCTTCTATAATCAGGATTTTCATCAGATGTCTTATTTGTTGCAAAATTAGTTATTTGTCAGCGTATTGTTCCTTCTTTTTATAAATTAACAACATCATACCGGGCAGTACCAACAGAAGTAAGGGTAATCCGACAACGAACCCGCCAATGACCGCTACTGCCAGCGGCTGTTGCATCTGTGCGCCCAGCCCGAAGCCCAAAGCCAAAGGCATCAGGGCGAGCACGGCACCGATAGCTGTCATCAGTTTGGGGCGGATGCGTAGGGCTATGGCATAATCCACGGCTTTTGAGACTGTCCCGCCTGTGTGCCGGTTCATTTTGTATTGCCATACGGTGAAAATGGCATTCTCGGCTATGATGCCCACCACCATGATGATGCCCGTGTAACTGCTGACGTTGAGCGGGATGTCCGTCAACCATAATGCCAGCAGGCAACCGCAGATGCCGAACACGGAGATGAACAGTATGGCAAGCGAGATACGCCATTCGCGGAAAAGGAACATCAGGACGGCAAACACTAATAATACGGCAAGCGAGAGTATCATCAGGAGCTCGTGGAATGACTGCTGTTGTTCGGAATAGGCTCCACCGTAAGAGATGCTGTAGCCCGACGGTAAATGAAGTTGGATGCCGAGTGCGGATTGCAGGTCGGCTACGGCACTGCCCAAATCGCGGTTTTCCAACCGTGCCGTCAGCGTTATGTCGCTCTTCAAGTCTTCTCGCCGTTGTTCTATTTCGCCTGGGATGACACGTACGTCGCAGAAAAAGCCTAGCGGACGGGTGCTACCGTTGGGCAGGAAAATGGGTTGCTGTTCCAACCATTCGGGGGAGTTGTCTTTGAAATCCGTAAAGCGGAGCAGGATGCGGCGCATTTGTTCGCCGTCCTGCACGGAGCCTATTTGCAGTCCGCCTGTCATGGCGGCCTGGGCCGGGTTCGGTTCTATCATGTTGGCCGGTTGGTAAAGGGGAATCCCGCCCGTATGGGCCGTAAGCTGTTCCTGAAAGTCGGTCGGGGTGATGCCGAATTGCGAAAGCCGGTCTTGCCGCGGACTGAAGAGCAATGAAGCGCCGGCCGGAATCAGCCCGTTGTCTATATCCACGATTCCCGGTACGGTTTTCATGATATGCTCGGCTTTTGCCGCTATGCTTTGCAGCGTTTCGTAATCGTTCCCGAAAATCTTCACCTCGATGGGTTGCGCGGTACTCATCAAATCGCCAAGCAGGTCGGAGATACGTTGTCCGAAACCGATGGTCATCAACGGCACGGATTGGGAAATCTGCCGCCGCAGGTCGCTGATGACTTCAGGAGTACTGGCCTTGCGGTTTGTCTTCAGTTGAATCAGATAGTCCCCGAAATTCGAGGGGCGTGTCTTGAACGACATGCCGAGGGCCGTGCGGCGCGAATAGGTCTGCACGTCTGGGTGTGCCATGATAATGCGTTCCATCTGGCGGCAAAGCCGGTCGGTTTCTTCAATGTCCGTTCCGGTCGGTGAGTGATAGTCGAGCACGATCGTACCCTCGTCCAAGTCGGGCAAGAAACCGGAGGAAAGCCGAGAAGACGCAAACCAGCCTCCCAGGCTTAAAAGCAGGACGAATCCGGCGGCAATCAGTGGTTTGCGGTAAACCACGGTCAGGAAACGTACTTTACGGACAGAGTTCTCTTCGAGAGACTTCACGTCCAGGTTTTTCGGGCGAAACGGTTGCTTGTATCCGATGGCGAGGTGGAGCACAGGCAAGAGCAGCCATGTCACGAG
>PPYF01114240.1_pt1 | contig 32179 bp, 28 predicted proteins | sample 1559871 | NCBI WGS metagenome assembly PPYF01 (sample SAMN08240021, study PRJNA423297) | Human gut metagenome, whole genome shotgun sequencing project.
ACTACCGGGTATGCATCGCCCTGGCCGCCCCCAGCACCAGCCGTCCGGCCCCCAGCTCGGCGGCCAGGGCGATGCATACCCGGTAGTAGTCCAAGGTGGCCTCCCGCTGCCGCCCCGGCGGAGCGGTGAGGGAGTAGCGGTAGGGGGGCGGCGTGAGCACCCGGACAGGAAGCCCCGCCTCCGCCAAGGCGGCCCTGAGGGGAGCGGCGGACTCATGTCCCGTGTGGCTGCACCAGAAGTGGGGCGTCTGTGGCACGAAATCCACGCCGTCCAGGCCAAGCCGTACCTCCGCCTCCAAAAACGCGGCAAGCGGGACGCGGCTGTACGGGCCGTTGGAGCCCAAAAGGGGCCAGGTCGCCCTCATGGCTTACTTAATCTCGCCGGGATACCCGTTCTCGCACAGCTCAAACCACACATAGGCGAACCGCTCGCCCTCGGCGCACTCGCTGCCGTGGTGGGAGCCGTGGGGGGTGAAGGTGATGTCGCCGCCCTCCACGTGGATCTTTTCATCCTCAGCGGTGTAGGTGAAGGAGGCTCCGGGGAGCATGATGTACCACTGCTCCAGCTCGTTGTGGATATGCTGGCCGATGTAGTTAGGGCCGGTGCCGAAGTTGGCGCCCATGGACAGGCGGCCCAGGTTGCGGTGCTCGATCATCATCATCTGCTGGATGTCGGCGCCGGTAAAGTCCTCCTTGTAGTGCCACGCCTGGGACACGCCCCGGAACCGGGGCAGGGTCAGGTGGGCCTCTTTCAGGCAGGTCTTGTCGTAGTCGTTGAGCTCGGTGACGAAATGGACGATCTCCATGCACTCCTTGGCATCGGCCGCACAGTGGAAGGTGAACTGCTCCTTGTCAAAGTCGGGCACAAACACAGAGACCTCCGTGATGTTGAACACGCGGCGGGGGGTGGCGATGTAGCCCTTGCCGGCGGTGATCAGAAACACCTGGTTGTGCTCCGTCTTGGAATAGAGGGCGGGCGAGAGCTCCGCGCCGGGCTGAAGGGAGATGCGCTCCACTGCCGCATCCTTGTAGGCGCCCTCCAGAACAGGCACCCGGGACACCCCATCGGTATACTCGTGTCGGATGTCGGCGCCCTTCGAAATTTTAACCAAAGCCATGGTACATTCCCCTTTACAATAAATTAAGCCTTTGAGTCGATGTGAATTGGCTTACTTGATCTCGCCGGGATAACCGTCGATGCACATTTCAAACCAGATGTAGTCGCACTGCCTGCCGGCCTCCACCTTGCTTCCGTGCCAGAATCCGGTGGGGGTGAAGGACAGGTCGCCGCCGGTCATCTTTACTTCCTCGCCGCCGGCGGTATAGATGAACTCGGAGCCGGGCAGGGGGAAATACCACTGGGCCAGCTCGTTGTGAATGTGCTGGCCGATCTCGATGGGGCCGGTGCCGCGGACGCAGCCCATAGACAGACGGCCCAGGTTGCGGTGCTCCAGCAGCATAATGGAGGTGGTGGTGTCGTTATCCTTGAAATCCTCGTCGTAGGTCCAGCCCTCAGAGATACCGCGGAACCGGGGCAGAACCATGCGGGACTCCACCAGGCAGGTCTTGTCGTAGTCGCTCAGCTCGGTGATGATGTGGAGAAACTCCAGGGGCTGCTTGCTGTCCGCAGAGCAGGTGATGGTGAAGCGCTCCGCGTCAAACTCAGGGACGAATACGCCGGGCTCCCTGATGTTCCACGCCTGACGGGGGGTGGTCACATAGCCCTTGCCCTTGGTGAAGATAAAGAGCTGGTTGTGCTCGGTGACGGAGTAGGCCTCCGGTGTGATGGAGCAGCCGGGCTGCAGGGCGCAGTGGGCGAAGTGGGCCTGGTCAAACTCCCCCTCCAGCACCGGCACACGGGCATAGCCGTCCACGAATTCGTACTTGACGCCGCTGTAGCGGGCCACCTTGATCTGAGACATGTTTGCTTCCTCCTTGAATGGTTTGAATCAGAGCATCTTGCTCAGGAAATCCTGAAGACGCTTGTTCTTGGGATGGGCGAAGAACTCCTCGGGCTCGCTGTCCTCCACAATGCGGCCGCCGTCGATGAAAATCACCCGGTCGGCCGCCTCGCGGGCAAAGCCCATCTCGTGGGTCACTACCAACATGGTCATACCATCGGCGGCCAGCTTCTTCATCACGTCCAGCACCTCGCCCACCATCTCGGGATCCAGGGCGGAGGTTGGCTCGTCAAAAAGCATGACCTCGGGCCTCATGGCGAGGGCCCGGGCGATGGCGATGCGCTGCTGCTGTCCGCCGGAGAGCTGGTTGGGGTAGGCGTCCCGCTTATCCTCCAGACCCACGGTCTTCAGCAGCTCCATGGCCTGGCTCTCGCACTCCTTCTTATCCCGCTTTTTAACCAGGGCGGGGGCCAGCATGATGTTGTCCAGCACCGTCAGGTGGGGAAAGAGGTTAAACTGCTGGAACACCATGCCCATGCCCAGGAGCACCTTGTTGGCGCTCCTGGCGTCGGCGCTGACCAGATCTACATCGTGGTAGAGGATCTGTCCCCCTGTGGGCTTTTCCAGCAGGTTCAGGCAGCGCAGAAAGGTGGACTTGCCGCAGCCGGAGGGGCCCACAATGGCCACCACCTCGCCGGGCTGGATCTCGATGTCGATGCCCTTGAGCACCTCGTGCTTGCCAAAGCTCTTTTGAAGCCCTTTGACGCTGATCATACTCATACCGTATCTGCCCCCCGTAAGTGATACTGCTCGAAACCGAAGTAGTGGATGCTGTTGCGATAGGATATCCCGGCCACCAGCCGCTCCAATGCGGCGGGGTCATCGGGGAATTCGCCGTCCTCCACCCACCGGCCGATAAGGTTGCAGAGGATGCGTCGAAAGTACTCGTGCCGGGTGTAGGACAGGAAGCTGCGGGAATCGGTGAGCATCCCGATAAAGTTGCCCAGCAAGCCGCCTGCGGCCAAGGTGGTAAGCTGGGCCTCCATCCCCGGCTTGTGGTCGTTGAACCACCAGGCGGAGCCGTGCTGTAGCCTCCCCGCAGTACCGGGCCCCTGGAAGCAGCCCATCAGGGCCACCAGCGCGGCGTTGTCACCGGGCTCCAGGGAATAGAGGATGGTGCGGGGCAGCTCCCCCGTCTCATCCAGCCCGTCCAGGAAAGCAGCCAGTGCCGGCAGGTTCACCCCAGGGCCGATGCTGTCGTAGCCGGTGTCCGGCCCCAGCAGGCGGTGCATACGGTGGTTGTTGTCCCGCTGGGCGGCGAAGTGAAGCTGCATGGCCCAGTCCCGCTTGGCGTAGCCCCGTGCCAGGTGGGTCAGCAGCGCCCACTTATACTGCCGCACCTCCTCTTCCGTCACGGTTTCTCCCGCCAGGCGGCGCCTGACCACGCCATCCAGTTCCTCCGGGCGTGCCGGGGCGTACCGCAGGTTGTCCAAGCCGTGGTCGGACACCTTGCAGCCGTGCTGTGCGAAGAAGTCCATCCGGTTATCCAGGGCGGCCAGCAGGCTCCCCCATCCGTTGATGTCCACCCCTGCGGCGGCGGAGAGCCGGGCCAGATAGTCTGGGAAGTCCTCCTTCTCCACGTTAACCGCCTTGTCCGGCCGGAATGCGGGGAGCACTTTGGTTTCCAGGGTATGGTCGGCAGCCAGCCTCTGGTGCCATTCCAGGGTGTCCGCCGGATCATCGGTGGTGCACAAAAGGGTCACATTGGATTTACGCAGGATCTCACGCACACTCAGGCCCCCGCCGATGACGGCGCTGCAGTGCTCCCACACCTGGCGGGCGTTGGCCGCCGTCAGGTGTCCCGTGTAACCGAAGTAGCGCCGCAACTCCAGATGGCTCCAGTGGTACAGGGGATTGCCCACCGCCTGCTCCACGGCGCCGGCCCAAGCCTCAAACTTCTCATAATCCCCGGCATCGCCGGTGATATACCGTTCGTCCACACCATTGGCCCGCATCAGCCGCCATTTGTAATGGTCCCCCTCCAGCCAGAGCTGGGTCAGGTTGTGGAAGATCCGGTCCTCCGCGATCTCCCGCGGGCTCACGTGGCAGTGGTAGTCCAATATGGGCAGACGTTCCGCTACCTGATGGTATAGATACCTCGCCGTATCACTGGTCAACAGAAAATCCTCATCCAGGAATGGTCTCATGGCTTTCCATCCTTCCTAGTCCGCCGTTTCCCGATGCGCGGGCCCGCCGGCCGCCCTGCTTTCCGCAGGAGTTCAATCTGTTTTATAATATATTTGTGATATATCTCTAGCCCAAAATGTAGCACAGTTCCCTCCATCCGTCAAGACATAAACCGATAATTTTGCCAAGATAGCCATTTCCCCTCCTTAAATTTTGTAAATAAAGCACAAAAATTATCCATTTTTCCCCACTTTAAAGCCTTGACCCCTGGAAAAGATGCTGGTATAATGACACCAACGATGTTGTAAGTACAGCCATTTTTCTATGTGTCTGTCATATATCACATAGAGTATCAGGAGGATATGCCAATGGCGGCAGTGGTGGATAAACGGCGGGATAGTCTGTCGCAGGTCGCGTATGACCAGATCAAGACGATGATTCTGCAAAAAGATTTGACCCCGGGACAATTCATCAATGAGGCGCAGCTCCAGGCGCTGCTGGGGCTTGGACGTACTCCCGTCCGGGAGGCGGTTCTTGCCCTGGCTCAGGACAAGCTGGTTCATATACATCCCCGAAAAGGGATTGAAATCAGCCGCCCCACGCTCAAGGACATCCATGATATCTTTGAAATTCGCTCCCTGCTGGAACCTCTGATTCTCCATCAGTGCTTTCACCAGGTGGATCTCCAGTGGGCGGTGGACATGCGCACGCTGCTGCTCCAGCATCAGGACGACGAGGCCGGAAACGCGGGCCAGACGGCTGCGCCGCTTATTGAACTGGACAACGAATTTCACCTGAAGCTGGTTGACACACTTCACAACCAATATGCCTCCCAGCTCATGCGCAGCCTCACGGAATATCTCAACCTCATCCGCATCACAGCCTGGCGTCCAAGCCGTTATCAGGTCAGTAACCGGGAGCATATTGATATCCTGAATGCCATTTTAGAGCGCCGCCCGGAAGATGCCTGCCGGTTGCTGTCCGAGCACATTCAGCTCTCCTATCAGGAGGCCATCAATACCATGATTCACTGTTCCTTTTAGTGCGCAAAAATCCCCGCCGCAGATTCTCTGCGGCGGGGATTTTTATCTGCTCCCATATCGGTTAAAGAGTAACGCCGTCCTTCCAGATGGCGATCTCCCGATAGCCTGCGGCCTCAGCACGGGTGGGGGCGCCGGAGGCCGTGTCCAGCACCAGTTGGAGCAGCGCCTGAATGTGGGGCTCCCAAGCGTCCCCCTGGGCCAGGCCGCCTGCGTCGTAGTCGATCCAGCCGGCCTTGCGGCTGGCCAGGGCGGTGTTGGTGGCCAGCTTCAGGGTTGGCACCGGCGCGCCGAAGGGAGTGCCCCGCCCGGTGGTAAAGAGGATCAGGTGGGCCCCCGCCGCTGCCAGCCCGGTGGCGGACACCAAGTCATTGCCCGGTGTCTGGAGCACCGTCAGCCCCCGGCGGCGCACAGTTTCCCCGTAGTGGAGCACATCCGCTATGGGTGTGTTTCCCCCTTTCTGGACACAGCCCAGGGACTTCTCCTCCAGGGTGGTGATCCCACCCGCCTTGTTGCCCGGCGAGGGGTTCTCATAGACCACCTGCCCGTGGCGGGTGAAGTAGTCCTTGAACTCCTCCACCAGCGCGGGCAGGGCCCGGGTCACCCCCTCGTCGGCGCAGCGCCGGAACAGCACCCCCTCCGCCCCGAACATCTCCGGCACCTCCGCCAGCAGGGCGGAGCCGCCCATGGCGATCACCCGGTCGGTCACCCGGCCCGCCAGGGGATTGGCCGTGATGCCGGAAAGGCCGTCGGAGCCGCCGCATTTCAGCCCCACCACCAGCTCATCGGCCCCCACCGGCTCCCGCCGGTCCGCTGCCGCCCGGGCGGCCAGCTCCCGCAGCAGACGCTCCCCCTCGGCCAGCTCATCCTCCACGGCCTGGCACTCCAGGAAAGCCACCCGCTGGCTGTCCCAGCGGCCCAGCCGCTCTTGCAGCACGGCAATGCTGCTGTTCTCACACCCCAGCCCCAGCACCAGTACACCCCCGGCATTGGGGTGGCGGATCAGGCCGCAGAGGATGGCCCTGGTGTGCTCCTGATCCTCCCCCATCTGAGAGCAGCCGTAGGGGTGGAACCAGACGTGTACTCCGTCCACCCGCCCCCTAGCATAGTCCTCCACCCGCCGGGCCATGGACCGGGCCACGCCGTTAACGCAGCCCACGGTGGGCACGATCCAAAGCTCGTTGCGGATTCCCACCCGGCCGTCCGCCCGGCGGTAGCCCTGAAAGGAGCGAGGCCGCAGGGGGGCCGGGGCCCCACCCCCCACCTGAGCCTGGGGAGCGCCCGCCCCATCCAGCCGGGTAGCCAGGTTGTGGGTGTGCACCCACTGGCCCGGCTGGATCTCCGTCCTGGCCCGTCCGATGGGATAGCCGTACTTGATCACATCCGCCCCAGCGGGGATGGCGGTCAGTGCGAGCTTGTGCCCCTGGGGAATGTCCTCCCGGGTGGTAACGGAAGCCCCCTCCACCGCCACGCGGATCCCCGCCGCCACCGGCTCCAGGGCCACGGCCACGTTGTCTGTTGGCGCAATACGCAGGCAGCGGCTCATTTCAGCGCCTCCTTCCCGCAGGCCTCCAGCGCCGCGGCCATGCCATCGGCCCGGATGCGGGCCATGGCCCGCCCCGCGGCGGGGACGAAGCCGGGCAGCTCTGTCAGATCCCGGCCCCAGAAGTCCACCCTGGCGGCAAAGGCGGCGACCAGCGCCTCCGGTCCGTCCGCCTGGCGCCGGGCGAAGAAATCCAGCACAGCCGGCTCGTCCCGCACTGGGCACCCCTCCCCCTCTCCCCGGCTGTAGAGGGCGCAGAGGGCCGCAAAAGAAAATACCAGCCGGAGGGGCAGCGCCCCCTGCCGGCGGTGGAAGGCCTCCACGCTGGGCAGCACCCGCGCCCGCCACTTGGAGACGGAATTGAGGGCAATGTCCACCAGGCGGTGGTCCACGTAGGGGTTGTCAAACCGCTCCTCCACCGCCAGGGCGAAGTCCTCGCACTCCGCCCGGGGGAGGGAGAGTGTGGGGATAATCTCCTGAAACAGCGCCCCATCCAGGAAGTTCCTCAGCCCCCGGTCCGCCATGCAGGTGCGCACCAGCGTGTGCCCGGAGAGGAGGGCCGCCGGGGTCAGGACAGTGTGGCCCCCGTTGAGAATGCGCACCTTCCGCTCCCGGTAGGGGCGGTGATCGGCCACAAAGCGCACGGGCAGACCGGCCTGCTCCGCCGGGAACTCCCCCTGCACCCACTCCGGAGCCTCAATAATCCACTGGGCGAAGGGCTCCGCCACATCCAGCAGCTTGTCCTCCAGGCCTGTGGCCTCCGCCACCGCCCCGGCCTGCTCCGGGGAATAGCCGGTAACAATGCGGTCCACCAAAGTGCTGCAAAAGGCGTTCTCCTCCTCCAGCCAGCGGAAAAAGCCCGCCTCCAGCCCCCAGTCCCGGGCGTGGCGCAGTACGCAGTCCCGCAGCGTCCCGCCGTTGTCCGCAATGAGCTCACAGGGAAAAATGATGTACCCCGGCAGTCCGGTCTGGTAGCGTTCCCACAGCAGCCGTGCGAGCTTGGCCGGGAACCCTGCGGGGGGGCGGTCGTCCATCCGGCTGGACGGCTCGTAGACGATTCCTGCCTCGGTGGTATTGGAGAGGATAAAGCGCATATTCGGATTATGGGCCGTGCGGAGAAAGGCGTCATACTCCTCAAACACGTCCACCGCCCGGCTGATACAACTCACTATCCGGCACTGATCCACCGTCTCCCCGTTGCGCCGCCCCCGCAGGCAGAGCTGGTAGAGCCCCTCCTGATCGTTGATGCGGCCGGTCTTTCCGGCAGAGGCGGGGGGAACCACCACTACCTTACCCTGAAAGTCTGTACGCTCGTTCATCACGTCAATGAAATGTTCTGCGAATCCCCGCAGAAAGTTTCCTTCACCGAATTGGAGTACCCGCTCAGGGGCCTGCCGCAGCAGGTATCCGTCATATCTCCCCTGTTCCAGCGCCGTATAAGTGAGACGTTCCACAAAAACCCTCCCTATTATCCAGATGTCCCCTATGATAATATAGGCACTTCTGTTTGTAAAGAGCCCCACCACTAATTCGGGTCTGAAAAGCGTCTACACGCTCCAAACGTCCATAAGCCGCTCATCAAAAAAAGCAGTTGACTGGGCGGACACCAGGAACGCAATCCGGGACGCAGGGGCACTTGTCAGCGTGGCTCCCCCCAGGCGCCTGCACCAACGCGGCCACCACCTCCCAGCGCCATGCGGCCGGGGAATGAGGGGCGTCCGCTCTCGGTTAGCTCCGGAATCCTGTAGGGTTCACGGTTTGGGGTAGTGCCAGAATGCAAAGAAAGCCAGTGAATAAATTTAAAATCTGACAGAAGCAGCCGGAACACACACATCCCGGCTGCTTCTCTCTGGTTTCAAATATAGAGTATTTATAACTTTGACTTCCGTACAAGTAAGAGCCATCTGTCAAATGGAGCATCTGTGGAGGCTGTCCTATACAAGCAGATGATAAAGAAACAAATTTACCATTTGCCTTCCTCGGTCAGATCTGCTTTCCCCAGGGAGCGCCGATATCCTGGACACAGAGCTTTCCGCCGCTGACCTCGATTGCGGCGCCGGTGATGAATGCCGCAGCATCGGACGCCAGAAAGGTGTAAACACGAGATACATCAGAGGGGACTCCGAAGCGCTGTAGCGCAATCTGGGCACACAGCTTTTCCCGGTTGGCAGCGATACGCTCGGCCGCAATTGGCGTCTGAATCAGGCCGGGCACCACACAGTTGACCCGGATACCCAAGGGGGCCAGCTCACCGGCAGTCGTCTTGGTCATGTTCACAATGCCCGCCTTGGTAGCTGCGTAGGCAATCTTCTGTGTGGCAGGAATAAGCGCCATGTAGGATGAGGTATTGAGAATGACGCCGCCGCCAGTCCGTCTCATGTAGTCGACTGCCACATGGGTACCCCAAAATACGGAAGTCATGTTGGTGCTGATAACAAAGTTCCAGTCCTCCACCGTGAGCTCCAGGAAGGGCTTGGTGATATTCCCTCCGGCGTTGTTGATCCACACGTCGATACGGCCAAACTGCTGAAAGACCTTCTCGCCCAGGGCGCTGATATCTTCCGGCTTGGATACGTCCACGACTTGGGTGTGGACCTGAAAGCCCTCGGCCTCGAACCGCCCGGCGGCTTCCGCCAGCTTTTTCTCACTGCGTGAGGCGATGGTCACCTGGCAGCCCTCCCGGGCAAACTCCATGGCGGTTTCCTCCCCGATACCGCTGGAGCCGCCGGTAACAACGACGACTTTTCCGTTCAGATTGAGCTCCATAACAATATAGACTCCTTTCTGCAAATGTTCAAATCCATTTTTTCTAAATCCACTAAACAGCAGGCAGAATACCCAGTTGGAGCAGTACAGCACAGGCACAGGTTGTGACGATGGGAATGACCAGACAGACCATGGCATAAGAGGGGTAAGACTGGCGGTGATTCAGGCGGCACACCTGAAGGTTATTGACAAAGCCGCTGACGTGGGGCATGGAGTCCAGTCCGCCGGAGGACATGGCACCAATGCGGTGAATGACGTTGGGAGACAAGCCGAGCCCCAGGAAGTAATCCTGCATGTTTTCCAGAGCGATGGAAAGGCCGCCGGAGGAGGAACCGGTGAGGCCGGCCGCCACGTTCACGGCGATAATCAGCTTGAAAATGGCCGGGCCCGGGATACTGGTCAGAGAGCCCAGGATCAGTTGATAGCCGGAGACCGCAGCCACCACGCCTCCAAAGCCCACTACAGCACATGTGGTACCGATGGTGGAAATGGAATTCACCGCGCCGGCTGCCAGAGTGGCCTTGAGGTTATCCAGGCGGCGCAGGATCAGGCCGAACAGGATCAGACATACCAGAATGCCGCAGGAGAGCGCGATAACCGCATGCAGCTTGCAGACATTGAGCACCAGAAGCAGGACAACCGGAGGAATCAGGGCCAGCAGCAGAGGTATGCCGACCTGGCTTTCTCCTGCGGCGGCTTTCTTTTCATCCTCATCCCGGTAGGCGGCCTTGACTGCTTCGCCGGAGGGGCGGAAGCCCTCACCCCGGGCGCGGGCGCGCTTGAGTATAAAGGCTGCCCAGAGAACACACAGTAAAATCTGAATAGCAGCGCCGGTCAGGCCGATGGCGGCCCCCGCCATTGGCGTAGTGCCCAGATACTGCGTGGGAATAATGTTCTGAAGCGCTGCCGTACCGGGGAGCATGGTCATGGTAAAGGTAGCTGAACCGATGCCGTGGAAGGTAAGGTAGTGCCGCCAGGGGATGTCCAGCTCCTCAAAGAGCTTGCGGCCGATGGAGATCAGGGTGAAGATGACGACAAACAGGCTGACGCCGCCATAGGTCAGAACCGCTACAATGGCGGTGATCATCAGACCGCCGACCAACTGCTTGGTTCGCTGGCTGTGAACGTGGTTGACCACGCGCAGCATGGAGTAGGCGATGGTGTCGGCCGCTCCGGAATCGCCCATGAGCTTTCCAAAGACGGCACTAAGCAGAAAGATCATAAAATTATTTTTTGCAAAGTCAGCGAACTTGGTCATATAGGAGTCTGTAATCAGCGGCAGAATGTCGGTGCCGGCAAAAACGGCCACAACCAGTGCGGCGATAACAGAAACGATAATGACATTATAGCCTTTGAATGCCAGGAAAACCAAGATGACCATGCCCAACAGGATACCGATCAGGCTGATAACGCTGGGGGACATACAATCACTCCTTCCGTGGTAATGCGCTCCTTCATTCTCTTTGCTTTTGCTTCTCCGCAGGCCTCACATGACGGTGGTCTGCCCATAAAGATCGCCCAGGGTATAGCCCTCCGAACGTACCGCGCCGACGATCCGCTTGACTGGCAGACTGCCCAGAGCCTGTGCCACATGGTACTGGGTGGGCATATCCTCCCAGGTGGGTATATGCCAGCGCACCTGACCGCCCATATAGGTCAGCTGATCCGCCGGATACTTCTTTACGTCGTCAGGCAGCTTGGCTGCTTTAGGATTCAGGCAGACATATTCCGCATCCGCCTGAGTGAAGCCGCCGCCGGTACGCGGGATGTACTTATAGTGCATGATGCCCTGACTATCCGGGTTATTCAGCACCCGTTTCAGCTCCTCCAGATTCTCCGGCTGGCGGTTGGCATCAAACTCCAGCTCCAGAAAGCGGAATCCCCAGGAGGTCAGCTCCGTCTTTGATACCCCCCCGTACGTATGGATGTCGTCGATGGAGGCAAATATCTTGCTGTAACCGAGCTGCTCCCGGCCGGTAATAATGGGGTCGGCATGGTTTTCCCACATAACCAGAAGCAGGTTGCCTTCCACCACCCCCTTTTCTCCATGGAAACGGGTGGGCACAGAGACGCCGGTAAGGTTGTATCCGTGTCCAGCCAGCCAAGCCACGTCCCGCAGCATGTTCATATTGATGATGACGTAGGGGGCAGCCAGCTCGAACCGCTGGGGCAGGACAGCGGACAGGGCCTCCGGATCACTTTCGTAGACAATAGTATGCTTGGTCAGTCGCGTAGCCTGGTCATAGATAAAGCGCTTCCCCTCTTTGTTCTGTCGGGGAGTTACGCAGGGCCCGAAATGAACCGGCATTTGGTACATCAGGCTGTCGTTGCGGACGTAGGACATAGGTTTTCCTCCTTTTTGTCTCTTTCTTATTGCAACTCCGGCAGGACAAACAGAGCCAGGTTGCCGAATTCCGCTCTACGGCGGCCCTCCTCTATATCAGTAATTATCTTCACTACCAGGTCGTTGAACGGGGTGGGAACACCGTACTTGCGGCCCATAGCGCCGACATAACCGTTAATCATCTGGATCTCCGTCTTTTTCCCCCGCTCAAGATCCTGCAACATGCTGGCCTTGGCAGTGCGTAGGGGATAGTAATTGCGGTAGATGTATCCCTTGGACCGCTCTAACTCCTCCTTCGTTTGGAAGTCGGCGATCTCTGCGGTATTCAGTCCGTTGGTATCCGTTAGCTGGAAGCCCGCGGCCCGCGCTGCATGGACCACCTCAGCCGCAAGATAGGAGGTGCAGGCCAGCGCCTTTTCACTGGAGATTACCGACTCAAAGGTACAGCCCAAGGCCGAGGACAGGCCACTCATGCAGCAGTTGAGCATCAGCTTGAGCCACCGGGCCCCCATCAGGTTGTCGGTAATCTCCACCTTGCCGTTGTCCATATGGCCCAAAACCTCGGCCACCGCTCGGATGCGGTCGGTAATACGTCCGTCGATCTCCCCGATCTCAAACAGAACCGTGCGGGCGGAGAGGGCGTTGGTCAGCTCGGAGATACCGGGCTCCACAAACGTGGCCCCCCAACGGCAGGCTCCGCCTACTGTGCGGTTCCGGCCGACGAACTCGGCCACAGCTAATTCCGGCACTCCGTTCTGCAAGGTACATACCGTACTGTTCTCTCCCAAATGGGGCAACAGCGCCCGAAGGCTCGCCTCATTGTTGGTCTGCTTGACCATCAGAAACACTAGGTCATAGACTCCTTCCATCTGCTCCGGCAGCAGTGCACGGACCGGGACAGTCAGCTCTGCACAGCCAACAACGCCGGCCCCTTTTTCGTTGAGTGCATCCACCTGGGCCGGATAGGAGTCGATTAGATCCACCGGGAACCCGTTTCTGGTAAGAAAGGCACCCAAGACGGTTCCCATTGCTCCAGCGCCCATAATTGCCGCTTTCATCAATTGCAGTCCTCCTTCTCCTTGCTAAAATCGTGTGACAGGACATAGGTCGTGTCTGACCACCTTAGAAAGCAAACCGGATGCCAGCCCGTATCCCCCTGTTTTTCCCCCCTGTTTCGGCCACTTCTCGAGGCAAATTCACGACTTCCCGCCGGAATTGCACATTCAGGGCGTGACAATGCAATTTTTGTGCAAATGCTCACTCAGGAATCCTTGTATTTCAATGTGCAGTTCCAATTGCGCCTGTGCAACTCACTACAATTGTGGTTGATTTTTTGCCCTCCATTTGATAGTTTTAAAGGGGAAACGCATAGGAGCAGAACGCATAAGGAGGGCTGGAAGCTATGGCAAGCAATCTGCCCGGGCTGGAAAACATCCTGGATAATCTGGATGTTGGAATTATCATCTTTGATAACAAAGGAACATACCTGTTTGTCAATAAGACGCTCCTGCAATACACAGGGCGAACCCGTCAGGACTACTTAAATCACACGGTATATGACTTCATCGCAAGCGGACTCTACAAGGAGAGCGTCGTAGACAAGGTCTACCACGAGAAGCGGGCTGTCACGCAGATTCATGTTACAGTTTCTGCCGACGGGAAACAGGTGGGCCGTCTGGTAACCGTGTCCCCTATTTTCAACGCGCAGGGTGAAATTGTATACGCCATCTCCTGCCAGATCCAGGTTGATGCCATGAACCAGAAATACAGCCACGCCAAGGCCATCAACGCCATTGCTACAGGAATACGCGGCAATTGGGACGACCGCAGAGAGGTGATTGCCAAAAGTCCCGCCATGGTGGGCGTTCTGAGGCAGGCCGCACGTGCGGCGCAGAGCGACGCTTCCGTGCTCCTTCTGGGAGAATCCGGAACCGGGAAGGAGATCGTGGCCCAGTATATCCACCAGCACAGCCCCTACAGAAAAAAGCAGATGGTGGCTATCAACTGCACCTCTCTCCCCGAATCCCTATTGGAGGCGGAGCTCTTCGGCTATGAGAAGGGTGCGTTCACCGGGGCCGCCTCCGGCGGAAAGATCGGCCTGATTGAAGCCGCCGCCAACAACACCCTCCTTCTTGATGAGGTAAACTCCATGCCGCTGTCTCTCCAGGCCAAGCTGCTGCGGGTTCTGGAAACCAAAGCGGTTATTCCGGTAGGCTCAGTCAAACCGCGGGCCGTGAATTTCCGGCTGATCTGCGCCTCTAATGTGGCTCTCGCTCAGTGTGTCAAGGAGGGAACGTTTCGCATGGATCTGTATTACCGTCTTAACGTCATTCCCATCACCATTCCGCCTCTCCGAGAGCGCCGGGAGGACATTACTCCCCTGGCCGACTACTTTTTAGACCACTTCTGTCAGAAATACGGTCTTCAAAAGGAATTTTCAAGCCGCGTCTATCAAATCCTGAATCACTACAAATGGCCGGGAAACATCCGCGAACTGCGCAACCTTGTAGAGCACATGGTGGTTATGAGCGAGTCATCCGTGGTCAAAATCAACCAGATTCCCACAGGTATGCTTCAGCTGGAGCCTCCCTCCCCGGAATCCGGCCCGGAATGCCTCAATGAGGAGTATCTCCGCATTCAAATGGCACTCCGTCTGCATGGCGGACACCGCGAAAAAACCGCCCAATACCTTGGTATCTCCCGCCGGACATTGCAGTACAAGCTCAAAAAATATGGCCTGCTGTAAAATTGCACCCGCTCAGAATTTCTGAGCGGGTGCAATTTGGCATATATTTTGCATACAGACAACAACAGATACCACATCTGTTTTGCAGACAAACCAAGCTTGAAAGGATTTGAGAAACACCATGGTAGAACTTCTAATCCGCCCCACGCTTCACCGCTTTGAGACCTGTCTGGACTTTGTAAAGGAATTTCATCCGGGAGAACGTGACCTGGTTCTGACTAATAAATACATCTACGAGCCCTACCTCGGCCAGATGGGACTTCCGGTTCACACCATCTATCAGGAGGAATACGGCGCCGGAGAACCCACCGATGTGATGGTAGACGCCATTCTGGCCGACGCGGCCAGAATGGGCTGTACCCGTGTCATTGCCATTGGCGGCGGCACAGTGCTCGACATCGCCAAGATCCTGGCAGTCTCCAGCGGCAAGGGGGTAGACACCCTGTTTGACAGGGCCCCCGCCCTGGATAAGCGGCGGGAGCTGGTGCTCGTCCCCACCACCTGCGGCACGGGCAGCGAGGTGACCAACCTCTCCATCATCGCCCGCACCCGTCTGGGCACCAAGCTGGGTCTGGTGAGCCCGGCCATGTATGCCGACCACGCGGTGCTCATTCCCCAACTGCTGGAGGGGCTGCCCTTCGGCGTGTTTGCCGCCAGCTCCATTGACGCCCTGGTGCATGCGGTGGAATCCTCCCTGTCCCCCAGGGCTACCCCCTACACCAAGCTGTTCGGATACAAAGCCATCGAAATGATTCTCCATGGCTACCAGCGCCTCGTGTCCGAGGGCCGTGAGGCCCTGCATATCCTGCTGGATGATTTCCTGGTGGCATCCAACTTCGCCGGCATTGCCTTCGGCACCGCCGGCTGCGCGGCGGTACACGCAATGAGCTATCCGCTGGGCGGAAAATACCATGTGGCCCACGGCGAGAGCAACTACGCCATGTTCACCGGTGTGCTGAAAAACTATCTGGAGCTCCGCCAGGATGGAGAAATTGCCGTGATGAATGAATTTCTCGCCCGCCTTCTGGGCTGCGGCACCCAAGCCGTATATGACCGCCTGGAAGAGCTGCTCAACCAGCTTCTTCCAAAACGGTCCCTCCACGAGTATGGCGTCACCAGGCAGGACCTCCGGGACTTTACCCATAGCGTCATCACTGGCCAGGTCCGCCTGATGGACAACAGCTTCGTCCCCCTGGACGAGACTCGTGTGCTCAAAATCTATACCGAGCTGTTTTGAGCAGCGGACACCGACGGGCAACCGCGCCATATACGCTCCGGGTGTCCCTGCGCTTAGAACTTCAGTCTCCAGCCCAGTCCCATACAAACCGAAAGACCTCCGCCGATGGCTTCTGTTATGCTCCCAAACCGGAACGCACCGTGCTGGTAAAGGAGTAAAGCGGACGGCCCAGCATCTTTTCCAGATTGCGGCCGAGAGCGTAGAGCCTCTCCTGATCCACGCCGGTATGGATACCCATGCCATTGACCATAGTGATAAAGTCTTCGGTGGATACCAAGCCGGTGCGGCAGGTGTCAAAGTAGTAATCCCCCGCGCCCTTAACCGGCACACCATCCAAAAAGTTTGCCACCTGGCCGCCGATGCCGCCCACGGTGCAGTCAAAGGTGCGGATACCAGCCAGCATGGCTGCGTAGTACCCGGCGATGCCCATGCCGCGAATATCATGGATATGGAAGGAGTGCCGTGCGGGGTCTGGGTGCTTTTCCAAAATGACTTGGAAGTAGTCTGCAATGTCCCTGGGTGTAGCGATACCGTCGGAATCGGAGTGCTCTACCTCGTCAAAGCCGATATCAAACATACGATCCACAAATTCGTAGGCCCGTTCGATGGATACCTTCCCCTGGATCGGGCAGCCGAACACAGTGCCGATGTTGCCAGCCACCCTCTTGATGCCCATATCGTGGAGGGCCTTCACGTTCTTCTCTGCCTCGTCAAAGAGCTGCTGGTGGGTACGGCGCATGTTCTTCATGGCGTATGCTTCGCTGGTGGCAATCTGGCCTGTGAGCACCCGGTCGATCTTGGCCCCCCGATCCAGCAGGCCGCCCACCCGCTCGATGGCCTTGGGGGTGAGGGCCAGAACGGTATACTCCACGTCCACGTCCTTGGGAAGCTTGAGCAGCAGCTCGTCTACGTCCTTAAACTGCGGCACATAGGCCACATGGCTGATGGAGCCCACCTCCAGGCGCTTAAAGCCGGCCTTGATCAGCCTGTCAGCCAGATAGAGTTTGGCCTCCAGGGGCACATAGTGTTCCTCATTCTGAAGCCCGTCCCGCATGGTGATGTCGATAACGTCAATCTGTTCAGGCAATTTTAGTTCCATGATATAACTCCTTATGAGATGGGATAGAGCACGGTCCCCAGGGCAATGGAGAGAAACATGCCGGCCAGGGTAAAGACAACCGTGGGGAAGAAAATGTACTTGTAGCTCTCCTTGTGACTTTGGCCGCAGATAGTCAGCAGGGTGATTACCGCGCCGTTATGGGGCAGACTGTCCAGGCCAACGGAGGCGGCGGAGCCCACCCGGTGCAGGATCTCCGGGGCCAGGCCCAGGGAGATGTATTTGTCCGCCATGGCGGAAAGGGCGATACCCAAACCGCCGGAGCCGGAGCCGCAGGCGCCGGCCAGAATGGTGGTCATCAGGCCGAAGGCCAGCAGGGGCGGGATATTTTCCAGACTGGTGGCGAAGTCCAGCAGCTTCTGAAATCCCTGGGAGGCCTGCACAACCGAGCCGAAGCCCACCACCACCGCAGTGTTGATGATGGCGATGGCCGAATTTTCGGCAGAGTAAGAGAACATGTCCAGCACACCGTGGACATTCCGAAAGAACAGCACCACGCACAGAAGGATGCCGCCCAGCATGGCCACGACCACATGCTGCTTGAACACGTTGAGCAGGATCAGGATGAGCACAATGGGCAGGATGGCGATGATCGGGCTGGGCAGCCGCACCATGGATGCCGCCTTGACCAGGCTCTGGGTAGTGGCCTCGTCCTCCACAAAGCAGTCCCCCCGGGCCCGGGCCCGACTTGCCTCCCACAGGAAGTAAACACACACCATGAGCATGACAGCAATTCCGGTGATCACGCCCACCAGAGGGGCCGCCATGGTGTTGGTCCCCAGATAGGTGGTGGGGATCACATTGACCAGATTGGGCGTGCCGGGAAAGTTTGCGCAGGCAAAGGTGAAGCAACCGCCGGCAATCGCGCCGGGCAGCAGATAGCGGGGCAGGTTGGCCTTCTTGAACAGGGAGAGGGCAATGGGATACAGGCTGAACACCACCACCAGAGTGGTGACACCGCCATAGACCAGCACTGCGCCGGAGAAAATGACGCCCAGGATGGCAAACTTCTCCCCCAACAGCTCAGCCAAGAATTTGGCAATGGAGGCAGCCGCCCCTGTCTCCTCCATGACCTTTCCGAACAGGACGCTGAAAAAGAAGATCAGGAAGTTGTCCCTCACAAATTGGGCGGCCCCTGTCATATAGGTATCGGTCACTGCGGTCACCACCGGCTGACCGGATAGGAGGGCCATGACTGCGGCGGCGGCAATGCCCACCACCACGATGTTGATCTTACGGAAGGTGAGAACGATCAGCAGCGCCAGGGACACCAGAATGGCTAACATACGCGTGCCTCCCTCCGGTTACTTCTGATACTGTTTGACCAGCTCCTGGGCGTACTCCAGCCGGACATTTTTTTCAGATACCATCTGCTTTACAATTTTCTCCAGCAGCTCTCCGGTGGCGCCGGCGGTGGCGGCCAGGTTGCGGGCGTGGAGGGACATGTGGCCCCGCTGAATGCCCTCGGTGGCCAAAGCCCGCATGGCGGCCATGTTCTGAGCCAGGCCCACGGCAGCAATGATCTGGGCCAGCTCCCCGGCGGTCTTGACGCCCAGCATCTTCACTGCCACCTTGGCGGCGGGGTGAATTTTGGTGGCGCCGCCCACGAGGCCCACGGCCATCGGCATCTCGATGGAGCCCACCAGATCGCCGTCGGCGTTCTTCTCCCAGGTTGCGAAGGGGGAGTACTGTCCGCTGCGGGCGGCGTAGGCGTGGGCACCGGACTCGATAGCGCGGGTGTCGTTGCCGGTGGCAATGACCACGGGGATGATGCCGTTCATGATGCCCTTGTTGTTGGTGGCCGCCCGGTAGGGATCTGCGGCGGCAAAGGCATAGGCGGCGATCATTTTATCGACAACCTCTTCCCCGCCAATGGCGTCCTTCTTGAAGACGGCGCGGGCGCGGGCGATTCGGTGGTCTGCCAGGTTGGAGAGGATACGCAGCTCGGCGCGGCCGCCGGTGAGCTCCTCCAGGAAGGGTGCCACGGCCTCGGCCATAGTGTTCACCGCGTTGGCGCCCATGGCGTCCCCGGTGTCCACCAGCAGGTGAACCACCACCATTGGGCCCACCAGGGAGTCCAGCACCCGGACCTCCACGTCCTTCACGCCGCCGCCCAGCTTCACCAGCATGGGGTCCTTGGCGTTGCAGATCTCGGCGATCTTCTCCTTGTTCTCCAGGATCTTCCCCTTGGCGTAGAAGGGGGCAGGCACGTCCAGCAGTTGGATCTGGGAAATCATGACACTGCCGGTATAGTCGGTAGTGAAGCCGCCGCCAGGCCGGGCCATCTTGGCTGCATTGGAGCAGGCCGCCACCACGGATGGCTCCTCCGTAACCATGGGGATGACGTAATCCTTGCCGTTGATTACGAAATTGATTCCCACGCCCATGGGGAGCGTAAAGCGGCCAATTACATTCTCAATCATGTGGTCGGCCTTGTCCATGTCCAGGGAATCAGCCTCCTTCAGGATGGCCTGCTCCTCCGGCGTCAGTGCACAGAACTCGGCCACCTCCTTCATGCGCTCCTCAACAGAGAGTTTGAAAAATCCGGAATAGCTGCTGCTCTTCATGGATGTTTTTGCCCCTTTCTTTTAAATAAAATGTGTGAAGGCTTGTGTTTGTTTGGACACCCACAAAAAAGCAACTTGCGTGCCAACTCCTGACCAACCGCCACTTTCCTTTGGGCCCCTGGGAAAACAGGCGGGGTAGTCCTGCGTATGATACGCAGGACTACCCCGCCTGTGTCAAATTTGTCCTTTTATTGGTGTCAAATTTGTCTCTTGTGCCATTTTTGTCACAGCTGAGTTTCCGACCATTTGCGGTAAAATGTGCGCCGGCTGATGCCCAGCCGGTGGGCAGTCTCATCCCTGTCTCCGCCGCACTGCTCCAGCACCGCCCGCAGCAACTGTCCCTCAAAACGGATGGTCTCTTCCCGCAGGGTTCCATATTGCCGCGTCTCTGCGGGCTGGGCCGCCTCAACCGGTCTGGCGATCGTGCCCAGAGAAAGGTCGGCCGGGTCGATCTCCTCCTGACCACACAGAATGACGGCCGACTCGATGCAGTTTTGGAGCTGCCGTACATTACCCGGCCAATCATAGGACAGCAGCGCCTGTGCGGCCCCTCGGCTGATAACGGCCGACTTCTGATATCGTTCGTTGTAGCGGTCCAGAAAGTGATAGGCCAGAGGGAGAATATCGCCCTGCCGTTCCCGCAACGGCGGTATGGAGAGGGGCACCACATTGAGGCGATAGTACAGGTCGGCCCGAAACCGTCTTTGTTCTATCAGTTCCTCCAGGGGCTGATTGGTGGCCGCCACAATTCGCACATCCACCGCCACGTTTTCTTCCCGCCCGACTTTCTCAATCTCCCCCCCTTGAAGCACCCGCAGCAGCTTGCTCTGCATTATCAGGGGCATATCCCCCACCTCGTCCAGAAAGAGGGTACCTCCCTGGGCCAGCTCAAACTTGCCCAGCTTCCCCCCTTTCCTTGCCCCTGTAAAGGAGCCCTCCTCATAGCCGAACAGCTCGCTCTCAATGAGCGCCTCCGGGATGGCAGCGCAGTTGACCGTTATAAAAGGCCTATTTCTTCGGGGACTGGCTTGGTGAATCAGCTTTGCAAAGCCCTCCTTGCCCACACCATTTTCCCCCCGAATAAGCACCGTCGCGTCGGTTTTGGCGGCGGTGACAGCACGGGACAAAAGAGTACGGAATTGAGGATCCTGTCCAATCATCTGAAACCTGGAGAGCTCTACATCCAACTGGCTCGTCAATTCCTCGGCCACCTGGGTGATCCGTTCCACTTCCATGCCAAGACGGTTGAGTTCCGTCACATCCCGGAAGATGGAGAAGGCCCCGGCCACCACACCGTTCCGCCACACGGGAAACATGCGCATAGATACATATTTCCCCACCGATTTGATGCGGTGCCACTTTCGGGCGTCGGGCTTTCCGCTCTCCAGCACCCGAAGCAGCAGAGCATCCGGCTCAATGACATGCATATCCCGCCCGATGGTCTTGCGCATGGGTACTCCAATGATGCGGCTGTACGCCTCATTTTCATAGCAAATTCGACCTTCCCGGTCCAGCACTACCACGCCGTCCTCGATGGCGTTGAGCAGTTCATTCAGGTCCAGCTCCACCGCACGGCGGACCAGAAAGGCCAGTTGGCTGCCTGCCAGCTCCCCCACCTTATCCCCCAGTTCATTCACAACCTCATAGACCACGCCTTCATCCACCGCCTCTGGACGCAGATGATGAATCTCCGTCTCCTGGGGTAATGATGGTTCTAAGCGTTCGGGCCCGACATTGGTTTTCATGATCTCCCGCAAGGTCATCGCGTCCCACCCCCTGTTGCCGCGTAGATTCGTGCCTGAAACGGTTTTGTATATTATATACTTCTTTTTCAGAGAAACGCAACTGTTGGAACACCGCATGCTTTGCACCAAAATAATGCCGGTGGGAACTGGATGCAGTGAAACGCTGAACGGGGCACTTGAAGTGCGGCAAGGGCCCCAAATCCCATACGTCGGCCTCAGTCTGAGGGCAAGGTCATACCCATGACAGGGAGTTTTGAACGGCAGTTGGCCTCGTGTGGGCCAGCTTGGCCTGCGAACAGACTCAGGTGGTCTCCTGAAGCAGCTCCGGTCAGCAGAGCCCACCTTAGGCTTACGCCCACGCAACCACCGCTTGCCAGCGCCAGGCAGCCATGGCGGCATTCCGCTCTCTGTCAGTCTCCAGTCATGACTGCTCCAAAATCCCGTACGGATTACGGCTTGGGTAAAGCCCAAAAAGCAAAATTCAGCCTAAGAAGGGGACAAACGCAAAACAAAACCTGTCAGAGCCCATGGATTCCGACAGGTTTATGACTGCAAAGAATGAATGTATGGTTATTCCCGAAGTTTATTATTTTATTTATTTTAAAGGCAGATGTACGACCTCGCCGGTGGCGGCGGACAGGTCAGCGGCAAAGACAATTTCCTGAGTTTTGACCGCATCGGACATAGGGCAGTCTGTCTCCCTGTCGTGGATGATGCAGTCCAGGAAATGGGCTGCCTCCTCAGGGAAGGGGTGGTGCTTCACATCACCGCTGTTAGGGGTGAGTACCGGCAATTCCATGTAATTCCGCTGCTCCGTGATCTGGCCGGGCGACCACAACTTTTCATTCCAGAGGGTGCCCTTGGTGCCGCACAGGTGAAGATTGAACACATAGGGACTGATGAAGTCATAGCTGCTGCCCACCTTACCAACCGCACCGTTCTTGAATTTCAGGATAATGGAGATGGTACCGTCAAACTCGAGATCCGTGCGCATTTTGCTGGACTGGGCGTAGACGGACACCACCTCGTCCTGCATAAACCACCGCATGGCATCCACGGCGTGGCAACCGCCGGCCAGCAGGGAGCTGCCCCCTACGCTCTTTTTGCACGTCCACTGATAGCAGGGAATATCACCCATAACCCGGTGGAAATAGTCGGTCTCCGCGTACTTCAGTTCGCCGATGAAGTCCTTCTGAATCTTCTTGGCGGTGACGAACAAGGGGTTGTAGTGGAGAACATAGCCCACCAGCGTCTTGACTCCGGCCTTGCGCACCGCCTCATCCATTCGTTTCGTGTCCTCCCAGGTGAGGGCCACCGGCTTTTCAATCAGGATGTGTTTCCCCGCCTCGGCAGCCAGAATGGTCTGCTCACAGTGCATATCGTTTGGCGTGCAGATGACCACAATGTCTACATTGGGGTCCTTTAGACCTTCCTGATAGTCGGTATAGACCTTACAGCGGCCCTCCAGGCCGTACTCCCGCATTTTGGCCTCCCCCTTCTCCCGGCTGCGGGAGACAATAGCCGTCACCTGAGCCCGCTCCGTCATTTCAAAAGCCCGGATGTGCTCGCCGGACACCCACCCGGTTCCCACAATCATGACACCGTATTTTTTCATCCTGTTTTCATCCTTTCCTTCCATTCATTTGACACAGCTCCCGCAGGGTCTCCAGCGCATGGCGGAGGGTGCGCTCCACCAGGTGATGGGCCGGCGGGATCAGCTCCACAATCAGATCCCCGTCAAAGCCGATGTCCCGGATAGCCGCCATCACCGCCGGATAGTTTACATCCCCGTCCAGCAGGTTGGTAAAACCGTTGATGTTGTCCACCGACATGCGGTAGTCCTTGCAATGGAACTCCAAAATCCGTCCGCCCAGGGTACGGATCCACTGCTCTGGGTAGCCGAAGCGCCGGGCGTTGGCTATGTCGAAGCAGATGCCCACATTTTTCCGCCCCATCTCATCCACAAACCGTGCCAGCTCCAGTGGGCTATACAGCATGTTATTCCAGACATTTTCGATCATCAGTCCCACCGACGGGGCATAGTCGGCCAGTTCAGACACTCTCTCCTGGGCGGTGGTGTAGGCCTCCTCGTATGCCATATCCTCAGTGGCCACACCCGGGATCACCAGAGCAGAGGCCGCTCCCAGCACCTGAGCTGCGTCCAGCATCCGCCGGACTGCATCCATGGACGTTTGGACGACCTCCGGCTCCCGGGCTGTCAGGGGATAGATGGAGAAGCTGATGATGCCGCCCACGCTGCATAGAGGAATCCCCACCTCCTCTGCCATGCGGCGCAGTTGGAGAAACTCCGCCTCCCCTGCGTGCTCGTGCAGCAGCCGGTTGAAATAGCCGCTGATATCCAGGGCATCGGTGACACTCCCCACCGCCGGGCCGGGCTTCCGGTCGGCGGTCAGGCAGATCTCCATGCAGTCATAGCCCAGTCCCTTGGCCCGGTGCAGGGCCTCCGACACATCGCAGGGGGCTGGAAAACAGAATTGATTGATTCCGATGCGCATTTGCCCGCTCCTTTCAGTCCTTTTTCCACAGTTGCTGGGCAGCCACCACTGCTAATATGATGCAGCCCTGAATGATCAGCTTGCCCACCTGGCTGATGCCCAGCATGGTCAGGATAGCCATGAGCAGCATCATGAAAAAGGAGCCCAGCACCACACCCCAAACGCCGCCCCGACCGCCCTCAATGGCGTTGCCGCCAATCAGGGCCGCAGCCAGTGAGTTCATGGAGTAGTCCCCTGCCAGGGTCAGGGAAGCAATGTTGTGGTACCCGGTCAGGATCAGGCCGGCCACAGCGGACATGAGAGCGCAGAAGATATAGGCCCCGGCCACTACCCGGACATTGGCGATGCCGCTGAGTCGGGCAGCCTTGGGGCTGCCGCCCACGGCGTACAGCCTGCGGCCCAGGGCGGTAAAGCGCAGCACCACCCACATAGCGGCCGCCAGAGCCAGCCAGATCAGCGTGGAAAAAGGGATGCCGAACAGGCGGCCGGTCCCGAGGGCACGTATAAAGGGGGCCGCGCTGCCGGTCGGTGAGCCCTGGGTGTAAACGTAGCAGATGCCCTCGCAGATGGTAGTGGTACACAGGGTCATGACAAAGGGGGCAATCTTTAGAAACAGCACGCCGAAGGCGTTGGCAGTACCAATGGCAAGTCCGATAAACAGGCACACCAGCAGCCCCAATGGACCATTGGCATCACTGCCCTGCATTGCCGATATGCAGAAGATGTTTACCATCATGACGGTGGCACCCACGGACAGGTCGATGCCCCCCACCAGAATAACCGCCGCCTGACCCAGGGTGATGATGCCGAGAGCAGACGCTTGGCGTGAGATGATGAGCATCTGCTCCACCGTCAGGGAGCCGGGCACCAGAACAGCCTGGGCGCCGGTCATCACCACGATGATGGCCAGCAACACCAGCGGCTGGAGGGAGGCAGTCCCCCTCGAGCGGTTCAACAGCAGATTATGACGCACGGCGACGCACCTCCAGCCGATCTGAAATGGAGTAAACCACCATGGCCGCGATGAGAAGGGCTCCCTTCATCACGTACTGGTAAAATTGGTTCACGTTGAGGTTGTTCATGACATTGGACAGCATGCCGATGAGGAACGCTCCTGCCACTGTGCCTGATAGCAGTCCAGTACCGCCCGCCAGGGAAGTCCCGCCAATCACGGTGGCGGCGATGGAATCCATACCGTAGTTGGCCCCACAGGTGGGGTCCCCCACCCGCATTCGGGAGGCCAGCAGCAGTCCTGTCACCGCGGCACACAGGGCCGCCAGCACGTATGCCTTCATGCTGGCCCGGGTGGTCTTGATGCCCATAGAGGCGGCAATGGTTCTGCTGCGGCCGATAGCATACAGGCTGGTGCCCGTCCGGGTGCGATAGAGCAGGTAGCGCATCACCAGAAATAGCGCCACCAGAATGAGCAGCGGCATACTGATGATGTCCCACTTCTTGTAGATCACCCGGGCGAAATCGGCGTTGATTTTGCCCCCCGCCACGGGCAGTATCCACAGTGCCACACCCTCCAGAATCGTGCTGGTACACAGTGTGGTAATCATGGGCGGCACCTTGAGATAGTTGACTCCCGCACCGTTGACCAAACCCACGCCGGCGGCAAAGGCAAACACCACTACCACACCCAGGAGCACCTGCGCCGGGTTGTCGCTGCCCATGAGGCGGGCGGCAATGGCGGTACACACACTGATGGTCGAACCCACAGACAGGTCGATACCGCCACTGATGATGACCAGGGTCTGCCCCAGGCTGACGCACGCCAGCGGAACACACTGCACCAGTACATTGGTGACATTATAGGCGGAACGATAGCTCTCCGAGTACACGCACATGGAGGCGAACACCACAAGCAGCAGCCCGCAGATGGTCAGCACACTGCTAAGTTGGGGGGTGGCGGCAAGTTTGCGGTGGATCCTTTCCAGTTGTTTCATAAGCCTACTCCTCCGTCATGCCGCTGGCGGCCTTCATGACCCGCTCCTCAGTGATCTCGCCGCGGGACAGCTCTTTGACGATCTTACCCTCATAGAACACCAGGGTCCGGTCAGACAGGCCAATCAGCTCCACCATATCGCTGGTAAGCATTAAAATGCCGATCCCCGCCTCGGTAAGCTGGTGGATAATCTGATAGATGGACATGCGGGCACCGATGTCGATGCCTTTGGTGGGCTCGTCGATGATGAGCACTCTGGGTTTCGTCATCAGCCACCGGGCCAGCATCACCTTCTGTTGGTTGCCTCCGGATAGGTGGGATACCAACTCCTCCATAGAGGATGCCTTGATCTGGAGACTGTCCATCTGTTCGGCCACCTGGGTTCGCTCCTCGTCCTCCTTTACCAGGCCCATGAGAGTGCATAGCCGCCGCAAGGCGGCCAGGGCGCTGTTCTTCCGGATGGACTGGGTAAGCACCAGCCCCTCCCCCCGCCGATCGTGGGTGACGTAGGCCACGCCATTGCGGATGCGCTCGGCAATTCCGCCGCTTTTCAGAGGGGTATCCTCCACAGAGATACTCCCCTGGGAAAACCGCTGGTCACCAAAAATAGCTCTGATCGCCGTCCGCTGGCCCTGTCCCTCCAAGCCGCCCAACCCCACAATCTCGCCGGCCCGAACGGAAAAACTCACGTGCTCCAGCTTTCCCGGGAGGGTCAGCCCCTCCACCCGCAGCAGTTCCGGGCCGAACTGCACCTGGCTGCGGTCGGGGTAGATGTCCTCAATAACGCGGCCCACCATCATACTGACCATGCGCTCTTTGTCCAGCTCCCCCCGCTCCAAGGTGCCCACCAGCTTGCCGTCCTTAAGTACCGTTACCCGGTCGGCCAGCTCCATGATCTCGTCCAGCCGGTGGGAAATATATAGCACAGACACCCCCTCCTGCCGCAGTTCCCGAACGATTCGAAACAGCCGGGCCACTTCGTCCTCCGCCAGAGCGGCTGTGGGCTCGTCCAGAATCAGGACACGGGGGCTGCCCAGCAGAGCCCGTACGATCTCCACACTTTGCCGCTCAGCCAGGTTTAGTTCCGCTACCGGCCTTTCCGGCTCCAGTTGATATCCCAAGCGCTGGCAGCACTCCCGGATCTCCCGGCACATGCCTTTCCGGTCGGTGCGCCCCAGGGAGAGAACCCGTTCCCGCCCCAGAAACACATTTTCACACACCGATAGGTTCTCGAGCAGGTTTGACTCCTGGTGGACGAAACCAATGCCCTTTCTGTATGCGTCAATGGGGCTGGAAATTTTCACCGGATGACCATCCAGCCGGAGCTCCCCTCCGTTGGGCTGGAGGTTCCCCCCCAGTATATTCATCAGGGTGCTCTTTCCCGCCCCGTTCTCACCCACCAGGGCGTGGATCTCTCCCCTATGTACCGACATGGACACGTCATCCAGGGCTGTAACGCCGGGAAAGTTTTTTGTGATATGTAAGAATTCCAGATAGTCCTGTTCCAATACGCTCATCCTCCCGCTACGAGGTGAGGAAAGAGGCGATCAGGTCACCCTTCTCGCCCTTTCCCAGTGATGCCGGAAGCCGGCCTTCCACGGCTATGCATGCACTCCGGTAATGTGTGTGGGCTCCGGCCTCTCTTCAGCCATCAGTGATCTGTAGCTACACCCTCGCCAGTAAGGCCCTGAGAGCCGTCGTTTCCGTTTCCGTACAGAGCCACAATATCCTCCTCGGTCATTTTGGTGCCACACCAGAAGCTGTCAGACAGATCCCAGCGAACATAGTCGTCCACTTGGTCATTGGTAATGGTGGGAATCTCCACGATAATGTCCTTCTCCCCCTCATAGGTACCATTCAGGATCTCCAGGCCAAGCTCGGCACCGTAAGCAAACAGCCAAGTTGGCAGGGAGGTGGCAATGCAGGACAGGCCGTCGTCCTTGTACTCGCTCCACAGTTTCAGAAAGCCGTTGCAGTCCTCACCCATCATGGGGATCCAGTCCCGACCGGAGTCGGCCCACACCTCGATGGCTGCACGGGTCATATCACCGCCCGAAGACCAGATGCCGTCGATGTCATCATAAGCGGCCAGCAAGTTTTCCATGACAGGCTTGGCAGTAGCATAGTCCCAGTCGGCATACTCGGAGGCAATTACATTGATGCCGGGGTATTCGGCAAAGGCATCCTGGGCACCCTGCATGCGCAGCACAGCACTGGACAGGCCGGCCATGCCATCCAGGCAGACAATATTGCCCTCGCCGCCCAACTCCTCGCACAGCCACTTGGCGCCCACGTAGCCGAAGTCGTAATCCCGGGCCACCACAGACACGTTGTATTTATCGGTAGCATCCGACAGGGGGGAGGTACAATTTACCACCACAATTCCCGCGTCGTAGGCCTCTTCTACCACTGCCGCCACGGATTCGGCAGAGATCGGCTGGAGAATCAACATATCCACGCCCTTGGCGATCAGATCCTCGATGTCGGAAATCTGCTTGTTTACGTCGTTATCGGCATTGTAGATATAGTACTCGGAGATCTGCTCATTGTTGCGCAGATAGGCTTCCAACTCGTTGACGCACTGTACGCCCCAGGTGTTGCCCACCCAGACGTTGGAGAAGCCAACCTTGTAAGTCTTGGTTTCACCGTCCGGCGCCGCGGATTGGGGGGCAGTTTCACCAGCGCCGCCCGACTGACTCGGGCTCTCTGCAGGGGTGCCGCCGCAGCCGGCTACCATCGCCAGGAGCATAACACAGGACAGGAGCAACGCGATCCACTTTTTCATTCCATACACTTCCTTTCAATATCGGAGCACAATAACATCAAACTTTCTTAATGAAACTGCGCTCTTATTGTCTATATGTTACAATCCACTTCCGATAGAATCAATCCCATTTCCGGTACTTTTTATAACAATTCCGGCTGGTTTCTTGGAATTTTTACAGGTCTGTGCTATCATAGTACTTAAGCACTAGGATAAATCCTTCCTTTAGAGATCAATTTTTGTATTTTGAATATGTTTTTCCTTCTTTCCCCAGTTGGTCCTCGTCAGAACTCCAAGAGCTCTATTCTGTCGCCGCGTTGGGAGGTGCACGCCACGAAACGTTTTAACTGGGAATATGAATTTGACCCCTCCTTCCCCATCCATCTGTTCCCCTATCAAGTGATGGGAAATAAGGACCCTATGCACTGGCACCGCTACCACGAGATCGGCCTGTGCGTGGGAGGAACAGGGAAATTTGTTTATCTGAACAAGGTCTACCCTGTGAAGCCAGGTGACATCTTCATCTCTAATAACTACGAGAGCCACGTAGCCATCTCTGACGGAACCCAGGACTGCCGATACCTGTTTCTGATTTTCCTTCCCTCGGCTATCTCTGCTCCTGGCAGCCAAGCAGTAGACAGCCAGTATCTGCGTTTTCTAAACTATAACCCCCTGAGTTTTCAAAACCGCATCCATGCCGACGACCCGGCCGCCGACTGGCTGGGCGAACTCATCCGCAGGGCCTATCAGGTGTATGCCAAGCGGAGTCCTTTCTACCAAATGGAATTGGACATTCTGCTGCGGCAGGTGCTTTTGGCCCTGTCTCAAGCCCGCAGTTCGTTGGAAAACGTCCAGCATGTCCCCAATTTTAGTCCAAAGATTGCTGAGGCCCAGGTATATATTAACGACCACTACACCGAACATCTGACTCTCTCTCAGGTGGCAAGCCATCTGAATTTAAATGAGTCCTATTTTCGCCATTTGTTCAAGGATGAGATGCAGATCTCCTTCAAGTCCTATGTCACACTGCTACGGCTGGCCCATGCTCAAAAGCTGCTGATCGCCTCCCAGCGGAGCATCAATGAGATTATCCAAGAGGTAGGTTACAGTAATATTACACAGTTCTATAAAATTTTTGAGTTAAACTATAACTTGACCCCGGCGGAGTATCGCCGTCGCTATCGGGACTCCTATGCAGATGCCCCGCCTCTGTAAGCCTGCCTTTCGCCGCTTGCTGTGAATGCGCTGTTTTTTACCACTTGGCGGGATAGCGGAGCATTTAACTTGCCGCGGGCGGTCGTTAGACAACTTTTATGGGCAGAAGCCCGTATCCACCTTTGGCTGAGGGCTATATTGACAATCTAGGCCCAATATTGAGAGGTGCCCGCTGGAGAAGCTCTACAAGAACCTTCTGCCCGAGGGACGGATAGAACGGCTTGAGCGCAGGAACAGCCCAGAGGCCTGCGTCCCAAGATAGTACAAAATATCCGCCAGATCACTTCCTCTGTAATGAACTTGGTCAGAGCGCAAAGGCTGGTCCCCGCCACCTCGCCGAAAAGCTGGACCCTGCCCAGGCTGGAGCACCAGGCGATGAAGCCTCTGTCGTTAAAGCACCCCCAATCCCTCCTGCGGAAAGCAAAAAAGGGCGGCGTATTGGTACCCAGAACCAGCCACTGGACTCTGTCGGTGAGGACTGCCGGGCTCCAAATGGGAATGCATTGATTTGGAGAGGGGTGACCTCCGGGTTAAGCGGCAGATCACCCGTATCAACGGAGATAAGGAAACCGAAGTCCTGCCGGTGTGCCGGCCTCCCCGGACCGTGTTCTGCATATGCTTCACCAAGTGCTAAAGCGGGTGGGGCTGTCCGGGGACTTCTCTGCGTGGTTTACCCCGGAACCCTGCGCCCATGTCACCACGGTCTCCCAGCGCCAGGCGGCCAAAGCCACGTGGAGACTGCTCTGAAATCCCATTTGGGTCAGACAAAAACGGAAAGGAATCAGGCCGCGAAAGAAACCCCGTCAGAATCTGTGAATTCTGACGGGGTTCTGCTTTTTGAGAAGGGCTATAAACGCTTTTTGATCATTCCAAGGAGTGCCGATACTTAAGCGCCAGCCAGACAGCAGGAGCATTCACCGGCTGCTAGTTGCCACTCAAATAAGGGGGTGCAACAGCACGGGTATGTTCCCAGCATTAACTCGTGATGAGGCGTTTCATTCAGACAAACATGGGGATAAAATACAGGCCGAGACAGGTGATGCCAATCCAGAACACGCAGATAAATGCCATAAAGCCCCATACATCTTTCAGCTTCATGCCAACTACGGACAGGGCAGGGATGACATACAAGGGCTGAAGCAGGTTCGTACACTCATCGCCCAGCACAAACGCATTGAGGCAGTTGACCAGGTCGGTACCGGGTATGGCCTTTGCAGCCTCCACAATCAGCGGTCCCTGCACGGTAAACTGTCCGCCCTGAGAGGGGATAAACAGATTTACCAGGCAGGCCGACAGGAAGGTAAAGATCGGCATGGTGTGAGCGGTGGCGACAGACGTGATAGCATTGACCAGCACAGAACCCAAGCCGCCGTCCAGATACATCATGCCCATGATAGCGCCATAGAAGGGGAACTGGAGGATGATATCCGTGGCCAGATGCATGGAGTCTGTGTGGGCCTCCATCCACTGATGCGGCTCAGGGAAGAGGAAGCAGTTGACACCCACAAACAGGAAAATCACAAAATTCATGTTCAGGCTTCCCAGAAACCCCTTGGTGACAAAGGAGTAGACGGCATACGCAAAGATGAAGGCGCCGACCAGCCACATAATGGGGCGGAACGTGTTCATCTTTTCCGCAGGGGTTTCGGCCTTTTTGGTGCTCTTATAGCTCTTTGGCTCCACATCGGCCTGGGTGGCTACATCGCGCAGCTCCACCAGCTCGTCTTCGCCAGGGCGGGTAAACACGACAATAACGGTAAATGCGATTGCCAGAACCGTAAACAGGATGATATTCATGGGGTTGTAGCAAGTCTCAGCCACACTCATGGTCTGGCCGACAATCTGAGCATAAGAGCTGCCCTCAGTAGCCAGATTGGAATACAGGGTGGCGGAAGGCCCCAGGCACTGACCCAGAATCATGCAGGTATATCCACCAGCCACCATCATGGGGAAGTGCAGGCCGCGGACATGCTTGGCAAGCTGCATGGCGAGGATGGGAGTAACTATGGTGCAGAAGGCATAGTTCATCATAGAGGTGACATAGCCGAAGATCATCATCAGCACCAGTGCCGTAGTCCGGCTGTGTACCATGCTGGACATCTTGTTCAGCAGACGGTTCACCTGTGGACTGCGGGCGCAGGTGGCACACACGACAACCATAATGCCCATCTGGAAAGCCAAGGTAAACTGGCTGCTCAGGCCGTCCCACCATCCCACCAGAAGCTCCAGCGGGCTTTTGCCGCACAGGAGAAGGGACAGCACGAACACAAGGAAGGTCAAGATGATACAGAACACAAAAGAGTCCGGAATAATTTTCTCTGCGGCGAAATTGAACTTTTTGCTCATACGCCACAGCGGAGTGCCCTTCAGTTGGGCTGCTGCTTGGGGCTGTTTCGACATGGGATCGCTTCCTTTCTCATTCTCTCGTTCTATCTATGGCATGTGAGTCGCGGAACACACTTTCCTTACTTTCCGTAGAGCATCCGAATCAGATACTCATTGAGCTCGGCGTTGGACTGGGCGACCTGCTCAGGCGTCCACTTC
>PPYF01525349.1_pt1 | contig 32175 bp, 17 predicted proteins | sample 1559871 | NCBI WGS metagenome assembly PPYF01 (sample SAMN08240021, study PRJNA423297) | Human gut metagenome, whole genome shotgun sequencing project.
GATTGTTACAATCCGGGAACAAACATACAAAAAATAGTTTAGTTTTTAAGAAAGGGAGATGAAATCTTTTTGAAAAAAAATCATACCGCAAAGAATAAGGAACATAGAGTAAGAAAGCTAAACTTTCCTAAACCACCTCTTATATTTAGTCGGAATAATTTGTGAGTAAGAAAGAATTTCCTTTTATTTGCAGGAAATTTTAATAATACCAGACATGAATAACACATTCCCAACAGAAGGGAATCTTTCAGGGCTCAGCCGTGAAGATTTCCAAAAGGAGATAAACGATAAGAAAACAGATTTATTTATCCTCAAAAACACAAAGGGAATGGAAGTAGCTGTAACCAATTACGGATGCGCCATTCTTTCTATTATGGTACCGGACAAAAACGGTAAGTATGCCAATGTGATTCTCGGTCACGACAGTATCGACCATGTGGTCAACAGCCCGGAACCTTTCCTGAGTACGACTATCGGACGCTATGGCAACCGTATCGCCAAAGGTAAATTCACTCTATTCGGCGAAGAGCACGAACTCACCATCAACAATGGGCCTAACTCTCTGCATGGTGGTCCCACTGGTTTCCACGCCCGCGTTTGGGATGCTATCCAGATTGATGAGAGTACAGTACAATTCAACTATGTTTCTGCTGACGGTGAGGAGGGTTTCCCCGGTAATCTCGAAGTAGAAATGACCTATCGGTTGGAAAACGAAGTAAACGCACTGACTATCGAATATCGTGCTACAACAGACAAAGCCACAGTGGTAAATCTGACTAACCATGGTTTCTTCAACCTCGCCGGTATCGCCAACCCTACTCCTACCGTTAACAATCACATTGTCACTATCAACGCTGACTTCTATACGCCCATCGACGAAGTATCTATCCCGACAGGAGAAATTGCCAAAGTAGAAGGCACTCCGATGGATTTTCGTACTCCGCATACCGTAGGCGAACGTATCGACGATAAATTCCAGCAACTGGTATTCGGTGCAGGATACGACCACTGCTACGTACTGAACAAGATTGAAAGCGGTTCGCTCGACCTGGCTGCTACCTGCAAAGACCCGGAAAGCGGACGCATCATGGAAGTGTACACCACCGAAGCCGGCGTACAACTTTATACGGGCAACTGGCTCAACGGATTCGAAGGTGCACACGGCGCCACATTCCCTGCAAGAAGTGCTATCTGCTTCGAAGCACAGTGTTTCCCGGATACACCGAACAAGCCTCATTTCCCATCAGCTACTCTGCTCCCGGGTGATGAATACCAACAAATCACTGTTTACAAATTTGCGGTAGAAGAATAATTATCAAAAATAACTAACCTAATTTTATAAACTAACATTTTTTTTGAACCATGAATCAAGGAAAAAAGAACGGTAATCTCATCGCGATTATAACAATGTTCTTCTTATTTGCGATGATCTCTTTCGTGACAAATCTTGCCGCGCCTTTCGGTACCATTTGGAAAAATGAATACGCAGGCTCAAGCACATTAGGTATGATGGGAAATATGATGAATTTCCTGGCTTATCTGTTTATGGGTATTCCTGCCGGTAACATGCTTGTCAAAATCGGTTATAAGAAAACAGCTCTTATTGCAATGGCAGTAGGTGTTGTCGGATTGTTTATCCAGTATCTTTCCAGTGTGATAGGCGCCAGCACCGACGTTTTCGCTTTCGGTGAATATGCCATCAAACTGAACTTCATCATCTATCTGCTCGGTGCATTCGTCTGCGGTTTCTGCGTATGTATGCTTAACACCGTTGTAAACCCGATGCTTAACCTTCTCGGTGGCGGCGGTAACAAGGGTAACCAATTGATCCAGACGGGTGGAGCGCTTAACTCTTTGTCCGGAACGTTGACTCCGCTCTTCGTAGGTGCTTTGATCGGTACAGTGACTGACAAGACAGCCATGTCCGACGTAGCTCCTCTCCTTTTCGTTGCAATGGGAGTATTTGTTGCTGCATTCATCATTATTTCATTTGTTGCCATTCCCGAACCTCATCTTCAGAAAGCAGGAGCTACTAAAGAAAAATTCTCTCACAGCCCCTGGAGCTTCCGTCACACGGTATTGGGTGTAATTGGTATCTTTATTTATGTAGGTATCGAAATCGGTATTCCGGGTACATTGAACTTCTACCTTGCCGACTCAAGCGACAAAGGTGCCGGTATATTGATGAACGGAGCTGCTATCGGTGGTGCAATTGCTGCTATCTACTGGCTGTTGATGCTTGTCGGACGTACTGCAAGTAGCGCTATCAGCGGTAAGGTTTCAAGCCGCACGCAGTTGATTGTCGTATCGGTTACTGCTATCATCTTTGTTTTGATCGCTATTTTCACTCCGAAAGACGTAACAGTATCTATGCCGGGTTATTCGGTAGGCGAAGGGTTTATGATGGCTCAGGTTCCTGTCAGCGCATTGTTTCTCGTTCTTTGCGGTCTTTGTACTTCTGTAATGTGGGGCGGTATCTTCAACCTTGCCGTAGAAGGATTGGGAAAATATACGGCACAGGCTTCCGGTATCTTCATGATGATGGTTGTCGGTGGCGGTGTATTGCCGTTGATCCAACAAAGTATCTCAGATGCTGCAGGCTACATGGCTAGCTACTGGCTGATTATCGCTGCCCTTGCTTATCTGCTGTTCTACGGCCTGGTAGGTTGCAAAAATGTCAATAAGGATATTCCTGTGGAATAATCATATATAATTTATTCACCTTTAAACTATTAATATCATGGATACAGAATACGTAAGAAGTCGATTCATTAAACACTTTGACGGAACTACCGGATTTTTATATGCTTCTCCGGGTCGCATTAACCTGATTGGCGAACATACCGACTACAACGGTGGATTCGTTTTTCCGGGTGCAGTAGACAAAGGTATGATTGCTGAAATCAAACCAAACGGTACTAACAAAGTGAAGGCTTACTCTATCGACTTGAAGGATTATGTAGAATTTGGCTTGAACGAAGAAGATGCTCCACGCGCTAGCTGGGCAAGATATATTTTCGGTGTTTGCCGTGAAATGATTAAACGTGGCGTTGACGTGAAGGGATTCAATACTGCTTTCGCAGGTGATGTGCCTCTGGGTGCAGGTATGTCTTCTTCCGCTGCTTTGGAAAGTACATATGCTTTCGCATTGAACGAACTGTTCGGCGAAAATAAGATTGATAAATTCGAATTGGCTAAGGTAGGTCAGGCTACAGAACATAACTACTGTGGTGTGAACTGCGGTATCATGGACCAGTTTGCTTCCGTATTCGGTAAAGCAGGCAGCTTGATCCGTTTGGATTGCCGTTCACTGGAATATGAGTACTTCCCATTCCATCCGGACGGTTACCGTTTGGTTTTGATGGATTCAGTAGTTAAACACGAATTGGCTTCTTCTGCTTACAACAAGCGCCGCCAAAGTTGTGAAGCTGCTGTAGCCGCTATCCAAAAGAATCATCCGCACGTTGAATTCCTGCGTGACTGTACAATGGCTATGCTTGAAGAAGCAAAAGCTGATATCAGCGCTGAAGACTATATGCGTGCAGAATATGTAATCGAAGAAATCCAACGTGTACTTGACGTTTGCGAAGCATTGGAAAAAGATGATTACGAAACTGTAGGTCAGAAGATGTACGAAACTCATCACGGTATGAGCAAGCTGTACGAAGTAAGCTGCGAAGAACTCGACTTCCTGAATGACTGCGCTAAAGAATACGGTGTGACCGGTTCACGCGTTATGGGTGGCGGTTTTGGTGGTTGTACTATCAACCTTGTCAAGAACGAATTGTATGACAACTTCGTTGAAAAGACAAAAGAGGCTTTCAAAGCTAAATTCGGCAGAAGCCCGAAAGTGTATGACGTAGTAATCGGTGACGGTTCTCGTAGACTGGAATAAGAGATTATTCAAGATTAAATAATTAAGAAGGGCGGCTTCCATCACGGGAGCCGCCCTTTCTTTCTCAAATTAACAAAAACCTAAAACCTATTATCTATTGATTTAACTAACCCTAAATCCTTATTATTCTTTTTACTGTACGCCTTCTGTCGTCATCTGTATCCTTTTCATTGTACCGTCTTCATTATAATACAAACGGTCGATGCAGACGGAACGGCGGAAACTGCCACCGGCGGTGTTGATACCACCATTGTGGTAAATGAAATACCAGTCTCCTTTAAATTCAATGATAGCCTGATGGTTGGTATTGGAGTTACCCGCTATTTCATTCAGGATACCTTTATATTCCCAAGGTCCTGTAATGCTACGGCTCATTGCATAGCAAATCTTTTCAGGGAATTCGGAAGCATAAGAGAGGTAATACCAGTCTCCACGTTTATGTATCCAGGGAGCTTCCGTAAAACGAGGAAGATTGACCGGCATAATCGGGCCGTCCAGTTCGATCATGTTCTTTTTCAGTCTGGCATAATAGCATTGGGTATTTCCCCAACATAGATATGCCTGACCGTCATCGTCAATAAAAACTGTCGGATCAATATCGTCCCACCGGATTTTCGTATATTCGGTAGTCATGTCATTGGTGACCAATGCTGAACCGCGGGCATCTGCAAAAGGACCTGTCGGGGAATCCGAAACGGCTACGCCGATAGATTTACCGGGAATCGTTTTGTGCTCTACTGTCACATACCAATAGAACTTGCCGTCACGTTCAATCACCTGGCTTGCCCACGCCTCGCCTTTTGCCCAACTGAAATCCTTGGCTTTCAAAGGAACGGGGTGTTCCGTCCATGTTTTCATGTCGGGAGAGGAAAAGACACACCATTCATTCAGCAGGTAATGCTCTTTGGGTGGCGGACATTCATCGTGTCCGGCGTAGATATATACTTTTCCGTCATGTACCATGGCTCCCGGATCAGCCGTATATTTATATTTAATGATGGGATTGCCATTGGCTATAAAAGTAGTGTCATTCTGCGCTGACAGCCCGGAGAAGGCTGTCAACGCGAATGAGAAAACTACGAATCTAATCTTATTTATCATTTCTTCGTAAATTTATAAACCGCAAATGTATTCGGTTCCAATTCGGCTGTAAACACATGTCCTTCAATGGATACCGGAGTCTCCTGCGGAGTAATGGCAAAAGGTTGTTCAAGCGTATTATCTTTGTCCAAATCAAGTGAGCGAAGCTTGATGCAACGGCCATTCGATAATACGTCTTGTTTCTTCAATCCTGCGAAGTTCAACGAAATAGGCTGGGCAGTATTCGAAGTGTTGGCAACCTTTACAATCAGTTCATTCTTATCCTTATCATATACGGCACTGGCAAAGAGTCCGTTCTGTCCTTCGGCACCTGTCACGTTTTTCTTGTCCATGGTGAGTGGAAGTACATTCGTGCCTTTGTTCTGCGCATACAGTTGCTGCACATAGTAGCTTACGGTACGGACCGAATTCAGATTGTCAAACCAAATCATGTCCGGACGCCATTGCCAGCCTTCCACATGGGCGAAAAGCGGAGCATAAGTAGCCATATGGACAATGTCAGCGTTACGTTCCAGTCCGGTCATGAAAGCAGCTTCGAGTAAGGCGGCATTGAAATGGTTCCATTTCTTTCCTTTTCCGTGGCAGGCATATTCACCGGCAAAGACTTTCGGACCTTTACGGTCGTAGTTGTCATAACGTGCGCCTTGGGCTAAGAACCAGCTTTCGGGACGATAGAAGTGTTCGTCCACCAAATCGGCTTTCAGGCGTTTCATTTCGGGCCACAGGTAATCGAATTCCTTACCTTCGGAATTAGGGCCGGAGCTGCCTACAATCTTCATATCGGGATACACCTTACGGATAGCCTTGATAAACGGTTCGAGACGTTCGGGATATTCTTTGCCCCATTGTTCGTTACCAATACCGACAAATTTCAGATTGAAAGGAGCCGGATGCCCCATATCGGCACGGACTTTTCCCCAAGTTGTGTTCGCGTCGCCATTGGCAAATTCAATCAGGTCGAGCGCATCCTGGATATAGTATTCCAAATCGCAGACTGCTACGTGAGCTTTCGGGTCGTCATTCTGATATTGGCAAGACAAACCGCAGTTCAGAATTGGAAGAGGTTCCGCGCCCATTTCTTCGGACAGCAGGAAATATTCATAAAATCCCAGTCCGTAACTTTGATAATAATCCGGGAAGAAACGGTGGGTAAAAGTATATTGCCAACGGTTCTCATTCAAAGGACGGTTTTCTACCGGACCTACTGACTTCTTCCAGTCGTAACGGGTTTCCAAGTCTGTACCTTCTACAATACAGCCGCCGGGAAAACGGAAGACTCCCGGATGAATATCCGCCAAAGCCTGTGCAAGGTCTTTGCGGAGTCCGTTTTCATGTCCTTTCCAAGTATCTACCGGAAAAAGAGAAATGTGTTCCAGGTCTACGGTTCCTTTGGAAGTAAGGAAAATGCGGAGCGTGGATTTGGGATTGGTTACTTCCGGTTTCAGGATAATCTGATATTTCTTCCATTCTTTTGAGTCAATGGTAAGATTCTGTGTGGCAAAAGCCTGGCGTTCGCCCATTGATTTGGTATCTACGAGTTCAATCCGCAATGTTTCTTTCGTACTTCCCTGTGGCAGGCGTGCCCAAACAGAGAAACGATACTCCTCTCCTTTCTTGACGCCGATACCGAAAAAACCTTCGTTATCAAGTCCGGTATGCTTATGTGCGTGTCCCGGATCGGAAAGGCGTACATAATGAGGATTGCGTTCGAAAGGCCCGTCGTCCATCAATGACACTTTTCCGTAGGTATTCCATCCCATCAGGTGTTGGGGAAATTCGAATGAACGGTTCTTGACCAGTTCGGCATAGAGTCCACCATCCGCAGCATAGTTGATGTCCTCAAAAAAGAGTCCGTACATGGTAGGTTGGATTTCCGCTCCCAACTTCTTGGTTTGTATCACCATTTCATTGGTTTGCGCATGAAGTGCCATTCCGGCAGAGATGGCTAATGCAGCCAAGATTTCTGTGTATCTTCTCATGGTTTTCAATATAAAATTATAGTTGGTTTATTTGATTCTTTTTCCCCAGACAGAACGTCCCCGACTATCGAGCCCGGTAAAGAGAATGGTTTCCGTTTCATTCTCCCAATCGTGTCCTGCAAAGATAATCAGATTCTTAATTTCCTCTTTGCCCAATCTTACCATTAATAGGTGTTTTTCGGTCAAAAAGGACCAGTTTCCATTCATTTGCACAATTTTCCATTCATCATCCGTTATCTCCCCTTTGCAGGTTCCGTCCTTTAATAAACTGATACGGGTTGAAAGATTCCACTCACCGTCTTTCAATTCACCTTCGCCCCAGAGGATTTGTCCGGCTTCCAACTGACGTTCGTACTTGGGTTCCTGCACACGGATGATTTCCCACTCTCCTGCCAAGTCCGCTTCGGTAAACTTACGGGGAGCTGTCCCTGCATATCTTTCGGGAGAAACGACCGGCCATCCGTCCGGTGTAAAGAACAACTGGCGGATATGCAATACCATTAGTTGGTTTTGCGGAGAAAGACGCCCTTGGTGAGCCATGAAATAGTTTCCTTCGCCATCGGAGAAAACTCCGCAATGCGCTGTGCCTGCCCATCCGGGATGATTCTCAAAACGGTAGGGAGCGGTCAGTATCGGGAAATTGTTGGTCGTATCTTTCACCGCCTTTCCCGAATAATCGACGAACGGACCTTCGGCGACATCCGAACGGCTGACACGTACATTATAGGTTGTCATCAACGGGTCATAGGAAGTGAACAGATAATATTGTTTCAAATCAGGGTTGTACATTATTTCCGGCGCTTCGAGATTATCTTTCCGGTAATTAGCGCGACGGGCTACAAGATGTCCCAAGTCTCCGTTTTTCAGAGGCAATCCGGTTTCAGGATTCAGTTCTACACAGAATAATCCACCAAAGAAAGAGCCGTAGTGCATCCACCATTTTCCGGTGACCTCGTCTGCTATGACACTTGGGTCGATGGCGTTCATGGCAGTAGAATCATCTGTCTTTACGGTACAACCGACTTGCGTCCACGGTCCTTCGGGAGAATCGGATTCTGCAAGTCCGATATAGGAAGTCTTGCGCCCGAATGCAGATACGCAATAGTACAGACGATATTTATCTTTGTAGGAGATGATATAGGGAGCCCAGATATTTGTAGCCCCATGTCCGCCCGCATGAGTCTGTACCCACCGGACTGCTTCTTCAGGTATCTCGGGAAAAGCCCATCCTAGAAATTCCCAATGTACCAGGTCTTTGGAACGGCGCATCTGGATATATCCCAAAGGAACTTCTCTCTCTTTGGCTTCCTTCCGGTTTTCACCGAAAATAGCGTCGGTGGAATACATATAATAATAATCGCCCAGCTTACGGCAGGACGGGTCGTGTACATTATATGTTCCCCATTGGCGATAATCTTCCATTTTAGCTACAGATAAATAATTATCATCCCAAGGATTCGCAGAAGGGGTCGGTGTAAACACAGCAGAAGTGCAACCTGCGAACAAGCTGCCTGCTATTAAAAAGACGGGCAAAAACAAGTTTTTCATAACATCAGTGTATTCGTTCATCAATCATGTTACAAAAATACGGCCTGTTTCACCTATTGAAGGTGGACATACGAACACGATTGGTGGACAATCCTGCATTCAGCTGAAAAGAAGCCCGTTCCGCTTTTGCGATTTGAGATTATCTTTTAACTTTGCTCCTATTAATACGTACTTATATGAAAAAACACCTATTATTCTTTAATCTATTTTGGAGTTTTCTATCATTCACCGGAATAATTCCGGCACAAGAACGTTTTGCCGATCGCTACAATATCACTTATGTCACCATGAACGACGGATTGCCTCATAACTTTATCGACGATTTATATAAAGACAGCAGAGGCTTCTTATGGATATCGACAGCCGGCGGTGGACTTTCCCGCTTCGATGGCTATGAATTCGTGAATTATAATCCTAATACTCCTTATTGCAAGCTAAAAAGTAATTTCATACGCAACGTCTGCGAAGATGATCATCAACGCCTTTGGATGGTTTCCGAAGGCGGGACGGATATTATCGACTTATCTACCTTAAAAACGGTTATTCCCCGTAATCCGAAGGGGATACTTTTCAAGATTCTAGAACAACCTGCTACCCGTGTATTCAAAGATACACAAGGCTGCATATGGCTTTACTGTGCCAATGAGCTTCACCGTATCGAGTTCAATGAAAAAGGGGAAATAAAGACAATCTCCACTCTTCATCCTATTTTTCTGAATGGTCCCGACATTGCCCTGCAAGATATTGACGGAGACGGAAAAATATGGATGGGAGCTAATGAAGAAATTCAGAAAGTATCTTTAAACCAACAAGGGGAACTGGCAGCTACCCCCATTGCCGAATGTCTGAAGTTCGCGGCAGGAACTTACATCTCCGACTTTCTTATCAAGGAGAATGAGGTCTGGATCTCTACCGACCGTGGATTATTCCGGTACAACAAAAATGGGAATGCCATCAAACAGTATCAGCATGATCCTTCTGACCCTAATTCGCTTTCCCAAAATTATCTGACTGACTTAGCTATCACTCATGACAAACAACTGGTTATTGCCACTCTCCGCGGTATCAATATCTACAATCCGATGACGGATAATTTTGAGCGTATTGCCAATGATCTTCCTGATAACGGTTCTAACATACTGAACAGTAATTTTATCAATTGCATACTGACAGAAGAGGATCATATTTGGTTCGGGACAGAAACGGGCGGTATCAACCTGTTAAATCCACGGCGTTTATCTATCCGTAATTATCGGCACGATAAAGAAAATGCGTCAAGCCTGTCCCGTAATCCGGTTAATGCCATCTACGAAGATACATATGGTACTTTATGGGTGGGAACAGTAGAGGGTGGATTGAACCGCAAAGAGCGTAACAGCGAACACTTTACACACTACACCCGCGAACATGGCGGATTGAGCCATAACTCCGTAAGTGCACTCACTGCCGACCCCAATAATCATCTTTGGGTGGGAACTTGGGGTGGCGGTATTAATCTGCTTGATAAAAAAAATCCCGGGCAAGTTATCAAAACGATCTCTTCACAGACAGAAGGCGGTTTTCCTATCGACTTCATCGGAGCACTGACTTATGACCCTATCAATAAAGGTATATGGATAGGAGCCAATCAGGGACTCTACTTCTACGATCTGACAAAAGCCCAACTCATTTCTCCACTTGCCGGCAAAGCTGCCGAAAACATACATGGCAGCATCGGTTCCATTATTGACAAAGATGGTAAACTTTGGTTGGGATGCCTGGAAGGAGTGTATATCATCGACCTTCATTCGCGGTCATCGGAAGGAGAATTCCAATACAGACATCTGAATTATAAACTGGATGACCCGAATTCCCGTCTGATAGAAAAAATCACCTGCTTTTACGAAGACCAAGACGGAACTCTATGGTTGGGAAGTAACGGATATGGTATCTATAAGCGGATAATTGATACTCAAGGAAAAGAGCAGTTCATCTCTTATAGTACTACAAATGGATTACCCAACAACAGTGTCCGGGGACTTTTGGGAGATAGTAATGGGAATATATGGATAGGCACCAACAACGGACTTTCCTGTTATCATCCTACAGAAAACCGTTTTGTCAACTACACGAAACATGACGGTTTGATTGATACTCAGTTCTATTGGAACGCTTCCTGCCGTTCTTCGCATGACCTGCTCTATTTCGGCAGTGTAGGCGGATTAGTCGCAATTGAAAGCAATCGTCCGGGCATGTCTGTTCCTATGGCCAAAGTCCGTTTTACACGTTTGCGGATAGGCAATGAAGAAATATTACCCGGAAACGAATATTTGCCACAAGACATTGCTACGACTACAGAAATCAAAATACATGAAAAAGAGAAATCCTTTTCACTGGAGTTTTCCGCACTTAACTTTGAGGCAAGCAATGCGGCTATTTACAGCTACCGGTTAGTAGGATTCGACGATAAGTGGATACAAGTTCCCGGCAACCGCCGTTTTGCCAGTTATACAAATTTGCCACCGGGCAATTATACGCTGCAAGTACGATATACACCCGACGGAGAGAATGAAGGGGAAAACATTACGGAACTTAAAATAACAATCGTTCCTTATCTCTATAAAAGCGCCTGGTTTATTTTGTCGGTAATCATCCTTATATTAATAGGTATATGGCAATTTTACCAATGGCGGATTCGTACACTGAAACACCAAAAAGAATATCTGCACCGCACAGTAGAGGAGCGGACCCATGAACTGGAACAGCAAAAGCATCTACTGGAAGACCAGACCGAGGAACTCTCACGGCAAAACCGGATGCTGACACAACAAAATGAGAAAATCACAAAACAGAAAGCGCAACTTGTCCGCATGTCACGCAAAGTGCAGGAATTAACGTTGGATAAAATTTCTTTCTTTACCAATATCACTCATGAGTTCCGTACACCGATAACATTAATAATCGGTCCCATCGAACGTGCTTTGAAATTAAGTTATAATCCACAGGTTATTGAGCAATTGAACTTTGTAGAACGTAATTCTAAATATCTGTTATCCTTAGTCAATCAATTGATGGACTTCCGGAAAGTGGAATCCGGAAAATTGGAGATTGTAAAGACACGGGGGAATTTCCTGAAATTCATAGATTCGCTGATTACTCCGTTTGAAGTATTCGCCGGAGAACGTAATATCGTTTTAAAACGATATTACCGGATGGAGACACCGGATGTCTTATACGATGAAGAGGCAATGCGTAAAGTAGTCACCAATCTATTGAGCAATGCCATCAAATTCACTCCAAACGGGGGAAGCGTTTCGCTTTATATATCGGCTCTTACTTCTGCAGACGAGCAGAGAAAAATGTATATTTGTGTCAAGGACACCGGTTCGGGAATACCGGAAGATGATCTCAACCGGATTTTCAACCGCTTCTACCAGTCACAGAACCAAGTGAAATATCCGGTTTACGGACAAGCGGGTACAGGCATAGGGCTCTATCTCTGCAAACGGATTGTACAAATGCACGGCGGAGAAATTAAAGCATTCAACAACCGGCATGCCGGTTGCTCATTCCGGATACTCCTTCCCCTGCAGCAAGAAAACGAGAAGGATGATAAAACTATTATTATCGATCATAATAGTATGGAAGCAATCACTCCGTCATCTTCTGATTCTCCCAAAGAGAAAGAGACATTGACCATTCTGGTGGTAGAGGATAATACAGATATGCGGGGATATATACGTTCCATCCTGTGCGAACAATATAATGTTCTGGAAGCTGCAAACGGAGAAGAAGCATTGCATATACTTAGCAGCAATCCGGTAGACTTCATCGTCAGTGACCTGATGATGCCCGTAATGGATGGCATCGAACTGTCGCGGAAGGTAAAAGAGACATTTGCCATTTCGCATATTCCTTTCCTTATGCTGACAGCAAAAACATCTCAAGAGGCACGGTTGGAAAGTTACCGCATGGGAGTGGATGAATATCTGCTGAAACCTTTTGACGAAACACTATTATTGACCCGCATCCAAAATATCCTGGAAAACCGGAAACGGTATCAACGGAAGTTTACGCTGGACATGGACGTGAATGTGTTGAATATGGAAGAAGAGTCCGGTGATAAGAAATTCCTGAATCAAGTAATGGAAGTTATCAAGGAGAACTATAAGAATTCCTATTTTGAGGTCAGCGATTTCAGCGAAGCTGTCGGTGTTAGCAAGAGTTTGCTGAACAAGAAGATGCAAAGCCTCATCGGGCAGTCAGCCGGACAGTTTATACGGAATTACCGTTTGAACATAGCACGGGAACTAATTCTGAAGAGTCGGGAAACGAAGAATATGAATATTGCGGAAGTAGCTTATGAAGTGGGATTCAATGATCCTAAATATTTCACCCGCTGCTTCACCAAACAGTTCAATGTGACTCCGAGTTCACTGCTTAATAAGGAAGAATAGTTTTACCTAAAACAATAATTCCACATAATAAACTGTATCCTTTTACACTTAAAATACTTTTATCCACCTCTAAAACACGTTTGTCCACCCTCATTTACAATCAATGCCATATTTTTGCCGTGCAATTGGTGCTCAATCCTTTGGGAGAGAACCATGCATTTAAAGTTTATCTAATATTAATATTATGAAGAATGACAAGAAAATGGCTGTCGCATCGTGCATAGCATCGGCTGAATTCAACCTTTCCCCTATTGCACAACAATCTAATCCATCAAATTTACAACCTTAATACTTTTAAAAATGAGGAAACATTTATTTTTTTCCGTAATGCTTAGTCTGTGTACCTTTGGCGGCATAGCGGTGTATCCTACACCTGCAATGGCTACCGTGGCACAATCTCCGACTATCAAGGTTCGTGGTCAAGTTATCGACGAACAAGGTGAACCCATGCCAGGGGCTACCGTCAGGGTTAAAAATGGACAAGGCGGAACCATCACCGACTTAGACGGAAACTTCCAACTGGAGGTTCCCGGAAACGCTACCCTTTTGATAAGCTATGTGGGCTTCAAGGAACGTGAAGTGGCTGTTCGCAATCGTGCCATTATTGAAGGCATCCAGTTGCAAGCCGATAATAAGATGCTTGAACAAGTGGTTGTCGTAGGTTACGGCACACAAAAGAAATCCGACTTAACCGGTTCTGTTGCCGTGGTAGATGCGGAAGCCTTGAAACAGACATCAAACTCCAACATCTCCACCATGCTCGAAGGTAAGGTTTCCGGTGTGCAAGTCACCTCCGACGGACAGCCTGGTGCCGATCCCACCGTTCGCATCCGTGGTGTCGGGTCTTTCGGCGACACCTCTCCTCTTTATGTTATCGACGGTGTTCCCATGGGAACTTCCATTCGCGATTTCTCCTCAAACGATATTGAAACCATCCAAGTGCTGAAGGATGCTTCGGCTGCTGCCATCTACGGTTCGCGCGCCGCCAATGGTGTGATTATCATCACTACCAAACGCGGACAAAAAGACCAACCGCTGAAAGTGGATTACAATGGATACTTCGGTGTGGATAATATCCCTAAGGGTGTCTATGATGTAATGAATGCTGACCAGTACAGCCAGTACATCGGTCAGGCGGCCGCAAACTCCAACACTCCATTGCCAACGGGATACAAGCTTGACAGCGAAACCGGAAAATACCATTTCCAAGATGACACCAACACTAACTGGTTTGACGAAGTATTCAAAACAGGTATCCGTCAAAACCACAATGTGAACCTCTCCGGAGGTGGCGCTCATAACACCTATAATATATCATTAGACTATTTCAACCAAAAAGGGACTCTCGAAGGTGCCGGCCCTAACTACGAACGTTACACGGCGCGTGTCAACAACACCATGGAGACCAAGTTCATAAAGTTCCATACCAGCCTTGTTTACTCCCACTCCGACCAGGACAACATGGGCTTGTCGAATGCTTCCGAATACGTTCAAGGCTTGTATGGTGATGTTACCAACGTGCTGCGCGGCACCTTACTGATGCAGCCCACCATCAAGGCATACGATTCTTCTACATGGGTACTTGATAACTTGGTGGGAATCGCCAACAACTTCAACTATGACGCTTACGGCTATGGCGTATACTACGATACCGTGCATGGTGACATCTCCGCTTCCAACCCGTTGCTGGTAAATAACCTGCTGAAACGCAACACTCGCGTGGATCGTTTCGTGGGAACCGGATCTGCCGATGTGGATATCCTCAAAATGATTGGCGTTGACAACAAAAATCATAAGCTCAACTATAAAGTCAACCTCTCTTACAGCAAAACCCATTGCAAGGACTTTACTTGGATTCCGGCATGGGTGCAAAGCAACCGTGTGTACTTGGCCAAGAGCAACGAACGACTCACCAAAGGGTCGCGCGACTATTCGGATGCTTTAATAGAGAACGTGATTACTTACGATGGCACGATAGGCAAGCATCATATTAACGTATTAGCAGGCCAGACTTACGAAGAAGAAGATACCGACCTGCTGACCGGATGGGGAATCAACTTCACCGAACCTTATTTCCTACAGCTCCAGAATGCTTCCGATACGTATTCTGAAAGCTACGAATACAAGCATTCAATCCTTTCTTACATCGGTCGTATCAATTACAATTACGATGACAGATACTTATTCTCGGCAACAGTGCGCCGGGATGGCAGTTCCCGCCTGACCAGAAATATCCGTTGGGGAACTTTCCCTTCCGTCTCTGTGGGTTGGCGTTTCGACAAGGAAAAATTCTTCCCTTTCGACCAAAATGTCGTAAACCTGTTCAAGGTGCGTGCCAGCTATGGTGAACTCGGTAACGAGAATATCGGTGAGTATATGTATCAAGCTGTCATGTCACGCAACAACATGACTTACAATTTCAACGGTAACGTAGTGACCGGTTCTGCCGTTTCTACTTTCGTGGACAATAACTTGGCATGGGAGAAAAAGAAGACCTACAACGTGGGTATCGACCTTGCCTTGTTTAACAATCGCTTGGAATTCACAGCCGAATGGTACAAGAATACCAGCGAAGACCTGCTGTATGCTGTCCCAGTTCCCGAACAGGCCGGTGTGTCCAATACCACCGTTACGATGAATGCCGCCTCGATGAACAACTCCGGTTTTGAGTTCTCGGCTACCTACCGTAACCGCGACCGTGACTTCAAGTATGAAATTTCGGCCAACCTCAGCACGTTGCGCAACCGCGTAACTTCGCTAGGCTTTGGTACCGACTCTTACATCTCCGGAGCATACATTACCAATGTAGGCCAAGAAATAGGCCAGTTCTACGGCTGGGCTTATGAGGGCATTGCCCGCACACAGGAAGACTTGGACAACCACGCCACTCAAGAGGGTGCCCAGATTGGTGACTGCCTCTATAAGGACGTAAGCGGACCGGACGGTAAACCCGACGGTAAAATAGACGCCAACGACCAAGTGGTGCTGGGCAGCGGTATGCCTAAGATTCATTTCGGTCTTAATGCCCGTTTTGAGTACAAGCGCTTCGACCTGAGCATTGCTACCTTCGGCGCACTGAACTATCACGTCAGCGACGACATCTACAACTCGCTTAACTCTTGCTACGGCTGGGGAAACAAAGAGGTGGGTATGCTCGATGCCAACCGCTTTAGCGAAGACGGCAGCACTTACCTTTCCAACGTGCCACGCACCTATGTCACCAACAGTGCCAGCTTGGGCTGGAACGACCTCTTCAGCTCACGCAAGATTCAGAACGCAGCCTACTGGAAGATTGCCAATGTAGAATTGGGCTACAATTTCCCCAACGAGTGGTTCGGCAAATATGTATCTGATGTACGTTTATACGTATCAGCACAGAATCTTCACACATTCACCGGCTATCACGGTTATAATGTAGACTATGCAGGAGGAACTTTCACCCCGGGATACAACTTCTGTTCTTATCCTACTGCACGCACTTTCATGTGTGGCGTTCACTTTACATTCTAATCGTTACTATCTAGTACCAAATACTAAAAACATTTCTTATGAAACTAAATAAATATTCACTTGCTCTCATTTTGGGATTTAGCACACTGTTTTCTTGCAGTGACAGAATGGATTTGTTGAATCCCAACCAGCAAACCTCAAGTACTTTCGGCTTTAATGCCGATGATTTGGAGGAAAGCGTGATTGCTGCCTACAACCACATCCGTATGGAGGGTTCCTATGCCCGTGTAGGCTACACCATCGACGTGTGCCGTGGCGATGAAGCCTGGAACTCTTCACAAGTGTGGTATCTGCCTTTCGATGACCTTAACGCAGAAGTCACCTCGGACATCACATGGTGGCCTTGGCGGGAATGGTACTACACCATCAACGTATGCAACTTCGCCATTTCGCGTTGCGGTGAGGACAACAGCCTACTTTCTGATAAAATGAAACGCATCAAAGGACAAGTGCTTTTCCTGCGCGGCTTGTCGTATTACAACTTGGTTGGTTATTATCAGAATCCGCCCCTCATCACAGATTATGCCACCTATTCTTCATTGGACGGACTTTATACCTCCAACAGCACCTACAATGACGTACTCGACCAAGTGGAAAAAGATTTCCACGAGGCAATGGAATTGCTTCCTTCCCGTGACGAAGGCGGCGAATGGGCCGGTGGACGTGCCACCTGCGGCGCTGCGGCGGGTTATTATGCCCGCGCCTTGATGATGCGCCAAAAATACAGTGATGCACTCACAGTGCTGAAAGATATCATCAGCAAAACATACGGCACCTATCGGCTGATGCCCAACTATGGTGATAACTTCCGCGAAGGTTCGGCATACGAGAACAATGCAGAAAGCCTCTTCGAAGTGCAGTACCTCGACTATGGTTCGCAAGGCACCGACGACGAGTGGACTCCGGTTAATACAAGCCCCAATGCTACACAAGGTTCGGCCATTGAGAGCAACTTTGGTCCCGGTAACTATGGCGGTTGGGCCGACATCTCGGCTTCGCCCTGGCTCTATCAGCTCTTCAAAAGCGAACGCACTACCAATGGTAAACTCGATCCCAGGCTCTATTGGACTATCGGAACCTACGAAAATGACTGGGCGGATTTCGAGTATGGCAATGTAGCTTATACGCATACACTTACAGCCACCGACAATATCGTGACCAACAACACTTACGGCGGTCTGCCGATTGCCAAATTCACGAATCTCCGTACCGGTCTGTACAGCACCATCGTTACAGGATTGCACGATGGCATCAACCTGCGCCTGATGCGCTATTCCGATGTGCTGCTACGTGCTGCCGAATGCGAAAACGAGGTCAATGGTCCCACACAGCAAGCTATCGACTGGATCAACGAGGTGCGTGGCCGCGCCGGTCTGACAGACTTAGAACTCGAAGACTTCGACACAGCTGACAAACTCTTTGAACAGATAGCCAATGTGGAACGTCCTAAGGAGTTCGGCTGCGAATTCGGCCGAGGCTTCGACCTCATCCGCTGGGGCTTCTTCTACGACAGCGGCCGCTTGCAGCAACTCAAGGAACACGGCACAGTACGCCGCTCTACAGTGGGAGTAAAGAATCCTGTGAACTACAGCGATATAGCAAACGATTCTGAGCTGAAGAGCACTTTCGACACCTATATATCGGGACACGAATTCCTGCCCATTGTGCAGCAGTTGATGAACAACAACCCGAATCTGAAAGGCAACTCTGCCAACTATAGTACAGATAATTCCACTTACTTCCGGGAAAGCGGATGTAAAGTACGTCCGGTTGTAAATTTAAGCAAGTAAACAAATTTAGAGACCTATTAAAATTTAAGACAATGAGATTACTAAAAAAGATAGCATACGCTTGCTATTCCATAACCTTTGGGTTACTGGCATTGACAGGCTGTACGGATGGCGAACTTTATGACGTAAACGCCCCCGACTGGATTTCCGATAAGATACAGGAAATTGAAGATTCGAAGAAACAACCGGAAGAGGAGGTGCTTGAGGGGATGCAGGAAGATGTGTACACCATCGGAAATACAGATTTCACCTCCGGTTGGTGGGCTGCTTTCTCCAAGTATTACGTGGTACCCGATGGCGAGAAGTGGAATGCGGTGTTCAACCTCCACATCAACCCGGCCGATAACATATATTACAAGAACTTTGTCCTTGTAATCACCAACGATGCAGATCGTGGAGGTACAGGATACACTGAATACGGAGCTATCCGCTTTGACTTCGCAGCAGCCCTCAATTCCGAGTGGGGCGATTATATCGATAGGCAATACATCTCGAGTACGTTGATTTTCAGTCCCGACGAAAGCAACATAGATGCCAATGTACAGAAATTGAGCGGTAAGGTGACACTTACCATAGATCGCACCAGCGAAAGTGCTTTCACCGTAAAGATGACCAACGGCGAGGTGACTAAAACTTACAAGCAACCATACAAGGAAGAAAATCTAAACGCTGATGCAAACAACGCCAATATCCGCTGCTTCTTGGTTACCGAAGGCTCTTACATCGACTTCTTGCAAACCAACATCGTCCCTATTGGCGGCCTTACATCTGCCCTAGACAAGAATCCGGTATCAATGGTGCTGCAGGACGTACCCGATCAAGTCAATGTAGGTACTCCACTCGAAGAGGCCATGGCCAATGTCTCGGCCATCGTTACCTTTGAAGAGGGAGTGACCAAAATTGTACCGGCCGCCGAACTCTCGTTCTCTGCCATCCCCGATATGGAGCAACCGGGTGTAAAAACTCTTGTGGTCATCTACAACAAGACCTTTAAGGGTGAGAATTGCGATAAGCCGATTATGGCTAATACTACTTTTGAAGCAGTGGAACAGATTGCATCCATCGAGGTGACTACCCCACCCTTGCACACACAATACTTTTATTACACCTCGGTAGCCACCGAGAATTTGGCGAACCGGACGATGACCTTCGACCCAACAGGTATGGTAGTTACGGCAACTTACACCGACCAAAGTACAAGAATCATTGACAACGCGAGACTCAGCTTCTCTTCCGTTTCTGCAAAGAGCGGCGCTCAGACTGTTACCATTACCGCTGAAGAAGGAATCACCGCAACGGTAGAGGTTACTGTCTCCGAATCTACAGCTTCTGAAGTGAGAAACACAACTAGCATGGTAGGAGCCGCAGACAACTCAACGGGCTTCGGGGCAGCTTTCTCAGACTACTTCAGCATACCTATGGGCAAGACAAAGTCCATCGCCTTCACCAACTACAGCAATCTAGCTAACTTCTGGAACAACTTCGTTGTGGTTCTCCGTAAAGCCAATCATATTGACGAATACGCATTTGTTCGCGCTGACAACTGGGGAACGGGCAACGGATATGATGCCTGCGTTCACAGCGGAACACAAGGCGACTTGAACACTTGGCTTGCCGGTATGAATGGAGCCAAAGTCACGGTCTACGTGACCAACTGCGGTAATAGCACCGCCGACGTTCAAGCAGTGATGGAAGGTACTGCAGGTACAACTTCTACCCAGTACTATTTAGGTATCACCACAGTGGATCCCAGCGACCTAAATTTCGCATTGACCGTTGACGGTTGTCATCTCATCTTCAATGAAAATTAATTTCTTCATCATCCATATCATTCCTCTTTATCAGAAGAATGATATGGTTCTCAAAAACTTACCAATCAAATGAAAAAACTAACATTTTTCTTAATATCCTTGCTGGCGGTCTTTGCTTTTGCAGCTTGCTCCGATGGGCTGGACAATATCGAATACAATAGAAACAGTGATATAGCCATAGCCACTCCCGAAGTAACTGCAACCACAGGTACCTCGCTGGCTGTCACTTCTTTGGTCACCGGTAATCTGAATAACGTAGTCAAGAAGGGCTTTTGCTACAGTGTCAATGCCCCAAAACCAACCATCAAAGATAACATAGTGGATGCCGACGAGAATTTCAGCGCCACGATTTCCGGCTTGACGGGCAATTCCTCTTACTATATCCGTGCTTATGTCTACGGTAACAGCCGTTATACCTACTCGGATGTGCTCACGGCAACAACAGAAAGCCAAAGCCTTGACGAACAACTCAAAAACTACGTGGCACCCACCTATGAAGACAACTATGTGGGCATAGCCGCCTGGAACCAACGCAATAAATGGAACTTGGCTAACGTTCATGACCCCACAGTGATGAAAGCTGATGACGGATACTATTATATGTATCAGACAGACGCTTCCTATGGAAATGCGCATAGCGGAAACGGACACTTCCACGCACGTCGCTCCAAAGACTTAGTCAACTGGGAATATTTGGGAGCAACCATGAGCGAAACTCCCCCGGCATGGATTAAAGAAAAGCTGAATGCGTATCGTCAGGAAATGGGATTAGACCCGATTGACAACCCTTCTTACGGATATTGGGCACCAGTAGCACGAAAAGTATCCGCGGGAAAGTACCGCATGTATTACTCTATCGTCATAACCAACTATATCAAAACCGGAAAACCGGAAATTGAAAACAACGGAAACTTCGATGGTTCATGGACGGAACGCGCCTTTATCGGATTAATGGAAACGTCTGACCCAGCAAGCAATATATGGGAGGATAAAGGTTATGTAGTATGTTCTGCCAGTGATAAAGGAATGACGGATTACGGACGTAGCAGTACGGGGGATTGGAATGCATATTTCAAAATCAATGCAATCGACCCTGCCTATATTATAACTACCAATAATGAACATTGGTTGATCTATGGTTCATGGCATAGTGGTATCGCTGCTTTACAACTAAATCCGGAAGACGGCAAGCCACTAAATGCTTTAGGCAAACCCTGGAATATTACGGGAGATGATAACTCCGGCTATGGCAAAATTATTGCTATACGTGGAAATAGCCGTTGGCAGGCTTCCGAAGGTCCCGAAGTGATATACCGTGACGGTTATTATTATCTTTTTCTGGCTTATGGACAATTGGATGTAGAGTACAACACACGTGTTTGCCGCTCTGCCAACATTTATGGGCCTTACGTAGATATAAATGAAAGTTCTGCCATGGGTAGCAGTGAGCTATATCCGATACTGACAGCTCCTTACAAATTCAATAATAGCTACGGTTGGGTAGGTATCTCCCACTGTGGTATATTTGATGATGGAAAAGGCAACTGGTTCTACACTTCCCAAGGTCGTTTCCCCAAAAATGTCGGTGGAAATGAATATTCAAATGCTATCATGATGGGACATGTCCGCAGTATTCGTTGGGATGCCAATGGTTGGCCTCTCGTTATGCCCGAAAGATACGGAGCAGTGCCACAAGTGCCTATCACAGAAGCTGAAATAGCAGGAGATTGGGAACATTTAGCATTAACAACCAATACAGGCAACCAAAGAACTTCTGAGACAATGACTTATGACCTCAGTACCCACAAAATAACTTCCAGTAGCTGGAATAATGTAACATGGACTTTTAATGAAGAGGCACAAACAATAACCACAAGCTCCGGAGTTGTACTTTACCTGCAACGTGAAGTAGACTGGGAAGCAACTCCCAGAACACATACCATCGTTTACGCTGCACAAGGTAATAAAAAGACCTATTGGGGAAAGAAAATCCAATAAACGCTCATTGATAATCTTCAAGAAACTGCTTCCGGAATTTTGATACCCGGAAGTAATTTTTTTCTCTTTTATGCTGCATAACATATAAGAGTGTATTTGATACACCGAACTAAAGTGTTACTTTTACACCCAAATTAAGATAAGCATCTCATTTACATTAAAAATAAAACCATGAAAAAACATTTTCTACTTGCAGGAATTGCAGCGCTGATGCTGTCAGCATGCAATAACAAGTCGGCTTCCGAGCTGACTTTATCCGGTCTTGACCCGGTAAATTTTCAAACAGAAGTGAACAATGCCCAAACGAATCTTTATACATTAAAGAATAAGGCAGGCATGGAAGTATGCATCACTAACTTCGGGGGACGCATCGTGTCTATCATGGTGCCGGACAAAAACGGAAAGATGCAGGATGTAGTTTTAGGTTTTGACAGCATTGCTGATTATATTAATGTACCGAGCGATTTTGGCGCTTCTATCGGACGTTATGCCAACCGTATCAACCAGGGACGTTTTGTCTTAGACGGTGACACTATCCAGTTGCCGCAAAATAACTTCGGTCACTGTCTGCACGGCGGTCCGAAAGGCTGGCAATATCAGGTTTACGAAGCCAACCTTATTGACCCAATGACATTGGAACTGACCCGTATTTCACCCGATGGTGACGAAAACTTCCCGGGCAATGTGACTGCTAAAGTGACTTACCAACTGACCGAAGACAACGCTATCGACATCAAATATAGCGCCACTACTGATAAAAAGACGATTATCAACATGACCAACCACTCTTATTTCAACCTGGCAGGTAATCCGTCGAAAGCTTCAACTGATAATATCATGTATGTAAACGCAGACTACTATACCCCAGTAGACAGCACCTTTATGACAACAGGCGAGATAGCCCCGGTAAAAGACACTCCAATGGACTTCACTACACCGAAAGCTGTAGGACAGGAAATCAATAACTACGATTTCGTCCAGTTGAAGAACGGAAACGGATATGACCATAACTGGGTACTGAACACGAAAGGCGACATTTCCCAGGTAGCAGCCAAACTGACTTCTCCTAAAAGCGGCATTACTCTGGAAGTCTATACCAACGAGCCGGGTATCCAGGTTTACACAGGCAACTTCCTCGATGGAACCGTAACCGGAAAGAAAGGTATCGTCTACAACCAACGTGCTTCCATATGTCTGGAAACACAGCACTATCCTGACAGTCCCAACAAGGCAGACTGGCCTTCAGTAGTTCTGGAACCGGGACAAACATACAACAGCGAATGTATTTTCAAATTCTCAGTAGAGAAATAATATTAACTTATAAATCATATTTATTGTGGAAGCATTAGATTGGCTAGTAATTGGAGTCTTCTTTTTGGCTCTAATCGGTATTATCGTCTGGGTAGTCAGACAAAAACAAAATGACTCGGCAGATTATTTCTTAGGCGGACGCGACGCGACATGGCTCGCAATCGGTGCCTCTATCTTCGCCTCAAACATCGGTTCGGAACACTTAATCGGACTGGCGGGAGCCGGAGCATCCAGCGGTATGGCTATGGCACACTGGGAAATCCAGGGATGGATGATTTTAATTTTGGGATGGGTATTCGTTCCTTTCTATACACGAAGCATGGTATATACGATGCCCGAGTTTCTGGAACGCCGTTATAATCCTCAGTCACGTACTATTTTGTCAGTAATTTCTTTAGTAAGTTACGTATTGACAAAAGTGGCTGTTACCGTATATGCCGGCGGTCTGGTATTCCAGCAGGTATTCGGTATCAAAGAACTTTGGGGAATCGACTTCTTCTGGATTGCAGCAATCGGACTGGTAGTGCTGACCGCACTTTATACAATCTTCGGTGGTATGAAATCCGTATTGTACACTTCCGTACTTCAGACTCCTATCCTTCTGTTAGGTTCATTAATCATCCTTGTACTTGGTTTCAAAGAACTCGGCGGATGGGACGAAATGATGAAAGTTTGTGGTGCTGTAACCGTTAATGATTACGGTGATACAATGACTAACCTCATTCGTAGTAATGATGATGCGAACTTCCCTTGGTTGGGTGCACTTATTGGTTCCGCCATTATCGGTTTCTGGTACTGGTGTACTGACCAGTTTATCGTACAACGTGTACTTTCCGGAAAGAATGAAAAGGAAGCCCGTCGTGGTACTATCTTCGGTGCTTACCTGAAGTTGCTGCCTGTATTCCTGTTCCTGATTCCGGGTATGATTGCTTTTGCTTTACATCAGAAATATATCGGTGCCGGTGGTGAGGGTTTCCTTCCGATGCTCGCAAACGGCAATGCAAATGCCGATGCAGCTTTCCCGACATTAGTAGCTAAATTACTTCCTGCCGGTGTGAAGGGTTTGGTAGTATGCGGTATTCTTGCCGCTCTGATGAGTTCTTTGGCTTCTTTATTTAACTCTTCTGCCATGTTGTTCACTATCGACTTCTACAAGCGTTTCAGACCGGAAACACCGGAAAAGAAACTGGTAGGTATCGGTCAGATTGCAACAGTTGTTATCGTAATTTTGGGTATTCTTTGGATTCCCATCATGCGTAGCGTTGGCGATGTACTTTATACATATTTGCAGGACGTTCAGTCTGTGCTGGCTCCGGGTATTGCCGCAGCTTTCTTATTGGGTATCTGCTGGAAACGTACTTCCGCCCAAGGTGGTATGTGGGGATTGATTTCCGGTATGGTAATCGGCTTGACCCGCCTAGGCGCAAAAGTATATTATAGCAATGCAGGTGAAGTGGCGGATTCCACATTCAAATATTTGTTCTATGATATGAACTGGCTGTTCTTCTGCGGATGGATGTTCCTGTTCTGTATCATCGTAGTAATCGTAGTCAGCCTGGCAACAGAAGCTCCGACAGCCGAAAAAATCCAGGGACTGGTATTCGGTACGGCTACCAAAGAACAAAAAGCGGCTACACGTGCAAGCTGGAATCACTGGGATATTATCCATACAGTTATTATCCTGGCTATCACAGGTGCATTCTACTGGTATTTCTGGTAATTAAATAAAAACTCATATTAACAAAACAATGAATAACTATTATAGCTCGAATCCTACCTTTTATCTTGGTATCGACTGTATCATCTTCGGCTTTAATGAAGGTGAATTAAGCCTGCTGTTGCTGAAAAGAAATTTTGAACCGGCAATGGGCGAATGGTCATTGATGGGCGGATTCGTGCAAAACAATGAAAGCGTGGACGATGCTGCCAAGCGTGTACTAGCGGAGCTTACCGGACTGGAGAACGTGTATATGGAACAGGTGGGAACCTTCGGGGCGGTTGACCGCGACCCGGGAGAACGGGTAATCTCCGTTGCATACTATGCGCTCATCAACATCAATGAATACGACCGGAAACTGGTAAAGAAACATAATGCTTACTGGGTTAATATCAATGAACTCCCCCAACTGATTTTCGACCATCCCGAGATGGTCGAAAAAGCACGGGAGTTAATGAAACAGAAAGCATCTTCCGAGCCAATCGGTTTCAATTTATTGCCGAAACTCTTCACGTTGTCCCAATTACAAAGCCTGTATGAAGCCATTTACGGCGAGGAGATGGACAAGCGGAATTTCCGTAAGCGTGTTGCAGGAATGGACTATATAGAAAAGACGGACAAAATAGATAAACTGGGTTCCAAGCGCGGTGCGGCCTTGTATAAGTTTAACAGCAAAGTTTACCGCAAAGACCCGAAATTTAAATTATAATCAATATGCTGGAAGAACTGAAAGAAAAAGTATTTCATGCCAATCTCGAATTGGTAAATACTCTACAAAGCATTCCCGAAAATCGGCGGAGTGGTACACACCCACTCTACTTATGCGACAGCTTGGGCACAAGCCGGCTGTGACATTCCGAATATCGGAACGACTCATGCTGACTATTTCCATGATGCTATCCCCTGTACGGCAGACATGACGGAAGCGGAAGTGAAGGGTGCCTACGAACTGGAAACAGGAAACGTGATTGTAAAACGTTTCGAAGGTTTGAATCCCGTACATACACCGGGAGTTCTGGTGAAGAACCACGGTCCTTTCTCCTGGGGAAAGGATGCCCACGACGCAGTGCACAATGCCGTAGTGATGGAGCAGGTAGCCAAGATGGCAAGTATTGCTTATGCCGTCAACCCGAACCTGACAATGAACCCGCTGTTGGTGGAAAAACATTTTAGCCGCAAACATGGTCCGAACGCTTATTACGGACAATAAAACAATTAAAGATTATAAATTAAAAATTAAAGCAATAACATTATGAATAACGTATTTGACCAATATGAAGTATGGTTCGTAACAGGAGCACAGCTTTTGTACGGAGGTGACGCGGTAATCGCAGTAGACGCACACTCTAATGAAATGGTAAACGGACTGAATGAATCCGGCAAACTTCCTGTTAAAGTGGTATATAAAGGAACGGCCAACTCTTCCAAAGAGGTGGAAACTGTTTTCAAAGCTGCTAATAACGATGACAAATGTATCGGTGTCATCACTTGGATGCATACTTTCTCTCCTGCCAAAATGTGGATTCACGGTCTGCAACAACTGAAGAAACCGTTGCTGCACCTGCACACCCAGTTCAACAAGGAAATTCCCTGGGATACAATGGACATGGACTTCATGAACTTGAACCAGTCAGCTCATGGCGACCGCGAATTCGGGCATATCTGTACCCGTATGCGTATCCGCCGCAAAGTAGTGGTAGGTTACTGGAAAGAAGAAGACACACAGCATAAGATTGCCGTTTGGATGCGCGTTTGCGCCGGTTGGGCAGACTCTCAGGATATGCTGATTATCCGTTTTGGCGACCAGATGAACAATGTAGCCGTAACCGACGGCGACAAAGTGGAAGCCGAACAACGTATGGGTTACCACGTAGACTACTGCCCGGTAAGCGAACTGATGGAATACCACAAAGAAATCAAGAATGAAGAGGTAGATGTACTGGTAGCTACTTACTTCAAGGAATATGACCATGATGCTTCTTTAGAAGACAAATCGACCGAAGCTTATCAGAAAGTATGGAATGCCGCTAAAGCAGAACTTGCAATGCGTGCCATCCTGAAAGCGAAAGGCGCTAAAGGATTCACAACCAACTTCGACGACTTGGGTGACATCGAATACAATGGCTTCGACCAGATTCCGGGATTGGCTTCCCAACGCCTGATGGCGGAAGGCTATGGATTCGGTGCTGAAGGCGACTGGAAATCGGCTGCTCTTTACCGCACTGTATGGGTAATGAACCAGGGACTTCCGAAAGGCTGCTCATTCCTTGAAGATTATACACTGAACTTCGACGGTGCCAATAGTTCTATCCTGCAATCACACATGTTGGAAATCTGCCCGCTTATCGCTGCCAACAAACCTCGCCTGGAAGTACACTTCCTCGGTATTGGTATTCGTAAGAGCCAGACCGCACGTCTTGTATTTACCTCAAAAGTTGGTACAGGCTGTACCGCTACCGTAGTAGATATGGGTAACCGTTTCCGCCTGATTGTAAACGACGTAGAATGCATCGAGCCGAAACCGCTGCCTAAACTGCCGGTTGCTTCCGCTCTTTGGATTCCGATGCCTAACCTTGAAGTAGGTGCAGGTGCATGGATTCTGGCAGGTGGTACTCACCACTCTTGCTTCTCTTACGACCTGACAGCCGAATACTGGGAAGATTATGCGGAAATTGCAGGCATCGAAATGGTACATATCAACAAAGATACTACTATCAGCTGCTTCAAGAAAGAACTGCGCATGAACGAGGTTTATTATATGCTGAATAAAGCGCTTTGCTAAAAGCTGACCATTCAAGTTTCGCATACGCCTGCTTTCTTTAATCGGACTTTTGCGAAACTTGAATTTTATTCTCTACAATTATTGTTATACCTTAAAATATTGATTTCAATATGAAATTAGATGCAAAATCAACAATCGAGACAGGCAAAGCCATTCTAGGTATAGAACTCGGTTCAACACGAATAAAAGCAGTCTTGATTGACCAGGAAAACAAGCCAATCGCCCAAGGCAGCCATACATGGGAAAACCAGTTGGTCGACGGGCTTTGGACTTATAGCATTGAAGCTATCTGGTCAGGGTTGCAAGATTGCTATGCCGACCTTCGTTCCAACATAAAGAACTTATACGGTGACGTGGAAATCGAAAACCTGGCAGCTATCGGTGTCAGTGCCATGATGCACGGGTATATGCCGTTCAATGAAAAAGAAGAAATCCTCGTGCCTTTCCGCACTTGGAGAAATACTAATACAGGCCGGGCAGCGGCTGATTTATCTGAATTATTTGTCTACAACATTCCTCTGAGATGGAGCATTTCCCACGTGTACCAGGCTATACTGGACAACGAAGCGCACGTCAAAGACATCAAATTCCTGACCACCCTTGCAGGTTATGTGCATTGGCAGATAACAGGCGAAAAGGTGTTGGGCATCGGTGACGCATCGGGCATGCTCCCCATAGACCCGGCTACCAACAACTATTCCGCAGAAATGGTGGCAAAGTTCGACAATCTCGTTGCTCCGAAGAAATATGACTGGAAGTTGGAAGACATTCTGCCTAAAGTTTTATCGGCAGGTGAAAATGCCGGTGTCCTCACGCAGGAAGGAAGTAAGAAACTCGACGTTTCGGGTCATCTGAAAGCAGGAATACCGGTCTGTCCGCCGGAAGGAGACGCAGGAACCGGCATGGTTGCAACCAATGCCGTCAAACAGCGTACCGGAAACGTATCGGCAGGTACTTCCTCATTCTCTATGATTGTATTGGAGAAAGAATTATCGAAGCCGTATGAAATGATTGATATGGTTACTACCCCCGACGGAAGTCTTGTAGCTATGGTACATTGTAATAACTGTACGTCCGACCTCAACGCGTGGGTTAACCTGTTCAAAGAATACCAGGAACTTTTGGGCATCCCTGTGAATATGGATGAAATTTACAGCAAGCTCTACAATATTGCACTCACAGGTGATGCCGACTGCGGTGGTCTTCTCTCCTACAATTACATCTCTGGCGAACCTGTAACGGGTATTGCTGACGGAAGACCGCTATTCGTACGTTCGGCAAATGACAAGTTCAGCCTGGCAAACTTTATGCGGACTCATTTATACGCTTCAGTCGGAGTTCTTAAGATTGGCAACGACATCCTGTTCAACGAAGAGAAAGTCAAAGTTGACAGAATTACAGGACATGGCGGATTATTCAAGACCAAAGGAGTAGGTCAGAGAGTGCTTGCAGCAGCCATCAACTCACCTATTTCCGTAATGGAAACAGCAGGTGAAGGTGGTGCCTGGGGTATTGCCCTGTTAGGCTCTTACCTCGTGAACAATGAAAAGAAACAATCCCTTGCTGATTTCCTGGACGAAAGTGTATTTGTCGGTGACGCCGGTGTCGAAATATCTCCCGTGCCCGAAGATGTAGCCGGATTTAACGCGTACATTGAAAACTACAAGGCAGGACTGCCTATTGAGGAAGCGGCAGCCAAATTCAAATAAGCCCCATCACAGGGCTTCTTCGCTCCTTTCTCAATCATCATTTTAAGTATTAACATAAACTATCCCCATCCCCTCTCCTTTTGGAGAGGGATAAGGGGAAATCTACCATCATGAAAACCACCTCGTTCATACTTGCCCTTATTCTATCCGTTTCATTGGGAAAAGCACAAAACCGGCAACAAGTTTCGTACTTTCCCTTACAAGATGTGAAGCTGTTGGAAAGTCCTTTTCTACAAGCTCAACAGACTGATTTACATTATATACTATCAATGAATTCCGACCGCCTGCTCGCCCCTTTTCTTCGTGAAGCAGGACTGACACCCAAAGCTCCGAGCTACACCAATTGGGAAAATACAGGATTGGACGGGCACATCGGCGGACATTATTTATCCGCACTCTCCATGATGTATGCTGCAACCGGAGACACCGCAGTCTACAACCGTCTCAACTATATGCTGAATGAGCTCCACCGTGCACAACAAGCTGTCGGAACAGGATTTATTGGCGGAACTCCGGGCAGTCTCCAACTTTGGAAAGAAATTAAAGCGGGAAATATCCGTGCCGGTGGTTTCGACCTTAACGGCAAATGGGTGCCTCTCTATAACATACACAAGACTTATGCCGGACTGCGGGACGCTTATCTTTATGCAGGAAGCGACCTCGCCCGACAAATGCTGGTTGATTTTACCGACTGGATGATTGATATAACTTCCGGTCTGAGTGACAAGCAAATGCAGGACATGCTTCGCAGCGAACATGGCGGTTTGAATGAAACCTTTGCCGACGTAGCCGAAATTACAGGTGACAAGAAATACCTGGAACTGGCGCGACGATTCTCGCACAAAATCATCCTCGACCCGCTAATCAAAGATGAAGACCGATTGACAGGCATGCACGCCAATACACAAATACCAAAAGTCATCGGGTATAAATGGGTAGCCGAATTATCTCAAGATGACAAGGATTGGAACCATGCAAACGAATGGAACCACGCAGCCCGCTTTTTCTGGAATACGGTAGTCAATCACCGTTCTGTATGTATCGGCGGAAATAGTGTACGCGAGCACTTCCATCCGGCAGACAACTTCACACCTATGCTGAATGATGTCCAAGGCCCGGAGACTTGCAATACTTATAATATGCTCCGGCTTACCAAAATGCTTTATCAAGATTCTCCCGAAACGAATTTCGCCGACTATTACGAGCGTGCACTCTATAATCATATTTTAGCGTCACAAGAACCGGACAAAGGTGGTTTTGTCTATTTCACCCCCATGCGTCCCGGACATTACCGGGTTTACTCACAACCGGAGACATCCATGTGGTGCTGCGTCGGCTCAGGACTGGAAAATCATACCAAGTATGGTGAATTTATTTATGCACATCAAAAAGATACGCTGTACGTCAACCTATTCATCCCGTCACAACTGAGCTGGAAAGAAAAGGGAGTTACTTTGACACAAGAAACCAGTTTCCCCGATGACGGAAAAGTGACATTACGCATTGATAAAGCACCGAAGAAAGGGTTCACTCTGAAAATACGCCAACCCCAATGGGCGGAACACAGCAAAGAATACAATGTGAAAATCAATGGTAAAAGTGAGACATCTATCATAGGAGAAAACAATAATTATCTGACTCTCCACCGTAAATGGAAAAAAGGAGACATAATAACCTTTAATCTGCCAATGAAAGTCAACCTTGAGCAGATACCCGACAAGAAAGACTATTACGCTTTCTTATACGGCCCTATTGTCCTTGCGGCTTCTACGGGCACTGAACATCTCGACGGTTTGTACGCAGACGACAGCCGTGGCGGACACATCGCCCATGGCAAACAAATTCCTTTGCAGGAAGTGCCGATGTTGATTGGGAATCCCGAAGCAATCCGTAATTCCCTTCACAAAAAGGACGGTAACCAGTTAACATTCACCTTCGACGGGAACGTGTATCCTGTACAAGACAAAGCATTGGAACTTGTCCCGTTCTTCCGTTTGCACAATGCCCGCTACGCTATTTACTTCCGTCAGGCAAACGAAGAGCAATTCAAAGCCATCCAGGAAGAGATGGCAACAGCCGAAAAAAAAGCAACAGAATTAGCGAACCAAACCGTCGACTTGATTTTCCCCGGTGAACAGCAACCGGAATCCGACCACGGAATCCAATACGAGCAGGCAGAAACCGGAACAAATAAAGACCGCCACTTCCGTCGTGCCAAAGGTTGGTTCAGCTATAATCTGAAAGTAAAAGAAGAGGCAAACCGGATTACAATTACCATACAGAAGAATGACCGTAATAAGGTAACTATCCTATTGAATAATGAGAAACTGGCAGTCAATCCTACCATCAGCGAAGCAGATAAAGATGAATTTATTACCCTCTCCTGGCTTCTGCCACAGAAATTGAAAGCAGGAAGTTGCCCGATACGCTTCACCCCTGACGGAACAGAGTGGACGCCTGCCATTTATGAGGTACGCCTGCTCAAATAAATTAAGTTCATCATCATCAGAAATCAAACATCTATATAATCATTTAAACAAATACCATTTTATGAAAGCAAAACTATTAGCCAGCACGGTCTTTTTGGC